>Ga0065711_1003686_pt1 | contig 29381 bp, 41 predicted proteins | sample Hoacrofraction12_FD_59098 | JGI IMG/M metagenome (GOLD analysis project Ga0065711, IMG submission 59098) | Hoatzin crop microbial communities from Cojedes, Venezuela - Epithelial fraction 12 v2 (version 2) | ecosystem: Host-associated > Birds > Digestive system > Esophagus > Crop | place... | reverse complement strand
TCTCTCCAGTAGCTCCTCATCTTTCTTGAACTGGGGAGCCCAGAACTGGACACAGTACTCCAGATGGGGCCTCACTAGGGCAGTGTAGAGGGGAAGGAGAACCTCCCTCGACCTGCTGGCCACACTCGTCCTAATGCATCCCAGGATCCCATTGGCCTTCTTGGCACCCAGGGCACACTGCTGGCTCATGGTCAACCTGTTGTCCACCAGCACTCCCAGGTCCCTCTCCACAGAGCTGCACTCCAGCAGGTCTGCCCCAGGCCTGTACTGGTGCCTGGGGTTGTTCCTCCCCAGGGGCAGGACCCTGCCCTTGCCCTTGTTGAACCTCATCAGGTTCCTCTCTGCCCAACTTTCCAGCCTGTCCAGGTGACGCTGAATGGCAGCACAGCCTGCTAGTGTATCCACCATTCCTCCCAGTTTGGTGTCATGTGTGACTTAGGCCTGGAGTGTTTGTCCAGATGTTTTTTTCTCTGAACTGTGTTGCTTTTGGGGATTCCTGGCATCACAATATCCAGCCACACTTCTGGAACAGTTCCAATGCAAGGGTTGTTTGGTATACCTTGCTATAAGAAATTGTGTGCGTAGTCATTATTCCACTTAAGGTTACTTAGCCTCTCTGTGTTTTATGGTTATTGTGATTTTACATGATGAAGATACTTAACTGGCTACTCTCCTTTCCACTCTCCATACTTTTGTCTGCTTTGTTTTTACAGACACCGATACAGGTACTTGTGTTCATCACCCAGCTTGTCTTTGGTGAAGGTTGGTTTGATGAGGAACATCAACAATGACCCTGGGACTGGCTCCTCTGGGCAGAGCTATGAAAATAAAGTTGCCAGTCTTACTGCAGTATTGCATCATCCTGTCTGTGTTTCTTTGCAGTGTGTCAGGGAAGGGAATCCTGTCTGGCCATGCAGATGGAACCATAGTACGCTTCTTCTTTGATGATGAGGGCTCAGGTGAATCACAGGTATCAAAGATCCTTCTTCAATGAGCAAAATTCCTGTTTGCATAGCCTACTCTGGAGCTCAGGAGCTCTGGAAAGGGATCAGGCCATGAAGGGAGTGCAAGTCAAGAGGAGTCTGTGCTTGCTAGCATAGGTTTTATGGAGCGTTGATGAAGACAGAACAGTGACTAGATGCTTTGAAATACACAGTGCAGTGGTTATGTTTCTGTATATGAGACATAAGGCTTTTCAGTTGTCTGGAAAGATCTGATGTTAGAGCGTCCAGGAGAATGATGCTCGAATGGGTAGAATTCCAGGGAACAGCTATTGTCATCTTGTCACTAAGTAATGGATAGTTATCCTGGTTAATGCTGAATCCCAAGTTCACACTCTGTCTGTGGACAGGATACTCTAGGCACCCAGCATTTCTCTTGGGCCTCCTGCTCCTCCCCAAAAGGAGTAGTCTCTGTGCTTCAAGCTGTGGTGAAGAGAATGCTGTTCTCACTCAGATCTTTTCTGTCCAACTGCAGCAGTTTGAGCGTGTCTCTCTACCATGATATGCTGAAAGCCCATATATACTCTGCTATGGTAAGAGTGCGTCCCAGTCTAGTTAATGGTACTGGTCTTCTTACTGGCATCATGATTCTTCTTTCCCAGTTAAATGAATGCAATAGTTGATACATCTCTCTCATTTCTGTCTACCTTCATACAGACTGGGACAGGCAGACAAAGCAACCCTCATGAACTAGACTTTATGGAAGGGCCTCATACTGGTCTCTTTGCTGAGTACAGAGGCCGGTTGGAGGCTAGAGCCATTCACACTTTCAGGATGTTCTTTTTTGTCTGTTGCAGGGTAAGTTGGTGACTCATCCCTGTCCTCCTTATGCTCTTGCCTGGGCTTCCAACAGTATTGTGGCTGCAGGCTGTGATAAGAAGATTGTAGCTTATGGGAAGGAGGGCAACGTGATTCAAACCTTTGACTATAGCCGGGACTCATCAGAGAAGGAATTCACCACAGCAGCTGCCAGTCCTGGTGGCCAATCTGTTGTCATTGGCAGCTATGATAGGTATGGTGCCTGATGGTAAAGTCTCCTCTTTATAGTGCTTTCTTCTTCAACCATACACAGTTCTTCATATCTCTGCTTTCTCATCTGTTCTCACAGGTTAAGAGTTTTGAACTGGAGCCCACGCCGCAGTGCCTGGGAGGAAGGCAAACCCAAAGAAATAGCTCACCTCTACACCATCACAGCTTTAGCATGGAAGAGGGATGGTTCACGGATCTGTGTGGTTTGTATCATCAGTCAGCAACCTGAGCCCATGAGTTACGCACAAGAGACAGTCTTACGCATGCTCCGGAGAGCAAAGTGCTGTGGTACAGGGAGGGCTTATGACAGTGGTCACACCATCGCCTAGGTGTGTGATGCAAGGTGCCTAGGCTGAGACCTTGTGCAAGAGACACTGCTGCAGTCAAATTTGCAGTGTGCAGAGTATGAAGCTGTAAAATACCATGGATGACTGTGTAATGGCTCATAGGCAGTAGCAGTCCTCCTTTTTTTCACAGAAGCATAGCTTCTCAGAGAAGTCTCATGAGTGTTCTTTCCTCTGAGTACCCGTGAGAAGAAACTGATCTGTTACTTACAGTCTATGTTTTTATGTGCTGTGTTTTCAGTTTAGAGTTGTCTTTCTTCTTTCAGCTGTTGGAGCTTGATGTGCCTTTCTCTATTAAGTTAAATAATTCTTTAAAGCTCTTTAATCTTTCCAGAAATCTTTCTGTATTAAGTTGAATAACTCTTTAAAGCACTTAAATGATTTGGGGAGGTTGCTATTTACAACTTTTCTTTAATTTTTTTTTAATCTTTTTGTGGTCAACAATCAAGAGTCCTTGAAATATTTTCAGACAGAGAATTGAACATGTGAACAAATACTTGCAGAGAAGGGGAGGGAGCTAAGGGATAGGAGATCTGTGAAAGGAATAGGGAAGTGATAAAGAAAGAGAGAAAGGTGGAAGGATTTTGCTGGAAGGGAGGAGACTGGGAGGCTGTGAGAGGGAGAAGTGGGAAACTGAGAAGGATGGTGGGGAAAATGAAGACAAAGGTGATTTTAAACCCCTCCTCTTCCTCTGCCATGTATGTGCCAGTATTTGGTAAGCTCTGTTTCTCTGATAATTTCTTGATTCTTTCTGTTCTCTCAAAAAAGTCAATATAGGCTGGTCCTCATGCATCTGAGGGCTTGAGCCTTGTTCCCCAGAGCAGCCAGGACCTGTGGATTTCTGTCTCACCTCTGGTCCTCTTCATGTAAGTTGGGTCTTGAATATCTCTCCTTAACAGAATTCACTAACTGTGTGCAATGTGTTTGTTTCTTCAGGGCACCCTGTGCGGAGGAGTTGAACAATTTGACTGCTGCCTTCGCAGAAGCATTTACAAAAATAAATTTGAAATTACGTATGTGGGGCCAAGCCAGGTAAGAGAATATCCAATGAGGTAATGTGTCTTGATGTAAATGAGATGCTTGCTAAAACTAGGCGGGTTTGGAGTTCTGCACCTATGGTTTGTTCATAGCAACTTGTTGGGAAGGCATAGGGGATATTCCAGGGACAGGGTCAAGGCTGGGTGGAGATTGGCTAAGAGCAAAGACAATGGTGTTTATTTCCTAGCTTGTGAATTTGTGTGGGGTACCTTCATGCCAAATGTGGGCTCCTTAAGTGGTTTAAATTCAGCCAACTTTACCTGGTTCAAAATCAGGTAGTAAGGGTGACCTAGCAGTCTAGGCACCCCTACCCCCCAGTAGTCAGTGGAGGGAGAGCAGGACTCTCAGAGAGTGGATCATCCTCAGGGGCCTGAGTAGTCCTCTAGTTAGGCTAGAAACTTCGAAACGGCAGAAGTGAGAATCCCACACTTCTACTACAGCTGTCCTCCCATACAAAAGGAATTGTAAGTTCTCTTTAAAAAGCAGTGTGAAATGATGTGAGGGGACATCTAAATACCCAAGTATCATCTGTTGCATAATCTTCCATGGAGCAAGAAGTCTGTGTTCTTCCTCTGTGCATGGCGTCATATTGCTTTTTCCCACTTTCTCTAGGTCATTGTGAAGAACCTCTCAACAGGAACTCGAGTTGTGTTGAAATCTCAGTATGGTTATGAGATTGATGAGGTGAAGATCTTAGGGAAAGAGAGATATCTGGTGGCCCATACCTCAGACACATTATTGCTGGGTGATGTCACCTCCAACAAGCTCAGTGAGGTACTGGAAAATCTGTGGCATTTCTTGAGTCTCAAATGCTTAACTTTGTAACTCAAAGAATATGTTTTCTGTATGAGAACAATACCTCTATTTTCAAAGAATCATAGACCACATGAGGTTGGGAGGGACCTTGGGAGGTCTCTTATCAAACTTCCTACCTAAAGAAAGGTCAGTATTAAATTCAGATGTCATTGCTCAGATCCCACAGTTGCTCTGGTCCCCTGTTCTAATGCTTTACTATCCTCATGAGGGAAAACTTTTTTTCCAAAGTCTAGTTGGAATCGCTGTTTTAATTTATGACCGTTTCTCTCCCTTTCACTGTGCATCTGCCAAAAAAGCCTGGCATCACCCTATTAGAGGTCTCAAGCCTTCCTTTCTGCAGGCTGAAGAAGCGCAGTTCCTTCAGTCTCTCTTCACAGTTCAAGTGCTTCAGCCCCAACCATCTTGATGGCACTCTGCTGAACTTGCTCCAGTTTATCAGTATCTTTCTTGTACTGGGCAGCCCAAAACTGGATTCTGTACATATGTACATTCCAGATGTAAATGTATGAATCTTAGTATGTTTAAAAAAAAAAACAAACAAAAAACCCCCAAAAAACCTATTTGTGACTACAGTACCACAGCTTATGCCAGTGTCATTTTTCATACCAAACAATTCATACAGAACTGTCCATATTCTAAGCCTCATAGTGTACTGAGAGCCGAGTCTGTGCCAAGCCTGGAGAACACAGGCAGTAGGTTAGTGTTTGATAGAAGTATTAAATAGGCTTCAGGACGTATTTGCTTTGTTCACACAGATATCATATACTTTTAAACAGGCTAATGGTGTGCTAATCGATCTAGCTCCTGACTACAGATTTGAGTTGAATGATACTGATACTTGGTAATCCAACTGAAAATCTGGCCAGACTAAATCTCCCAGGTTTCTCTATGTCATACTGCACAGAGGAGTTTTTCTTTCGGTTGCACAGCTATACCCACTTCTTATAAAGAACAGGATTGCAAGTAGTTCATTTACCATCTTGGTGTCTTACTGGAGTTTTGTTGAAGCAGTGACTTGTAGCTCTTGCTCAAGGAGGGAAGATAACAGCCGCAGTCTTGGCTTTCAGTTTTCTGCTTCTCTGACTGCTTGCCTGTTGTCATCACAGTAACTATTGTATTATCCAGTGCTCTTCTCAAATTCCAAATCAGTTGGTCCCCCACTGGTACTATGCTGATCATCATTGCTAACATGACCCCAAAAAAGAAGGGTTTCAGCTACAAGTGGTGTGGAGATTCCGCCCTTACAAACGGTGGCACTGATTCTGTGGAGAAGATTTACAGAGGCGAAAGGGCTGTTGGGGGTGCTTTATAGAATAAAGTTAGTCTGAGGAAGGTGGAGAAGTGCCTGTGAAAGAACAGGCTAGAGGGAGTGCAATGGTCACATAAAGGCCTCTTGTCCAGAAGGCAATAAGATAATACACGAAGAGAACAGGAGTCTGAAGCAGAGGTTAAAGAAAGGAGAGGGAAGTGAGGAACCTGCAGACTGAGAATGACTGAACAACAGTGTTGACAGCTGAAGTGCTGGAACATGATCCCTTCTGCAGTGTAATTCTTGCTGTCTGTTGTGGGTGTTGAGAAGTGGACAGTGGACCACAATGCCTGCAACCTGGTCCCCTGCAGGACCTGTGAGCCTGGCATTTGCTCACTCCATGCCATTGCTTTGTAGGTAGCCTGGCAAGGATCTGGAGGGAATGAGAAGTTCTTCTTCGACAATGAGAATGTAAGTTGGATGGGACAGGTTGCTACCCATGGATGGTGAGTAAAGCTGTGTGTGCATTGACAGAAAAAGTGTCAGCTGCACTTCTGGAAAACCCTGTTTCTCAGCAGTTTCCTGGACTTACCCTCTCCATGCAGATCCTGATCTGCTTCCTCAACATACTTGCCTTTTCCACATGCCGGGTACAGAACAAACTCAGTGTGTGGACTGTCAAGTTATACACGTCATAACCCTATAGGAGAGAGGAGCAATAAAAGAGCAACAGCCAGAGAGGATGTTAGAGGTACAGAATACAGCTGTCAGAGTGACAGCTTGGCTCCTGCAGGACTGATAGGCCCAGAACTAAAATCCCCAACCCTGAGGAAAAGCTGGCAGTCACAACAGGAAGCCAGGGACAATTCCTTACCCATCCCAGAGGGTTTGAATTTAGACTTGTGTGTAGCAGAGTTCTTTTGCCCAGACCTCACTGGTAGGTATGTGTGCTTACCTGGCTTTTCTGTAAGAGTATTTCACTCTCACCTTCAGGTCTGCATGATCTTTAATGCTGGGGAGCTGACACTGGTGGAATATGGAAGCAATGACATTCTAGGGTCCGTCCGCACAGAGTTCATGAACCCCCATCTTGTCAGGTAAGTGTTATACCCGCCTGTGTGGCCACTACAGGCATTTTGTGAGTGACCTCAGATATATACACTAGGAAGTGTTCCACTCTGTAGAACACAGTCCCCAGAGACTGGGATCTGACTAATCTGCTTCTGACAGCAACCAAGGGTGGGGTTTAACTGGTAAGTTACACTTAATGGTTATAAAGTTTTAGATGCATAAGAGCACATTTTTGTCTGATACGTGCTTACTGAAGCCTGACTTGGCTGTTGCTGAAGAGGGACCTGCTGTGCGTGTACTCAGGCATCTCTGTATCCAGCTGGTCCTAGTACAGCATTATCAGTGACTCTGGATGCCAGCAGCACTTCCTCTGTCCCTCTGAAATACCATACTCCATTTTCTGATTCGAGAGAAGGGAGGATCACGGGCTGCTCAGAAGTGGAAGTAGCATAACTAATTTGCTGTTGGGGACCCTGGTTCCAGAGGGGCAGCTTCCGGAGTGAAGCCATCAATCAGAAAGGCTTGTTCTCACTTGAGGCAGCCGTAGGTACTGTGCAAGAGTCACAGGTCAGAGAACTGCAGGAGGTTCCATGTGCTTGGGGAGACTGCAGGTAAGTCTGGGAGGGACTATGTGATTCAGTCCTGTGAATGCAGAGAGTAGTAAAGGTAACAGTCATCATTTCCTTCAAATAATAGTGTCCGTATCAATGAGAGACAGCAGAGAGGCGTGGAGGAGAACAAGAGACTGGCTTATCTGATAGACATGAAGACTATAGCAACAGGTGAACGTAAACCTCCCTCCCCTGTATTTTGCCAGCCTTCCTGATTCCTTTGCATTTTCTGTACCAGGCAGCGTATCCCTGAAGGTCCTCTTTGCATTCACTCTGCCAAGCAGCAGATTCCTGAAGGCCCTCTTCACATTTGCTTTGCTTGGCAGCAGACCACTAGAGACCAGGCTGTCATGCTTTTGGCAGTTTGCCTGGTGTGGACACAGCTATGGGGTAGCTGTGACTGTGTCCTGGACCTGAGATTCTGTGCAGTTCAGCGTGATGATATTGCTGCCTGCACTGCCTGTGATAAGTGCACGCTCACAGAAGGGTGGAAGAAGTTACTGCTGTTGATAAGGCATCTCGATAAAATGTCACTGCAGTCTGCTTTTCATGTCACAGTGTGTTTGTCAGAGAGTCCTGCCCTAATCAGGTCCTAGGCACCTGATCCCCACGGAACAGCATTGAATGCTCAGCACTTTGGGAGCACATCAGGTACTTACACTGTTTCCTTTCTTTTCTTCCCAAGTGGACCTTGTTGGTGGCTACAATGCTGGCACTGTCAGCCATGACAGCAAGATTGATTGGCTGGAGCTGAATGAAACAGGCCACAAACTACTCTTCAGGGACAAAAAGATGAGGGTGAGGCAGACGCATCTGGGGGAGTGTGGCAAGGTGGCATGTCTGGGGAGAGGTAAAGACAGATATGCCTGAAAGGAGGGAGGGAGGCGAGAAACACATCTGGAGTATTCATTTTTTTTTGACCAATCCTTTGAGAAAGATAGACCATGTTCAGATTGCGTGAGCTGGCAGCATTGCATGTTTGGTCTTGAGTCATAGCTAATTCTGAAGTTGGTTACTAGTCATCTTGCTCCATCTCATCACACCTGAAAATGAAAATAATAGACTCTGCTGTGCGATGGAGACAAGTGGGTTAGTCTCAGGATGAGGACCCTAACGTTGCACTTAAACATGTAAATTAAAAAAAGGTGTTCTCTGCAACAGCTTGGCTTATGTCTGTAAGATGAACTCTCTAAGTCTCTAAAACTGCATAGTCACAACCAAACACCTTGTTTGTTATGGCCCTTGGCTTGTGCTGATTCCCAGACCATGACTGAATGTTATCTGGGAGAGTACTAGTAAGCCCAGGACAAAACTATGCCCAAAATCAAGGTAATGGTTTCACACTACAGATAATGATGTGCAGGTACTCACCTCATGTCCTAGCCATGTTTAGTTCAATTGTGCAGATACAGCTGAGGAAGCTCACTGCAGCAGACAAGAAGATGTATTTATCAATTGTATTACAGTTCCACTCAGGTCACTATCAAGCCTTTTTCATTGTTATGAATGTAAGGCTCCTTAACTGCTTAACTTCATTTGCTCCTCTTGCCACAAGAGTGTCCTGAGAACATGACCTTCTTGACAATGGTGTAATTCACATCCAGAATTTCTGTGCAGGTGTCCCAGATGCTGTGGGAGACCCCAGCTATAGCACTGCAGCTCATCACAGGATGGTTTTAATTGCTCCAGAGTTCAGATCCAGTTGGGGGCTGTCAGTCTGCAGTAGAATATTTCCAAGTTGACTGTACCTCTCTTTAGGCCAAGGATGGGTGAAGTATTGTTAAAAATTTTATCCTCACACGAGTGGGTTACACTAGGTTTTGCTTTATTCACAACTCAGAGTTGGGCCATCACCTCAGTGAGTGGCAAAGCTTAACTCGCTAGACCAGTTTATATACATTTATTAAACCGATTACATCAAGTCTAGAATCTTCATAAGTTTCTAAGCAACCGTTCAGTTCGTTTGAGTACATCATTTATTAAGTTCTTTCTATTCTTCCGTCTTCATAGAATTCTCCCTTGCTGGTTTCAGGGTCGTCTCATCTTCTTTTGTAAATTGTGTTTGATACAATCCATACAATTAATTGCTATCCCAATTGCAAAATACCGATTGTATGGTTTCTTAATACAGCTGTGTTTACACAGCTGAATCTACGTTCTAGTTCTATGATCTTATTCTATTCCAGAGAAATAGAAGGAGCAAGCCCAATGTGGATTTGCAAAAGATGTAATGCGTGCATCTGCATTAGAGTGCCTCTGATCAAGACCTTCTTGATTATTGGAGGATCATTCCATGTCTGTAGCTCTTTAGCACACTACTTTCACATATCAATCAAGAAAGACCTTCACTACAATGGAGACTGAATCGCTGTCAGTAGCAAGGGCTTCTGTTTGGGCTCTGCTGTGTTGATACTCTTCAGAAAGGTACTAGCAGTGAGTGCAGCCTTCACGAGAGGAAACAGGCTTCTATTTATAAGTGATTTGTAAGTACACTTCCACAAAGCTGTAGATGACCTATCATATGAGAAGAGAGAACTTTCCCAGCAGTATATCTTCTTATATTTATTTCTGCAGTCTTGTTCAGTTCATATTTAGGTCCTCTAATTACTGTCTCAACAAGAGACAGTAGTATCATCAAGATTGCTGTTGCCTTTTTTGGCTCCTTTTCAGGCCTCTCGAGGCTACATAGACAGCTCCTTTATTAAATACTGCCACCAGCCTAAATCAGATAGTACCATGATTCTCCTAAGCTATGTCTGTACGTATTTCTCCAACTAGTTTGATACAGACTTGCCAAGTTTCAGCATCCATGCAGGGACAGGAATGAATCTCACACATTGATACAATGCACAGCTGATTTGATTTATTGGTCTGCTTGCATGGTTATATAAATTTTTCATATCTGCACATGCGATCACGCTTATTCGGATAGGCTACAGACATAAATCACGCGCTGTTCACGCACCCCATATTCCCTTATGATTGGTAACTATGCACTAACGCCAATAGCAACAGGCCGCCTCCACGTCCTTGAACACATCTTGTTTTTGCTAACCCACATCATGTACACTATCAGAACTTTCTCAGTTGTTATTCTTAGCTGTCCTTTCCAGCGGCCTGTCCAGTTATGCTAACTGTTTTGCTTAAGCGGCCTAGTCATGCTAACTCTCAAACTACATCGACCCAAACACAGACTGAAACAGGGACTTTCTTGTTCTCTTTTGACTGGTATGTCATGAGACTAGCACAATTCTCTCTTCTTTTTCTCATCTTTGCTAGATGAGTACAGTTATGACAAGGAGCAGATATACCGTAGGACTCTTGAGTTACAAGGCATCATACATCTTTGTTATGCCCTGTGTCAGGTTACACCTTCCATATTGTGAGGTTTGTTCTAGGGCAATGTATTCTAAAAACAAACATCCTCTCACCTTATTTGCAACAGTTCTTCCAGTAGAACTCCACCTAGGATGAACAGTTCAGCCCAGAACTGCAAAGGCCCTTCTTGGTCCCTCAGTTTCTTTGCATGAAGGACTTAAGAGGCCATTCTCCTGTTCCACCTTTGCAGCTGAGAGGGAACTGAAGTAGCACAAGGTGTATTCTGGTTTATATACATACGTGACTAGCAATAAGTAAGGCAGGATCTGAGCATGCTGCTTAAAGTACTGCAAGGGTTAAAAAGGTCTTAAGTCTTGGATAGTAAAGTGTGTAAACGACAGTGTGGGAGTTTGGGCTGCATATCTTGGAATAAGTCTCATTCCTAGTTGGTAATATCTGTTTACAAGATGCTTTCTCAGGCGTTCGTGTCATGTCCATGTGAGCTCGTAGCCCAGCCATGAGCCCAGCTGAGCCTTTTTTAACTCTTCCCCCCTCTAGCTGCAGCTCTATGACATTGAAAGCAGCACCAAGACTACCATTTTGAACTATTGCTCCTATGTGCAGTGGGTCCCGGGCAGTGATGTGGTGGTGGCTCAGAACAGAAGCAGCCTCTGCATTTGGTATAACATCGATGCTCCAGAGCGAGTCACCATGTTTCCTCTGAAGGTAAAACTTTGGAGGCTTTGACTGCCTCCAGCGGTTTCTGTTACTTCTTTCTTGCGTGTGTGGGAATAGTCAGGGTGGTATTGCAGAAGGGAGATGGAAGGGAACTGCTAGTTTGTTCTGGACAAAATATGAGCTGATGTGTCAACTTTGTGGCAGGCATTTCTGGCAGAAGAGGGAGATAGTTAATATAGCAAGGAGCTGCTCAGTGGCTTTTTCCATCCATCTGGTGATATAAGGACGATGTCTGCTCAGTGTGAGCTCATTCAGCAGAACTTTAATCAGCAGAGCTGTCACAGTGCTGTCCTCACATCTCTGCTACCCCACATACCTTAGGACAACATGGGAGTGTTGATAGCTGGTACTTTTTCCAGGGGGATATTGTAGACTTGGAACGGAATGATGGAAAGACTGAAGTGATAGTATCTGAAGGGGTGAACACTGTGTCCTACACCCTGGACGAAGGCCTCATAGAGTTTGGAACTGCCGTTGATGATGGAGATTATCACAGGTAAGTGCTAGATACCCCACATGGTGATGGCAGGTAGCCCACTTCACATTACAGACATCTGAGAGTGTGCAATCCATGAACTACAGCAGCGCCACTTTCCATACAGAGTTGAAATTAAGGCTCTGAGCATGAAGTTGGTGCCAGGTCTGGCTATAATGTGCAGCAGAGTCCTTCAGGAGTGAATATTCAGCTTTTTCATGCTCACAGCTCTGTGGTTTCAAACTCAGCAGCACAAGAGACTGCCAGTCTGGTCCCGTTGACAGAAATTCACTGCAGGCAGTTTTCACTTAACTGCAGTGAATAAGTGTCTCTTTCGTAGCAGCCAAATGTGAAGTGGTGCTCAGGTGCTTTTGCTGCTGCCCCTCCAGTGATGGTGACAGTGTCATGGAAACTTTCGGGAGCTGTGCGGAGTGAAAACACGGCCTGGAGCAGTCATGGTAGCCTCCTGGGCACTGCTGACTTTGTTATAGGGCTTTAAAATTCAGCAGGGAAGAGAATTTCACATGTTCCTAGCACTGTTTCCACTTAAGAGACTTCTTTGCACCAGGGGCTTGCTTCAGACACAACACTTTGCACTTGCCCCACACTGCTATGACCTTCTGCTGGTCATATGCCTCTGAGTACCTTAACACAGATAGGGATCGCCTAGATCTCTGATTTTAACCTGGTATGTCAGGTGCTGTGTTATACAGTCTTCTTCAGAACTGGTCACAGCCAGCTTGCTTTGTTTTCAGTGCAGCTCTTGTTAGGAAGCTCCTGTCTCAGCCTAGGATTTTCCTCAGAGAGCTCTTCTGTTACTGAAAGAAAGTCTGCCAATCTCTCTGTCTCAAGGGCTGCTGCATTTTTGGAGACACTGGAAATGTCCACAGAGACTGAAGCCATGTGGAAGACTCTAAGCAGACTGGCTTTGGAAGCTAGACAGCTGCACATTGCAGAGAGGTAAAGGAAGAAGCTATAATATCTTTCTGGCTTAAATACTCTCTTTGCTGAATCCCTCACAGAAACCAGGGTCTAACTAAAGACGTGACTTTTTATGGGACCTGGAAGATTCACTGCATTGGAGAATTAAGTGTTCTCTCTTCCAGGCAATAACTTTGCCCTTTCACCCGAGACAGTAATGCAAGAACTGGGGACAGAAAGGTATCGCTCTGTAGCATTAATTTTTGCTGATGGCAACCCAAAGCAGTGTATAGCAAGGCTTCAGGGAGCTGACAGACATGGACAAGCTCAGCACTTCTCTGAAGTCTGGGGAAGTGAACCAGAAGCACTGGTCATGTCCATGGTTTCTCCCATGGAGCAGGGCTAGAGGGCACATCTGAACATAGGCCGTGGCAAAATCCTTCTTTTGAAGCAGAGCTACCCCACCTCTCCAGCTTGCAGAGCTGGGTCTGCTGCCCAGGTTCTGATTTTCTTTTCTTGGACCAAAAGTGGGCAACAAAACCCAGTTATTGACTAACTGCTTTGCTCTTTCCAGGTGCTTTGCAGCTCTGGGCAACATGGCAAAGGCTCGATTTCTGCATGAAACCAATACCATTGCTGACAAGGCAGCTCAAGAGCACGTAAGTCAAACTTTTTCTGCTGTGCAGTGCAGCTGCTTTCCTGTAAACACTTGCATACACATTATCTTCTGTGTCCATGCTCACCAGTACCCTGCTACAGACCAGTACCTGGTCATGCAGAAACTGCTGATGTAATCCTTCATCCACGGCCGCCAGGTCCCTCTTCTGCCTAGCTGTTCCATATTGCTCCTGTCTTGTCACTTTTGTGATTCTCGTCTGTCTTCTTTAGTTTCTGTAATGACACAGACCCCACCTGCAATCACCTCCCTTGTATCATTGCAGAGCCTTTTCTTGCACTCAGCAAACTGATTGAGCTAACTAATGTTGTCTGCAGGGCGGGGATGGTACAGACCATTATCTGGTGCGTGCCCGCTTGGCCATGCTAGACAAGAACTACAAGCTGGCAGAGATGATCTTCCTGGAACAAGTGAGTAAACAAACCAGGAGCAGAAAAGGTCTCCTTTGTTTCTGAGCAGGGAGGTTTGTGCCCCGGTGTGAAAGAGAAAAGGAAGTGATTGCTTATTCCTGGGAGAAGAGTTTTTGCCCCGAAATAGAAGATATTTCTTGTTCCAAGTTATAGGATTGCCCTGAGGTGTGTGAAGAGGGTAAGGGAGGAGGTATATCCGTGTAAAGGGGACAGTACACCTTTTCCAGTGTTTTCTGCACTTCTAAGCCTGCCCACTATGAGACCTCAATGGCAACGTGTATGCTAAATGGAGCCTTCAGGTTGACACTTTGCTCTCTGACACAGAACGCCACAGAGGAGGCCATGGACATGTACCAGGAGCTGCACATGTGGGATGAATGTATTGTGGTTGCCGAGGCCAAGGTACAGAATATAGCTGCACTGGACTATGAGCTGGGCTTTCTTGATAAGTCTTCTGGTTGGGAGTCCATTCAAGGTTTGGGTTCTCTTCACCTGCCCTATCAGCCCCCCTTGGAGGGGCTCCAAGCAGAAGGGAAGGTTGCACTGATGTAAGTACAGACCTGGGTGAATAATGAGGGAGAAAAGCTGCTGCAATTGGTTTAGGAGTATCTAGGGCTTCGAAAAAGAATGGGTGATGCAGTAGTACACAGGGCTGGCACTGTAGTTTCTGTTAACTGGGCACCAAGGGGTCTGGTGCCATGAACTAGCTGTTCAGAGCTTGCAGGATGAGCAGGACAACATCTTGCCTTGCCCAGGTCAACCAATGTTGCATTTCTCAACAGGGACACCCAATGCTGGATAAGTTGCGCCGGGGTTACTACCAGTGGCTGCTAGATACCCAGCAGGAAGAGAAGGCTGGAGAGGTCCAAGAGGGACAGGGTGACTACCTGGCAGCCATCAGCTTATATCTGCGGACAGGGCTGCCAGCCAAAGCAGCACGGCTGGCCATGAGCAGGGATGAACTCCTGACCAATGGGGATGTCATCAACAGGGTTTCAACAGCACTAATCAGAGGGGAACTGTATGAACAGGTGAGTGGCCCACCCCGTTGGGCTTGCTTCTTAGTCACATCAAAGCTCTTAATCTGTAGTCTGTGTCTGTGAGATACAGGGGGACTGAGCTGGAAGGTAGCAGATATAATTCTGTGTTGATAAATTTGTAGTTAACATTTGGGAGGAAATCCTAACTGCATCCATTATACACGGGTGAGGTCTAGAATTACTGTTATTAGTCAGGAAAAAGATCACAAGTCATTGACGACATGTCTCTGAAACATCAGCTGAGTGTTCAGTGATAGTCAAGGAGGCCCTTGGGAAGATAGGAACCAACAGGAAAGGAGTTGTGGATCAAACAGAAAATGCAACAGCACTGTGAAAATGTACAGTGCTTCCTCTTAGTAGAATAAAAAAAGATGGTACAGCTTTCGCATAAGGATAGCCTAAAGGGAAAAAACGAAGAAGGTTATAGAGACAATCTGTAGAACCCTGAATATCATAGGGAAGGAAAGTGATTATTCTGTGTCTAATAACACAAAAAATTGGTAACTACTTATTGTTAGGTGGCAGTTTTAAAACAAAGGGGTGTTTTCACATATAATTATGTTAATGTAAGAAGGCAATGCTGAGTCTCACCAGTGTACAACTTGGTATCCTGGCCAACAGTGGCCTCTTGCAGATGTTTAAGAAAGGAATATAAAGAACAGAGCATGCAAATATAGGGTGGTACTTCCCCTAGTGTACTTTCATGGTTTCCAGCAGTTTTCAGACTATAGCATACCTGTACAGTTTTATGTTGAAGAGCTCTTGATTGGTTTTACTTGCCTGAGCTTGTCAAATTATTGTTTGAACCATCTGTACTTTTTGATCTACAATGTTGGCTATGAGTTACCCAGTTCAGTTATGTGTTGTGTGAAAAAAAAAAAACAGTGCTTTTTGGTGATCTGTTTTATCTGCTTAAATTACATTTCTCTGGTCTCGCTTTACCTTCAGCATTTTCTGGCTATTTAATTTTGACCCAAGAGAATTTTGTGCTTTTCCAAATCTGTCACCTTCTCTTAAGCCTTCAGTTGAAAGAGTCATTGCTGCCAGATGTTTTGTTACCAAAAGTATAATGGGTCCAAAAGTGATTAGACAAATCATGGAGGCAGTGTCTGTCAAAAACCATTAAATATGATGATGTGAGGACATGATTACACAAACTCAGGAATCTTCTGCGATGCAGACTGTCAGATAGATAGAAAGGAGGAAAGGCTGGTGTATACTTGCTCTGTTCTTACAGTCTTTCTCTAGACATGTGCTTTCGCCACCATTCATATACTGGAGAGGATGAATCTTTGGGCTGTCAGGATGGCCTTTCTTATATTATGTCCTAAGTTCTACAGGCTTTGAGTGTCATCCCACCCTGTTGTCCACCACTCTTTCCTACAGGGTAAAACCTGCTGCAAGAGGCTGAGCTTCATCCTTCACTACTCATGCCCACAGCTCTCATAATGATCATCTGCATAGCAGAACTCCTAGGGGCCATGGTCATAGAAAAGGCTGTTGCTGCACCAGGCACTATGCAGAAAAGGGAAGTTGTCTCAAAAACTCTTACCTTGTTAGAAGATGATACCCCAGAAGAACACTTGGGCTATGTCGATTGGCAGAGAGGAGAATGGTCTCAGCAGATGCAGTCTTCCGTAGAAGTTCCCTTTATCCCCATGCTCTTGGTTCGTGGCGAAGGCATAGCTGATGGAGAAGTCTGTGTGTCAGGACTGACAAGCTCTGTACATGGGACTGATAGGGTACATGATCGTGTGGGGAGATAGTGGCTCTGGAAACTGGCAGCTTGTATTTGTCATTAGGCTGGAGACCTGTTCGAGAAGGTTGGGAACCCACGGAAGGCTCTGGAGTGCTATTGCAAGGGCAGTGCCTTCCTGAAAGGTACTGTGCTAAATATGTTCCTCCCCCCATCCATCCCCAGCAGGAGCCTGGGTACTCTGGCCTGGTGGCAGTATGAGCTATTGCCCTGGGGCCTGGAGGTGCCTAGATGCTCTGACACTTCCATGTATCATCTCATTCAATGTATGTATTTTCACATATTTGGACCTGCACACGCAGTCCCAGAACAGCATCCTTTTCCCAAGGCCTTGGTCATGCTGATTTCACCAGCATGGATTTGGTCCAGCTCTCCACAGGGTCCAGATTGCTGGGTAGCCCATTGGAGCTGGAGTGGATTAGACAGTCACCATTCCCCTCCCAAGGCTCCTGTTTGCCTCACAGTTCTGCTTCCTTCCTGGATTCAGTGTAACAGCTATCATGTCCCCTTACAGCAGTGGAGCTGGCTCGCCTGGCGTTTCCTGCAGAAGTTGTGAAGCTGGAGGAGGCCTGGGGAGACCATCTGGTGCAGCAGAAACAGCTGGATGCTGCCATTAACCATTATATTGAAGCCAGGTGGGGGAAGGTGATGGCTGTATAACCAGCAGCAGTATAACCTGTCAAGTGATGAAGTTGATATAGTTTGCTTAAATCAGCTGGGGGTTTTGCCTGGGTAAGCCCCCTTGACCCCACTTTGCCAGTGCCCCTGGTGCTTATGTGCAGTCTCTACTGGCCCTGACCATGGATGCCTTCCCACATCTCTCCCAAAGTCTTTCATCCCTGATTATTCTTTCCTGCTGTCCTAGTTCTTCCTTCTTTCTTTCCCCTTAGCTTTGCCAGTTATTCAGATCCTTTTTGCTGCTCTAACCCAGAAAGAAGAGTCAAAAGCAGACCACTTTGGTCTCCCTGGCTTAACTCAGCTGGGGGAGATGGCTGCTGGCTGGCTGTAAAGAGTTATGGTTTTGATGCTAGGTGCTCGATTAAGGCCATTGAGGCAGCCTTGGGAGCCCGGCAATGGAAGAAGGCCATCTACATTTTGGACTTGCAGGACAAACAGACAGCAGCCAAATATTACCTCAAGATTGCCCAGCACTATGCAGCTCTACAGGAGTATCAGGTGAGGCCACAGACCACAATCATTGCTGCTGCTGTGTGTGTCCCTTGGAACTGCTGAGTATGGTCATTTCCATACAGGTTGCAGAGGAGCTGTACATCAAAGGAGACCAGATCAAGGATGCCATTGACATGTACACACAGGCCGGGCTCTGGGAACAGGCTCACAAGGTAGAGTCAGAAGCCAAAGGTCCTGGGGACCTCACCCCACTTGGTGAAGTGTCTTTCATCAGGAGGTGGTGGTGCTTTGTGCACCGACACGTGATCAACAACCACTCTTCCCAAAGGACGCATGTAGGGGCATCCAGTCGCCAGTCCCTGATTTTCACGTCCTGTCTGTGCCCAGCCCTGTGTGGGTGTGCCTGTAACACAAATAGCACTCTCAGGGGGGCTGGTCCTGTGTGCTTTGATCACAGTGACAAATGACTACCCGTTCTCTGCAAAGCATATAGCATACACACCTGTTTGTAATGGGAAAAAGATTGGTTTCCCCCTTCTGTTTCACTACCATGTATCAAGAAATTGCTGTGCAGTGTGCTGTAGTTTCTCCATGTGTGTTCCTTTTGGCAGCTGGCAGTCAAGTGTATGAGTCAGAAAGATGTGTCTGTGCACTATATAACCCAGGCCCAAGAGATGGAGAAGCAGGGCAAGTACAAAGAAGCAGAGAGGTGAGCATCTTCCTTGGTACTAGTCCAAGAGAGCCCTGAATAAATGGCTGTAGTGAGGAGGATCCCTTTCCTGGGGTGGGAGTAGAGTTTGAGACTAGGGTTTGGAAAGGTTAGAGGTGCTCTCTCCACACATGGAGACCTAGAGCTGATATTTCAGAGTTCATAGGAAGAGGTCCAAGTGGGGTGCAGCTGTCTCATGTAGCAGAGAAAATATGGCAAGGCTTTTCACCACTGCAGAGTGCTACATCTGATCTGTCACGGTCAGCTGAGGATGAGCTATGGAAAGTGGAGTGTTTCCCATCCACGTTACTAATGTTATCACTTCTAGAATAATAACAACACAATAAGGTTAGTAGTTACAGGGATGAACACAGCTGTGTATCTGATGCCATGGTACCTGATCTCAAGGATGCCCAGTCTGTGAAAGGGGGCATTACAGCTGGTGAGGTCACATTGGATTTAATCTTTCTGCTGGCCTATATGAGTAAGTGGAGCTGACATTGTCATGCTACCATCCCAACAGGACTGACAGCCTCAGGTTGGAGGCCAAGATGAGAACAGGTCACGGAAGCCCAGAGGCTCCCTCTAAGTCACAACTCAGGTTGACATGTGAGGATGGAAAGAATAACTTTGCTCTCTGCAGCTGATGGTGGCATAGCAGAAGGGCTCTGTCTAAGCAGTGTTCAGCCTTGCAGCCCACAAAAGTCATGCTGCACACCAGTCTTGCCTTTTGGCAGTGTGCGTAGGACCTGACTCCAGCTGGGCAGGATGCAGAGAGACTAGAGGGACTGGTCATGTCCTTGGCTGAGCCATTCGAATGTGCTTGTGTTCCCAGGCTGTATATCACTGTGAAAGAACCGGATTTGGCCATCACCATGTACAAGAAGTATAAGATGTATGATGAGATGGTTTGCCTAGTGGCCAAGTACCACAAGGACTTACTCAGTGATACCCACCTGCACCTCGGCAATGTGAGTGCATCTCATGGCAGGGGATCAACTAGACCAAGCAGGGACAAAAGTATCACTAACTCATTGCCTCTAATTGCAGGAGCTGGAGGCAGAGGGACGCTTACAGGAGGCTGAGTACCACTACCTAGAAGCTAAGGACTGGAAGGCCACAGTAAACATGTACAGAGTGAATGACATGTGGGAAGAAGCTTACAGGGTAATAATCACTTCACAGCTATCCCACTGTGCGGGGATCAGGCTTTGACAGCTGGATCCTGGTACAAACTGCTCTGTTCACCACAAAATCTGAAGACTTGTCATACATTACCTAGCTTCAGTATGTGGCACAGTACTGGAGGTGTTTGTGCCTGCTGCTCTGCAGCATTGCACCCCAAAAGCAGGGCTTGACCCCTAGCCTCTCTGCAGCACTGCCTTGCTCCAGGCACTGCTCTGCTCCTAACCGCTGCACCATGTTGTGCCTCAGAGGTATTGCTCTGCCTATAGCCAGTCTGTAGCAACCTGACCCCAGCACTGCACCCCTCCTGTCTGGACACAGATTGCCAGGGTGACAATAGCAGTAGTTAACTGCTGACCTAACAGTAGTGTGGGCCGTGCTGAGGAGGCAGCAGCCTCTTTTCTGCTCTGCCACATAAGTCTTTGTCTCACTCTCCCTGGTCCAGTGGTAGCTACAGAAGGGTTGCTCAGGAGACAACAGTTGTTCTTGGTGCTCCCTCATAATGACAAGCATCATGCGAGAGGGGAGTCCTGGCTCAGCCTACTGCAGATGAAATGGATGCATTGGGCTCTTCTGCTTTCTTTGCTTTGGATAGGTGGCCAAGGCACATGGGGGAACAAACTCCTATAAGCACGTGGCCTATCTGTGGGCAAAGAGCCTGGGTGGAGAGGCAGCTGTGAAACTCCTCAGTAAATTCGGACTTCTGGAGATGGCCATTGACCATGCAGCAGACAGCGGGTAAGCAGGTCCATCAGCCCAGCACTTCTCTCCCATCTGCCTGACCTGAGAAAAAAGGGGTGCCCAAGATAACTGTATGCACGTGATAGCTGCAGGTCCACGATATGACATGTCTTCCCACCCCACCTGTACGTCTTCACACAGGAATTCCACCTCCTTGACGCACCCTGCTTCCTGTCCACCTGTTAGTCTCTTAAATGTAAAGTCAGAACTGGGCAGGCAAAAGCAGTTTGCCCTTTAGCCTCAGCAGGGGTGCCTTGTGAGAGCCTCTGGACACAGGAGGAGGTATTCCTCATGTCACCATAAGTAACTGCATGCCAGAAGACTTTTGGCCCCACTCTGCACCTGTCCAGCCATCTGACTGCACTGCCATTCACTGCTGCTCTCCCCCATGGCTAGGCTCAGGGGAGTCTTGGGACCTCCCCTTAGGGTTGAACCAAGGGGCCATGGCACTAACAAGTGTGAAGGAGCTGAGTTTCCTTAGTGGGGGCTCTCAAAGCTGCTGTCCTCTGGTCAGGAACAAGAGGAATGGGCAGTGCCCATTCACTTGGGACCCTCTGTATGCCCCTCTCTCCTCTCCCAGTGTCTTGTGCTCTGCTTGATGTCTTGCTCTTGATGAAGGCATGTCTTCACAACACAGAGTCCTGCTCTCACCCCATTTTCTCTTTCGTTGAAGGGTCTTTGAATTTGCTTTTGAACTGGCCCGCCTCTCCATGAAGCAGAAGATGCCAGAGATCCACTTAAAGTATGCCATGTTCCTAGAAGATGAGGTAATTCTACCCCCTGGAATAGGTGGGAGTGCTCTGGTCACTCAGGTAATTGAACAGTTGTCCTTAAGAGCCGCTGCAGCAGGCACTTTTTGCGGCTGCAGTCACTGCTTACCCAAAAGGTTCCACAATTACAGTCCCAAGTTTCCACACACATCTTTGTTTCATAAATCCTCTCTGCCTCGTGGTAATAGAGGAGGTCATGTGATGTTATCAGGGCAGGAAGGCATGCAAGCAAATTCCTTCCTCTCTCCTAGGGCAAATTTGAAGAGGCTGAAGCAGAATTTATTAAAGCTGGGAAACCCAAGGAGGCAGTGCTGATGTAGGTATCCTTCCCCACTCTGGCCTGCTGCATCTCCTCTGCCCATATGATGCCAGCCTGGTTGCTTCTCCAGTGTTGGTCTGCTCCTTGCTGTCCCTTTTGTTACATCTCATGTTGATTCCCCTAGGTTTGTGCATAACCAGAACTGGGATGCTGCACAGCGTGTGGCCGAGGCTCATGACCCAGACAGCGTGGCTGATGTGCTTGTGGGACAGGCACGTTTTGCCTTTGAGCAGAGAGAGTTCCAGAAAGCAGAGGCCTTCCTCCTGCGAGCACAGAGACCTGAGCTGGCCATAAAGTACTACAAGGTGAGCATAGTCTGTAGCAACATCATTGCCTTCCTCGCTGGACAAGAACCCAGGCTTGATGGAGGAGGAGTGAAATCCATCTCGCAGCTCTCCCTGTCAGTTTAGTAACCAAAGAGAAACCATTTACTCAGGTGGTTCCTAACAGAAGTTGATTCTGGCCTATCCTTAGAAGACTGAACTGGTAGAGATTTCACAGCATAGCTTAGCTCTCTCACAGCTCTGTGAGAAGTGTCCTGCAGAATACAGATGGTCCTCAGGGGTAGCACGAGTGGGTACATTTGAAAACTAAGTGCCCATTCCACAGAGGTAGCTAGGATGGATGAGCACGTTCCCCTGAGGTAGCTTGGGTCAGTGGGTAAACATAGGCGCCATTTTGGGGAAGGAAAGAATTGGATGGTGCTGCTGTGGTTGTTTCTTCCAGTGGGTCCTCTGGCAAGATGACATGAGAGACTAGACGTGTTATGTGATGCCAAGAGTGTGGGGGATCCTGGTGAAATGGTGAAAATTTCTCATCCCCGTTGTGCTTGTGCAGGAGGCTGGCATGTGGAGCGAGGCCCTGCGGATCTGCAAGGAATACATGCCCAGTCGGCTAGAAGAGTTACAGGAGGAGTGCAGCAGGGAGGCTGCCAAGAAGGGCTCCAGGTAAGGAATGCTGTGGTCAGGCTGCAGGGAACAGACAGGTAGCTCTTCCCCTAGGCCATTGTGCTGATGCCTTAGAGATAACCTGACAGAATCCCTGACATCCTGTTGTTTCCTGCTTGAGGACCTTGGAGTTCTTACTGCATAGGTTTCCTAACGTCTTTCCTCCCTGCTCTGGGAGACTCCAGGCTTATTCCTGCCATCCATGGTCTCCCAGATGTCTTCTTGCCACTTACAGATCTCCAGGGTCTCCTGTACCGCCCATGCACGTCTCCAGGGTCCTTCATCAATTCTCTCCTCAGCACTGGCTACGTGCATTCCTTGTCACACACTCAGCCCGTCTCTGAGGTCCCTGGCTTACCTCTGCTGTGCACCTCCCTGCCCACGCCACACTGTCTATAGCATCTCTGTGGCAGCATGCCAGTATTACTCGCAGCCTGCTTTCCTCCCTACAGAGGAACAGAAGGGCTGCTGGAGCAGGCACAGGAGTGGGAGCAGGCTGGGGAATATACCAGGGCAGTGGACTGCTATCTGAAGGTGCAGGATCCCAGCAACAGTGTCCTGACGGAGAAGTGCTTGCTGAAGGTACAGTCGGGAGCTATGATTCCCTTCATATTCTCTGCTGTGTAGCAGGTCTCCCACTACCTGCAGGGCATCCCAGAGATATCTCAGTCATTGCAGGGCACAAGAGAGGACCCAGTGACTGCAGGGTCTGAAAGCCTTCATGGCCATTCTGTTGAGCCGTGATGGACTGTGGGCTTACCCTGCACTGCACTGACATCCTTGCTCTGGCACAACTTCCAGCAGCATGCCGGCATCTTTGTGCTCATATCTCCCTGCACTGATGAGCTGGACTTTATGACTTAGCCCTTGGCTAGATAAATGTCCTTTCTTCTTCTCATGGTCTATGTCCGCCAAACTTTGGCTTATGTTCCTCTTCATACTTTTCACTCATACCTGTGCCCTTGTACCAGCTTCAACAACAATCATGTCCTTGTCTGATCTTCTCCCTTGTGTGAAAGTAGCTGGGCTTTGCTTCTCTGAATTGCTGAAGTGGGTTTTCATTTCTTCTCCGCTTCCCCTATAGTTCCAGTGTTCCTGACTCTCAGTCTTTTAGCTGGGACTGAGCTCTTCCCAGCTTCATCCCTCTCAAACAGCTTTTATCACTTATGCTGCTGACAATTTCTCTTCACAGGCTGCTGAGTTGGCCATTAAATTCTTGGGTCAGTCACAGAGCATGGAGGTGACGCGGACTGTGGCTCCTCAGCTGGTGGCCATGAAGAAATACAGTGCGGTGAGGGCTAGCTCCTGTGCCCAGGCTACTGAAGAGGCAGTGACATAGGGAGGGAGAGCTCTGTCCAAGGGAAGGAGGCCAAGTCACATCCTGGGTTGATGGGTGGATGGCCCTATCCAGAGTTAGGCAGCACAGAGTCTTCAAGGAGGAGGAAGGAGGGGAAGGGATCAAGTCCTGGAATAGTGTGAGAGAGACAGGCTTTGGGAGGAGGCAGGAAGCAGAGAAGGGGGGTTATCCTTTGGGAAGAGACTTTCTGTTGTTTCTGTGAGCTGGTCCCTTCCAACAGCACCAGCTCCAGCCTGGGCTATAGGGTGCCGTTAGGGTTTCATCTCCCATGGGACTGTCTCTGGCCTGCAGGCAGCTGAACTCTACCTCAACTTGGACCTCATCCAAGAAGCTATTGATGCCTTCATTGAAGGGGAGGAATGGAGCAAAGCCAAGCGCGTGGCCAAGGATTTGGACCCTAGGTATGCCTGGAACTTCTCAAATTATACTCTTTCTTGCCCCCTCTCCCACCTCTAGATGATCCCTTGTCCTGTCCTGTCCTGCTGCCCTCAGGTTCCCTGGATTCTCCCCATAGTGGCCTTCCTATGCTCGACAGGGCACATTCTCCAGAGCTGCTCTTCACAAGCCATTTACCATCCTGACACTTTTCTTATTGCCACATATCCCGTGGAAATCGTTATCCCCTTTTGTCCCATCCCTATCCTATTTCCTTTTCCCTTGGCACAACCTTGTGCATGCATTTTCTTCTGAAAGTTCTATGATTCCTTTCTCTCCTCACACCTTATATTGCAAAGAACTGTCTAGGCCCTTTCTTTCCCCTTCTACCTATGCTCCCAGCAGCAGGCGAGAAAGACATGGCATAGCTGTAAGTTCTCTTTTTCCCAAAGTAGGCAAAGTTGAATCCGGCCTCTGCATTGATGCAAGAAACTATTAGTCTTTCTGCCTATTAAGATTCTTTCTACCCTGTAGGTCGGAGGAGTATGTGGACCAGCGTTACAAGGAGTATTTAAAGAACCAAGGAAAGGTAGATTCGGTACGTATTTGGGATGTCTCACAGGCCAGGGAGTGATGTCAGGATCTGTGCAGATCCTTGGGGCCTTTCTCATGGGGCTTTTGCCTGAATATGCCCACAGGTGAGGAGTCTGTATGTACCCATGAGTCATGGTTTCTGCATACCAGATGGGTCACACTGAATCTGTACTCCCATGCCATAGAAGGGGAGGGACTGTGTGTGTGTGAAGAAAAGACCCGGGTGGGCTGATGCCTGCCTTGATGCTGGTAGGAAACCTTGCCTGCACAGTGAATTTATGGTTGTTTCCATCCCCAGCTGGTGGGAATAGATGTCATGGCCGCTTTGGATATGTATGCAGAGCAGGAGCAATGGGATAAGTGCCTGGAGGTTGCAGCTAAGCAGGTGAGTGCCTGTATGAGCCCTCAGGATACAGACATGGAGTCCTGGCTCTGAAGCAGGGGCAGCAGGAATGAGTGAGCAGGACAAAGCAGTCATTTCTGTGGGGAGCACAGAGGGTCACTGCAGCAGCTCAGAGAACATCTCTGCACTGTCTCTGTCTTGGCCAATCAGAAAAAAAGAAAGCTTTCTTTCTACATGTTCTTTAGAGGCCTGGTGTCAGCAGAAATGAGACATCCTTGTCATGAAAGCAAATTTTACTTTTATTTTTAGTGACCTAAAATTAGCGAAATTACCTCAGCAGATTAATAAAAATGGAGAAAAGCAAACTGAAACTGTTTTACAGTGCTATTCCAATGCCATAACAGGAGAAGAAAGCTCTAGATTACTAGGATCTACTTTGAGTGTTTGTATTCAGTGGTTATTGGTTGGTTATTGATTCAATGGTTATTGATAAAGGAGCTAAACTAAGGGCAGGTGTTGATTCTTTGAAGTGAGACATTGCTTCAGATTGAGTAACAGGGAAGCCCCTAGCAATGGAGTCAGTCCACAAAGTGTTTTGATTCATTCTTTCATTAGACTAAGGGCTGGTTTTACAATTGATACCTGTGGTGCCACATCATGCAGATACTGCATCCTTTATGTATTTGGCAGTATTCCTTTGGCAAATGGTGAACCGCTGAAAAACAGCTTTATTTCCATGTATGGAAGGATCAGCAAAGCATCAGCTAGCCAGGATGAGAGGTGTCAAGCAGGGCCCAAATCAAAACCCAGGTCTGCTGTGTGCAGTCTGTCTCTGTGTGATTACCTCGTCTTGCCCTTTGGGGACTCAGGTGTACGGGTGTGTGTACACGCATCTGAAACCATCCCTATCGAGTGACAACTGTTCAGTTCATGAATCTCATGCTGCTGCTTTCTGTGTGCCTTCTCCAGAACTATAAAGTCTTGCACAAGTATGTAGCTCTGTATGCAACCCACCTCATCCGGGAGGGCAGTTGGGACAAAGCCCTGAGTCTGTATGTCCACCATGGAGCACCTGCCAACCCACAGGTAATGAAGGCAGCATGACATCCCAATGCAAGTTGTCAGAGTATGCTATGATCTGCTACATGAGTCAGGCTTCCAGTCCAGAAGTGGCATTCCCCAGTGTTCAGCATATCCAAGTCACTTCAACCCTGCTGTGGATTCTTCTAAAGGCTCCTCAGCTAGAGGACTCAAGGCAGTCTCGTGGCATATTCTCCACAGGGAGGGAGCAGGGGGGAGTTGAGTATTTGTGTTTGTTTTGAACACCTTAACCATCAAGAGCAGAATAAAAGGAACCACATTTACCTCTCCGAGAGCACTGGCAGCAGGAAGCATTCTTGCCCATTTCCCTGCCTTGCCCTGTAGCACCCATTGCAACCAGCAAACTGCAGCAGTGCTGCTCCAGGAGCCTGTGTGCAGGGGTGCCGTTGCCTCAGCCTGTGCTTGGCAGCAGGAGAGCTGCAGACTTTTGTGGGCTACCCATCTGACCCCCTCAAGATTTCCCTCCTTTTTGTTGCAGAATTTCAACATTTACAAGCGTCTCTTTGTGGAGATGGTGAATGCATCTGGCATGAATTGTGCCGAGGCTTACTCCAGCTGGGCGGACCTCCGTGATGTTCTGTTCCATCTGGTGAGTGTGGGCCATGGCCACCACTGCCTGTTAAGCTCCAGCACCCTGGTGGCTTCTAGCAGGAGAGAATGTAGAACCAGTCTTTAGCCAGGTGACATGGGCAGTATTTGTAGAACACAGGCGAGGGGAAATGGGGAAATGGGGAAATGTCTGCAATGTGGACTGTAGAACAACAGAATATTACGAAGTGGACATGGCTGGGCAAGAGAAGAAGAAGATGACCCTGCACACGAGGCCAAATCCTAGAAGTGAGTCTGGATGCTGGCACTTGCAGAGCTCACTGTGTCACTGCTATATGGGAGGTTACCACAACGTGCCCACTTTTTGTCCTACACCTGTATTCGGCAGTCTGGGTGGGACAAGGACCCGGGGAAAGCACAGAACTACTGAGCCTGGAAAATAAAGAGTCCTCCCCATCTCCCCAGAGATGCTTAGAGCCTTCTGCTCCTTCTTCCCTGTCCCAAAATACCGCAGCCAGAGCCCATGATTGCCTCTTCTCTGTCTCTGTCCCACAAATACCCACCTCTAGCATAAATGAAATCCACAAATCCCCCTTTGTCCATCCAAATTCACTCCTGCTTCCAGTGCTGTCTGTTGTTGCGGTACTGTTGGCGCTTCCCTTCTCCCACAGCCTCCTCCCTTCAGCACTCTCTAGGACCCAGAGCACCCAAGCCTCAGCTGTTTTTCCAGTCCCCAGAGGTGCCTGGATATTTCAGATCCTTTTCTCTCCCAACTTTTCTCTGGACTCAAGTGGAGGAAGAGTGCCTTTGTGCTCTCATGTCTCAATTACTCTCATTTTCTCTTCTTCAGTGTGAAAACTTAGTGAAGTCAAGTGAGGCAAACACTCCAGCACATGAAGAGTTTGAAACAATGCTGCTGATCTCTCACTACTATGCCACTCGCTCCGCTGCTCAGGGCGTGAAGCAACTGGTAAGGTTTTTGAAGGTCCTTTGCCAGGTCACCACCCTGAGTGCAGAACCCTGTGGGGACATGCAGGTTCAGGGCTATCCATAGTTCACTATTCCACTTCATGGATCACTTACCCATCGTGGATGCATGAGAATGGGACTACAGTCATCTGGGAGCCCACCACTAGCAGGTGGAATGAACTGGAGATAGTCTTCTCTGACTCCTTATAGTGGGACCTGCCCCCAACCACTGAGGCTGAGATGTAAACCAGTGGGAAGCTGATTCATATGCTCAGCATGACTTATGAGAGCAGAAACACCAGTAGAAATTTAGGGATCACGCAAAAATCTGGTCTCCCCAGGAGAGGCATTGCTTCCACTTCAGCTGTCCTGGGCCATGACAGGTGCTGGGCTTCACACCTGGCCTTGAGAGTAGACTGGCTTTGCGCAGCACTTTGGGAGCTCGTGGGCCTGTGTGCTGGGCCTCTCAATGGCTTTGGGATCTCATGAGCCTGAGTGCTTGGCATTACACAGGGCTTTGGCAGATACTGGTCTTGTGTGCTGGGCCTTCTGTGGGGCTTTGGGAGCTCATGGGCCTGGGTACCAGGCCTGACAAGGCACTGTTAGTATTTTTGAGTCTTACATGCACTGGGGATTTGTTCTGGGCCACCATATGTATATATAGCAGAGTCCCTGCTGAAGTCTTGATCCGTATGGGAGTGTGGAATTGTGACAGAGCGCTGTATGAGTGTGGGACTGGAGCTATGATAGAGCAGGCTGTGAAGAAGAAAGGTTGCCACAGCTAGGACCCCAGTAAATGCCACAGGGGAGACTGGGGCTTCCCCATGGCTGCGTGTAGATTTGGGGGGGGTCCAGAGACATGTCATGTATTGGAAACCTGTACAGACCCACACAGTTGTGGAATGTTGAGGTGATGAGTAGTCAATTTCGGACCACGAAGGAGGGGTGGCCTTTCCAGTTCTGGTGTGATGAGAACATATCTGGCAAGCACAATAGTGAAATCTCCCTTGAATTCCTTGCTCCCCACTCAAAAATTCTTATGTGATTGAACAGAAGAAAAAACTTACTGTGAGTGTGGCTGTACTGAACGTGTTGCTTGGAGAGGTTGGAGAGTCTCCATTCCTTGAGATACTCAAACTGTGACCAGACAGGTTCCTGAACAACCTGCTGTAGCTGACTCTGCTTTGAACAGGGCAGAAGGGGTGGACTACGCAATCACCAGAGATCCCTTCCAACCTCAGCTATTCTGTGACTCAAATGGCGGGAGATTTGGTGTGGCTTTTAGTAAAAACAGCAAGGTTTATAAAGCAGAACGTCATCATCAGGTGACAGTCCTCATATGTGTTCACACAGTGAGGGTACTTACAGTCAGGACTGAAGTTTTTAACCTTTGTTTGTTACATGTCAGGAATGTGTGCGTGCAGAGTCCCTGCTGAGAGTCTGGGGCAGTATGATCTCATGAGATCCATTCCAACCTGATTTTTTTGCACTGTTGTGGTTTTACTGTCCCATGGCTGCAGGACACCGTGGCTGCCAAGCTGTCCATTTCCCTGCTGCGCCACACTGAGCTCCTCCCTGCAGACAAGGCTTTCTATGAAGCTGGAATAGCTGCCAAGGTAAGAGCTATCTGCCACCAGAACAGCTAAGGAGGTGGACAACCCTGGGCTCAGAGATTCCCAACTTTATCTTCCCCTATCCCCCCCACTAGCTGCACTGGTACACCAGTACCCAGACACTGGCACTGGAGGCCTTTCCTCAAAGAGCTTGCCAGCCTCTGCATTTTGTCATGGAATAGCAG
>Ga0065711_1031547_pt1 | contig 29383 bp, 12 predicted proteins | sample Hoacrofraction12_FD_59098 | JGI IMG/M metagenome (GOLD analysis project Ga0065711, IMG submission 59098) | Hoatzin crop microbial communities from Cojedes, Venezuela - Epithelial fraction 12 v2 (version 2) | ecosystem: Host-associated > Birds > Digestive system > Esophagus > Crop | place... | reverse complement strand
GTCGCCTGCATCCCCTCAGCGGGGCTGGGGCTTACGCGGCGCTGGGCGCTGGCGGTTGTCCCTGAGGTACTTTCTTTGAAGCGCTTGACGTTTCTGGTTTTTTTGTTTGTTTTTTTGTTTGTTTTTTTTTGTTTGTTTTTCTTTTTTTAGGGTTGTTTTTTTTCCTTTCTCTATTTGGTTGGGGTTTGATTTGGATTTTTTTTTTTCCCCTCAGAAAAATGTTGTGAAGTCACCAGACCGCTCGCTTTTTGTGCCCCCAGCACCGCGTCGGTGTCTGAACGCGCCTCAGCCGTGTGTGCTCCCCCAGTTTCGGCAGGGAGGCCTCCCCGCAGTGGCAAAGATGGCGGCTGGCGCGCCCAGCGCCATGCTCCTCACACGTCGTGGCCTCGTGTGAGGAGACGAAAGCCAAGAAACCCAGGGTGTGATTCTCCCCGTCGAGCCGCTTATGCTGGCACGCATGGTAGCACCCGCCGTAATTACTGCGGCGCTGAGGGGAGGCCGCCCAACCCTCCCTGCTAATCATCAGTTTCGTTCTTTCTGCTGGGGTTGTTTCTTTTTCCAAATCACCCGAGCCAGTCATCTGGGCTGGTGCCGGACCAGCCCTGTCGCTGCACGCGCAGGCTCGGGCGCGCATCTGATTTTCCACGGAAACGCTCGGTGGGTACATCCCGCCGCCCACGAACACCTTCACCTGTACCCCAGAGTAACGGAGGCTGCTGTCTTCACAGCCTTTCCCTGCATAAATGCATTTTTCCCCATCCTGTTTCTTGCTTTGTTTGAATTGGGATGTTTTAGTATTTGACCCGTTGTTTCTAGGCATTCGCTAATTTTATTTTTATTATTAGCCTTGTTGTTTGTTTAAGGCTTTGCAACAGAAGGCTTCGCTGGTTTCCATGGTGATTAGTGTGGGAAAAGCCTTCTTGGAAGTAAGCATGCCAGTCTCGGTAGGTGGGCAGGGCAAACAGATTGGGGAACACGCACGTACTCAAGCATGTAAGGAACACATTCACATTTGCTCCTCTAAATCTTGTATTTGAGGAAAAGTAGGCATCCATCCTAAACGAGCAATTATTTTAAAAGACTTGTAGCTACTCTTCGTCTTTACTGCTTGCCTCTGAAATTTCTTCTTGGTGTCCAAATCTTAACAGATCTTTTATACAGTTCATTTTGCATATGTAAAATGAGTCTTTTCCTCTTAAACAACAGCTTGAAAAGTCAGTCCCTACTCTCCCTGCCAGGTCTGCTTTTCTCCCAGTCTCACTCCCTCATCTCAGCTGTATTCCTGTAGAGCACGCAGGTGTTGTAGCAGATCTGACACCCATTTATGCCGAGGCATTCCTTGGCTACATCACACTGCCTGCCTTGGACACCAAGGACGTCCCAGGCGCCGTGAGCTTTGAATCCAGCAGTCTGACCTGCCAAAGTGCTGCATTAGGATTTTAGTATGTAACACTGGAGGAGGGTGAGGAACAAGTTTTGTCAAGTCTTATTCAAACATCTTTAAGATCTTTATAAAAGGTCATAGCAAGCCAGGAGGTAGATATTCATAGGTTAACACTGTATAATAAATATGATAATATTTCTTTCTGAAGGCTATGAACACCTTTTAATAACTCATCTAATATTTACAGCTAAGAACAATGCTAGCAAACCTGAAAACAAGTACACACAAAACCCAGGTATTGGATCTCACTGTTGCTGCGCTAATCTGTCTTCCCTCCTTAGTCAAATATTTGCTGAGACTTCTAGAAGTATATGTGGCTTAATCTTACCAAAATATACATAGCTACTTGAGCTCAGTTCACACATTCAGTCTGTTGTAAAAGTAAGCCCTGATTTTTTGTTTGCTTGGGTTTTGATTGGGTTTCTTTTGACATCAGAAATTAGACCTATCCTGTTATTGGAACTAAGAAATGTAGGAATTTAGAAATGTTCTGATTCTCAGGTCTTCTCTGAGAGTCGCGAGCAGTGCTCTGGTCTATAAGCAAAGGCCTGTTGTTATACCACCACACAGTAGGCACCATGAAGAGCATGTAGAGTTTCTGCCGAGGTTTGGAGTAGCTGATGGACTGTAATTCTTCCTCAGAGTACAGATTGCGTAGGAGCTAAGTCTTGCCATAGTTGAATAAAATCCAGATTAATATACGTAGAGACAAGTGGCCGAGACGTATCCTGTTTTCTGCAGTTCCTTATGTTGTGATTATTGGAATCATATCAAAGTGTTTTTCTGTATTCCTCTTCCCCATTCTGCAGTCCAGCAGATTCTGTTTAGATTTATTTGTACTTATACCGAAAGGGTGTGTGTATATTTCTTGCTTATATACATACCTATCGATGTGTATATGAATGATGGGGTGTGTGTTGGAGAAAAACAAGTTCAAGGAAATGTACCTTTTTCCTTTTCTAGCATATGTGATGCTTAGTTTTGGGGGCACTGTACTGTGTAGTCTCGGGAGTAAATTCTATAGATCAGAGAAGCTGAAGACCTAACTTCAGCTTATATATCCTGTGACAGATGAATCATGTTAGCCTTTTATTTCCATTTCTTTTTCTGTAAAGTGCGGACGATGACCTTTAGCTATCTGTATTTGGAGTGTTGAAATCTGTCGATACAGAAGCTCTCCGAGGTCTAATTGTTTTTGTAGTTACGTAAGTTCTGTTCCTCAACAAATTGTTTGCGTTTTGAAGATGTTTTCGTTAGGCATTGCCTCACATTACTGGTGGGTGGGCCCTGGAGCAAGTTTAATCAGCAGAGCCTGTACTTGTTCTGTAGCTTGCTTTTGAGGCAACAGTGCTCTTGTTCGATCCAGCTGGTCAGAGGAGCATCTCACTACAGAGTGAGTCAGCAGCAGCCGTGCTGTGACTGTCTCAGCCTTGAAGGTTGCTTCAGCCTCTCTTAGACCAGCTAACATCAGTATAATATATTCTCTTACCATTAATGAGCTGGATCGCCATTTGCAATATTTGGGTTCTATTCCTGCTTGTGCTACAGATTTGTTGCTGGACAAATTGTTTAATCCTGCTCTGCCTCAGTATTCATCTGTGAGGTGTTGATAAGGATGTTTTCACACTGTTGGAGTTAACTTTGTATGTTTTTATATTTGGGCAGTAAGTCTTTGGTTTACTCTGTCTGAATAAAATTTCCTAGTACAGTAACCTCTCCTCTTAGGTGGAAAGTTTCTTGTCAACATCTTGGTAAAATTAAAGAATGTTAGCAAAGAAAAAAGGGTGAAACTGAAGGAGAAATTGATTTGAGAATGAGGATTATAAAGTTAGGTTGTGTGAGTCAGGGAAGAAGAAACTTGAGGGCTTTTCCAGTGGTCTTAGAAAACAGTGTTCTGGAAACAAATTACTCAGATGTGCCTGTCTGTATATTTGAAACTTAACTGTGCTTAAGAAAAGCAAGTAATTACAAATGGCATTAACACTGATCTGAGGCTATACCCTCAAGTATAAAGGGACTCTCCTAGAAATGCTGTCTTTAGAGCTTTCATTGTCAAGCTACTCAGGTCACTTGTTAGTCACCTTCCCCACAGATCTGGGTGTTGTTCACGTTTGGCTTCATCTAACGGAACATGTCACCAGGATTTAAAAGCCCCAGCATCTACAGTGAAGTAAGCAAAAGAGGACAAACATAGAGGAGTCGACATGGAAAGTGCACTTAATTGTTAATGGCACTCTTCATAGTCTTGATTCAGTAACAAAATGGGGTCAAGTCTTCGTCTGTCCATTCCCACAATTTGTGTACACTGTAGGATGAAAATAGCACATTGTTTTGGCCTTTGAAGCATAGCTGCTTTTACTGTGTAGCCTTCTTAGTCTGAGGCTGAGTCTGAACTGTTACCCAGAGATCTCTCGGACCCTGAAAGTGGCCAGGGTATACATGGTCGCTGTATTTGCATGTTACATTCTCTTCCAATAGCACATTACACCCACAGAGCAATACAATTCTAGAAAACTATTTTGGTATGCCTATCTCCTTTACAAGTATAGTTATAGCAGTATATTCCGTTTCTTGCATTTCAGAAGGTTTTAATGTATATAACCAGGAAATGCCATTAAACTCCACAAGCACTGATAACAGTGGCCTCAGAGGGGGTTTTGAATGGACACAAGCTGCTATGGATCATTTGTAAGAGTTTATAATCTGAGGAGCAGAATGTAGGTAGAGCTTCAAAGCCTCAGGCAATTGTCTTTAGGGAACATTAGATTTTTAGTCTTATTTGTAGGGCTGCACAGATGTTCCAGATTTCGTTGTTGCATACAAATTTTAAGATCTGAAAGCTGTTCTCAAACCACTTCTAGATGAATTTGAAGATTTCTCGGTTTCAGAGATTCATGCTGCAGAATAACTTGATGGCACATTAATAACTTGGCAGCAGATGGGAGTGGGAGAAAAGAGTTTCAAATTGTGGTTGTGAACTGAGCAAAGATTTTTAAGCTTGAGACCTGAAGGAAGGTTGAATGCTCTACTCATCAGCCTGTGGTTATTATGGACCATGCCTTTTTCTCTCTGACCTGGGACACAACGAATCTTTCCACATAATGGTTTTGTCAGAGCCAATAAATGTTGTAGTTTGAAAATGGCATTTCCATTTTAAAAATCTTTTGCTGCAGAGGTCTTGACCAGCTCTACCCCTGAGATATCCAGCAATTTTCAGAGCAAACCAAACTGAAAATATAAGATCAACTAAAAAAGTGGTTCGTTGCTATGTCTGTTTTCATTTCTACCTGTAAAGGAAGACTAGTTGTGAAAATTCAGTTGCATATCTGTGGAGCAAACTACATTTTCCCTGGCATAAGGTCAGCCCTGTGACACCATTGAGAATAACTCTTTGTTGAGCAGTGTGAAACTAATCTTTCACTGATGCTCAGTACTGTAGCTCCCCCTTGGATTGAAAAGAAAGCTCTTCCCCAAAATTTAGAGAGGACATGGTGCTAATCCCCCTTTTTTTTTGTGCCTCTGCCAAAATAGGAGATTTAACATAGTCTGACACAAGTTGCCTATGATACTGCTGTGTGGCTGTTAATTAGTGACTGAGATTTTAATGGTTATTTTGGCACAGTTGCCTGAAGAAGTTCACTAGTAGTCAGTTTGGTTCCTGATTTTCATGTGTGCTCTGGTCATAGAAATCTGTAGTTTTTAGGAACTGGCTTGCCTGCCAGTTGAGATTTAAGGTACATCCAGTCAGGAAACAATACTGTAATGTATCACAGATGTCCTTATTATATTCTTGATTGGCATGGATGAATCGGGTTTGGCAAAAAAAGCAAATAAAAAGGAGAGATATTCCTGCTTTGAATCGGTGGTGTAGCAAGTGAAATATCTTACCCGGGTCTCATGACCTCAGGTCATTTAAATGCAGGGGAGAGCCAGTCAGAGAGTGAGTGAAAGGAGAAGATATCAGAAAAAGATAGTTGGCTTAGCCTGCTCTGCTTAAAGGAACTGCTACAACTTGTCCTGCATAAATGATAATTTAGGCAGTCAGGGTGTAGTTGAACAGCTGCTTCTGCTATAGTTGTAGATTTGTTCCATTCTTATTCATGTTATGTTTTCTGGAGGTGGTGGAATCTGACCACCGTTTGTCATGTCTTGTTTTCCAAGAAAGGGCAGAAAAAGCATAAAAAAACTAGTTGTAATGTTTGTGCTCAGTCGGATCTTTATCATAACATAGAAGAACAGAGGTACGTTAATGTAATATGCAGTCTTCTTATGAATTTCCTCTATGGTCTTTTTAAGCTGAATATTTAAAAGAAAATTATACTCTATTTTAAAATGGGGTTCAGGCTTGGGTTCAAGATGAAGGAGTTCTGGTCTTACCCTTGCTAGTGTGTCCTTCACTTGCATATTCATGCTTGCTTCGACACCAGCTATTCCAAAAATGTGCCACCATGCAGAAAGTGAAAATCAGTTATGCCACGAAGGGACCATGTACATACATCAGCAATTTGGTGCCCAAGGGAAGAAAAATCTGCATGTCTGCTGATGTCAATCTTCTTGATATGGTATTTTTGTGAATGCAAGTGAGTTGCTATTTCTTTTAACCAGCTCAACAAAAAAGGAGTTTATTTTTAGTGTTATAAGCTTCAGGGCATCACAATTAGCAGATCAAAATTGCCAGTCTGACTAGTCAACCTTCTGTGTGCTTTAGCAGAAAATATGACAGCAACATTGTTAGCATTCCCACAGGTATTTTGGAAGATTCACTATGGTCAGTGATGGGATCAAATTTTTTTTTCTTTCCTGTTTTCAATCTCTTTGGTTTTACAAATTTTATTTTACAGCTGACAGTAAGAAATGCTGGGCTGATGAGCTCATTTGCAGTAACTTGCAGCTGTATACAAACAAATTTCTATTAAACAGGTGACGTATCTGTCTTACCTGAATTCCTGCAAGTAATTCAGTTCCTGTACACATCTATTGCTTGGATTCTTTTTGCTGACAGAACCAACAAGTTCAGCAGCAATTATTAGGGGAGTTTTAGAGTGGGCTAAAATCTACTCAGTTTACAGGGCATTTAACAGCTGTTGGTTTAATTCTGATGACTTCTTTGTTAAGACTATCATACCTTGCCTCTATTCCAAGTATCTTGAGCAAAAGATATGGACAAATATTGAGAAGAAAAAAAGTTAAATATGATTTAATTTTGGCAAGAATTTGTCACCAGATTAAGTGTTCAAAAATTAATTTATTTTTAAGACAGCATTTTGATGAATAACAAGAGCTAGTGAACAGATGGATGAGCCCCCAAGCCTGCTTAAAAATGTCAGCATAGATGAGACTGTCAGCTACAGCGTGTTTCAGCATAGTTTGAGCTGCTTGTGAAGGACTGGCACTATAGTATCACAAACATGGTGAATAGGCAAATGTATATTGAGTTGATGCGGAGTACTACAGAATATAGGATATCGTCTCATATACATGCGTGTTTATCCTATCTTGTACACCCTAGGACAGACAGCCTCAGACTAGCCAAACATAAGCTATTGAACTTGAAATGCTGAAATATGATCACTGTATATGGTCAGGTTTCACTGGATTAAAATGAGGATTAATCTGCAGGTGAACAACAACCCTGCTATATGTGAATAAATGTTGAAAGTAAAAAATAAAAATAAAAACATTGTAGTGAGCTACCCGTATGCTAGTGAAATTAACCTAACAATTAATTAATCTTCTGTTTTGTGATATCAGTCAAAGAGTTAACATGACTGAGCTACTTTGGCGCAACCCTTTATGGCAATATCTGTATAAAGAAATCAATGCAAGGGAACCACAAATAAAAAAGATTTAACGTCTTTCTGGAGATTTTATTTTCCCTGTGCTCCGTATTGATCAAGTCACAATTAAAATAACTGAAGATGTGAAAAACTAGTTGTGCCTTGAACCTGTTTGACTTTGCCATTTAGGACTGGCACTTATCTGAAAGCTAGCATCGTCATATGATACCAAGTTTCAATAATTTCCATTTGAATACATCTTTTTTTGGAACACTTAGCTATTTTGATGTCAGTAGGATAATATTTACTGAACTTGTCAGCCTTTTCTCTGCCTTTTTAAAGTTCATTACGCAAATATTAAAGGTAATTTAGGGAGGCTGTTTGATTATTGTACTTAAATGTTACAATTTATATTCTTCCCACTGTTTTTACCAGAAGAGGGAGAATCAAACAGTATAAAAGAAGTGTAGTGAATTCAAGAGCCCTGAATGTTCAGATGTGTCTGGGTTTCAACCTTGCTGCTGCTGTTTGCCTCGATCCAGTAGCCTGAAACAAATGTCACAGCAGCTAGCGACTTCATAGAGGATTCCCTGGGCGTGAACATGTGGGAACCTTAAAGCTGATGCTGTTTCCCCAGGGGAAGCTTGTTCCTTCTGGTGCCCGCTTGTGTTCCCCATTAGACTATGTTCTTGGGTCTGCAAGAGCTGTGCATGCAATGAGCAGAGGCTGTTTTAGCTCAGGTTTGGAGATTTCTTTATATTTGTCTGTGTGTGCTTTTTTTAAAAAAAAATGTTATTTTCATTTGTGAGGGGATGCCAAAACTCCCTGAAAGAAGTAGTCATGTTGGTGAAAGATTTTGGAACTGGAGCTCTGAAGTCTGTAATCTCAGTAGAATTCACAGAGTGCTCCTGTGGTCGATGCTTTTTTCCCCTGTGTTTCCTGCTTTCTGAACGACCTTTTTTTCTCCAGAGCTAGACAAGGTAGAAATGGGTCCAGATCATAGCTATATCTGAGGAGACAAGCTAGAGAGAGATATAGGCTGGGTGTGTGAGACAGCCATCTGTAAGAAATAGCTGCAGTATAAATTTAAGAAAGAATTATTAAGTGTTGTTCAGAAGAGTGCCCTCCGCTTGTTTAGGAAAATATAGTCAACTCTTGTCTAGTTTTCTCTCTATAAACTTTTGAAACAAGCTGGCATCACTACACATGCAAAATGTAAAATGGTATGTATCATATATATGCACATATTCTACATAATTAAAAATTAGAATAATTAAAAAATTAAATTACTTTGGATAGCAAGAGTGAAAGGGTGGTTTTGTTTTTTTTCCCTTCCCTGTCCCTCCTAGTGTGTGTCCTGAACTGATACACAGTTACCTACTGTCGGTAGGAGGTTTCAGCTGCTGGTTTGAAAGCAAAAGCCCTCCGTGTCAGGGCAGATTTCCTGGGGAGTCTATTCATAATTCTAATGCCCTTACCTTTCCTAATTATAAGAGAGTTTTGATCAGGTAATACTCTTACAGTTCTGTAAGATCTATAGGCAGGAAAATAGCTTCAAAGTGCTTTGCCTTCAAATGCAGCCATTTAATAATAATGACTTAACTGTGTTGCAATACTGACTGATAATTGGAGAGCTTTCACTGAAAATAGGATTTTTTTTTCTTGTGTAGCAGACTAATTCCTTATGAGCATTTTATAATTTCTTCTTTTCCCATTAGCGACTCCCACAGGATATGTGCATGGTAAAGATGAGCTGGAAATGCTAAATCTACAAGACTTCCCACTGGGATGTAGTTGTGCTGTAGATTTAACTAAAAGGAAATCAGGCAGCCTAGTCTTGAAATAAAAAATACAGCTTGGTTCACATGAAGTGTTGCAAATGTATGAAGTTACTTAAATAACTATTTTTTCAAATTCATTAATGGTCTAGTCTAATTTTGATCTGTGAGGTTTAAAAATGCTTTATTTTATGTGTTCAACATAAGTGTTTTATAGATGTATGTTAATCAGTGGAGTTTTCTACATAACTGAAGACAGTATATTCTATCATTTTATGTTGTTCCAAGAGCGGTTATGAGTATAATATTAAACATTTTAGACAAAATTCTCCCATGGTTACACACCCGTCTACATTGCATCACTGGGATAAGTAGGCTAAAGAATTTCTTGTCATACTCTACTTTGATGCAAGATCAGTCCAGAAAAGGGAAAAAATCACATTGTTCCTACTTCCGTGTTTCTTGTCAGATCTGCTGTTTCACTGTCATAAAAATTGGGTGGTGCAGGAGAAATTTGAGACTATAGAGGCACTCAAGAGTTCGCATTTTAAACGTCTCTGATGTAAGTTGAGCACAATCCTGCTGTATGCCCTTAGTAGGTGAAGTCAAACGCCTACCCCTTCTCACACCTACATCTGTTGAAGTAGAGTAGGGTTTGTTCAAGTGGAGCAGTTGGTTCTAGGAAATGAAATTGTAATTTTAAATCAAAAGATGAAAAGCACTGTATATGCTAATGCTTTTTATTGGTAGTTATTTTCTGAAGTAAATGAAAGCCTAGAATTGCCCTAGCATTGCATGATATAGAAGATAATAGTTCATAATAGCTAGTACATTAATTAACTTTTATAACAGATGTTCTATGAATTTGTTGAAATGTGTACTTTACTGTTTTGTAGTTCCCAGTGAGTCTGTAGGGTGATATAATTTTTTGTTGTTGCTAAAACTTGTTTACTGCTACTAAAAATCTGGAGAATATGGGATTGCTTTATACAGTCACTTTATTTTTACGGTGTGCAAAATACTAACAAACTTAAACTGAAGTCAGTGGAGGAAGGCAAGGCAAGATTTCAACAAGGGTATCTGAATAACGGTACAGATAGTTTCATGCGCAAACCGTGAAAAATCATCTCTGTCCTGTTGTCAGTTATGCTTGTCAAAACTGTCAATAACATGGCACTGTGCCCAAATGCCAACCATTGCCTTACTGGAAAAGCTTACTTCGAACTGCCCACAGTTGCAAAGAACCACAAAGATATACAAGGTAGGTAATGGAAAACAGGTCTCTGATGAGAGTGTAAAACCCAAAGAAGTCACCGTGTGTTTCTTCTCATTCTTACAATCTACATTATCATGATCACCTTCTGAGATCCAATCTTTTTGCACAAAATCTACAAAGCAAAATAGAATTGTAGGACTACAACACAATGCTGGAATCCCCACCGTGCATCTTTATCTGGAACATAATATGGACATCCAAGCAAGAATGTCTTATCCAACCAGAAGAATTACTACTTGGAAGCCATTTATTCCTTAATTATAGTGCTAGATTTTCATGAAATTGGTAACCTTTTGGAAAGGAATTGAAATAGACAGCACCCTTTGAGGATCGGGGCCAGTGTGTTGACCTATATGCTGCCTAATGAACCTTCCAAGATGCATCTTTTGACTCGGAACGAATGTCTAGGCTGCTATGGTAAATGACAAGGGTTTTGGCATGGTTGTTTCTTCTAAAAAGCCTCATGAAGAAGTCAGAGGAAGTTTCACAGAAAAGCTAGGCTTCTAATATTAGCCTGAAAACATCAGAAGTGCATTTGAAAGCAATTTATAATCATCACAAAACTCTGTTTTGACATATGTTTGGTTAATTGAACTTCTGAGGATGTGAAATTCCAGCGTGTCTGTTTAAGAAAGCAGTGTTGCTTACCTGTTTCACTTATTCACAGCTAAGCTGAACTTTCATCTTTATTCTGCTCAGTATTGCTGTTTCTACTAAAACCTAATACATTATTCATAACTGCTTCTAATTTTGGCCTAACTTTGAACTGGAGATAATTGGAACGTCTCCAACTGTCTTATATGTTCACACATCAAAGAGCATCAAGTCCGAAATCAGCATTATTCTTGTGGTCTATGTATGTGCGTGTTTTAAAGAGCGAGGAAATATTGTTTTGCTAGTGATATCGGGACATTCCCCATTCTTCTTTCAAAAATAAATGATGGTAAATTCACAATGGTCTTATACAAGGGATGCCACAGATTATCGTGTCCAATGCTGCAGATCTGGGTCTTAGCACAAAACTCATTGGAGGCAACAGAACTCATCTAAGTGACTTCAGCAGGTTTTAGTTAAAGCCCCAAGTAAAGGTTGATTCTCAGTGTTACCTAATCATTTCTTTCCCTTTGGTGCTGCAAGACCATTAGAGAGAAATTGTCAACACTTCCAGGTATCCTAGGTATCCTTTATTTGCTTTTCTTCTACTCATACCTGTTTCCTCCTTTCCGCCTACAAGCTCCACCCAAATTCAGGGGAAACTGGTAAGGAGTGCAGTGAGACTTGGAAGATGCTTGCTGTTCAAGTAGTGGGATTTGCTGGGTAATTTTATTGAGTACTGCTTGGGGAGATGCTGTGTGCAAGGCCCTGCTTTGCTGAATTAGCCTTTGATGTGCACAGCAAGTTGATGTCTTGAAAAGACACCTGTTTCCAAAGAAACTGAGAACGCAGTAAGACACATGGGTTGTCCTGCAGGAATAGGAAATGTGCTGAGTATCTGAGACTTTGATGAGGATGGGCAGAGCAGGGTTTAGGTCTGGGCTATAGAGTGCTGCTTGAGCTGCTTTGCATTGCAGCTGCTTTATCACGTCAAATGCAGGAAATTTGCAGACGCTTGAGTACATCATGTGCCTAATTCCTCTTTGAAATTTTGCAAATATCCTGTAATAACTGCAGTTGTTTAAACTTTCATGCAACCTCACAGAAGTTACAGTGTCTTTTTCTCCCTGCAAGCTAGATGCAGTTACAGTCTCTCACTCACATATACTTACAGGCATTTGCAGTGTATGAAATCATGAAAACTGTTTTTGGGGGATTAACATGTTAAGCATTAAAACACTTTACTGTATAATTTGCAATAAGCCATATTACTATTTTTCTACAATCACAAGTCACTATTTTCATTACTGAGCTAAATGACCTCGTCTTCTTTTATTACCGATTTTCCTTACGATCCCTTCCTCTATATTGTCATGATACCCTTGATGTTCAAAGTCAGATTCAATAAGTATTTTGTGTTTTATATGCTGATACAAAAGATCTCATTAGCATGTCTAGCAAGAGAAAAAAAAATAAAGTTTTTGCTAGTGTTTTGGTTAAGACTGGATAACTATCTCTGTGAAAGTGACTATTAATATTCTACATAACTAAGAGCTCCACCAAATCAAGATCATAGCAATCCAAACATTAGAGCACTGAAGTTACATGCCAAGTCAATACACACAGGTAGTACTTAGATTTATCTTGAAGTTGCCTGTTCAGTTTCCTGCCAAGATCTCTGCTCAGTTTAGGAGATAAGCAGAGTTATTACAGACTGGAAATGGCTGATATATCTTCCTTGGCAACAGATAAAAACTTGTAAAATACAGTTTGAACTGGATTCAGGCATCCATAAACACCAGCAAGATTAGTACCTGTAACTGAGAATTTAGTCGCTTGCTTTATAAATGGATCACCATTCTCTGCACCTTTCAGTTTTTCTTTTTATATTGTTGATGAATAAATAGTAGAAAAGGTTTATTAAAAGAAAGAATAAATTTCTCCCTCTTGAAGAATGATTTCTACTAGATAGGTTTATTTATTCCTTTTTAGTACCTTGGTTTCATATTTTGCCCAAAATGAGATCTTTTGCAATCGATTTTTGAAATACTGAAGCAGTTAAAAATGAAAAGGAAGGATGTTTAGCAAGTCCATTATGCTCAAATAGCTTTGAAGGTGATAGCTCCAATTTTTCTGTGATATTGTTTGCATTTGTATAAATTATGTGTCATCTTGCATTTTATCAGACTTCAAATTTTATCAGACTTTGGACTAGATCCTGAACACACATGTGTCTGTATGGCCAGAGAGCTCCAGTTGTTAATAGTATGGACGTTATTTGAAAGCCTTGTCTGAGAGACTCTGTAAGTTAGTGCAGTGTTGTGTGCTAACTAGGAAGCTTACAGTTAAATTCACGCCTGTTTTTATGAAGACAAAATAGTATCCTCAGTTGGGGGGCGTGAACTCTGGTCAGAGAAGTGATCTGGAGTGTCATAGTAAGAGAAAATAAGCTGCAGTTTGCCTTTGAGGAACAGAATAGCCATTCCCAGCAGTTACAGCTGTGGGTTTGTCCAAACACTGAAGCAGCTGAAGACTTCTTGCTTGGACAGATTTGTCTACAAGTGAGTGAGTTTAAAGCATTTTCTGTAACTACGTTGCTTTTGAAAGATTTAAATACTAATTCGACTTCTAATAATATTCTACCTTTTAAAAGCATTGATCAGGTCTTTAAAAATTGAGATTTTACAATTCACATTACAAAGGAAGTGCACTCACATGGCTTCTATAATAATTATAATGATAGTTCATATTATTTTTTATTTAAGCTTTTGTAATGTTTAAATATCTTGAAATTCCCTAGAGGCACTTATGCCCAAAAAATCTGAAGAGGAGTTTGGATTCTGTCCCTTTAAAGTACAGGTCAAGCTTAGGCACACTGTTGTGGTGTGTGTTGCCCTTTACAAGTAAGTACCTATCATGGCCATTTGCAATATGTGTGGATTTCTCTCAGATGTGTTTTTCATCTTTTTTTTTTTTTTTTCCATATGAAAAGGTAGCCTTTGGCAGCAACAGCTAGCTGGCAATACAGCCCTCAAAACAGAGCTAGCTAAGTGATCTGCTCACATTTCTGATCGCTTTGAGGAGCGATCCTGATAGTTATGGCAAAAGTCCCAACATCATCTTTCATATCCTTTTAGTGATAATCTGTGTTCAGCTTTCAGCTGCAAAGGACAAAAAGAACATTTCAAGCCCACACAAAGTCTGACGAGAGCTTGCGGCTTTGTACAATATAGAATAGCAAGATGCATGTTCCCTGTTGCAGCAGCAAAGATGGTCAGGATTTTATTTATTTGGTGTTTTTTTTCAGCATTACTCAAATACAGCTGATATTCACCAGGAAATAAAACAAGTTAGTCAGCAATTTTTTTACTTCCATGCGAGCCGAATAAATAATTTAGTAAGACTATGAGAAAGTAGGAGGGTAAGGCTGGACTGAAGATGCACAGAAGTTTTCTTCTTAACATGTCTGTGAACAACAAGGAAAGAAAAATCAGGCCAGGCAAGGCGTCACTTACCTTGTAAGCTTTTAACCTTTCCCCAAAGGCCTGTCCTGCAAATCCCTTGAAGTCCCATGCTCAGCTACCAGTGGTTTTTGCTACCCATCTCTTCCTTCCACTCCTCCAGCCATCTTCTTCCCCCTTCCCCCAACTTCCTATTAAAAATAAAGCTACCAAGAGCTCGTAACAGGCTCATGCTTTCAATCAAAGGAGAGAGCTGAATAGCCTTCCACTCAGAGAGAGTTCAGCGGATCTGGATTCAGGGCCCCTTCATTAATGAGAAAGGAATCTGTCCACCTTCTGAAATCTTTCAGCACTCCCTGAGGCTGCCTGAACCACACAACTTGCATTTCTTATGAATTTCCCTCCTGTGGCCACAGTTCCATTTCTCTCTCCTTTGTTGCTTGAAAACCAAATGTGCGAAGGTAATTTCCCTGCTCTTGCACGAGCAGATCCTGAGGTTTCTGATCTTTATTTCCTCATTAAGAGATGCTATTTCAAATTAATTCCCTCCTTTCTCTGGCCCCCAAAGCTTTGATTTCAGTGAAAAAATTAGTTGGGCTTAGAATTATATGCAACGAAAATTAACATTTGTGTCAGGCTTGCCAGGCATGTGTGCAGTGCAGGTCAAACATTGGTTTTAATTCTTGGGCTCAGTGGTTTCCACTCACGTTTTTTTTTTCATTCAAACCTCTTGTTTCAGTTCACACCAGCAGAGTTTTGTTTTGAGTTTATAGGGGTTAGAACAAACCCTGGAAATTCAAATGCAAAGCTCCACCAGAACAGCTGCTATTGCCTCTTTTGGTCCAAACTACATTACCACTTAAATGCTAAAATCATCCTTAGCTCCTGAAACTTAGCTCAGGTTTGGTGAATGCCTCATTAACCTAGCATGACACCTGCTTGTCTTGGGAGATTTTATTAGCTGATTTTACTTTTCTGTACTAATTCTATACCATAAACATTAATATGACCCCAAACCTCACCGCGTCAGGAATTCTATCTATTGTCAGAAATGGAAAAACATTCTTTGATATTATTTAAAAAATAAAAATTTTAATATGTCTGTATCTATGCTACATCTATAATGTTAAAGGAATGGTTGTTGTCAAAGAGAAAATAAACCATAGAGGAAAGATATCACATGTGACTTCTACCCGAGCTTGCACAGAACAAGTATCCAGTAGTTTTTCTATGGATGGTCTCCTATGTAATACTTTGGTCTGGGGAAATGGTTTTGGTAGCACTTGGGCTATGATCACATATGTAAGCATAAATGACTGTGCTTGTGACAAGTGTGGGGGAAGATGCTTTGTGTGTGAGAACGTGGATTGAAAAGGAATGGGAATTCATAAGAAATGTGTACTTTATTGACTCAATGTAGCTGAGTGTTGGTTTAGCTTTTGATAGTGCCTTTGACATCAGGGAGTTTTGCTTTTCATTATAAAACACAAAGAGTTATGGCCAAAATTCAGACTGAATGGCCAAATTCAGACTTCTGTTGGTCTTTAGCTCCATTCCACTTCAAGAGTTATCTTTTTCTATTAATGCATAACCGACAGTGAAAAATCTTCTGTTAATTTCCCCGGTGGAACCAGGAGAAAAAGCCATAATGCGTAAGAAAGGAAATAAATTTTTGATTGTTGAGTGCTGTTTGTGTATTTTATGTCGATAGCACATACAGCTCAAGGATGTAGTGACTAACTAAAACTGAAAATCGGTAAAAAGTACCTAGCTTTCTTGAATAAAAACCAGATAACTTGTCAAAACAAGCCCTATGCAATAAAGATTTTCATGGGAGAAAAGTACAATTAGAAAATGCACAACTGGAGTACAGTGTATGTGATGTTAATTGCTATGGGTGCTGATTGCTTGCTAATTTAAATAGATATTGTGAGTACTCAAAACTAGGCTATGAAGTGCTGGCAGTAGCTTTCTCTGCCTGACAATCATGGAAAAGAATAATTTGTGACTGGAATTACAGATATAGCCGTAAGATTATAGGCACGACCAACTGTGTTTCCCTCTTCTAGCCTGCCCAGTTACTTTTTTCATGCCTAAAGGAACTTAAATGAGGATTGAAAATCATTCGATCAGACAATAGGGGTGCAGGTATCCCAGGTCAGTAGTACTGTAGCAGTAAGTTAAGATGCTGGTGCATTGCAAAGCACATCACTGCAGCAAGCGACTGTAAAATCTGCCCAACAGAGTGCTGGTTTGTTGTGACTCAGTCACTGGCACACGAACAGCCACTCGGCTGTTCCTGGAGTCGGTGGTGAATATCCTTCAGACTACATGTTTGTGCTCCTGCCCGTGCCTACTCTTCCAGCTGTTCAGTGGTAGTGCCTGCTGGCACGCTCCGCAGCAGCCTACGCAGCAGCGGGAAAGCATTCGCTTCTGTTCTCAGGCTCGTTTTAGTACTAGAAAAACACAGCTATTTCTCTCCTGGCTATCATTTCAAATCGGGGAAGGGAGCAGCTGCTTGCCAGGACAGAGCTCTGGCTGTGGCCTCCAACTGCTCCTGTAGCCAGGCTCCTGGGGTGGCTGCTGGGCTCCTCTCGCCTGCCCGGGGAGCTGACCCTCCCCGCCGAGCCTCCTGCCCCAGTGCTTCCCAGCCGGCTGTGCAGCCTCACAGTCCTACTTGCTACTCTCTGCCCTTTGAAAAACCAAGAAATCAAAGCTTTTAAAATATAAAACTCCCCCTCTCTTGTTCTCCTGTTGCTTGGTACTAGCACTGCTTTGAAATGTAGCTAGCATTTCCTCGTATTTCAAACAAGCTGCTGAAACTCCGGGTTAATTCTCACAACGCACCTACCCCTGGCTGATTTGTGTGTGTGCATGTGTGCTGCACAGTTCCCAGACGCTCTGCCTTGCGTGTGGGGAAACTGAGGAAGGCAGAAGTGGAGGTGACTGGCCTGGGTCACACTCTGGGTGAATCGCAAGGATGGAAGGAGAGGCCGGGTGACCTGAAACTTTCACCGTTTGCCTGCTGCTTCTTCCCAAGCCCCAGGTTTCCTCTGAACATTTGACTTCCCTTTTGCAGCCTTGCTTGGCTTTCCCCCATCTGGAAGCATGGGGAACATTTGATCCCCTGTGGTGCGATGGCCTGCTTTTTTTAGGGCTTTTCCCAGTTAGTCTCATCATGAAGAGCAAAACTCCTAGGCATAGCTGAAGCTGCCTGCAGTGATTAAAACTGCTCTGTGCCCAGAGCAAACGGCATGAGAACATTTCAAGCACTGCTTGATTGTGAACCGTTCCCTGCAGCTGTGCCCAGAAGAAGTTTATTTAAAACTTGTGTTCCTATTTCAGTTTCCTATGAAAGAAGCATTCAGAGTCTTTTAAATTCTGCCCAATAGAAACTAAATTAAATCTCACTGTCATCTGTCTTCTATATTCTTATAGTTTAGAATTGATTAAAAGCTTGTTTACTGTTTATGTGGGCTGCTCTGGATTTTCAGGTAGGCAAAGAATGTGATCCTTTGACTTATTTAAGGTTGTGCTGGATCAGTTACGTATTTGCTTTTTTATTGCTACTAAGTTTCAGAAATGGCTAAAGTGGGTATAAAATGCCTGTATTTATTCACTCGGACAACTCTGCAAGTCCCACCCTTGGCACACTAGAAGGTCCTTACTTAAACCAATTTAAAATACGGGGCTGTGAGCCTTTGCCTTTTCTTTTGTTACTGCTGAGGTTAACGAGTCAAGGGTCAGGGCATTAATCAGTGACTGTGGTGCAGAAAAAGAGTTCCTAAACTTGTGGTGAAATAGGAGCTTGCTGTCACGGGAAAGGCAGAGTGGGAAAGGCAGCAGGCGGCAGAGCCAGCCTTGCCAAGGCACTGGTGACGGGGAGAGCCTGGTAAGGGCACTCTGCCCGGACCACTGGTTCGGTGCTGATTTACATCAGTGTGCGTGTCTACTCTACGTTTAATCTTAATTTTTATGGATTTTCCTGTATCCTTTAACAAGTCAGGAGCCTCCTGGAGTCTGTTCCCTAAAAATAAGGGTCAGTCATCAAAAGCCTGATTATAGTTGCTTGGTCCGAGTGGTGAGAAAGTACCAAGTAGCTAGGGTGAACTCCACAGCCCCAAAAGTTTGAGATATTGTATTTACCCAGCAGTATCTGAAGCTCTAAATCCTTCTTTGCTCAGTCTGCTGACAAGTTTCCTTTAGCACAAACAGCCCTCTAAGAAACGAGCTGTTAGCAGTGTGTACAGCTTTTACATTGCAGTTCTGCGTCACGATACTGGAAGGTGCTGAGCAGATGTAATGCCCATCAATGTGTTATTATTATTTACAGGAGGGGACCGCTTCATGCAGGTTCTCCCTTTCTTTCATGCACTCAGCCTGACTTCTTTATTTGCTTTTTTCGGTTTTAATTTGTGATCAGAACGGGAGGACATTGCTTTTGTAAAGGGATCTATCTAAATTAAGAGATTATTATTTATTTCTTTAGCATACGCAAATCAGATTTCAAGTTCTCATTCAAAGCAGAGACTCTTTTCTCCCGAGTATCACCAGTCTACAGGGAAAGTGGTTGCACGTTAATGTAATTCCTGAACCATTAATCACACTGAGTATAGTTTTGCAAGAGGCAAAGCTTTAGTCGCTTACAGTCCATTATTTAAACTTAAGCTATTTATTTATTGTGAATCCTCACTTTTCCCTTAAGACCTCCAGAAATGAAAAATGTAAGGGGATCGTGGTTCCTTCTCTCAATCAAATACGCAAACATTGTTTTCAGAGCTTTTTTCTGTGGCAAAAGCAAGGTCAAAAGACGTGACAGAAGATAATACAAAGTAATGTGTCCAAACTAGATTCTGGTTATCATTTGGGAGCATCCAGTACTGCCATCTGTTTTGTAGTCCTGAAACACATATGGATGTCACATAGCACAAGTCAGAGAAACCTTGCGATTGCTCTAATTTGTCCATAGCCTCAGCTTATTGCGCTTGTCTGCTACTGCACTATCCTAACTTACCCGTCTCCCTTCCCTACAAGTAGTACAGACTTCTTCTCATATCAAATGATTATGTAAGCTAGCGATAGATGTTCTTCAGCATTACCTCTGCAAATATCATCAACATGTGAGATAAAGAATGCTACCCTTGATGTGTCATGGCTATTCTAGTTTATTCTCAAAAATCCCATTTGGCTGAAATGGTTGCGTTTATTACGGAGAGACGTACAGTACCGGTTTTAGGATTCAGATACTCTATGCTGTAAGACAATCTATTACTTGCATGAAAAAACAGAAGTGACCTTCGTTTCTGTTATTGCCTGGCGGCAAAAACTATAATGGGATGCCTATTGCTGATGATAAACATATATAGTCCCTGAAAGCAAATGAAATTTTGGACAGACTATTCGTAGCCCATATTTTCCTAAATTCTTGCCCTTTGGTGACTAAATTGTATTGGTATTGCTTTTGCAGGTTATTTTTGTTCCATTTTAAGACCAGTTTCTCATTTGAAAAAAGAGGATTAAAACCTACATGAGAAAATCAGACTTCTTTTCAATCTGTTATTTTTCACTGTCAGTTTCCTAACCTATTTCCTTCCTCAGGGGGCTTAAATGTATGAAATTCTAAATACAGGGGTAGGCAGTTTTTCTCCTTCTTCTATTTCTTTTCTTTTCTTTTTAAGGGATTGTTTTTTTTGGTTTTGTGTTTTTTTTTTTTTTTTTTTGGTGCCTGTGAGGCTGCAGCCCTGGAGATTTCCAGCTTCTTTCATCCTCCAAAATGTCAGTAATTTAAAAGAAGTGGGTTCCTGTACACTACTTTTTACATGCTCTTCAGTACTCTTCAAACTTGACTTGCAAGTTCTTTCTCTGTGGGCGAGAAGGGAGTACAGGCAGGGAACACATTTATACCTTAGACTCTGTGGCTGAAACAGTCACCAGGGAGAGGAGAGCACCCTGGCACGAGCAACCTGTGCATAATCCAAATGAATGACATTGCTTTTTGCATCTCCACCCTCTTTTTCTGGCCTCCTTCTGAAGTTTGCGAAGTAGCAAACTCACGCAGCTGAGAGCTAGCTGAGTTAGGATTTCTTAGCTTTCTGTTCTTGTAGTGGAAAGAGACATTGGAAACCATCAAACAAAATCGGCTATATCAAGTCCATTTCTGTTGCAGTCTACATGCTGCAAGAACTCTCAGCCTTCAACTAATGCTGCTTCTTTCTGGGTTACAAACTACCAGTTGGCAGAGCTGGAGATTTGTAAAGGCTTGTGTGTGCGGGTCGAGCGCATCGCTTCCTTTAGACCAGAATATAATGGTGGGTGAATGGAAGCAGAGAATAGGAATAAATCCTATTCCTGGTAACCAAACCGAGCAGTGGCAATGAAGAGGCCAGCAATTGATAGGAGAGGAGTGTAATTAAGAATGCTACAAAAGACAGCTGGGCCGCATGACCAGATTAGTGTGGAGAAGGAAGATGGACAGAGCAGGTATGTGCTGGGGTGAACAGTGGGAGAAGTGGATGAGCTGGGAAAGTAGTATGCATAAGGAGGGAATGCAGAAAAGAGTATGAAGAGATAGAAACAAAGAAGTGGGACAAGGCCAAGTAGAGTGTGTGATAATATTTGACTTTAAAACATTGAAGCCATTCAAAATTTGTCAAAAGTTATTTTCTCCACAGACGTGTACTGCATATTACCTTCTTAGAGGAAGGAAAGGTGCTTCCAATGTTAGTATGAATGAAGAGTTTCAAGACAAATGTCCTTTTAGATTAGTGTGATCTGTTCTGGGCGCAAATAAATAGCTGTGTTTAAAACAAAAATATCTGTGTGCAATAAAATTATCTTTCATTTTTTTTAATTTCATATTTAGATCTTGAGGAATGGTCACTTTTTCCTTTGGGTCTGTGCTCAGGTTTTTCTTACTTTATAATGTGTGAGGGGTGCAGCTGTTGGACCCCTTTTATTTTAATGGTATGAGCAAGGGCATAAGTGTAACATAATTAAAGAGTATTGTTTGATGATTCAGGACAGGATCTAAACATTTTTCTTTGGGACATGACCTATACCCTTTCAAGGAAAAGTCCTCTAATTCTGGCTGAAACCTCCTTCTCAAATTTTCAGCCCTTAAAGCATAAAAAATCATTTCACTGTTCCAGGGCAATCCTCAGGAGGTCGTTTCTTTCATGTTCTCAAGGTGAAAACCACAGTTTTTGGATGTAAAAGCTGATATTGAATCTTAATTGAAGTCTGCACAGTAATAACCTATGGGCAAGATTGTACAGAGCATGAAGATACATTGTTTGAGTTTCTTGTAGCTTGGATTTTTTATGGCCATAGATAGCTGAATCTCTTTCAATTTAAGTACCCTAGAGCATATTTAAGGAAAGTTTTAATCAAACTGAATCCATAATCAATTATTGTTCTTTCGCTGCTCCCACTTAATTTTTAAAGTCTTTTTCAATGGAACATTAATTACCCTGTCAAATCTTTCAGTAATATACAGAAAGTTTCTATTAAAAAAAGCTAGGATTATAGTAAGAGAAACTCCTTTTTTTGCTGAGTAAAAAAAAAAGTATGACTGGTTTAGGAACAGGGTGAAAGAATTTATTTGACTTAATTTTGAAGAAAGTTTAGCAGTTGTAAAAAGGATCAAAGTAGCAACCCGGAATGTGTATTTTCATAGGTACAGTCAGGTAATAACACTTTATGCAGAAGAAAACCCCAGATTTTTTTTTTTTCTCTTGATATGTGTTTTCTACTCCCATGGAAATAAAAGAAATACAGGCTCTAGTTGCAATGGTCTGTTATGCTAAACTTCAGTGGAATACACAATTCTTGTTCTGCTTCTTGTTGCTTTATCCTTTGAAGCGTACAAGAAGCAAATTTGGAAGCTAATGTTTCATGAGAGCTTGTGGTTCCCAGGTTATCATAGTGTGTCATCTTGTCTTGGGTGGTGTTACTGAGTGAGACAGATGTACTACAATTTCCCTACCACAAATAGGAATGTTTATTTTACTTATAGGATGCTAATTGCTTATCTGTTGTATTTTGCAAAGCTGTGTGAAGATAAGGAGGAGGAAGAAACATTTGGAAGAAAGGAAAAATGAAACCATAGTTTTGGTGCTGTCAAAGGAGTGGGTGTTGTACGTGGCAGGTAAAGGCGTAGGGAAAAGGAGTGACATTTACTGAACTTTTTGCTCAGACTCCTTGTAGTTCATTTCTGATGGTATTTGTAGAGTAGCCCATGTGTGAAAGAGGAAAAAATGACCTTATACTTAAAAAGCAAAAAAAAATAAAAATCTCTAGCCTCCATTCTGTCTAAATCAAAAAACATATTTAGCAATTCAGAATAGTAGTTTGCGCCTTCAGAACTGTCAGATCTGTCACATACAAAGGCTACATCAACGAAGGGCATGTATTATATTAGAAGTGTTTAATGCCAAGAAGTAAAGCCTGTTGAAAATGTAACAACAGGTACAAGAGTCTTTAGCTACTGACTGCTACGATTAGCTGAATGCCATATGGCTCGGTTGCACAGTTCTCCGACTCGAAACATCATCAGCTATCCTGCATGAGTGTAATATCTAAAACTAAAAATACTCTGGAAGACAACTGATATGAGAGAGAAACACAGAGAGAAAATCTGCCTGCTCTTTAGTTACTCTTTAAATTTTTGGTGGGAGAAATGAGCTAGGCAGCACTTCAACCATACTGTTATTTACTCCAGTTAAAGAAATAAAAATATTTGATGTGCTATTTTCATGGTTCCAAAGGCCAACTACTGTGAAGAAGATAATGTAAGATTTAGTTATCAAGTTTGGGATTAATGGATTAGGATGCATAGTTAGTAAAAATCAGCACTTGTCACATCTATGTGAATCCCGTGAGCTATAACCATCTTGAACATCTCTATTGTTCCAGTCATTTTCAATTTTGTTTCCTACTCCGCAGGATTTCCCAGGAGATGTGATGGGTCAGTAGCAGGCCAAAGCAGGCCTTCAGACCTAATCTAATCAATATTGTGACAAACGTAGTGAAAGAAGCTGTGTCACCTTGGAATCCCAGTACCTTTTATCAGCTCTAGCTCCTAATGGGATGTGACAAAGAGGTTGATCTGTGTCTCCTTAGGACAGCAGAGAAGTTGTTCAAGGCCTTGTGCAAGGGTGGCTGTGTGACAAAAGGTAGTCTAACTCCATGGTGAACACAGCTAAAGGTGGAAACTAGAGGCCTTTACAGGTCAAACATCAAACAGCTATTTTAATAACCTTCAATTTCAGGTGAACTGTTTATGCATTTATTACGTTTTCAGCTCCTCTAACATGTCATCTATATTAAAAGAGATGGTAACTTTTTCAGTGGGAAGGTTCTGAAACTGGTTTCATAAATTAGAAAGCAGTAGTCACTGGCTTTATATGCATTCCAAGCAAAGCACTCTCACTTCAGTACTCTGCAATGGTTTTTATATTTTATTTTAAATTGCCTTTTTTGGCAATCACATACAACAAGATCACTTGTTCCACCAGGATGTGGCATTTCTATGAGACTTTTACTTCTTTTCTCCTGTAATTAGCTCCCTTAGTACTTCTTTATCCCGAATTCAGCTGCTACCTTTGTAGTCTTCACTGATGCATTCTGGAGTGCAATCTCAAATTTTTGTGCCATTCTAATTTTGAGGGGGCAGCTTTGCTAAAGATTGCTTTTATGATAACCTCATTTTCTGTGCTCAGGATTGTATATAGAATAACCAAACTTGACAGTTTCTGTCCTTAACTGCAATTGTTCTAGTTTCTTTGTCTAGCTAGGTTCATCGAGGCCCGCCATGTTATGACTCATCTCCTATGTTGTCTTTATAGTTTCTCTGTCCTTAAGTACTTTTTGCATACTGCGATACTACCTCTACCAGGTTATTCTCAAGGCATTTGCTTGCTCTGTTTCTTTACCCTTAACTTTCCACCTCAGGTTGAGTGGTAATTACTGTTAAAATGTTCTCGCGCATAGAAATCCTGCGAACATGTAGACTAGCACTGGGATATCCGGAAACTTGCAGAGATATAACTATCATAACTATCAATGTTGGTCAAGAAGCTCTCATATCTTATTCCTCTTCCTTGGGGAGATAACCTTTAAAGTATCTTGTGAAAACTTACCAGTTTCTTCTCTACATGTAATAGTTTAACATGAAAAATGATATTGTTTGTCCTTTAAGAGCAAGTTTTTTCTGAATTGCATTTTTGATTATTGAAGTTTTCTATATGAGGATTTCCATAAGTTGCCTTGATACATAAACAGTGGAGCAAAGCTGCCTTATACTTTTTACTAATCCTGCAATTACATTCCGTAGAGCCTCTTCACTTTCCTTAATATGAAATTAAACCCTCCTCTCACCTACTCCTTTACATAACCAATGCATGGAGAATTATTGACATGACAGCTAAATCCAGCTTTTAAATCCTAGGCATAGAAGCTATGTGCTATTGCTGCTCACTGTTTCTTTCCAATAAGCTGTAAGCAGTGCAATATCTTATTAGTTAATTTGAAAATTGTTTCTCAAGGGATTGCCCGGCTTATGTGCATCAGGTCCCTACCAATCCACTTAAAGCTTAAACTCACCAGACTGAGAAACTCAGTGCGGGATTGGATCTTACTGCTGCTGCAGAAGCATTTGTTTCCCTGTAAAGTACCAGGATAGCATTTTTGATCTAGCAGAAGTTGTACTGAAAACACTCCTGAACCACATTTTCTGGAGATGGTAAATCCCATGTGTCTGAAAAGAGCAGCTCTCACTTTCCAATTGTTTTTATATGTAATATACCAAAACCTGCTATTTTTTTTTTTATCTTAGAGAATATATTTTTTATTCTGTTGCATAAGCTAATAGAAGGCATATATTGTAGCAACTCAAATGCCCTGTTACTGTAGGAAATTCAGTGTTCTTATAGCTCTTTGTTTAATTAATTAACTTGGGGAAAAAGACTGAGATTGAAATCTTTGAGACAAAATACCTATCTTTGACTCAGATGTCTGAAACTTGAGTATTGATGTTTTGGGGAGCACCACCCGAGTTTGGGATGGACTGACTCTAAACAGCGAATTCAAAAAACCCTGGAAAGCTGAACTTTGATTCTGTGTTCAGGGCTTCTCAGTGTACTGCACCACTTTAAACCTGCCTGAACTCACTTTGTGAATATTTATTCAAGTTGATGTTTCTGTCTTTTCTGGTATTCCACTCAAGAGGGATAAAAAAAAAAAAATTGTATACCACAATAACCTGAAATACCAACCTCTGTTTCCATTTCTCCACAGCAGCATTGTACAAAGCCACCACCACATAATCTTCTTATGGACAGTATCAATTCATTACATACAATCCAATTATGACGTAATACACAGAATAACCAGTGAATTTATAGACTGCATCACAGCTTTAAAGTTCCTTTCTCTGTAGTGTAGTATTAAATTACTTTGACTAAATCATGCATGGCTAGATATCTCTCCATGGCTGTCATCACTGCAGTAGCAATACCTAGCACAGAGACGCTCTTGCTGTAGTTTGCCTGTAGATGTATAAGCCCCCTAAAATGCCAGCAGCACATGGGAACAGACAGTATAGAGCACAGCACTGGGCAAAACTTACCGGGGTCTGAAGGACCATGTCTGCTCACAGCTGGGGCTCCCTGTGTGCCGGACTCTGTCCCTGCTTTACGTTGCCGCGCAAAGAGATTTGCTGCTCCTCTTTCATGTCTACATTCCAGCAAAGCGTGCTGGGAACTGCGTCGAGCCCCGTGTTTTCCATTCCAGTTATACCCCCAAAAAACGAAAGTACTACAGAGCGTATCACATGAGAGGAAATTCTGAGTCTCAGTGTTCCGCTGTGTGGGTGTCACGTTCTGGGCTGCTGGGTAGTGACTGGGAACTTCCACTCCTGTCCTTCTTGATCTATAGTGAAACCAAGGCTGTTTTGCTGTTTTCTCTACGTCTAGGGTTATAGGAATTGACTTGTTAGTTAAGACCAGCGTACAGATGTTGTGAAGGAAAGGAAGTAGGTTTTGCGCAGGCATTTCAAATCGTCTGCCTTCTAACATCAGTGCTGCTAAAATTTCTCAAAAATTCTGGTTTTGGTTTGATATGGTTTTAGAGCAGCATCTCTCAAATGTCTTGTTTATCTTTTTTTTGAAAATGTGGAATTCCTGCAAAGCTATCTGGAAATTGTTTACAATGTTTTCTGTGGAAATCTGACAGCTAGGAACCAACACTCTGGAATAAAACTTGTTGATTTTTGTTTTTTTTAAATCAGTCTCCATTTGGCCATTCTTTGTACTTGATTTTTGCACAGTAATGTCTACAGCATACCAAACATTTTTCAGAAGCTCATTTAAATCATACAGAAAAAATACTAGATGTGTTTTGGGTAGAAACCTGATTTAGCTTCCTATGGTCTTACATCCTTCATAAGTAAAATAATAAGAAAGAAGGAATTCTCTCTATTCCATTTATGTCTACAGTGTGAAATGTTCCAAGGAGAGGAGAGGCAAATCAGGAAATAGCAAAAGGAATTTTCTATGTAGGTAACATTAGTTTGTAGTTAATGAAGACAGCATGTCAGTGGTGAGGTGTTTTTTGTTTTGTTTTGTATAAAAGTATAGAAATTTAAATAAGTATGTAGAAATAAGGAGACTAGGGAAACTGGGCAGTTGGCAAAGGAATGAGGAAGAAAGCACAAAGGTGATTGCAAAAGATGATGACATACAGTTAGGAAATAGAGCTGGCATTTCTGTAGAGGAAATGTGGAGGAGTAGTTTAGAAAGGAACGGTAACAAGCTAGGAACGTGATTATATGCTAGTAGAATACATTTGGAAGAGGTTAGTGGAATGCATTTAATTTGATCTTGCATGGGACATGGTATCTGAGATTAACAATAGTAAGGGATAAACAGGATTTGACTTTTACAAGTGACGTATGTTTAGGTGAGCTTGGAGAAGCCGGTGACTGAAGGGCACATAATGAGTCAGAGGTTTGTCTGAAGTGATGGAAGGAAAGGATGGTGGAGGGCAGGGTGAGTAACAGGATTTTGAAAGAAAATATCAACAGTATTGCATTTTACAATGAACTGTTGTCACTGTTCAGCATCTTTGCCTGCATTTCCTAGTGCACAGTTGGACTTCAAATAGTTCCAAGATTATTTCCTCTGCACCTGCTTACAGAATCTTCTAATGTCTGAGCTAATTTTTATTCAAGTCTAAGGCTGCTCAGTGTGATTTCTGAACAATACAAACCTGTAACTAAGAATTAGCCTACACCAATGCTTTCAAATAAAAAAGAAACTTTTATGTAAGAATCATAAAAAGTAAAATAATACTCACTTTGCATTTCTTTACAGCAGCATTGCACAGTGGTTCTGCCATCCAGCCTTTCCCAGTGGGTGGACTTCCAGCTATTTCACTCTATGATTTTTGTCATGTGTCTTGCCTCCTTCCCCTTAAAACGAGGGGTGCAATGGATTACTATTCAGAACACACTGTTGTTTTCCACAGAAAATGCATTGTAGTATCAGAATAAAGTTTGACATGCATAGTTTTAGAGGGGGAGGATCACAAGCAGGAGGAAATAGCACAAATTATTGTATTACAAAAAAGGGAAAAAGGCAGAATTTTGAATACTGAGTGCCAGGAGAAGGGCAATAGGAAAGGACTTGGAAGGGTTAAACCCCCCCATCCCAGTCCCTCAATGACAGCAGTTTTGTAATAGTCATTAAGATGCAGTATGTAGTAAAATATCGACAATATTTACATGGCTAAATTGACTGGTTATTAAACTGCATGCTGCAAACTGTTTAACAAAAGCCTGGAAATTTAGGATTTTATTCCTTAGTGAAGTTATACTGATAGCAGAATAATAAATCTTCTTCTGTTGTTGAGAAGTACCATGGCAACATAAAGTGACAGCACAGTCACTTCTCATCAGAGTGATGGATAAATCATTAACCATAGAACTTTAATATCTACTAAACTGCCTTCAATGTGACATAAAAATAAAGAATATAGAGAAATTGGCAACCATTCTGTTGACACCTGAGATAGAATGGACTGATGAGAATCCAGGTTTGAGCTGTTTCAAGACACTGTAATTATGGTAAATACAGAGATAATTCACCACAGACAAACTTCAAACCAGAGTCTCAGATTCTTTGTAGGAATTTTGGGGTTTTTTTTGCCACAGGAAATTCACTGTTGCTGCATTAGTAACCTGAGCTTTATGTTGTGATTAGTACCACTGATGTGGGTGCAGGTGTTTGTAGTTTAAATGCTTTTTTTTTTCCCCTAAATATGAAATTAAAAGAACAGCTGTGAGTGTATTGGCTGGCACCAGCCACATGGGTCTGTTACAGCTGAAGCTCTTTTCCTGCAGTGATGGCACTAATCTGAGTTGTTCTTCTCTAGGCAGGTATTTCTGTAGCACTGAGACCTCTGCCTTTTTCAAATTTTAATTACTCACTGGAATAAGATATTGAGAGAGCTTGACAGACAAGTGGAATAAGCATGCAAAACTCATTTCCCTTGAAAATGAGACTGAAAAATAACACTTATTTGCAGAAAAAATGATATGTGATTAAATGTATAATACTTTATAATATTTTACACTAAGTAGATTAACAGTAAGTTATGAAAGCAATAATGACTTCATGGCCATAAGGAATTAAGGACTAAATCTTCATGTGCTGGTACCTTCAAGTTTGAATTTTCCAAAGTGATTGAATGTCATTAATGAGTTTTGTTTTCAGTTAGTGCTTGATCAGTCTCTTAGTTGGGATCCTGTGATCTCAATCAACCTATGGGTTATTTAAAATCAGAGTAACTGTTTTCAAAGCAAAATCTGATTTCTTTGCTTTTGATTTTACAAACAGAAGGAAATATAGGAAGTAAGCAGGAAACATGAAAATGCAGTTTTGAATTGGTGGAAGAAAAGAAGGTTATCAGGAGTAGTCAGCATGGATTCACCAAGGGGAAATCATGCCTGACCAATCTGATAGCTTTCTACGATGACATGACTGGCTGGGTAGACG
>Ga0065711_1031546_pt1 | contig 29384 bp, 11 predicted proteins | sample Hoacrofraction12_FD_59098 | JGI IMG/M metagenome (GOLD analysis project Ga0065711, IMG submission 59098) | Hoatzin crop microbial communities from Cojedes, Venezuela - Epithelial fraction 12 v2 (version 2) | ecosystem: Host-associated > Birds > Digestive system > Esophagus > Crop | place... | reverse complement strand
CTCACCAGGGCAGTGTAGAGGGGAAGGAGAACCTCTCTCGTCCTGCTGGCCACACTCTTCTTGATGCACCCCAGGATCCCATTGGCTTTCTTGGCAGCCAGGGCACACTGCTGGCTCACTGCTGGAAGAATAAAGAGAAAATAACACTGGCTATATACTGGCTTTGAATCTCATTGGAAGAAAGCTTTTCATGTGTATTGAAGGAGAAGAATGGGAAAAAATGGGAAAAAAAGCAGCATTTAAGATGTGAAAAAACTTCCCTCTCTTCCAAATATTTGACTAGATCAAATCCTGAGGATTGTTGAGCAACTATAAACATCATTAATCTTAGTTAGGAAGCTTGATTCCACTGGAAGTTCTTGGTAAATAGAGGGATTAAATAATTGTCTCCTGCCTCAGAAATACATTGTGGTTCTCTGTTTTATGCTTTGGTTACATAAATACAGTCAGTCATCAAAGTAGCAACCCGTTGTTTAAACCTTAAAGGTGTGATTTCCAAATGGACTGTATTTGGTAGTTTATAGGGCAGTGTTGTAAAGATTAGTGTAGACAAAAACAATAAAGAAGTGATGATTTATGGGTAAATCTTTTTTTTTTTTCTGAAGTGTTTTAATATTCTGTGAAGAGTTTCATGCTAGGTCTCTAGTGCTGTGTTTTTACTTATTATAAGCCCTAGCTTTATACTCTTTTATAAATTCATCTTTGATGTACAGTAGACCTATTGTACTGACTTCTTCATAAAGTATAGTATATTATTGCAAAGAATATTGCTTTGATCTGCTTGACAGGTTTAACGTATGGACACATATGTGGTGTTTGATAAATAACCTGAGGGGCAAAGAATGTTCCTGCTTCTTCATAATTATTCACTTTTTTAGAACTAATATATGCCAAATTCTTACAAGAAGAGAAAATCCCTACACATGGAGAACAGGAACAGCAGTGATAGGAAAAGAAATTACAAATAGAAGAGTGAAGTGCAGTTAATGTCCTGATTTTGTTCAGTGATGCACCTAAGATAGTAGGTGCAATGTCAATAAAAGGACCATATTTCCTCATTCTTGAAAGAATTTTTAATACTCTGTTAAAAGTCTTTCCAGTATAAATAACAACTAGTTTTACTGCTGGTCAGTAACAGAACAGGTGAGTTCTCAAGGAGTTTATTTCTTAGTCTGGCAAATCCATTTCCTGGTGTCCATCACTTACCACCTGGAGATTTTTGGCAACAGAGCATCTATTTGTCATAGTAGTGGAAAATACAAGAACTCCTCTTTGAAAAAGAAATTAAATACAAACCAACACTCATCTTAGTCTGCTGCTGTCCATGTAGGCATGTATGGATAACATTTCTTACTGAAAGTCGGTAAATCTTATACTCCTCAATCAAATATAGCCATTGAGGTTGTTACCAACTATTTTTTGTACAAAGTACTCCTCCAAAAGCATCAGAGTAAGGTTAGACTTTTGGAAAAATACTAATTTCTACACAAATAATAATTTTGTTTTATTTTACCCTAAAGAATGTTCCTGTCTAATAACTGTCTACATTGGAGGTAATGAAGACTATAAAGTGCAGTTATTTTGTATCTTCCCTGAAGAACTTAAAAGGTACATTCAAATGCTTACTTTCTCTTCACAAAATCTCTGTGAGGATTATGGCTTTAGGAGAGAAATCGGTTACGCTTGTGGACCCAAGGTGCTTGCTTCAAGGCAAGTTAAACATCTGAAGTATTTTCCAGAGGAAGTCATCTAAAGCCTTCATCCGTTTTATGTCTCCTGCTGGTGTATTTCTCCCTGTCGCCTCCATCTCTATTTGTCAGGTTACATAGTCTTGTTTGTTTATTTTGTATTAGCCCAAATGCATGCTTCAATAGGCTACAAGTCCATACCCATCCCATACAATCTGAAATTCAAATAGGTAGCTAATATGCTAATAAAAACCAGCATAAGCGATTTCTTGAAAGAATCGTAGCCAAATTCATCTTTTCCATCCATCATTCTTTTATTATTTACAAGGTTTTAATTGCAGCGATGAATACGGTACTCAACATTCAGTTATTACAAACATGGAAGTATTTCCTCACAGTAGTAGAAACCAAAAAATTGCCTCTATTTTGGATCCATCTCAGACCTCCCCTGTCACTTTCTGACATTCTGTGATTTCTTCCTGAGCAATGAACAAAGCTTCCAAAGTTCTTGAATGTACTTGCTGTTATGGTGTCTACATGTTGCTAGCCGTTAGAATATAGTAGAACCTGCACAAACTTGATGCTTGAAAAATTTGTTCTTCCTCATTTTCACACATGAAAAACATCTAGTTGTTAAGGTCGAGGAGAAACTGTATTTAACATTTGAGCTGGTGAAGCATGAGCTCAGATGTACTGGTAAAATGGTCACACAAAGAATGGCCTGGGACTGAAGTGTCCGGTTGGAATTTTTATTCATAATTGATATATATTTCAGGCATAATGTGCAGTCAGAGCCCGTAGCCAATGGACACAAGCTGTTGTTCACCTGGGGTCAGTGTTGAGCAAAAAGAGGGGAAACCTGGTGTGGGCAGAGATTTCTTTCCTTTCAGAAATTCACGGTACAGCCTGCTGGCTAATTTCTTCTGCTTTTATAATACCTGCTTCTAGGTACTTGACTTCTGAGTACTCCATCTAGGCTACCCAGGCACTGGCCTCGGCAGCGTTCGGCAGCCTGCCAGATGGTGTTTTACTTCAAGACCTGGCTCTTGGCCAGTTGGTTTGAGTAAGCCCCACCAGCAGATGTGACGTGTTCCATAAGGCTAACCCCCACCTCCTGAGAAACTGCAAAGACAACCCAGCAGCTTCCTGAAGAAATGCTATTAGTACTGGGGGCGGGGGGAGAAGCAAAAGTTGTTTCAACTTTGGCATTTTCTTCTTTTACCACAAAAATTACTTTTTGGAGTCTAATGTAAAGATGGTGTATTTCATAGCGAGCAGAATATTACTTGTAATCATCTCAATAATGGAAAAGGCTGGGGGAAGTACGGCCCCTATCTGCTCAGTTACTCACTGAAGCATTTGCTGATTTTGTTTGGGTAATAGACAACACACTAATTACAGCAAACTAATTGTTAACAGAGGGGTCTCCGAAAGGGAGTAGGCACAGAAAACTCATCTGTAGCAGCCGATTCCTTTCTAGCCTGGTTGAATCAAACTGTGCTGGTATATCACATTAGAGACATTACAGTAATATCTGCAGAAGATATAAATCATTCTTTATCATTGATGATTAGGCTTAAGAAAGCATTTCTGATAAGTTGTAATACCCTGTAATATGCTGTCTCAGGACATCTGGAAGAGTGTTCTGAAGAAGTATTTCTCTGTGCTTGCTTTATTTATACTTTTTTCCCTAAGCATCTGCTTATGGCTGCCATCAGAGAACAGAAGTCTTGAAGGACTTTCGGTCTGACCCATTGGGATGATGCTTATGTTCTCTTGTAGTTTATGTCGATTTATGGCAATCTCATCACCCTTCTGTTGTTGCTGTTAACTTCACTGTAAGATAAAGGACATGATCAGCAGGAGATATGTACAGAAGTGCTATTACAGTTGTATCACACCTAACGTTTGAAGGAATGATAGGTAATGGAGTTTATAGCAGTCTTTCTCGCCTATGGTACTTGAACAGAGCAAGTTCTCAAGTGAAGAGCAATTTAATTAAATTTTAGTCAAGGTTATCAATGTATTACTTCTGTGGAGAATGAAAAAAAAATCACACAGTACCGTATATTTTCTTGAAAAAAAACATAACTTTGTTTTCCATTTGTATTTTGTTTAAAAATAATAACAGTCAGAAAACTGGTAAAACAAGTTCCAGATAATACTACTTAAGAAGCCAGACAACCAAAGTGTGAAGTGGCAGACGCACGTGTTGCACAGATGTTGTGTTGACTGGTTAGTATCCTTATGGAAAGCTTGTGTAATTGGAAGTATTTTTAGTATGTTGGAACTTTGAGAAGTTGGCATCCTCATTTACAAGTTTCTTTTGAAGAAGCTGTTTATCTTTTCTCTTTTGATTCCTGAAGTCTAAGGTAATCAGCGTTGGAGAGCCAAAACAGTCTTGGTTTCTGTATTTTATATAGATCAGACGAATTTAGCTATGTCTTGATATGCGAAAGTGTGTTGGCACATAAAAAGGTAATGTTGTGTGAAGATAGCTTCCTGAGGGTTTAAAGACTTTGTTCATGATGCATCGAAATTGTTGCAATGACTAAAAGCAGAGCAAACTTAGCGTACAGTAACAGTAATGTCCCAGAAACAGTAGGTATTGAGAAGTGAACCAACAAAATACTTCTCAGAGGATTTTGTCTTTCTTGTAGTTTGCACAATTACTGATCAGATCGTGCATGTCTGCTCAGTTTTTCCCCATGTTTTAGAGCTTTGGATTTTTATTTCAGGGCATAGCAGATCACCCAACATGTAGTACCGCATCTGTGATATCCTAGGCTGTGCGATGCTTTCTGGCGGGTTAGCACTACAGTAACTGGAGAATCACGAATTTATTGCAGCTGGTTAATATGTTTAATTTATTACCAAAATTGTTAGCAACTATCTTATTACCTGGGATGTGTGGACTGCATTTTTGCGTGAACAATCAGTAAAAGTACCTTCCTATGTTTTTCTCTTTTCATGATTGTATGCTTAAAAGCATGAGGTATTAGAAAACTTCTAATTGGGTTACAAAGTGTAAAGTTTAAGATAACAGCGCTGAGAAACAAGGTAAAGAGAAAGGAACGAAATTGCATTATTTAGATTTGAAGCTGTTTGACAGAGGTTCTCGAGCAGCTTGGCAAGGATTAGCTTAAAATTAGGCTTTGTTATTCTCACTGTGTTTATTTTATGGCTTTGGAAATAATGGAATATTTCCAAAGAAACATTTTCTCAGATGAGGAGGATTGCAGAAAGTTGTAGCTCCTAAGCACACACCACAACTAGATCTCCAGAGTCACTCTGATTTGTGTCATCGGCATTAAGAGGCGTCTTATGCCTCGTTTCCTGTATGGTGAGGCCACTTCTTTGTGCTTTAAATCCAGACTACGCCTGGTACACCCCGCATGACTTTGTAAAAGCGAATCACCTCCATAACCTGAAAGCTCACGAAGTTTTGACACAGAGGAATGGTATTTCGTATCAATCTGAGTAATGTCCTTAGAATGTGAAAAAGGAAAATGAACAACTAGGAAACAAAGGAAAATATGTTTTGGTGAAAATATATGTGATCTTTAGCTTCTGTCCTAGAATTACTAGAAAAAAATGGGTGTTCCAAACCGATTCTTGGAACCAAAATGGCTGTATTGAAGACATCTTCATGCTCAGATTCTGCGAATATAAAATTGAAGTGAAAAAATAGGGTTTATGCTCTCTCTTTGAGATACAAAGGTAAGAAAACTTTTTTTTTACAATGAAGTGTCTGTTCAATAAGCATTCTGACTTATGTAGTTCATAAAGATGAATAAACATATGAAATAAGACAGATATTAAACTTACAAGGTAAAGAATTCTTGGTATAGTAAAAGCAAACTTGCAATTAGAGATTCAGAGTGTATTTCCTTTTTGCTAGGAAGAAACTATTTTTTTCCTGCTAGTTTTTAATGTCCGCAAGCACACAAATTCTGTGGAGAAAAAGTGGGAAGTGGTGTCCTGTAGCTGTTTAAAAGCTATGCTTCATTCAGGACCAATTTCTCTGATGTTTTTCTTAACTTTTTCTGTGACCACTTAAATTAAGGTGGTAAGATGTTCATTCGTATCGAGATTTCACATAAAATATAGCTGGGGAGGAATTCACCCAAAACAATAATCTGCAAAAAAGTTTGTGAATTATAGGCATGCTTCCAAATCTTCCTTTCATGGACACTCCAAAGAATATTGGTTCAACATCAGAAGATATTTTATATTTTTAGTGGAAGGAAAAATACAAGTATTTCATCAGAATACTGTGAAGCTTCATATCAACAGCATTTAAAGACTTCCTACTTTCTTAAAGTGTAGTGAAACTGCCATACTGGAACACAGCTAATGGTAAAATACCTTAAGGGACTGATGTTATTTTCTGGAAAAAATAAATTATGACAGCAAAACAAAGAACTTACAATAAGAAACAAACAATCAAACAAAAACCCCCAAAGTGTTGATTTTCCTCAACGTTTACATTAATAGTAATTAATGTCTCAGGGTTTGGGGTTTTTGCTTTTCTCATTTGGCAGTTTTCTACATGTTCTGAGATGAAGCCTCATGGGATAGAAAAATTTCTACCTGAGTTTTAAGCGCAAGTTAGGGTTCAGTCCACTTTTTTTTTTTTTCCTTAGATTACAGTACTTGATTATCTGAACCAGACCTTCTTGTGTCTGCTCTAAGAATTACATTTCTTTTGTCTCATGCTACCCTTAGTGGAATAGTCTAAAAGACATACATGTTCCTTCCAGTCTCTTTATTACATACTCTGCCGAGCAATATTTTGAACATAATTTGTGGATATTATTTTTATCATCAGTAACTTAAATATTATTGTACTTTCTTACCAAAATAAAATGCTTTTAATAACTAACTGGTATGTAAAGTTAATTTAAAACTTTGCCATTTCAGATCATTTCATGTAATAACCAAAAAATCTGAAGTATTCATTACAGAGATGATAAAAATACTGTTATGAAATACATCCAAAATTCAGACTGTTCTTTAAATTATAGAAAGCATGCAAGAAATCATATTGGTTCATTTTGCAAGAACGGATTAGAAAAACAGAAACTGTGTAAGAAATCTTATAGTTATGCCATAAATAACAAATGTAGGTGGTTGTTGAAATGTAGGCAGGACAGAATCAATAAAGACAACGCAATGGCTCAAACTCACCCTAAACAGAAGCAGTGTGAGAGAACACGTGCTTGGACTTTCTCACACTGTGGACATTGAATGTGTCATAGTGATGATTTGCTTAATTGTCTGATGAGGAAACGAAAGGTGGAGTGTTAGGTCACACGATGTATGACTGAGGGTTCTGCATTCTTTGATCTGGACTAATCTCCTTTAAGTCATCTAACACTTGTATACAGTAGAGTTTGACGCAGTGGCAATGTTACCTTTAGACAGCACCAGTTACAGTTTGTTCCCTGGATGGAACATCACCTGCTTGGTAGTGCGGAAAACTGGATTCTTGACAGTAATAGTAAACACATGAATTCTGTAATTCTTTTCATTTCAAAGCAAAATAATATGTTTTTTCTTAAAAGGAAAGCTGAGGAATAAAAGGAGAAAGGGTAGCTGAAGCCAGTAAAGCGCTAACTGAAGTTACAGTCAGTGGGCAGTGAGCAATTTTGATTTTGAACTTCCCTGTTTCCTTTGTGGGAAGGATCCTCACTTTTTTCTGTCATTCTCTCACAAAAAAACAGTATTTTTCATGCATTTTAACCTATTTTTGGAAGTAAATAAAGCTAAAATGATTGCTCTGTATGTCAGTCTTCCTCAAATATTTTAGTATTAGTAGTATTTTGTGTTCTAATACTATATTTTAGTATTATAGTAGTATTTTGTGTTCTCAGCCAAATTAAAAAACAGAATAGAAGTCTCAGTTAATTTTTCATCTGTTATGTGAAAATCAGGAAATGGATGGTGAGAAACCAAAACAGGTGTTGCCACTGAGCGTAAGCCGTTTTTCAGTAGCTGGCAGTAGACTCTGTTTGGCTGCTTGCATAGCTTGTATGGACTGGGTGGTCAGGTAGAGATAAATAGGCGGCTTAATTTTGTCCTGATTTTCTTAAAGCCAGAATTGCACTGTAGTGCCACCCTGTCTCTTAAGCAATGAGACATATTTTTGCAAAGTGTACTGCTGTTAGTCATATTAGCTGCCTTCCTACTTTTTCGCTTTTTCTGGCCAGATGTAATGTGTTTTCAGATTCAGGTAATGCTGCATCATCTGAGACTGCCTAATAGAACGATACATCCTGTAGCTCGTGCCAGAGATTTTGGCAGGAAACAAATATGGGTATTGTCTCAAAAACTCATTTGCCTATTCTAGCAGAAATTCCATGCTGTTTGAAATGTGACAAGAATACTCATATGAATAAGTTTTCTTTTTATCAGTGGTGAGTTTGAACGTGAAAGAGAATAGCCTTCTATGTATACAAAATCAAATGGATGCAAAGAGGGATTCAAGAGGTCCAGGTGATTTTTTTGGACAGAGTTAAGTGGTGTTTACTGTTCCCTCTCAAATGAATTTGCATGAGTCTGAGCTGCAGTAGTATTCTTGGGCCATCTACAACCAGCAGTATGATGAGCAGGATTAGCTATAGCCATATTGTAGTTTCATAACTTTTATAATGTTTTAAACAAAAAAAAATTCAATCTTTGATCACATTTCTTTATTCATTAGACCTTAGTAAGAGAATGGTATGTGGATCAGTCTTGTCTAAACCTGAAAATCTGTGTTCTGCAACACCTTTGTAAGATGGTGAATGTTTAATTGGAAGGTGACATACCTTTCCTATTTCTGTTCATGTTCAAAGACCTGAAACCTTGAAATGTGAAAGGAAGCCAATTTGAATTAATTTGATATCTGTGTGGTTTTTTTTTTCCAAATACATAACAACATGAATATGTGTATGAACAGTTAGCACATTTGAGACATACGTGTGCATAGAATTGATGGACAGAATATGCACCAGGTATAACTTCATTTTGTTAGCATAAGTTGTTCTTATCCACTTAGGTAGTAAGTAGACTTACGAGATTTAATCCTTTAAGTTGCATGAGCGTTCTTTTACGACAAGAAAAATTCTAATAAAATCCAAATATCTTGATGTCTAACAAACGCTTTCTTTTCCTTGAGGTAGAAAAATTATTAGCCTCTTAGTTTTTTCCTTGAGGTTGCCTGTAGTTTGGTATGTTGTGCAGTAAGTTAAAATTAGTATTCGTTTGCTAAAATCTAATAGTGTGCAATACAGTACAATCTTATTTCATATTATAGGTGGGACGTTATTCTAGCAATGCTGATACTGTACCTCACACAGAGTATTCACACCTGAAAGAAAGACACGGGCCAAACTGACACTAATCTTGAAAATCTGTAAATAATGGTTTTGCTGCACAAAGAGAGTTTCTGACTGGTGAATCTGAAATAAAGTTTTCATTTCAATTGAGTAAAACTTAGTGAGGACTCGTCCGTTTCTTGGGAAGGCAAAACAATGCTTCTCCGTCCTTGTTAAAACTAGATGTAAGTGTTTTGCATTGGATTCTTGCTTTACAACTTCAGTTGAGCCAAGTTGTCTCATTTCTTTGACATGTTGACATGTTAGTAGTTCAGATGAAGACAAATAGACGCTTTGTATTATTTTGGAGAAGTAGACTGTATTTTTTTGGTTTCTCTGGTGGTCTGGACATTATTTTGATTTCTTTGCAGTGTTGCTTTTAATGCAGTACTTAAAGTTTGTGGAACGGCTAAATCTTTTGAAATATAAATGGCATAGTCATCTTCTGATAATTTTTACCATTGGGCTATTCTGTTCATACAATTTTAAACACAGGGTGAACTTGTAGCTTGGTAGTGTCAGAGTGCCAAAAGTGTAACATCTTGAGAATGCCAGTAAAAACCCTTAGCTGGGATAGCTGAATAATACTTACATCATTTTCCTGGTACTTTTACCAGTACTTGGATTCCCACATAGCCACATGTCGGATGTTTTCCTGAAAATAAAGTGATCTTTGGTTAGTTCAAGGACACTATCAAAATAAAGTCCTTGCCGGTATCTTGAGTCATCGCCCATACCACATTTCCATTGTTAGGAAGCTTTGTGTCATCATTTGCTTTTGTTGCCAAAACGAGGGAGATATCTTTTTGAAGAGCTGTGCAGTACTTTTTGATACTTCCTATGAGCGAACATTTTTCATTCCAACAGAAACCTAGATGCAGCTTGTATTGGGAAAATGGATGTGATTTTACTAAGACTCTTCAAAGCAGAAATCTTACTTTTCAACAAAGCAAAAAAAGTGAGGGACTGAAGTAAATTCACACTAAAATAGGAAGCCTTAAAGGTCCGTTTTACAGATATGAAGGAAAAGCACAAGGATTATGCAAAAGGACATATGCGTGTATGTGGATGTGCACACATGCGCAGAGGTTTCACCCAGGGAAGACCTCTCACGACAAATGCTTTGAGTTGTGTGTTAACCTGGAATTTGTAGAAATGCACAATTTTGTTTTACAATTCAAATCTAATTTTTTTTTAACATACTTTAAATTGCTTTGGAGAGTTCCGTTCGCCCCCCTGCAGTGCTGCACAGGTTGCATGCACAATCCCGCCATGAAAATTCTGAGGTGTCTGAATTTAAACTAGGTATTTTGAATGGAAGAATACAGTTTGAACTTTACACTTCAGTTGAGGTTTCCAAAAGTAGACAATAATTCTCTTATATTAATATCCTCTCGGTAATCATCAACATTAATGTCTGGGATGATGTGGGCTTCCGAGCCTCTCTGGATACCAACATTTCATTATTATTCTGTGTCCTGCTTGCAGGGTGGGTCACTTTTCTCGGTAGTAAGAATTTTCCACTTGTCTTGAATGTTGCACTAGACTTTTGTTGAATGGGGCAGGCAAATAATGTGATAGTGTTTCTTCCTGGACACACAGTGTTCAGACTGGAAGGATCATTAAAAGCCTAGCTGTATTTCATTTATTTCTAATATGTTTGATGTGTTCTGCCATCTACCACAAAAGCCAACATAGTAAAATTACAGTGAACTACTTTTTAGTATAATGTCATTCTTGGATGAAAAGGCCCCCAAAGTACATGCATAGGTCCTGTGGCTTCACGAAGTATGATAAAATCCAGTACTGTTTGTACTCCCATTTAGATAGTAGAGGTAGTTGTCGCACTGACATACGTTGCAGAGTGTTTCTGATGAGTGTGGAGGAGATTAAAAAACAGGACAGTACTTCCATTTTTACGGCTACATTCACTCCGATTAAGTTACTGGTTGCTTTATCAAATGGTGAAATCATAGATTATTATTGTGATAAGACACTGATATGAGTCATGCATGTGATACTAATAACATTTACTGAATCAAATTCGGGTTTCCAATTACTCTGAACTTATTTCTGCAGATAGTTGGCCACCAGTACCTACCTAGAGAGAAGACACTGCAAAGCTCACAGTTGTTTATATATAGAATGCAAATTTGGTGTTTCTGCTATGCTAGTTAAGGGCTTTGTGTAATAACCCTGCATATTAGCAATTGTTTTCCTCAGAGCCCGTTTCTAGGCAGTATTTCCAGCTCTCTTCACTTCACTGAGACTGTACCTTCCCCCAAAATTACCTGTGACTCATTGCATGAATCAAGACTGAAAGCTTCATTCTTGACTCGTCCTAAGCAAAGATTTCCACTAATTTTAACTTTCTCCATCAAAGCGCTGTAATTCAGATTGTTGGAAAGTTGGTTAAAATAGAGAATCCATAAAACTGAAGAGCTGTTAGCTTTGCTGCGTAGGGATACTGCCTACAGGTTTCATGAAACTCCTATTTGTCTGAAGAACAGTGAGTTAAGACAGTATTTTAGGAAGACAGGCTTTTTTTTTTTTTCACATAGCTACAGGGGTGACTAAGTCTGTGTGTTTGCATTAGTTCACCTGTGTTCTTGCAGTAATTTGTATGTCTTTTTTGCTTTCCCACTAGAATGTACAATCTGGTCTTCGCAGATCAGCCACTTTTGCCGATTCTTTGCCTTCCAAAACAGGGACAGAAGAGAGTAGGAGAGATTCAAAATCACAAATATATTATCTGCCAAACTCTTTTTTTTTCAGTGGCAGGTGAACACCTAACTGATCTACAAGCTCTTGGAAATCTCCCTGTTTTTTAAGAAATTCATTCTATCTGGCAGTAAGGCGTTTTCCCCAGATAAATGTTGATTACACAATGAACGTCTCAAGTTTTTACCCACTGTGTCTATTGGGTCCTTGGTGTTTGTACAAAGTGGTTTCTCACTAGGCTGATCTGGGTTTGGTGCCTCGTTAGGTCTTTGTCCAGATTTGTCCATGATGAAGCCTACCATAGCAAATGGATTTATGCCCAGGATCAGTATGGCCCAGCTACCAAAATAATAAAAATCAGAAAGTTAGTTTGGCGAAGTTGTGCATCATGACTGTTTCAGGAAGGCTTCATGTATTTCTCTGCAAGCTGAACCTGAATTCAATAGCAAATTTCCCAGATTCTTATGTGCTGGATTCTGACACTGGGAATTTTACAGTAGGTGCTATAAAATTGAAACCTAATTTTAAAAAAATGTGTATTTTTGTACTAATATTTGTATGTATAATTATATATATGTGTACATAATAATGATCATCACTCTAAACTTTTAAAGCTTGTTAGTATTTATGTAATAATTCAAGCAGAACATTGATCGATCCTGTATGTAGAGGGCGGGTTTTTGCTCCATTCGTTATTTTTATGCTTCTCTCTAACTTTTACTTTGCTGTAGATTAAAGATGTGATTAAAAGTAGTTCATAGCTGTGACATACCACTGCATGTACTGCAGGTTTGGTATCTTAAAAAGGCTTTAGAGACAAACAGAAAATGCTAAGATACCTCCTCAAAGGTTGTTTTTGATAAAATGTCTGTAGCATCCTTCACTAAAGGATGAACAATTCAAATAACATTTGTAAATGTCATGTTTTACCACACGTGAAATAGATAAGGCAGTTCTGTCCACCTTTTGTCTGGGCTGTTTGGAGATTCCAGGAGATGCTTTTCAAAGGTTATATTTTCAGTACTAGGAATAAGAACTAACATTTTTTTTAATGGTGTACAGAAAGGAATACGTTGCACAGCCTACATAGCTGAATTAGAAGCTATTTGGAACACTAGCCTTACAGCAGCACCTCACAAATTTTGAAAACACAGACCATGGACTTATTCTTCTTGTGCTGTGTGCATTTCCATTTACAACAGTGCATGTTTTCTGCATGGCCACTGTAGCAGTTGCATAATTTCAAAAATTATACTCAGAGTAATATTTGAGAAAATATTTTAGTAATATTCAACAAGTAGGAAAAAAGCAGAAAAAAGCAGAGACTGTCAGTAAACTAACAGAAACTTCATGGCCCAAAATTGGAAAAACACTATTTTTATGAAAAAAAAAAAAAGCATATGTAAATAATATTCAGTAATATCTGCAATCTTTTTGCATCTTTACTATAATAAGCAGTAACAGTGCCATATAGAAGCATGTAAAGTGCAAAAGTGTTTTTCATTAAGAAGAAAATTTGTCTTTGTATCTAGGCCCTGTAATTGCCTTTAATGTCGTTATCAGCCCACAGTTAGATGGCTCCAGTGAAATCTTAGCACTGCAGTTAGAAGCTTTGAAAATGGAGGACTTTTGCAGGATGTGTTTCATAATAATTCTCCACTGGTTTCCCAGTAAGGTATAAAGTCAAATCTCAGCGTGATTGGAGTGCCGGGTGCTTTGAAGCAGCCTCCTAGCGCTGAGAGGCTAAGGCAGCTGGAAGGCTGCCAGGCTTGATCGGTCGGAAAAGCCTGAAGATGCAGCTCCATGTGTCATCTGCTCCTGAAGCAGGCTTAGGTCCCGTTTCTGACCTTTTGTTCCTGCTCCAATACCACAATTCTTTTCTTTCCTTTAATTATTTTTAAGCAAGTTCAGAGGACACAATTTAGGATGCAATTTTGAGGCTTATTAAACTAATCTGAGTTGGGCTGCCCCAGTCTGTCGTTTTCCTTCTCTGCTTTGTAGTAGTACAATGAGCCACTGCAGGAAACAGAGCAGGCCAAAAAAACAAGTACGTTTTTTCTCAGTTTTGGGGGGTTTTCTGGTGGCTTTTTTTTCCTGGGATTATTTTTTTGATGTTTCAAGACCCTGAACTGGCTGTTTTACACACTCATACAAGGCACAAATGAGGATACGCAAATTCAGTCTAGCGTGGAATTGCACACTGATGCTGTGACAAACAGCTTGCTAAAACTGGGGATATTTTGTGATGGCCTTGTTACCAAAAAAACGTATTCTGGAATGCTTAATTTCCAAGTCTTCAGTTCACATGCCACTGCATGTGCTTTACTTCCTCATGTGGTCTTTTGGTAAGATACTCTGGACAAATGGAAACACGATTGAGTCAAACATTAGGTTGGATACAAGTTTGTTTGGCTTGATACAGGTGAGATGTAACAACCTGAAAAAAAAAAAAAAAAAGGCAAGCAAGCAGTAAGTCAGGAAAGATAATTTTCCAGACATCTGGAAGCTGTAAAACCTGAGGCGCTCGACATCCCAGCACATGTTTCAGTGAGCAATCGTGTGCCAGCAGTTGGACATTTCTCACTGGAGACTCCTGTACTGTGGATTTTTCTGCTTGTGGCGTATAGGCTGACTCAGTCTGACTTACGTTACTGGAAATAATGTAGAGGGAAGTTTGTTTAGTTGGGCAACTTTTGTGTGTGATATGTATCCTCTATTCTGCTGTGGATTTAGTTATTTTAATTGCCTTTAAGATGCTCAAAACAACTCTAATATATATTAAGGAAAAGATTGTAGCATTTGATTTTGGAGATAGTTCATTTAACTGTACAAACTGTATGCTTACTCAGTTAAGAGGCTGCAGGTAGATTCAGTATTCTGAAAGTCAGATACCAAGTTACTGTGTTACAATGATGATTCTTCATTGTTCATACGTTCATTCATCCTATCCTAAAAAATGATGCCTAAATTTGCATTCTGAGGCTCTGTTGAATCCTGCTTTGAATCTGCCAGGATATTTGGCATTTGCTTCTGCATCTTTTAATTTGTTTTACAGAACACTGAATATTAGTCAATGGGATAATAGTCCAGTTACTCCAATGGGAGTAAATAACTTTGTTCAATTTCTCATCTCCAGATGTCATAACAGTGAATCATCTGATATTTCCATATTTAATATTATTAAATTATTTAAACTCTTGCATCTAAGAATTGTTCAGTGAATTCTTGCTTAACATGCTGATCACATGAGAAAGTTTTTGGTCTGTGATTGAATGCCTGGTCAAGAAAACATCAATGTGTAGGACCCAGGGATTTTTTTGCACCCAAGTCCAGTATTGTGATAAGTGCCACCCAGTAGCTCTGTGATTTCCCACGACTGGTCAGCGGCAACACCACTTAAAATAATTCCACCGCAGCCTGTGATGTGCCAGTTCCAATGGCAAACTTGTTTGTACAGCCGTACCAGGCGCCAAATTAGGTAATTGGTCTGTCTCTAGTGTTGGAGAGCAAGCTTCTGTTGTGAAAGCACAGCTTTAATGACTTACAATTTTTAAGTCCTTGAATTTTTTTTGTTGTGGTTTTTTTTTTCCCCCCTCAATGTACTTAGGCCCACCAGTGAATGAGAGGGAATTCAGCCTCTTGAATGGTTCAGCTAGCTTGATGAGACAAAGTTGCTTTCTATAAGATCAGATCAACAGTAAGCCACAGTTTAGTTCAGTGTACCTTTCTGCATGGAAATGTGACCCAAAACCGAGACGGGTAAACTTGCAGTCTTCTGCTGAAATTGTAACACTGAAATGTTAGAGAATGCCATGCAAAATCAAGCTGAAATTTCAACTACTTGTTTTTAAAGTGTCCAAGTGATTTCAAGCAAGCAGACTCCCATGGAAAAATGCTGTTTCTTGGCTTTAACAAAAAAAAAAAAGGTGCAAAAATGAACAAACCCTCACCTTGTGTAAAGTAAATATGTGTATTTATTTTAATCCAGGTTTTTTTGTATAAAGGCAAAGATATCAACTTAAAATTCTGTAATTAGATTTGAAAAATAATACAAAATGCTAATACTTTTAGTAAAAATATTAATTAAGAATTACTGTTGGACAAAATACTCTGCCGGATTTCAGCCTGGTATTTTTAAGTTGAAAGTGTTTCTTTAGGAAAAGAAATATTGAACACAAAAGTTTCTTACTGGCCTTTCATAGAGTACCAAAATAAACGCACTGTTTGTGTTAAGATTAAAACAGTAATTCTGTTGGCGTTAGAAAGGAATTAGCATTTGCATATACCCATGGTACAATTGGAAATTTAGCACAGCTTTGCTTTATGAATATTTGAATCAGTATCTAACAGACTGTAGCCTCTTACTCTACTTTTGAAGGGCTGTAAAAACATTGCACAAAGCAGCTGAGTTTGTATTGCTCCTTGCCGTCACATCTTTCACACAATTCCTGCATTATTGTGAAAATTACAGTTTGAATTCCTGTCAGAAGTATTTCTGTAGGTCTGGGAGCTCATATACGCCCTTACACTTCATATTAGTGTCATTAGTTTTGCAGCAAATTCTGGTTAAAAAGAAAATTCCTTAGTGGAAACTAATACATTTGACTTTTACATGAAATAAAGTATTTCAAACTTCTCTGATATTTTTGTAGCTTCATTTTGGCTTGATTTAATAGTTCCCTTTTTGGAGGACAGCTTTGGGTTCATGATGTACAGAACTCTTTCTGCAGTTGGACTGATAGAAGTAGGAGTGAGTCTGTGTAAGTTAAATTATAGTACTGCTGAAGTTTTAATTTAAAACTTAGAAGAGAAACTTTATTAGACTGGAAAACGTAATTTAGCAGTCTCATGTGCTTGTATGTGTGTCTTTCATTGTATTTTCCACGTGAAATTAAGATGTCAATTTACAAAATCGTTTTTATAATGGTCAAAGTCAGTCATATTACTCATATGCAGAACAAAATAAAACTGTTTTAGTTGAAGTATTCAGTAGAACAATGTAGCGAACTGGTTAATTAAAAAAAAAAGTCATTTAGATAACAGTGATATGTCAAATAGATTTCTGAACTGTTGGAGTCTTTTTGATAGCATAGATGAAGAACTTAGAACAAAGCCAGAAAGAAACTATGCAGTGTTTTCTTCGTAATTCCAATTTAAGCACAACAGGAAAAAAAAAATGGAACATATTCCTCTTCTGTAGCTCTGTGCGATAGGCAAGATTTTTCTTTCCATGAAAATATGACTGCTTTTTAGCAAAAGAAGCAAAACTAGGTCACATGTCACAGTGAAGGAGCAGATGTGATTGGCACTTTGTGTGGTTTCACACTTGTGATACTTTCTGTAATTTATGTAATGCGAAGAATGATCTCATGATTGGCTGAAGGGTTTTGATCAGAGTTAAGGAACAGCTATGCAGAAGGTTGGAAATTTTACTTCAATAGTGTCAGTATATAACCATAATTAATATGAGAAGCTGGAAAAATTACGCAGATGTAGATGTTTTTGATCTCAAGCAGTTACACTTCCAAAGATTATATGGCTTGCAGTTACTGTATTAATTAAAGAATTATCTTGTAAAGTACCAGTGAAAGAAAATAAAACTGATAGAAATGTTTGTAGTGAAATTTGCACATGCTTACATTCGTTATTGTTGAAAACTCTTGAGAGATTAAGAGAGTGAAAACAGAATCAAAAAATGCTGCCAATTGTTGTAAAACACCTCTCTTCGATTTGGAAAATGTGTTAATTATTGGTCTAAAGTGTGTTTACCTTGATGGCTTTATTGCCTCTCTTTATGGCGTGAAAGCTTTGAAGGCATGACTCTACCATCTAAATACTTCTGTCAGGAATGGAAAATATAGAAGAGTTACCTGGTGAAGATTGCAGTGACCTCAGGTGGAACTGCTTGCCAATTTTGCAAAGCAAATATATTTATCTACCCTTGATTTTATGATGTACTTCTCTGTGTGTGTTCCACGGGACAGGCTATTTCCATGCCCTTTCACTGGATAGATATATGTGTCTTATGCCCTGTTGAACTCAAGGGGTTAAGCTAGTAAAGTTACCTATCTCAACACATGAAAAGGAAGAATTAACCACAGTTCCCTAGCTACTAGTGTAGCTTTCAACACCTTTTCTATGGTATCTAGTATTGATAGGATCTATAACTGTGAAAGGACGAGAAAATGCACTGAAGTGATCTAAGAAGTAAACTATCATCTTGACATGTTTTTTCTAGCTATTGAAAACCTTTCCATATTGCAACTCATTTTGACAGTGAAACTGTAGAATTCCTCTGATTTAAGTACCATCTGGTTATGCTCAAAGCTTTAAAGCTATTATCTCAGCATAAAATTTCAGCGTCCTATACTTTTTTCTTCACCAAACTATCCATTTTTAAGCCACAAATATTTTTCCAGTCTTTTCAGATTTTATCTAAAAGTATATTTTAACAGTATTTAAATAGTTCTTAAACAATAACAATTTATCTTGATAGATGACATGCTGTGTTTTTTCATTTTATTTTAATTATCCATTGTGGAGCCAAATTCCCTTTTGTTTTATTCCTTTGAATACTGTTTAATTATAGTTATCATGCCAAATATCTTAAAGGTTATTTTACCAATACAGTTTCATTTAACATAAGCCATGTGGAATCAATAGTCCTGTTTCCTAAAGTGAATGCTTGGAAAATCTTACATTCATATGTTAAGAGTACACATCCTTTCCTCATTAGTTGGAAAGTACAGGGATTTTGGCACAGGTTCTGTGTGGAAGCATTGTGCAGCTTTTATATGGATTTTGTTTTTAGCCTTTGATGACACTGTTTAGAATAGGAAGTATCTAATAAGTAAAGCATTTTGTCTAATGTGCTGCCAGTGTGTTTAATATATGCCTGGAGGTCTGAAACATTATCTTCTCCACTACAGTAATATGCATTTAATTCTCTGAAAGCAGAAGGTCGAACTTTTAAAAGGGACTCGAAGTACATTTTCAACTAAAATAATTTAAAACACATGGGATAGGAGACCAGAGTAATGTACAGTTGGTTTTTATGGTTTAATCATGATCATGTTAATGCACACCAGTAGCTAATTAAAGAAAACTTTTATTGTTCATTTTAAATGGGTTATGTAAAGAGTAAGAGAATTGATATAATACAGCCCAATGATAAATGTTACCATTACATTTGCTAACAGCAAGCTGATATTGCTGTGCTTGACATATTTAAAGTATTGGCCCATTTATTCCATAATAAAGCAAAGAATCTTTTTAGAGTTAATATACTGAGAGTCATTCCCTCTCATCTCCTTATCCTGTTAGAGGAATACCTAAATGATTCCCAAGTATATTACTAGGTGCATTTTCAGGTTAACTGTGAAATTTGGTTGGAAGGCTTGATGCTTACTGAGCTGAAATTGGTGCAAGAAGTTCCGGTGGTGCTTCTGCACCTTTATTTTTTACCCAGTTGTGTTGTATAAAACTGTCTTGCAAATCATTACTCACTTGTTCCAACCTTTATAATATATGTGGTAAGAGCATACGTGCGTCAAAGTTTCATTGTGGAACCGGGTGGCATGGAAACCTGTAACAGTATACGGTGTCTTTCACCTTTCGGGCACTGGTTCATATTCCATGCTGCTTAGTACTGAGCAGAAGTCACCATCTGACTGCTGTTCGGTGACCTGCATGAATTGATTTGGGGTCTCAGTAAAGTTTCTGTAGTCGAATGTCTGCATAACAGGAAACTCTGCAGTTGGGGCCAATTAGCACCCGTGCAGTAGTTTTCACAGAGTAACTGTAGTCTGAATGGGGATGGAGGCACAGCTACTTTCTTACCTTCCTCGAGGTGCTTCACATAGACTAGCACATTTAATCAATACTTAATTATAAAAAGAGGCAGAAGAAAAGAACTAGGCTTCAAGTCAAACCTGTTCAGGTGTGAGAAGAGATGATCTGTTCAGAAACCAGATGTACTATGCTTTCTCCCTCCACTCAGTCATACACGTGCAATGCTTTTCTCCCTGGAAGATTATCATTTAGTGGATGATGCTGTATTTTCAATCCCTCTAGCCAAGTCAAGCACAACCTAAATGTCACATAGCTGTAGAAATTTCTGCTGCATAGAGAACAAGAGAATACCATGTAGTACCCACAAGAGCATCATTCACTACAGAACCATACTTTCTAAAAAGATTTTTCATCAGACTGAACTGGTGGCTACAGAGTAGATAAAAATTGCTAGGTTTAGCAGCATATGCCCTCTTCTTCGTTTTAGGCAGCATTTCCATGAAATGATAAGGCAAGATTGTTTCACAGCTCTGTCGTTTCTGCCTTCTGCTTGCCCTCAGTACAGGAGCAGTAAAACCATCTGTACCATTTCTGACGATGCCATCAGGGCAGGATATGGGCATATATCCAATGAAGTATGGATACTTCATTGTTTACCAGCCAGAGGGGCTGAGGTGTAAGTAGCCTGACTGTGCTAGGATATCAGGAGGAGTCAGGATTTCTTGGCTCACACTGTAGTAATTCATTAAAATGTTCACTTGTGATTTTTACAGAGGCTGCATTAAAAGTGGTATCACATTTACAAGTCAGTGATATGAGTCTGCCGTAGAAATCAGTCGTGAGGAATTTTATTGGTTATTTGAAAAATATGTACAAGTGAATCTGAAAAGATTGTAACCAGAGCTGGCAAAAACCTTTTCAAAGAAAATCCCAGCTAGTTAATGGTTCTGTTTTAGGATTTCCTCTGTAATGCTTTTTTTTAGTATGTTCATTGCTTTAAAGAAAACAGGAGACGGTTGCTCCCTTTGTTTCATAAAGTACAATCTAAAGGAACCTTTAAAAAAACTGCTTTTAAGTACCCCACAATCCAATTTCTGCAGTATGTGTAGAAGCTATAAATATTGCTGCATAAAGACCAAAGTTTGAAGAATATCAGTAATTCAGTACTATTCATTCCTGTAGTTAAGTGGCTGATAATTTGTAAGTACTTGCAAGTCATAATTGTATTTTTCAAGAGGAAGTTAAGATATGGTTTGTCCTAGTTAGTATCTCCCTTTTCAAGGATTCACTAGGGTGGAGAATATAAAAAGAAACTATTACAGAATCACAGAATGGTTCAGATGGAACTTCTTATGCTTCAGTTTGTGGCCATTGCCCCTTGTCCTGTCGCTGGGTGCTGTTGAAGTAGGTCCTACTTGAAGGACAAAAGTAGGCCCAATGAAGTAAGTAGGACCCACTACTGAAGTAGGTCCTTGAACGAAGAAGTGAAATCATGGAGTTAATATGCAGTGGCAGCCAAAAAAACCCCGCAAAATATTGGACATCATCAGGATTGAGACTGAGAAGAAGACAGAAGGCATCATTTTAATGCTGTATAAAACCACAGAGATCCCACTTCTTTAATACTGTGTAGAGTACTCCAGAAGTGCACAGTGAAGTTACAGAAGTAGGGAAGGGAAGCTAAAATGATTAAAGGTGCTGAAGCAGCTTCTTTGTGACGAGACACTAAAAAGGCTGGGATTTCCGTGTCTGGAGAGGAGAAGGCTGAGGGGTGGCTATGGTCGAGGTTTACAAAGACAGAGCAACAGTGATAAAGCTGAAAAGCAGACCTGAACATCCAAATCACGCACTACAAAAGATGGGCGAAATGCAATGACACTGGTAGGAGATTGGTTTAAACCAAAGGAAAAAAAAAAAATAGAACTTGCTGCCCTGGAATGTTGTGGATGCCAAACACCATCCACATATTCAAAAAGGAAGTGGATGAATTCATGGACAAGAAGTCCGGAAATGGTTGCTAATACAACTACACAGGCGTGTCCACTGGCATCCCGAATGCAGCAGTTGTGGGTGCTTGGGGAGTGGGAGAGGAACAGATTGCAGGAAGCGGCCAGGGTCTGCGGTCACTCTCGACAGAGTCTGCTCCTGGTGCTGTCAGAAACAGCGTATGCGGCTGGACGGGTTGTGAATCTGACTGAGTTGGGCATTCCTTATGTTGGCTCTTGTACGGAGTAGAGCAGAAACACTTCTGGACAGCAGAGGTGGAAGTGTTAGTTAAGCTGTGGAAGCTGCACAGGGTAAATGCATGACTCTCAGCTCCATATGAATCTGAGGAGTTGGCCATATATTGTTGTTGTTATTACTTAATTTCTGCAGGGTTTCTTTTTCCACATATTTTAGCATATGCTCACTGCCTTGTCCTGAAGCTGTTTGTAGGATTTCTACTTTTTTCACAAGCAGTATTGAAAGTGGTTTTTTCCTGAAGCATTTCCTTGTCTAGGATGTCTCTGTTTCTTGACCTGGTACAGTGTGGTCCCTGGACGCAGCCTTGCAACTTTTGGTTTCACTCTTACATTTCCTGTGATACAAGGAACATTCTTTTTTCCGTTTATCGGTGGTGTGTGTTTTCTTTTAAAATATTTCTGTATGCAATGGTTTCTCATGTGAAGCCCTGTGAATGTCACAGCCAAGCCCATATGTATCCTTGGTGAGCCTTGGTAAGCCAAGAACTAGTACCCTGTCACAGAGCCAGTCTTTAGATAGTGCTGACGTTTCCTTCAACTTTGGTGTTTTATATAAGGCAGCTGTCATTTCCATGACTCTTAAGAAAAATGTTTTTTCTACAAGATAATATTTATACATTTCAGCTTACAATTTCCTTTTAGTCTTTTTTTGTGATTTTGCAGTAGATTAATGCTACATTCTATTTCATCTAATCACGGTAAAATATTTTAGTGCCAAAGAGGACTTTCTGACCATTGGTGCTTAAAAATGGAGAACAATTCTGACTAGGCTTTTTATTTACAATGCATTATTTTACAGAAATATGGATTTATATTAAGCAATAAGTTTCTTGTAGAGTCTTTAGAGTTTAAAAAATAATTTAAATTTTAAAAAAGGTCATTTAAGCCTAGAAATCATTACTCTTTTTTTTTTCCTTCACATGTTCTTTTGGCACTTCATCTGTTGTGAGTCATCATTTCATTGGAACAGACACCTGCTGTGTTTTCATGAGTGATTACTGTATTAACCTGGCAGATATTTTTTTTTATAATTCTCTTTTTTGACATCGTGTTTATGTAGTGATTGTTTACTGCCACTGAAATGGAAATAGTTGGGATATGGATATCGTAAGTTAATATAATATTTTCCTTTGCAGGTTTCCAAACAAGAGCAGAAAAAAATGGATGTGTCTGATGGAGGAACAGTCGAGACTTCTTCCCGTTATAGTGGGGCACAGGACAGTGGAATTGGCAGCGACAGTGTTAAGATCAGAATCGTTCAGATTGAGCAGCATAGCGGTACCAGCCAGCACCGTATCGCCCGTCCTTCCCGCCAGTCTTCCATCGTGAAGAACCTCAATTTCATTCCTTTTGACATTTTTGTTACAGCAAGTCGAATCTCCGTGATGACTTACTCATGCACTGCCTTACCTAAATCAAAATCAGTACAAGATCAGAAAGATGGTGAGAAAATAAGCAAAAGCTCCTTGAACCTTCCGGAAGCGGGCTCAGATGGCAGCCATGATACCAAGAAGCCCAGTGAGCCATGCATTTCCTCCGTCACAGCGGACGATCTGTTGAACAGTAATGTTCCTCTGTCTGCTGGGAGAAAAACAGGGCTTTTGTCACTGGAAAGTCTGCATGCTTCCACAAGATCGTCTGCTCGACAAGCCCTGGGTATAACTATTGTTCGGCAGCCTGGTCGCAGGGGAACGGGGGACATAGAGCTCCAGCCGTTTCTCTACCTTGTCGTATCGCAGCCCTCTGTGCTCCTGAGCTGCCACCACAGAAAGCAAAAGGTAGAAATATCAGTGTTCGACGCTGGTCTTAAAGGAGTGGCCTCAGACTACAAGTGTACAGGTAAGAGCATTGAACATTCACTCCTGGTTGTAACTGCCAGAATAATTACACTTCTTAAAGTTACTGAAGCAGTGGAAAACAGCAGAGAGACTTCTAGGACCTCTTTAAAAATCAAATGGTAAATATACATATTTTTAGGATTATAGCCCACAGCTGAATCAAGGCAAGTGTGTTAAAAGTTTGACATTAATTAAGATCTAACCTTTTAGCAACCAGTTCTTCCTGTTCCTCGATATTACTTTCTCATTACCAGATTGCGATAGTTATTGTTGCATTACTCTAACTTCTCAATATTTTCTAAGGACGTAAGAGTTGTAAGCCAAGCTGATTTCATGAAAAGCATTTTTTTATGACTGAATATCACAATATTTTCTGATATTAGTCTACTGATAAAATTTAAAGGTAAACATTGTAGAAACACCTGGTGTTTTGATCATAAACTGTAAGAAAATTATAGTGATCTTCCAAATCACATCCAATGATGTCATGTATTTTAAGTTTTCGTTCAACTGAGTAATAGGGTTCTGCAAGAATTTCCTTCTCTTAATAAATGGCTTTTCTTTTTTAATGTTTTTTATATGCAAAGATTATAATAAGAAATATCAGAATAACAGTTCAGAAGACAATATTCTAAAAATTTCCTTTTCTGTCTTATCTGTACTGCTGAAGAGAGAAATTAAATTATTGCAGTTCATTTGTCTGACAGCCAGTACTGGATGTAAGAATTGAATGAGATAAATTATTACAGAGTATTACCCCAAAAAAGTGTAAATGGGGATACAGAGATCTGCTGAACACACAGCCAGATAAGTGTGGGGTTTTAAATTGTTCGCTGAATGAGAGCTGTAGGTAAAACAGATTGCGTTTTTTTTGTTACCAGAGTTCATACAGCACACCAGTTGTGAAAAATAGCATGGGATTTTTGTACAGCTATACCGAATCTTTGCTGAATGAGATGGTACCTTTTGAAAATTGGCATTAAAATAATACGTTTATGGAAAGGACTAAAATTTCTATGTTTAATGGATCTTAACTTTTTTCAGAGATCTGAATTATAGTGGAACTTTAAAGTGGGATTAAACAGTGAGGAAGATTTAGACAACTGGGAAGAAGATACTTAAAATATGGAAATTCATTCTCTGCCATGTTTTCTTTTGTCATTCTTCCATTTTCGTCTTTGCTGTTGCTGTCCTGTCTTGAAACACAGCTGTGTCATGAATTTGATTTACTCCAGATTCCCATGTATATTTGTTAAATGCTGTGTAAAAGATGGTCATTATCGCAAGTAATATACAAATAATTAACATATCAATTAACAAAGCAAAGCTTGAAGGAAAGTTTTAGTTGTAAGTTAAAAAGCACAGCTTCATTGACTTAGCATTTTGGAAAGATGGGATAGGACTTCTTCATTTCTCATGTCTGAGGCATTCAAGCATGTCCTTGTACAAGCTGCCACCACATTACCAATAAACTGGGCAAAGTTCTCTCCATTCTTCTACAGTTAACTGCTGAAGTCTTTCACCGTCTTCATGTCTACGGGAGCAATTCTAGAAAGCACAAGCTGTAATAAAGTCTTCCTACAAATTGAAAGTGGATCAGAGAGCACAGAAGCACGGCAAGAAGTTTAAATAATATAGTAGGAACATACAGTCCAAGAGCTCCTCAGTCACCAGCAGATGTTCAGTGAGACCCAAAGAGGTCTTCTTGGACAACCAAAGACTGGCCCTACATGGGTCTTACCCTTTTCTTTGGCATTTTGTCTCCGTGCCAGGCAAAGGTAATAGAGTGTGGAGGCAGGAGTCAGACATTATGTGAAGGCAGAAGATCTGGTCTCATCCTGCTGCCTTTGTGGGCAGTAGTAAGTACCTTACTCATGTATCAAACAGAATCCTATGCTTGCTAATGAAGCATTAGTGCTCTTTTCAAAAAAGTTTGCAAGATGGGTGCCAAATTCTAGTGCCTAAAAACACTATCCTAAATGTGTTAATAAGTTAATAAAACTAATCAACACTTCAAGTCACACGCTAACTCACACAGCAAAATAGGTAGTATAAAGTTTTTATTGCCTCTTGTTTAGGAAGACCTGCTGTGCAGGCAATTGCATCGTTTAGGATTAATGTTGTCATACCACTGTAGTACCATGTTAGTTTTGGAAATTTCTGTTTTTCATTTCCAGCACACGTATTTGAGGGGAAGACTTGAACTGAAGACTTGACTACTGTTAGTTCAACAGCAGTAGGTTCAAGTCTTATGAAATACCGTGCTATTTCTTACAGCTTTTCTAAAACGAAAAAATATGCAGTTCTGAAACAACTCTCCTATCTTGCGAGGCAGAAGCAAATACAAAATTCTATTGTGAAATTAGGAAAGTCTTATTTTTTTGATGGACAGTAGCTCCAAGAAAAATTTCAGGGTAAAGAAAAGCTGGTAGTAGTTTGCACCCAGTTATGTTTTCCATCCCTCCCCTCCCATCAATGCACCAGTGTGAATTTTAAAGAGAATAATAGTTAATCCTGGGCTGGTGACAAAATTAAGCTTACTGCCTGATGATGGTCTGCTGCTTTGAGCATGCGTAGAAAGAAGTGAGAGGGAGTATTGCACAGTGGCCGAAACACCAAACTTCGTCCAAAGAACTTTGCTCCTGTGTCACCAGTTGTGTTATTTTTTGCTTGCTTTCTGAAACATGAAAGAAATAAAAACTTGAGAATAAAATAGGAGGAAATAGGCTACTAGAAAGTTAAGTATTGTTAGTGTGTTAATTAGCAGTTAGTAGCAGCACATTTCCATCAGGCCAGTGTCTGTATGTGGGAGCATTTGCCTGCCTTGGAGCTAAAGACCTGATGGTTGTGCTTTCAATTTCCTCAGTCCTTCTCTCCAACCAAGTCCGCCGGCAAGTCAGTTTGTAGGAGGAGGCGACTTATTAGGCTATTAAAATGTTAGCTTAGTTTTATTATGGTTGTGCTAAACTGCTTCATTCGTGTTTTGAATCATTTTTGTAATTGCACAGCTTGATTACAATTATGCTACTGCCAGGTATAGGAACTTCAGATCAAAGTAAATACATTAATGGAATAAATATCAACTGCTTAGTAACCACCGTTAAAAAGAAATAGTTGCTCCCTTAGTTTACTTGTAAGGTTCTGTATAAATAGCCTGAAAGATCCTATAAAACATTTTTTTATTCAGTGCTCATCCTGCATTTAACAAAACTACATCTGCGAACCATTAGTTTTTGCGAACAGAGCATCGGCCATTTCCACTTAAACAAAAGTGGGTGCAATTGTTTTTAATGTAATCTCATAAGCAGCTTTTATAAATATTTTTTTAAATCTTTATTTGCTTTGTTTCAGGTAATGTGATCCAGATACAAAATTGCCTCATTTCCTGAGCATTGTGCTCTGGGCATGCTTGAAAAATCTTTTTTCTGTTTGTTTGTTTGTTTACTTTCAAAGAGGAGGTTGTGGTGCTTGGTCGTTTTGAGGGAGAGAAGTTTCTCAATAAATATCTTGTTATGCACGGAATTTCTTCAACTTCCGCCAATGAAGCATTTGCAAAAAAACAAGCATTGTGAGGCCATCCAGAATTATTCTTGATTTTTTTTTTTTTCACTTTTTTTACACCCACGCCTTTGATGGCAGGGGGTCCATGAAGAGCAGATGCAGTAGCTAAGCCCACATGTCACCCCTGATCTAATGGAAAGCCCAGGCTGCAGGGTGAGGAAGTCTGAGTCACTGCCTCTGTCAGCCCGGGCTTCCTCCAAGGCGGGGAGCGGGTGGAAGGCTCTTTGCTTGTGCAGCGTTGAGGGAGTTCTGCTGGAGTGTCACCTGTTCCCCTCCGAGTATAGTTATTGTCCGGGACATCTGCATCCATGGTCGTGGCAGGGGGCATGCAGCCCCCACCCGTAAAGACAAGCTGGCCTGGGAATGTGCATTCCTCAGCTTACTGTAAGTGCTCATTTTTGAACTTCCTGACGCAGCATTTGTGAGTACACTAGTAGAAATGTTTTCCCACTTGTGTTCTTTATATTCCAATGGAAACCATTTTTAAAACAAGACCAAACGTTCCACTTCAGAGTCTGAAACGCAGAGATGATTGCAGAATTGTACTGGCTTTTAAAATTGACTGCAGACCAAAAGGTGATTCATCCATTGAAATAAAAGCGTGTTGCAAAGCTCATTTGGTCTGGGTAAAGTTCCAGCTGAACTGGCCAAGCTGCTGTCCCATGTGCCTGCTCGGTAGCCCTGTCCCCTGCCTGGCGGCTGCCGGGGTCTGGGGGTCACTGAGCCCCCCCATTCAAGCCTCCCACGGGCTGTGCCCCCTGCACTGCCCTGGCACTCAGCTGCAGACTAGAACAAAACCAGGTTTTGGAGAAGGAAAGTCTTCAAAAAGTGAAATTTCTCCTGCTTTCCACCTTTCCTTTCCTTTCCCTTTACTCCCCTTTCTTTGCAGAAGTTTGGGGTTTTTTGCTGTGTGCTGTTAACGTAAGAATGAAGGGATAGCAGGTGAAATCAAAAACTTGCAAATTCAGGTTGAGTTCAGGAATATACTTCATAAACTGTGGAGTTTGAAGCTGAGATCTGGACCTTAGCAAGGCTAAAAGTGGTTTTGGATGTTTGGGTGGATTAAAAAATAGCCAGAGATTATTTTTTTCTTTAAAAAAGGGGAGAAAAATACGGACGTATCAAAGGCCTCATCTGCTCAGTCTTACACATTTTAAGTTACGGTCTTGGTTGTCAATCTGTGATAGTTCTCTCACCATTTTTCTTGTGCTGCCACAGACAAATTTTTCACATGGTGTGGAGGATAGAATTTCTGGCCGTCTTCACCGCTCTTCCCTTCTCAAGCCTTTCTTTTCTCTCTCTTGGCTTGCTGTGGAGTAATTCTAGCCTCTCCTTTTACTTATATATGCATCCCTTGGGTTTTCTCCAGAATTTTCTTTATACAAATAACTGCAAATTTAAGTGTTGATTTTTGGGAGAATCATAGAAAATGGAAATGGAAATGACCTATTATAATACATTATTCAGACCAGTTCCCTGCTGATGCATAATTGTTCCCTATTGTATATTTTATAGTGTTCTGTCAAGTGTATTTTTAAACATTCTGAATGTTTCCATCATTTCCTTGAGGGAGAAGAGTCCTTTTTCTAACAGCTCTCCTCATCAGGAATTCCTCCCTTTTCAGCCTAAATTATCTCATTTTCATTTGATTGCTTCTCTAAGCGATTCCTATGCCATAGGCATAGGGATTGATCAATTTATTTTGTTTTATCTCTTTCTTGATCCTTAATCCTATGAAAACGCATATGCTGTTTTCTACCTTAGAAGGTATTTTAATCAAGATACACATATTTCAGTCTTTTGACCTTTGATGTAAGTGAATGTGTCCTACCCAGATACATTTTCTAGCTCCTGCTTGGAACTCCATTCAAGTTTTTGAGGTAATACACCAGAAGAGTCAGTTTTGAAACCTCTGGGGTTTAGCTTTGTTCTGATCGTGTAAAAACTTATTTATTGATGTATGTCTGGCATATGTGGGTGTGCGGTCAAGTCTGTAACCCAGGTTCCAAATTAACCTCATGCTATGGATTTGGAACCACTGAAACTAGTTCTTAGCGTGGCCTTTTGGGATTATTACCCCTGATGCCAAATTGTGTCAATGCAACCATCCGGCTTCCAGAATTAGCTGTTTCAGAATAACACAGTTTCACTTGAACTTAAAAAAAAAAAAAAAAAAAAAAA
>Ga0065711_1031545_pt1 | contig 29385 bp, 17 predicted proteins | sample Hoacrofraction12_FD_59098 | JGI IMG/M metagenome (GOLD analysis project Ga0065711, IMG submission 59098) | Hoatzin crop microbial communities from Cojedes, Venezuela - Epithelial fraction 12 v2 (version 2) | ecosystem: Host-associated > Birds > Digestive system > Esophagus > Crop | place... | reverse complement strand
GGGGGGGGGAAGACACTATTTTTTATGTGCTCCCAGCTCAGCATTATAAATCAGCAACTGATCTGATTTAGTTATAGCACAAGAAGAAAAATGTTTTTCTCTTGCTGCTGTCCCAAGGAATTCACTCGAGATCTAAATGTCAGGGTCTGTCTTTTGTTTCTTGCTTGAAATCTGCGCTTATCTCCAGATCTGAATGGGAAGTGTTTTGCCATCCTGACAAACTTCTCAGAAATTTGAGAATGTTCCTATGTTGACACTGAGTTGAAACTCACATCTTTTCGTGCTTTCTGCACAAAACCCGGAGCAGACCCCCGCGCCACTGTAAGTGGTAGCCTGGTGATTCTGGCAGCTGTTTGGGACGAGGAAGTGCCGGGGACGATCTCGGTTCTCCCGTACCCCTAGTGAGTGCCTGGCTGCTGGAATGCTGACTGTTCAGGGGCTGCTCTTCCTAATCCAGCTGGGATCTGGGAAGCCTATCTTAACAAACACTTCCCCCAAAAATATGTACAAAATCATAGCTTGATAAGGATGTCTTTCTTCTGTTCAAAAATCCTTTTAGTGGAAGATTCTCAAGCAGCTGTAGATGACAAAACTGTAGGTACAGCATACACCAGGTGAAAGCTTTCCTGGCCCATTCACAATTGGTTTTTGGCCTTGCAAGAATAGCCATGGCAGAAGGGCAGGAGCTGCAATAAGGTCAGCAGCTCCGTCTGTCAGTACCCACAGGGGACAGATTGCCGGGTGGAATAGGTCCATTTTTCTCATATGTGTTTTCTTTTCTAGATGATCCTCCTGCTGTAGCTCCTCTGGTCAGGAGTGTGATGAGTTGTAACCCTGACCAAGGCAGCTAGGCTGACAAGAGTCCCTAGGGCCAATACAGTCCAGCTGGGACAGAAGCTGAGTTCCTGCTGGGCATGTGTTACTGGCATGGTAGATTGGCTTAGCTGTGTTAGTGAGGTAACAGACCCAGTTACTTAGTGTCTGAATCATACACAGAGGATTTGTTTACAATATGAACAACAAAGTCTTTGCTTGTCCTTTCAGTCAAAGAAGAGGCACTATGTAAATTGGATGTTTTACCACTATTTAGCTACATATCAGTTTCTCACCTTCAAAGGCTGTCCAAGTGGTTTATTTACCATAAATTTAACCTTGGACTAAAGCTGAGGTGCTTAGATACCACAGTGATAGGTACCTTAGAAATGCTAAGGCAGAGATAAAGAGAGTACTGTCAGATGGAGTGAAATGAGAAGAACTGTCTGGCCCCTTCACAAATACTGAGGATAAACAATAGTGATCTTTGTACTTGGGCTGTAGGCGTGTTGTCAAGGTAAATGAGACCTGGCAGAGGGCCCTATTGTCTCCTTTCCCACAACTCATTAAGATTTACTTGTGTTATCATCAATGAGTATAATAACCAGAGCTCTGATTATGCCACAAGGACATCCCAATGCCAATGATTCATGAAACAGAGATTGTGTTAGTCATCAGAAGGGTCTTCTCAAAAGGTTTCCTCCTTGTCTTGTAGGAGGTAGGAACAGCATTTTTAGAGTGGACTGCTCAGCAGGGAACACTAGGCTGATATTGCACACTTGTGTGAAGTCCTTTGCGTCCTTTATCCAGCCTTCACCCCCTTAAGTTTATCCACCAGTGACACCCTTCCCTAATGTACAGCATCAACACCCACACACAGACACACACAGAGGCTGAGCTGCAATAGGGCTGGAGGCTACTTTACTGCAGAGTCTTTGCCAGCAGGGATTGCAGCACATAATGAATCAGCTGGATTATGCTTACCTTGAATAGGCCTGCCAAAAACTCTGACCTGATTTCCTCTCCCCCCACTCTCATTTCATTCTGAGGAGCCAAATGGGCTCTGGATGCAATACAGTGCCACTAGCTAAGTTGCCAACCCACAAAATTTTGCAATAATACACCTTTGTCTTTCAGTAGCATCTCTTATCAAACAGTTCATAGTTATTGTTACAGACCTCAGTGCCTCAGTGGAGCAGAGAAGTGTTATTCCCCATGCTACAGAAGGACCAAATGAGATACTGAAAGATGAACAAGATCTCAGAGCAATGCAGTAGTAAAAGTAAGACCATGTTGGGCTGCTATGCCACATTAGCTATTTATGAACATACACCTAGTGATTCCCACGTGTAAATACAGTACATGAGATCTCAGCACTCTAGTTCCTCGTGCTGCTCCACAATTCACCTCTTAAGGACGCAGTGAAAGGTCTGTGATACTTCATACAGTGGGGCTTGTTCCTCAACAGATGGAAGTTCAAGTACAGTTGTCCCAGCACTTTCACCTTGAGCTCAGTTCGGGGAGACAGTTACCACTGGCCATGTCAAGCCCTTGACAGAACCCATTAGAGATGCTAGTTTAGAATACGTTCTTGGACATACATCCTATAATACTGGAATACTGCATTTAGACATTACTCCGTCTGTGGAAGAGTAGTAGACCTATGACAACTTTGGTCTATTAGACTGTATTAGTGTTCCTTGTGGTTGTTTTGCTGGAGATAATGCATGCAAAACAGAAAATACAACATGCTTATCTCTCCTATTTTCTAGCTGAACTAATGGATGTACCCTAGCTATCGGAGAGTTAATTGCATAAGTAATGTGTTGTAGAGTTTTGTTCTCATTCCCTTTTAACACGGAAGACTGTGTGCAGCAGAGTGTCCAGTTTCATGTTTATTTGTTTTTAATATACATGCAATACATAACAACATTTATGTAAGAGGCAGCAACATCAAAGTGGAAGAGAATTGACCATAGTGAGAATTGTGAGATTTCTTACTTCCCAGGGAGTTTTTTCCACGCTCTTGGACTGGAACACAAAACCCAGCACTTAGGGTCTCTCCAGTCCTGTGGTCCCACATGGCAGATGCGGGGAGCTGGAGGAAGCCCATAGCACTGTGCAGGGCGAGAGGCATGTGGTTCTCCCCGTCTGCAGTCTGTGCCGGAGGCCTGTGCCTGTCATACAGCACAGTGCGGAGCTTGCCCCCAGCATCTTGTGGTACGGGGGAGGACTCAACCCGTTCCACTGAGACCTGGGATGCAACCACCCCTAACTAAATTCTTCGTGTTTAAACTCCGGGCAGTCCTTTGCGTGCCTGACCTCGGGTCACAGGCTCACGCAGAAGAGGGAACAGAGCTAGTTGAGAAGCACTGCAGACAAAGCTGGACAGGTTCAACATGTTCAGCCAAGCAAGCATTAACCCGTGCTTGAGTGTAGAAAGGACTTTTGTGATACTGCTTCAGCATGGAGGAACTATGGAAACAGCTCTTAGAGACTATTTTTTATGAGAGGCTTGGAAGATATTTTTTAGTGAAAGGAGTATAGGATTTCCTTCGGTGTTTCTTTATTCAGAGGAGATATTTAATATGATGTATTGCATGTATCTAGCTCATACATTAAAATAATGCAGGATGTGTTACATATAAAGACTATTTTTGAGGATTCATTGTCTCCCAAACATCTTTATGATCACATAAGTGTTCATAACTGAATTCTTTTCTTGAATAAGATAAATTACTTATTTGCATACATTTGGAATTTTACAGACGAGTTAATTTTTAGGCCAATCCTGCATAGCTTTGCCAAAGAAAAAACTGACTAAACCTAACAGCTTTTTCATAAGTTAATTTTTACTTCAGTTGTATCAGCAGAAGTGAAGTAACTATCTGAAATAGCCATACTGCTTCTTGCAGAATTTTACTTTAAGCCAAGCACTTGACAGTTTCATTGCAAGTGTCTACTGCATTCGGACCTTGTCAAAATTAATTCAGAAACTAAATGCGAGGTCTTTATCCATATGAATCTTAGCAAGACAGAGCTTTTTAGAATAAATGTCATTAAGGCTATTTGCAGTAAAATCATAACAAGACATTTTTCTCCTTGTACATTCGAAAGCTTTTTTATCAGTAAGACTCAATCGATTTTTTTTTCAGTCAGTTGAAAAACATATTTGTAATAATATGCAAACTATAAGTAGGCAACACCTTACACAATGCAGTATACGGTGCACCAACCACCTTAGCTCCCAGGATACCCAGAAAGGCACTATAACACAGTGCAAACTTGAGGCATGTTTGCAGGGCAAATCAAATGAAATTTCAGGTAAATATTCTGTTCAGCATAGGGCAGAACAAAACTCATCCTGGTTTTCTATGGGAAGAGATGGCCTTTGACCAAGCATTCTACCAAAAGTTACAATTCTGGTGTAATAAAACAATCCATTTTAAATATATTAGTTTTAGCACCTGGGTAGTTTTTGCCATTTCATCCCTTGGGTCAGATATATCTGTGTATAATGCTCTTCATTGGATGGTTAATATGAATGCAATTCTGCTTATGGATCACTTTCAAAATATTTGCCCAGCTTAATTAGTGGTGTAATTTACACCGGTCATCAAATACATGGCTTTGTGAATGGATAACTCCTCAAGAGCCTTCAGGATGGCTGCCAGAATATTGCTAATAGAATATGCCTTTGCAGGAGTTTTAATAATTTGGATATTCCTGTGCATAACCTAATGAATCTCAGATGTTTTGAAAACTTGACTGTTCAAATAAAAAATGGAATAGGGAATTTTGGTGGGGAATGGGGACCTGTTTGGTGAGGGACCTTCCAATCTGTTGACTCCTCAGGGTTTTGCAATCTCCATGATGCATCACGTATTCTTTTCACTGTCTTCTTGTCTACTGACTGTGTCTATATGTGAAAACATAGGAAGAGTTCTGTACTGAGTCACCGCAATCTGCGAAGCACATCAGGCTGGTATGCCAAGTTGGTTAAGTTCTTCTCTTGATAAGGGTAACAACAGAAAAATAGATAGCCAGAAAATTGAGGGAAGGGGAGTGGGACAGCGAGTGTCAGGCTTGCAAGTGGTGCAAGACAGATGGTCCAACTGGCTGCTCGACCTCAAGATGAAGATAGCCTGGATCGGATTTGAACTGGTGACAGTCTGTCCTGGGCCATCTCATCTCATAACCTGAATCACTATGAACCCCAGCAAAGTTAACAAGGCTTCATTTGAGCCACACAAGTCAGCTCCATAAGTGGAATGAGATAAAACAAGACTGAAAATGCAGTGAGGCAACAGAAAGGAGGCAGAGGAAGACAGGGCGAGCTTGCACTGACCCGGGTGGCAGCAGGCCCCACTGGTGACCATCTGGTGTGTGTCTGGCCATGGCGTGTTGTTAACTGCAGCCTGTCAAACACCTTCTCTTCAGGTTAGGCCATACGTGTCAAATTTGTGCTTTTTATTCTCACCCAGTTGTAATTTGAATTGTTATCCTGAAAACTGATGGGAAAATCCCAGCCACCTCTGTACGTTGAGGCAAGGTCCTGGTTGGCATGGTGAGACAGAAATCAATTGACTCTTTTAGAGCTGCACTTGCTAATGCCAACAATGTAATTTATTAGTCTGTATGGGCTTGATCTAACTCTTGCTAAAGTCAAGCAGTGAATGCAGAGCCTGTCCTGACAGTCAGCCTTATCACCACCAGGAGAGATGGGGCTCATAGCATTTTATGTCTGCTGCCAGGAATTAATTGTGTTCAAGTTAATGCCTGAGTTATGATTAAGCTCTGCTTGATTGACAACTATTGTTACAGCAGGAAGCATAAACCATGAGGAGTGAACTTAGAAATTAGCCATTTTGTCTGGATCACCTTCTGCAGGTGGGAAAAAAAGAAATGCTTCGCTGTTCTACTGAAATGTAACACAGAGTGCGTTAGGGCTGCAAACAGATGTCCACTACACAGAAAGTGTTGTCATGATTAACAGTAAGTAGCTGTTGGGGCTGTGCTATAGAGAGGCAATTGAGAAAAAGGGCTCATTTGGTGACAGCAAAGAAATGGGCAGAACGTTGTGGCAGGGGCAGAGAAAGGACAGGTGGGGAAGAAGACTCGGGGTTCAGCTGGTGTGGCCAGTAAACCATGAAGAGGCAGATCGGTTGGGAAAAAATAAAGACTTGAGTCGTCAACATCTCTGTGTGTATGAACAAATTCCCCAAGGGATGGAGTAGAACCTGGCTGGGGGCTGGACTAGGAGCCCGGAGAGAAGGAGTGGGAAGAAGTAGCAGCAGTGGTTTAGGGGTGGGCAGTGGGTGATGTGAAACTTTACATTGGGTGTCCAGTGAGGTTTCCCCACTGCCTTGTACGTTCTGTAATGAGAATTCTTTGGAGTTCAATATTAATCAGAACATTAACATTATATCCCTTAATAATGTATTAAGCGTGCCCCTATTCTTAGTATTTTTCTTGGGTTTATGCCAGGTCTAAGATTGGTCAGCTTAAGCATTCAAAAACTTCAGCAGTGTCTGCTCAATGTCTTTGTGACCAAATGGTCAGAGAACATTAGAACATTGGAACATGGAGCACTGGAGGGGATGAAAACAGCAGCACTTCTGAAAAAGGTTTCCTTCATTGTAAATGTATTTGGTTGGGGTTTTATTTTGGTTTGCTTTATGAGTTGTCACTATAGATGCAGGGATTTTCTGGCTCAGAGCCTTCAGTTGGTAAAAACTGGCCAGGGATCCCTCTCTTGTTCTTAGACACGCAAAGGACCTAAAGTGCTCCGTGTCGTTGTTTTGCTTTGGTGCAGTTGCTGTCCAGAATGGTGCTAGGTGTACGCAGGGTGTGTTGGTGCTAGGCCTTGTGGGTGAGTCTGTCCAGAGGCTGAATTAGCCTGCCTGACGCCCTCGTACTACCGAAAGTGTCTATATTGGAAGAAGCAGGGATTTTTTTTTTCATTAGAGATTATTATTAATTACAAGTATTACTATTTCATTTCAAAGTGCAGCTTAAGAATTGCAACATTTTCCACTTCTCCCTTGGCTCGGTATCTCATGGCATTTCAGATTCAACTGGGACTGAACAGAAGGGACCCCACAGGCAAGGGAAGGCTTCAGTCTCAGAAGAGCATTTACGAACCACAGATTCCCCAGTGCTTCCCGGCAGTCAGCTGTGCAAAGACGTCTGTGCCCTACCATGCTCCTGTTTTCCTTTGAGCGTTACAATTCCAACCACCTCTGTTTATTTGAACGGTGCATTTGAAACAGTGCCTGTGGGATGGCTGTTTTGTGCATTTCTGCAGGTGGTACCGCACCATCTGGCTCAGAGGGCAGCAGCGCTGCTGATAACCGATTGACAGCAGTTCCCTGATAGCGCCCGTGAGAGCTCGGCAGGAGCCGGGAGCTGCTGCCCCACCAGGATCCACAGGCCGGACACTGTTTTCTGCGTGGCGGGTACCAGCTTTGCACTGACTTGAGAAGCGCAGGCACAAAGGGATCCCCTTCCTCCCAGTCCCCTGCCTTGCGGGTGTGACTGCCAGCCACAAATCTTTCTCCCACAATTGCTGTGCGTAGCAGAACATGAGCCAAGGCACAGCTGGGGGAGCGTGCTCTATCTCTGAGGCTGCCTGGTCAGCTGCTTGTTGCCGCGTCCCGCATCCCTTCGCAGTGCCCGGCCACGCTTGGGAGGAACTGAGAGGAGAAATTGCTCCAAAAGGGCTGCGCCTTCCCTGTCTCTCCTGAGGGATCCAGTTCAGAATGTCCAGCCTGTTTAAAGCCTGAGCTCTTCAGGCAAGGAACGTGTATTATCTAGTTTGTATTTTATGGCAGTATGAATGTTTTGTTATAATAACAACAACAACAATAATAATTAGGGCTGTGAGAGCCCTGGAGGGCTGGAAAGGAACCAAGCCCTGCAGGTTCTCTCGGATGTTCAAGTTTGACGAGGTTGAACCATCCAGGTTTAACCCCCGTCATTGGTGCCCTCTCTCACCCTACCGGCTACCATTACGACTGGGAAGTTTGCTTCTGTCCTCCACATGTCAGCTGGGAACTGGGATACCCTGGGGCTTCTCGAGGGAGGAACGCGCAGTAACTGAGGAGGATGTGAGTGAAACTCACTGAACTTTCATGAATGTGGGCTGAGGGTCGTGAATCATCAGATCTTCAGCTGAAGCCAAGCCTGACTGGGCCTGACAGTCTACACAGAGCCATACCGTGATCTGGGGTTGCGACACTGTCCCTTGTCCATAGAGCACTCTGACATCTCTGGGTGAAAGTCTCCCTTCTATGTCATTTTAAAAACACTGTGGAGGCACTGAAATGGAGTGTGTTAGATAGTGCTATAGGTGATAGAAGCTGTCCTCATCTGAAGCCTCAGTCCTTTCTCTGGATCTCCTGTCTGGATGACAGCAGGATCTGGAATTGATACTGAAAGATGAAAACCAAATTTTTTCCAGATCTCCACACAGAAAGCTTATGTGGACCTAGAAGGAAAAGGTGTTGCTGATGCACCAAAGGGTCAGCACTGATCGTGTTCCAGGTACTGTGCTGAGCTGCAGCATCACGTGCATTTCCCAGCGAGACAGCCCGGCAGTCATTGCATGGGACGGGGGTCCAGGCACTCCTGAGTTCTCCTGAGCTCTAATCCCAGTTCCCACAGTGTTGCCTCAGCTAATCTCTGCCTCAGTTTTCCTCACTTGTAAAATGTGGGGGTAATAACTGTGCATACTTCACAGAGGGCTGTGAGGATTCATTAATTAGACGATGTTCGGGAAGTGCTTTGAAGATGAAAAGCCCTATATAAATGCTGGGTGTTACTAGTGCTTAGTGAGTACCTTCACAGCCACAAGCAGGGTGTGCCTGCAGGAAGCAGAGCCATAGGCTGAGACTTATGGCTAAGTGCCTTTAAAAATAAATATGATCAGTAAATGCACTGGAGGTCAGCTTCCCTCTCCTCCCCCTTGGGGTGAGCTCCCACCTCAAAGAACTAGGGTTTTTCTTTGCCTCCTCCACTTCTGGAAAGCACAAAAGAGGTTTGGGAGTGATGAGGACAGAATTGCAGTTGTGGTGGTGATGCTAGGAGTTAAGACATCACAAGCAACCAGTTTACTTTAAACCAAACAGGTACAAAAATCTACATGTTCAATGACAAGTATTGTCCTAACAGGTACCGGAGCTCTTGGGGAGCATGAGGTTAGAAGAACAGCAGCTCTTACAATGCCACTTTGCCAGAAAAATGTGTGTTTCCAAACGTTTAAATGCTAGGGTTGCATGCACAAGCATTGTCACTGCTAAGACAACCGCCCAAATGACATGCGGGTGGCCAGTCATATATACAAGTCTCATGACTCCCTGTGCAGTCATGCTAATGACATGCATACTTTAGGTATATGAAGGCGAATCTGTACTTGCTCCTTCATACGCGTGTTTGAATGAAAACATAGATACTGATTTCCTCTCCCCCCCCTCCCCCAAAAATCTAGTGTTTAATATTCACCTGACTAGGCAGAAATAAGAGAAAAGGGATTTCTGATTAGGTTAATTGTTTTAATGACAGCCTGCCACATTTGACAGATCCCTCTTGTGAAGCCTCAGGAAAAGCAAACTCTTCTTTCAGATGTACTGTGCGTATTTCTGTATTTAGTACGCTGTGCTGAAGTTTCATTTTCTGAATTGGGCAGGGTGGTCACTTATTTCACAATTCTCCTCAGGTTTGTCTGGGAATGACATACCTAAGCAATAATGTATGACCCAGTAGAGATGTCCAGGTGGAACTAATGGCAAAAACTGAGAAGTTAAAAGGTGCATTTACTGCTCGAAACAAGACTTGATTATAGAAAATGAACAACTTAAGACCTAACTTTGATCCAGACTCAAATGTTCCTATGTAAGAGATTGAGGCAAAAGGTGGAAATTCTTCTAAGGTAGATGTGTAAAGTGCTTCAAAAGCAAATGCTCATTATTAAACAGTTCATAACAGTAAATTCATCAGACAATATCATTTGTTCTTTATATTCTAAAATTACTCAGAAAAGAAGATGTAAATACTTGAGTCACAGCTAAGGCTGAGGCTGGAGTGTAGCTGTCATGTCAGGAATACTGTTGGACTGCTGAAGGGAACATGCAGAAAGATCAACAGAAACGTCTTGTAGATGTTACAAGGGGAGGACAGATGTCCCGGATGTGAGAACACAGAGACCTGGCGGGAGCAGCCAGTGACTGAGATGTTCTGCTCCGTGTGCAGTCTGGAGGGAGTTTTATTGCATCCATCCTGGGATGCCCTCTTGGTTTGTTCCTTCTTATCATAAAGCATATCAGGTATCTTGGCCACGCACTGTAGCACACAGCACCAGGCTGGGACACACGAGTACTGCCACTGGCAGGCTGTGATACTTTAAATCTTTGTGCCTCAGTTTATCCATTGATTAAGATGATAACCTTCTCAGAGTGTTGTGGTGATTAATTATTATGTTACTAAAGCATTTTGAAGATGAAGAGTGCTACATGCTGGCTAAAGATATTAATTACCTCAGACTCATGATGAAATTTTTATATTTACATAATGAACCAGTCACGGAAGAGGTGCAGAGATGGTCTCTCTTGGTGAACAGATTCTTCCAATTCAGCTATCTCTGCCATCATCATTATCTAAATCAAATCAAATCCTTTTTTTCCATGGGGAATCTGCTCTTGGAGCAAGCAAAGCCCACAAGCTCCATGTGAGACTCCCGGGATGGCAAGCAGCCACGGTACCTTTGCTAATTTCAGTCCCTGCCCATGAAACTCACCTCACCCAGAACTTGTTTCAACTTCTCCAGCTGTTCTTGGCATGTGTCGAGATTTCATAAAGTTGATGCCATCAACTCCCACACACATGGCAAGAGAGAGTGAGAGAGAAAACCCACACACAGTAACTAATATATAGGGAGAAGAGGTATTTGCATGGGAGAGCACAAACATGAGGCTTTTCTAGCTGGCTCTGATGGCTCTTGACTGTTAATGCCAAGATGCAAAGGGATATGCAAATTAGGAGGGTGACTCAGAGAGTCCTTTCCAATGCATAACTCCAGGAAGACGCAGGATGCTTCGAGCGGGGCCACTCGATTTAGTTTTTATGGCGGTCAGCTGGGTGATTTTTACTGCAGTCCACACAGTAGCGCGAAGCAGTGTCATCGCTTGGACTCTGCCAGACCTGGCAGGTAGCATGTGATGGCTTCACAGCTGGAAACTGTGGTTGCACATTACAGCTGCTTCCTGAGAAACTGGTGAGGAATGTAGAAGGTGACACATTTCTAGGCCATCACAGAAGCTGGGAAGATCTTATTCATAGTCCAAATTCAGAATGCAACCTAGCCTTTGAGTTAGTTTTGCTGAGACATTATACCTGTGATACTGTAGTTTTATTCTCCTTATATGTCCTTTTCCTTTTTCCCTTTTCCTTTGGAGGCAAGTGCATAATTTTTCAAACTTTCTCAGCCTATGAGACTTGTTTTCAATCCATGATTAATTTTCAAGATGATACCTAACTATTTGATAGATTCTTTACATTTATAATCTCACCCTAGTTTCAGTAGGAAGAATCTGGCAACTGCAGGCAAGGGAGAGTTTGGACACAAACACGGAGTGCAGGCAATAACACCCATTTCCATACTCACATTAAATCTGGGCAGATTTCCAGGGAATCCGCATTTGTCTCCTAGAGCCAGGCCTTCAGGAGGAGCATAGCTTTTTCAGCACTGAGCAGTCACACAAAACTTTTGCTTGGGGTTTGGTCTGCGTATTACAAGACAATGAGGTGTTATACTGGGGATAAGGCAAGAATGGGAACAATACCAAGGCTCAGTGCAACACACAGTTTCTTACACCAAATGGGGATGAATCTTCAGTTCCTCTGCTCACTTAGCCTCAAAATCGTTGGGTGACAATGGTCACTGGACATGTGTTGGGACCCAGTGCCTCTGTGTTAGAGGCACTTGGCAATGTTCATCCCTTGCCAGTCTCTTTCACTAGCTGAGAACAGAATTGCCTGCTTGGAGCTTCTCAGCCACTTACACCTGCCATGCAGTTTAGCGCTGTTTATCTTCTTTGCTCTGCCTTGTTTAGTGCAGGATCCAGCCTATCAGGTGCAGTTGCTTCCTTAGTCGCTAATGGGCTGCACGCTTAGAAAGCATTTAAATGTATTTTATAGTGATTGAAAGACTACAATGACAGTTTGCTAATGATCTCATTGTATACCCAGAGAGCCCTGCAAAAGCTTGGCCACATTGTGGGGTTTATTGGACACCAAGTATCAGGCCTTCCATTTCCTTTTCTATTTATATTCTCTGTTCTAATGAAAAACACAAATCTTTCCAGGTGACTTGTTTATTAAGTGAATTTAGAACAGTTAACATTTGCATTTATTAGTTTTCTAGAAAAACTGGTATTACTAGTTACTTAGGACTCTAACTGCTATCTCAGATTTCCTTGGGTACCAGCTGCAAGTCTGGGTAATAAGCCTGTGTTGATGATTAAGCCAATGGTGTGATTTTCCGTGGCATGGGCCACCTGGAGCTCCTTCCACTTCGCCGTGGCGGGGGAGGACTCAGCACCTCGGACAACACCTCCGGAACCCGGGCGCAAGGCGAAGACAAACGCAAGAAATCTTCAGGGCCGGATTTTCACAACTGCGTGCCCAGAAGGGTAACTGTGTAACCTCAGCGTGCATCTGCTCTGATTTCTGATACCTTCAAGGTAATGGCACGTCTGAATTATTCTTATGAACTGCATGTTTAAGCAGAATATGAAAGCCAAGTCCTAAAGCTACTCATGTCCCAATACATGATCATGAACGGATTGTATTTTTAATATGAATGTTTGGGTTTCTGAGCTCAGGCACTGAATTTTGATATGCCCTTATCAGAAGAAGTATCTGTAGTACCTTCTCCCCAAGGTAGTACTCACAGATCCCTCTGTGCCCTGGAGTTCTGTTCTACGTTTCCTTGATTGCATGATCAGAAATGCTCTTTCAGTAATTTCACCTCATTTCTTTTCACTAATGACAGATCTTTTCTCTCTGCAAAACCACTTTCAAATTCTTGATTTCTTTTACTGGGTCACTGTTAGCTCTTCTATGCTCTACGTAATAATGCTGGAGATTTTTTGCAGATAGGCATTGTGCCAGTCTCCTTCATAAAACTGAATTACATCTTGAGCAGGTATGGACTTGGAACAATTCCTACCTCCCAGGTAAAATAACTCATCTGATGCATAGGCATACTATGAATCCTGCACAAACTGAAGAGGCTGGGAAGGTGAAAGGAAATTTTTCTCATTCATAGCTAAATTTCTACTGATGAAGGATAAGTGCAAGAAAACAAATGATTGTTCTGATTTATTTTCCACTGTAGGAATAATTGGTAACATTGTTCTTCTTGGCAAAGATGAATAGTTAGAACCAGACTATTTCACAGAGACAAAATATCCACAGGGAGAGATTTTTGAGGCAGTCATAGGATGCACCCTACAGAGTGTGATTCTCATAACATTAAAGCAGTGCTAACGGCATTGCGATTAACTTCTAATGAAGAAAGAAGTGAACCTGATAAACACATCATAAATGTTCTATGGAAAGGACAATCAAAATGTTAAATTTTAGGCAAGGTCTGGCTCTCACTGAAGCCAAAAGAGTTGAGCTTACTGAACTTATCCATAACAGGAAAATGAATTTATGACTGTGGAGGATGAAGAAATACTGCTATGAATCTGAGCTGCGAAATAACTCTATACCACAGAAGAGAACCCCAGAGTTTTGCAATAGTAACTGTTGTGTTACTTTGTGGAATTTTCTGATCCTTTGATAATGTTTCCCTCTTTTAACAGCAAAATCCACACTGCTTCTTGAAAGCTTTTAGAATATTTTTCCTTATGCTTTTATCCTAGAGGAGAAGGTAGGACTACATTTGGTATTTAGGACAGGGAGCTGGCAGTCTGGATTCTTTTCAGCTTTGTCACTAACCCGTGGTATGACTTTGGTCTACTCATTGTACAGCACCATGGCTTAGAGAAGCTTGTGCATCGGAAATGATTCTGTTTGTGCCTACTAAAGGGACCGCCTTTGCAAACTTGGCACTTGGCATTGCCAGCTCCTGCACTGGTTCTTTGCAGCCTGGCAGAAAATACTCCCACTTGCAGAATCTCATGAAGCTGTGCTGAAGTACAGGTTCTCAGGGTTGCCCACACATGCTTCTTTGACTCAGTCTACGATCTCCATGGAACCGTGACACCATAGCTTTGTTTCCATTTGCCTTAACCCCAACGCAAAACAGGCCTCGTAGTAAAGCAACTGTTTATTTAGAAACAGTCAAAATTGAACATTTAGATACTAGACTGGAAGGTAGTAAACAAGTAAAATTTATTTCAATTCTGCTTTAAATTTTGCAGCCAGAGGCCAGTGTTTTAGGCTATCCTCCCTGGAATCTCAAAGAATGTCCACACGCTCAGGCACTGGGATCTGTTAGTCCCAATCCTGAACATACACCACACTCCATCCTTCTTTGGGCAACTCTTTGAAGTTCTCCACACTTTTATTCCCTAGAAATGAGGTTTTATAATATAAATGCATCTCTAATTGGCTTTTACCAAAGCCAGCAGCAATGGATATTTTACCAATGGTTCCTCTGGGTTTCGACCTAATTGACCAGAAGGCGTGTGGCCTCTGTAAATGCACCTGCTGGCCCTTCCTGGGAAACGGGTGCCTTATTATTTCTCCCTTCCTCCTAGCCAGCCTGCTGGCTACTGCTTCCCACCCACTCTGAGCTGCTCCCTTTATTTCTTTTACAGAGTTATTAGTGTGATTCAGGACACTGGTTATACACAGATTCTGTTATGATTTGTGCTGTGTTACTGGTTTCCTATAGAGATCTGTATACGCTAATCTATATGAATAGAGATTATTGACTGATGACAAGTTGCTCTGAGAAGACTTGTCTATGAGAACAGGAATTCCTCAGCTTCATTCTCTGTCCCAGTCACTTAGGCTAAAATATTCAAAACCCATCAAAGATATTTCATTTTTAATATCTGCCTTTAAATGAGTTATTGAGCACCTCGAGGTTCAGTTGACCTTATTTGATTTTGGGTGCTTGCCTTGAAGTGAGGCAACTGTCACTGGGCACCTCGAGATTCCCCTGACTTTATTTGGGTTTTGGGTGCTTGCACTGGGGGATGTACACACTGGAAACAACAAGATAAATAAAAACATGGGGTTTTCTGTAAGTGCCTTAAACTTTAAAATGTGACTTTCAGTTTCTGAAGGCTGGCAGGGAGTTAGTTTTGAGTCAGTCTTTGTGTGGTCATTTTTATTCTGGAATGAGAGTGTTCTTGCACAGAATTACACTAAAAAGTTTTGTCAAGAGACATTGTCTTTTGTTTCCATGAGACTGCAAATATTCCCAAACAAGTTTGATGGGAGCCAGCAAGAGCCAGCTTTTATCCTAACGAATAAAAGCACCTCCCCGCACAACATACACCCTTGGCTAGCTGAGAGCACAGGGACCGCACTCCTGAGCTCACAGTGCCCATAGCCGTGAGGCCCAGGCTTTTTGCCATGGCCCAGACTAGGTGGTTTATGGCTGCTTCAGGAGGTTTCCCTGTAGTACTGTCACAACAGCATGTTTTGATGAGACTTTAATAAACTTTCTAAGTTACCGGAATTCTTCTGATGAAGGGCATTATATGTGCACAGTTTGTTTGTATTGTTGCCTAATTGAACACCAGTGAAGACTTCACACCTACAATTTGCTGACAATTTGTAGAATTTCCTTGCCTTGAGTTGTCTCTGCTACTGCCAGCAAGGCATACAACCAACTTTATTCTTTATCCAAGTGCCATAGAACAAGGCACTGCCATCAGCCTCACGTCTTCAACTGACAGCAAAATGGCCCCGACGTGAAGCAGCTGATTCGATGCCACTGTGACTGTGGCTTACGTGTACCTTAACAGAGATTGTACACACCTTAGCAAACTGAATTCAAATGATAGTGCACAGGCGTCCAGCGCATACCACCAGGCCTCATTCTGCAGATCCCCAGACCATGAGTGAGCTTACCCACAGGAGCAGTCCAGTCTGGGGACTCCCACTGATTGCAACACTGCAGTGAGATCATTTGCATACAGAAAATATTTGTGTGGATACGTTCTTGTATTTATTCAGTCCTGTAGTCACTAGGTACCATCAACTTTCAGTGACCTTCCTGAGAGCTGGCAGTGTTCAGGACTTCATCATACCCCATGCATCAGTCCTAATTCCGCTATTCGTTTAACTATGTCAGGAACATTCATACATAGACTTAAGAGATCTGTGGAATGGGGAACACACTGAATACATTTATGCATGTCGAGTCTACAATTTAATTGTACTTTCAAAACATTGCTTTGAAAAAAATGCTCTTGCTGCAAAATAAAGCCAATGGTGATTTTTTGTTGTTGTTTCCTGATGCTATTAGATTGGATCAGATTGGGAAATCTGTGTGCAAGGGAGTGAGTAGGCAAGCACAAGTAGTCAGTCCAGCTGGCTTTAATGGCCCTGTTTGTGGGAGCTCACCAGAGCTGTGCGCTGGGGCCTGTGATGTGTGACACACAGCAGCCAGAAGACAAATGTCTTACTCAGACATGGCAGTTACTCATGGAAGTAGTTACCTTGGAGCCAGAGGGACTAAGCAGGGGTTCTATGTTATATTGTTATTTTTGTTGCTGATGTTTGTACATTGCGATCAGAGTCATAGGCAAACCAGAACATGGTCGCATTGTTTGGACAAACAGAACAGCGACAGCTCCTCCTTCACAGACCTTGAAAAATGCTCATTTTCTGACTCTGCTGGGGAGTTTTGCAACAGTGTATAGTGAATATATGCAAATGGAAAAGTCGCCAAATGCTGACTGTAATGTTAGTGAAGTATTATTAATAAATGAATTGACTTTGTTTTTATTAGCTAGAAAAATAAACCGAGGCTCATGTTGTTTGAGTCAAACTCAAATCGGGACAGACAACATTAGGAACACAACTAGTATAAAAACTACCACACAGTAAATCAAAGAACAAGAAAAGTACATGGCTATTAACATTCTACTATAACATTCCTCACAACCTCTCTGCAGTGTGGAGAACTGCAAGCCAACATTTTTCAACTGTCCTAAAGAATGTGAAATGTAAATGTTTACAAGAGTGTTTTTCTTGCCAAGCTGAGAGCGATCATAAACATCAGCTTCTAATAGAAACATTTTAAAAAGATGCACTCCTTGCTGCCAGCTTTTGAGAGCAACACCATTTAAATTAGATTGGAGTCTCCTTGAATTCTTGACACTCCATTGCTGCCTTTTATTTGCCAGAAATTGTTGGATTGATGTTATGTTTGAATTTGAAGTATGAACTGCAACTCTGTTAAATATGCGGCTTAAATGTCGTGTAGATAAACAATAAAGTACCTGCCTAAGATTCATTTTGAGGACAGGCCTAAAGAAAATCTTCAAGGAAAAGAAGCCTTGTTTTAATTATGATGCTCTATTTCTGTGGCATCACAAATGTGCATGGTATTTTCCTGTCAAGTGGAGTTTACAGATTTGTTGAGATGTAACTTTGACATAGCTAATAATATGCTAAAAGCAAAAACTTACGCCTTACTGTACCCACTCCGCCTTTCAGCTGAGAGGTCTGTAAATATCATTGATAAAATAGTGCAGTAAGCTGCCGTTATAGGACCTGTATTCAGTAGTACTGAAATCCTGATTCTGACAGCACGTTATTTCTTCACAGTAACATCCTCCCGTTATTTATCATCAGACAATCTTAGCCAAAATGTTCAAATCTAGGAAAATTCAGATGCTTTGTGAACTATAACCAGTTTTAACTGACTGTTTTAGTTATATCACCCTGAAATTCCAAACAAATCAAATTATGCAATTTTAGCATTTTCTAAATAAGTGAAGCATTTTAGCTTTGGGATTCAGAGTTTCCATTTTAGTTTAGTGCTTAATTATATTTTTAGAAACCCCTAAGGCAAAATTAAATATTTGAATCAAACCTTTTCCTTGTGAACCAAAACATCTTTCTGTCAATGCTGCCAGTGAATCAAATTTAGTATATTTTTGGAAGAAAGAGCCATCTCTGCTCACAACCCAATGCATCTCCTTATATAATCAGTGTTCGTATTCTTCAGGTTCCCTCATTTTGCACCATGATAGCAGATGGACTAGAGGTGACATGGTTATTAGTGGATCATGGTTATGCATCTTTGCAGTTTTTGTTTTGATAAAGACTTTGAAATAACTTAGGAAAAAACAGTTCTTAGAAAAACTTTCCTGGTTTGATGTGTAGCCCGCCGCTTGTTTGGAACCACTTTGTTAATTTAAAAGAGGATTTTCAAAGGCAGAGAGGGCAGTTGTAGGTACCAACCCCAGGGAAGTAGGTACTTAAAGAAGGACCACAAAGTTAGTACTGTTTTGAAAACCACAGTACTGAAATAGCAGTACTACGTAGTGAAGCCATGAGATTTCATTTTCAAAAACAGTGATGCATTTTTGGTTCATTCTTTTCTTCCCTTTTTAATTTGTGCTTTGGGATGATCACATGCTGCATTTACAGACTACTTCTGCAAGTATGGCAGCTAGGACTCTCCAGCTGCCCTGTTCTCCTCCATAAACCCCATCTGAGAACAACTGAAATTGAGTGTAAGGCTTATAATGAAAAGCAAGGAGAAAAAATGTTATCACTGTAAGCAGGAGATGTCTTGAATGGATGCAGAAGACAGTGTTTGAATCAGTTTCCTCTTTTTCTGTTTTGGTTGCTACAGAAACAAATGGGATCTCTAGATGGAGTTAACAACTGTTACCTGTGCCGAAGAAACGGCAACCAAGAATGAGCATGAGTAGGGAGAGGACCAGTCAAGCCTCCCAGCATGGAAAGATGTGAAAAAGACCCAACAGCAGAGAATAAGAGGATGTAAGCTGTGTGGTGCTCACAGTGAAATCATTGGGAATTTTGCCACAAAAGCAGAACTGAGTTGTTCTTTCAGGTATGAAAAGTACTGCAACTTACAAATATAGAACTCACATTACGAGGTTAAGGCAGGAAGCTGTTTTCTTCCTAGGATGAGCCAAGAAGCAACAAAAGCCGGGTCCCTAAACTTGTGTATTCTAGCCAAGCCTTGGCAGAAGTCTTGCTTCCAGCATCCCTCGAGAGTGTTTTTACTTCCCATTAATATATATTATATTTCTCCCATCCCTTCCTTGAGTTCTAGTGGCCTTCCTTCTCTTTTCCATCTGATCAAGAGCCTGCACTGTAATCTAAAGTATACTGGAGTCAACAGATGTCTTTGCATTGTCTTTAACAGGATTTGTATCAGAGCAGAGCGGTCATAGTTCTTAGGTTTATAATTCGTTTTGCAGATAGATTGGGACATTTTGCTATTGTTTTGATTTGAGCCTAAGATAGCCCTAGAAAAAACAGAAGTAGGAAATACATAAAACAAAGTTCATGCCAATGGGACAACCAAAAGAGTTTATACATGTCAGCCTGTCAGACAGGATCTTGGTGGCAGAACCAGAAATAAAGGCTGAAAGTCCTGACTTCCCTTCTTGTGCTTTCACCATTCGATCATACGAACTCCCCAAAATTACCATAAAATTTTGCAAAGAGTAACATCCAGCAGAGACCAGCCTTGCCTGGCTTCTGTGAGTTTGCCAAGGCTGTTGGGATAGTGAGGGAAGAGACACACAATTTATTTTAAGGTTTTTTTCACCCTTTTTGTCATCTTCTTTGTGGTGGTTTGTGAAATGCCAGGAAGGAACAGCGCAATGAACAGAAAATGTTCCAAGGAAGCCAGCCTTCTCCATGCCATTGCCCAACAAGCACCCAGTGTACCAACCACAGAGCTTTGCATAGGAGTGTATGACACACATGGGGACTATGAGTTCTGCTGGCATGAGGCCTGTCTTCCCTCCTGAATTCACAGAGCAGAGGCAGGGCTGAGAATCAGAGCCTCTCCCTGCCTGGTTGAGGCTCTCCCTCACCTCCAATACAAATGCAGGTGCAAAATTATCGAGTCCATAATTCTTTTGCATAATTTAGAGCCATAAAATGGAAGCTGCCTTTGAGCATTTGGCTCTTCCTCTCTGGCAAGTTAGGGCCAGATGTAAAAGAGGACTTAAGCACCTACAAACTCAGTAGGTTCCTCCCTGCTCAGGATAACATTTCTTCCAGTACCAGCAACTTTATGTCTAGACATGCCCAGAACTGCTGTGATCTGAGCAGCTTAGTACAGAGTTCCCACCTAAAACCACTGGGATCCTGAAAGAAGTAAAGGAACGTCTGTTTTCTCAGGACAGCCAATACAAATGGAATATTCTGAACAAGCCTAATACATATCAGCAGGACCAGTCCCCTCACATGATCCAATTGTAGCTACTTTCTTTTACACTTGACCAGGTGGGAGAGGTGCTATCTGGCTGGACGGTTTGATTTTGACTGATGAACATCAGCAGAGTGAGTCATCCTTAGCCATTTTGCATAAGGGTCCAGGCCTGCCCCAGTCTTGTGGGTATTTTCTAGGAGAATAAGCATTCCCTCCAGGAGGGAAATTGTAAATCTGAAAGTTTCCAACACAAGGAAGAAACAAAAATGCAAGCCCCTTTCAAGGAAAACATAAATGTAGAGAATTAAAAAAAAAAAAACCACCAAACAAAAACTGAAGAAACCACAGTTATTTTGCTGGCTAATATCATGAAGACATGATAGTACTTGCAGCTTCCTGCTTGGACCTGGCTTGCTCCAAGGTTATTTTGTATGTTAATCATGTGGTTTAGATGATGAAGATTAGGTCTGAGTTAGCTGGTTCAGATAAAAGGGGAAAAGGCAGCAACCAAACCTTTACCCAGAACTCCAACCTAAACTTTTCTAAACTTTGAATTAAAAAAAAAAAGTATTAATTCTTCTTTATTATTCCTTTGTTTTGCAATTAAAATTTTATTTAAAGGTACAGTTACTCATTAGCTACAGTTATTCATTCAAAGCTTTGAAAGTGCACAATGCTGCTGGAAGGACTGCTGTTATCACTGCAAACACAAAAGTACATGTTTCAAGTTCACAAAAGTACATTTCTGTCTCTTTTCCTGAACTGGGCTTTTTAATGGAATTAGGTTTTTTAATCCACTTTACTGCTTCCAGTGTAACTACCACCATACTATACAAGTTTCTGCCCAGTTTTGTTTTCTATGCATCTTGGCCTGGAATGTTCAGTTACAGATTTCCTGATAAAGACTTCAGCCGACAGCTAGCAATTTTGCCAGTGTTCCTCAAAAAACAGGTATATAAAATCATGTTCCAAAACCTGAATGGAAATGTGTTAGTGGTCTGATTCTCAAGAAAAACAAGACCTGCTTGCTGCTTGGCAATTTTGAAAATTTAAACTATGTTCTGTAGCACTTTACTACGTAATACGTTTAGATTCTATTTTTAAATGGTTGTCTCAGCTGACGGCACACTTTTGTGCTTGATTTGCACATATTTGGCATGCCGTGCGCAAGGGAAGTACACACCTACTCCATCTGTGCACAAGCTGGACAACTCTTTGCAGATGTCAAATACATGCATAACAAGCCCGATATTTGCTCATGCAGACATTAGGCATGGAAGTACAATGGTTGTAACAACTGGCCTCATCCTCCATTGCTTTTAAGTTATGCAGACTGAGAGCCTGGCACTTCCAGATGTGCTAGACAGCATTTTACACACCCTGTGGACTTGCTATGAGTCCATGGGTTTGATGGCACAGGCGTAAGACAGTGGGGAATCAAGCTCTAGGTATATTGTGTATGAACACTTCTGTTTAGAAAATCAACTGTCCTGTGTTACAGTCCATTATAGTACACCAATGTGCAGGAAAGCTGACTTGAAATGTCCCGTAATGGACTAGCTCTGGGGACAGGTCACCGGTCAGGGAGATACCGTAACATCGGGCATTTCACAAGACAGCTGGACCTTGATCCTTCCAAAGTACAGGCAAATAAACGAGATGCTCAAATTAGGAATCCAGCTCCTTCACTGCAGTCGCTGGCAAGAGGCAGGTACCTTCAAAAAGAGGCTGAGCTTCCGAAACATTAAGGAAATGGGGATTCTAACAGTTAAGTAAAATTAATCTAAGCCTTCAAGCCTTGGAGCTGAGCATATGCAAAAGTAAAGTGTCACAGAAGGACATAAGACTGTGGCAAGCGCTGTCTGGAGACTGCTATTCAGTTGGTTGATTTTTCTGCACACCTGCAATTACTGATTTTGAGCAGGTACGAAGGAGGGAGCTACTTTTCGTGACAGCTGCTGTTTGTGCAGCGGTTCAAACCCAACTTCAGTCAGGATATATTAAAAACAGAATGAGTAAGCCAGCTCTAGAGAGTGACTTCCATCATTATAAACTAAAAAGGCTTGGATTAACATTTGAACTTTTTTTTTTCAACCACAGAATCTTCTGAGAGCTTCAGCCATCGCTAATTAAGACATGCAACCATTTATCTGTGGTTCATCTGTGCACTTAGCAGTGTTTGCTTTAGTGGGACTTGGTGGTGCAAAGTGTCTGTGCTGGGGTGAACGCCACTCAGAGAAACACACGGACTAACGCACTCTACACTTTCATATTAACTCTCTTACCCCTTCCGTAGCTGGGAATACTACCATGGCCTCAGATTTAGAGTGAAAACAAATAACCCACTTCAAAAATAAACTGCCCTAGGAAGTGTCTTTGAAATTTTTTTTAATGCTGAATTAAAAAAACATAACATGAATATAAATCATTTTCCCTACAATAAATGCAGTACAAACATCCCAGTGTTTTGCCAGTACCTGAGAGCTGGAATATAACACTGTCTATAAACAACAGCAAATCTGACAGGTCTGCTTTATTTCTCTTCCTCCTCTATCTCCCCCCAGTGTAAATTAGTAAATATTAATGAAAAAGAGAAGCAGTACACTTATCTATTAATTTTTCTCCTTTTATTTTCTGATCATGCATAATTTAAAAGAGTTTTGGTGCCACATTTAGTCATATATATGGTTGTTTGAGCCTTTTATTAGCCATGATTCATTCTGCAGATCAGCATAAAGTGGTGCTCATGCTTTCAGTCTATATCTGTTCCATGATGCTCAGTTATCTGTCTGCCCTTGAGCTATCGGTAGGTATGGATTTGCATGTACACTGTTCTCCTATGACAATAGTATGCCAGGAATGACCGGTCTGGTATTACCTGGTCAGGTGAGGTTCCATTCAAATAATGTACATGCCACCAAAACAATTCAGATCAAAGGTCTGTCTTTCAACAGAATTAAAATGTAAGGACTTCTAAAGCAATTTTAGCAGTTGGCTTTACAAATGAACTTATGTCAGCTGCTCTGTATGATGACTGACTAAATTACTGCTATATCTAATCTTATCTAGCTATCTGTCTGTCTGTTTTTCAGCATTTCAGTACCCATCACCATATTATCTAGGCGCCACCATAAGATTAAGAAGCTCTGCAGTGACATTCTCAACATGCTCTGTTCAAAGGTCATTAGCAGAGCCTTTCATACTGGAAAAGATCGGAGGAGAGCATGGAAATAAGCCGCAGAAGGAGAGAAAAAGGAAAAGGAGGCGGTAAGCTGTTGCAGCCATTTTGGTTGTGCTCGTCCTGTGTGGCCTGCTTAGCTAGTGCTGAAGTACAGGAACCTCATGGCAGCTGCCTTTATTCTGCTACAGGGAGTACAGGACTTGTACACTAGTGTCACCTCAGAGAGTTATCTCACGTGGCCTCGAGATTGCTGTCCCTCTGCTTTCTTCAGAAGCTGTTTACGTGCTTGGTGATTTCTCTGTATGACTCCCTCAGAGCAGGACATTTCTCTCAAAAAATTCTAGTGGAGAGCAATCACTGCAACGCAGGGAACCACCTTCTCCAAACTAATATATCAGTTAAAAATCTATTTTGCAAATCCTACAAACTGTGTTTGAAGAAGCAAAAAAGGGCGTTTTTCAATGTACACAAAGTTACATAAGACCCATGGAATCGGGAAAGATTATTTTATCCCGTGAGGCCCAATCCTGCTTCCAGTGAAGTCGGTGCTGTAGTGTCTCTGCCGTGAGCACAGGCTGAGGACAACCTGGGGAATGTGGATTATGAAAAGCTGGCACTGGCCGTGCTGTGTTCACTGATGCAGTCTGTTGCTACTCTCTCAAGAAGTATACTGGTAAGTGAAAAATTTGCCAAAGCCCTGTTTTTTCACCACAGCACTTAGGAAGCCTGGTTCAGTCCTGAGGAGGCCAGTGGCAGTATGCCGACGTGTCGCTCAAACAAAACCCGGAGGTCTTGTGTATGCTTTTTCGTACAAAAACACTAGCGGATTTACACCAGGGGATACATAGGTGGTTCCAAAACGAGAAGGAAAGAGCCAAAGTTGGAAGCTAACCACAAGACGTGGGTGTAGGCGATTACCAAAGGCTTCCAGTAACTCTGCTATCATCAGAGACTAGCTTTATGGGTATGGCCTCAAGAAGTTTCCCTCCACTTAATTAAAGAGGCCGATAAGTATCTAGGTGGAGTGTGCAGATAGGTTCTGAATGAGTTATCCACTAAGGCTGGTTCGCTGCACCTATTGTTAAAGCCAAAATATAATATCAGATTAATGCATTATATTTGCCTATTATAGCACTATGTCATCATTATATGACATGTTATAATTAAAGCCCTGCGTTAGAAACAAAACTATTTGGCTTGGGATAAGTTACCTTTATGACTTCTGTGGTTATGATTTCCTCCTTTTCTTAACCCCTTAAAACTGCATAATATAGCTATTTGTAACTCTATAAAGAAAGTTTCTAGTTTCAGATTCTAATCTCAGGTAATTCAATGTAAATAAAGTCAAAATCTGGCACATAGTCTTCTCCTATATCTGAATATTTGCTAATAGAGGGAAATCCACGTTGTTTGGGTCGAAGGAGTCACAACGATAGGCATTAGACTAAATGAGAGCACGCATAACTCACCGTCTAGGCTTTTCAGTTGTCATTCAGCTGTCCACATCAGTTCCTGATTTTGTACAATTCCCCTTTACTTTCCAGGAGAGGAAGCCGCTCGGCATACTTTCACTCTTCTTTTTCCTTCCTGGAACTACATGAGGAAAAATTGGCTATTGGACTAGTTTCTGGACCTAGCTCTCGGGAAACCATGCTCACAAATGCAAATCTGCAAAATGGGTGTGTGATTGCATGCCTAACTTGGAGATACGATTAAGATTACAGTTTGGGTAACTGACTCTGCTAATATGTTTAATTAGTGATTTGCATATGCAAGCTTTTAAATTTCAGTAGTTGGTGATTCATGCAGTGAAGTGCTAGCCTGAGCCTTGCCATCAGATTTGGACAGACAGAGCATGCCAGCAGTACCCCCTTTCCCCCTCATAAAATGCACAGAGCAAGAGCTGCCACCACTCTAGGTGCCATTTCCCAAAAATAGCCAGGCTGTGTCTGTCTGAGAAGCCAGCGTTGTAGGGTGATGAATCTTCCTGCTGTTGTTTGGTAGCAGCTTTTATTATTTAATGTTTTGCAATACTCTTATATAAATCTAATTGATGTCTTTTAGATTAGTAACTGAACTGTAAGTTTGTTTGGTTTGGAGATGACCACCTTAATGAAGGCTAACGATGAGGGGACAGTTGCCAATAGCTAGGGGTGATATCCCACTGTCTTAGTCAATCAGCTGGTGAGAGTTTATTCTGTTGCTGTAATGCTGGTAACTCAATAGTTTGCTTCGTAATTCCTGGGTGACCTTTCACCCAGACTTGGAGAGAGCTGGATTTGGCCTTGCTAACTTGCTTGTGCACTTTCAGGACTTAAGCACACCAGGAACTGTTTTGCTACTTCTGTTTCACTGAGATCTTGGAAATGTGCATTCTCTTCATGGGGGCAATTTCTCCCGTGCAGGAAGGCCAAAGCGTAAGTGCCACATGTCTCAGGTCATCAGTCTGGGGTACATACAGACTTCTGATTTATATAGCGTACTGGCGACATGTCTTTAGCATTTCATCTAAAATAATAAAATTCCTAAAGTGAAAAGTAAAAAAGTAAAAATAATAATAATATGCAAAAATGTGACTTTTTTTGCCTAGAAAACTTATTTCACCAGCTTTTGCCAATGGTACCCTGCTCACTGCTGAGGGAGAAATTTCCCTCTGTGGCTGCTTATTCACAGGAGTAAGTCACTAAACTTGATCCCGCTGCAACTGCTCCTGTTTGCACGGAATCGGTGGCTGCGAAGGGATGACTCAGAGGGCAAAACAGGATATAATGGGCCACACATGGGCATTCCAGAAGAGTGTGTTCTCTCCAGTGCTAATTAATTTTCTGCTCTGCAAAATACTTAACAATACAAAACACTGCTAATTTCTTTGTTCTTTAAACATTTCCATCAGCCCCTTAAAGGTGCTTTTATGAACTCTATTCAGTCCTTTTCTATGTTGATTGACGAGTCAGGCCTACTTACACAGATGGTTTATTATCATGACATATTGTCCCTGAACAGTGTTATTACTTACTTAATAAAACTGTGACGATACTCACGAACATCAGGAATTACATACTGTCAAAGGGAAGGGAACTTGAAAGTAAAATGCTGAGGACTCAGTGAAATTCTGTAAGCACAGAGCTCAGATTCCAGGGGAGAAAGGGGAAGACACTATCCAGCTTTGAGGGTGATTTCCATTACCTTGAGATGTATGAGGCATGATAAAAATATGGCCCCTGCAGAGGGTTTCATCATGAGGGATAGGCTTCTCTACTCACTGGGTGAAAAAAATTACTTTCTAATAGCATCTGCCTATTTTACATATATAATGAGCCAAACTCTGTGTGGTCATGTTACTGCCTGGGAAGTGTTTGGAGTGAGGGACAAGCGTGCTTCCAGTCATTTTCACCAGAAAACTTTCTCTGCTGAATTCATCTGTATTTTTAGCTTTTAATATAAACTTTAAATAATAGTATTGACAAGGTCTCTTGTCTCATATTTCACAGTTCTTTAAACAAATAATACCTGAGACATCCTCCTCTGTTCTCCCAAATCCAAGAAGTATCTGTCTGCAGCTAAAAGAACTGAGGCAAAGAAAGGTGAAGTAACTTGCCTGAAATCCTGAAACAAGTTTGCAGCAATGCCAAATACAGGAGTTTTCTTTCCTTACTCCTTATTCCTTAATCCCTAGGCCATCACTCCTACATAATTAACACAGGGCAGAGTCTCTGTAGCAGTGGCTGAAACGTGACCATCTGGGCTCACTATTTAGCACAGGAGCGGTGCAGCCCCCTCCTGCTCTGTGCCAGGTCCTGCTGGCCGGCTCGGCTTTGCAGGGCAGCCAAAGCCCTCCTGAGATCCCCAGCTGATGTTTAATCCTTGGGGCGAGGCTGGAAGAGAGCACAAATTATCTGAGAGAGGCCTTCATCTGGAGGTCACATTCACCTCCCTTCTCCCCTCAAGACAAGGTGGTAGGTAGTGGGGGGAAGAACCTAATACTGCATTGGTAAAGAAGCTTATAATAAATGGGCTTTTCTGCCCTAGATTTGTACACGAGATTGATTTGATTACAAACAACCATGGATCTTGACAAGCTGCTGATGCAGGAGGCTGAGTTGGTCAGAGTTCCCAGGACGTAAGACAGTAAAAGGCAGCATTCCTCACAGGCGAGGTTTACACAGTATGAAATGTTTCTGGCATGGCTAATTAATTTTCCCATTTGTCCTCTTGACTTCCTAAAAAACCTTCCACATACCCAGTGCCGGTGACAAACTCTTCTCAGAATAAAGCCTGTTTTGAAGGAAGTAAGGGTCGCAAAGGTCTGAAATGCTGACATCAGAAATGCTTACTTTGGATCAGCAGAGACTAAATGTTTAAGTGATGAGAATGGTTCATAACACAGGACTATGGGGCTGTTGCGAGATGAGCCTGACCCTCTTTTTCTTTGAGTGTAGGTGAGGCTGAAGCCTCATGATTCATGGCAGCCCAGCATACCTGTATTGTCACAGTCAGAAGCACATGCTGCAAAGATAACTTTTCTTTGAGGAAAAAAACCAACCCTATCATTTTTGGTCTTTACAGCAACCAAGATAACCCTCAGACTGGGAGCAGCATGCAAAAAATAGAACAATGTCTGCCTCAGTCTGCAGAAATCAACAAGTAATAGACCCAAGAGGTCTACGTTGTCCTCTTCGTTATAGGAATCTGTTGATCAGAAGATTAGGAAGGTACTAACTTGAGAGCACAGGTACTACCTTGATTAGCAGTTTCAGAGTCTTGTAAAAAACATCTCATTTTGCTCTCCCAAGTAGGTGGAGCTTTGTTGGCAGGTGGAGCCTGGGGAAGGATTATCACTGGTTTTTTTTCCACATCTAATGCTGCCTTGAATGTTAAAGTGGAGTTATTGCAGAGGAGAGGGTGCTGCAGGGACTGCACCTCCAGCCCTGCTTCACGAACCCCCAGTCAGCAGTCATTGCTGGAAGGGGGCACGCAGATGTGTTGAGGTATTTGTCCGTGAGCCGTTCCTGCTGCCCTGCTCCTGCCTGCCTGGGTGAGGTCAGGTACCCTGCAGAGTGCACGCCTGCCCACTGCTACCCCTGCTCTGGGAGGTCAGCTTCTTAAAGCAGGATCTTTCCTCTTTTTTAAAAAAAAAAAGAGAAACGTTTTTATTTTACCTATCATAGTAAACTGACTCTAATGCCAGTAAAGCATGCCTAATTGGCAGGATTTAGAGACTGATCGTTTCAATTTATGCCCAGAACAGGTAGGGCAGCAATGAAAGCCTCTCCCACCCAACCCCACCCCTTCACTCCGATGTGCCTCAACCCTGCCCTGAAGGGACCACCTGGAGGGCTGAGAAGGGAGTTCCCTCCCTCTGTGCAATAAAAAGGCACAGTCCTACAGTAAATACCAGGTTAAGCTTATGGCTGTTTAATAGTTAGTGTACCTCTGGTAATAAAGCTTTTGCTGGGCTCGTGTAGAAGAGCACCTGCTAGTGAACTAATGCGATAGCAGGAGCCATTTGCTAAGGTTTTGCCTTTAAGGACTTGGCAGCAAACACTAGAGTGGAATTTTCACTTCATGTTACCATGAGGTCAGTGGGAAAACAGTTCATTGCCCCTAGCCTGTCTGTTGGAAACGGTTCCCATCACTGCCACAGCTTGCAATAGCCTTCCCAGAACCATGTGCTGTTTGGTATCACTTCCTTCTTTGCAGGCCTTTTCACCACATGGACATCTGCTGCCTTGTCCTTTTTGCCAAACCCTTTCCAATCTGTCAACTTTGCTCATGAACTGTATCCCCTACCACCAGGCACAGCACTGTATTACAAGGGGTTTGACCGCATCATTCCCACCTATTCTGAGTGCCCCATCCTTCACAAGCCAAAATCCGCTGGAGAAAGGCACAATCAACTCATTTTTGTTACTGACAGAGGAAGAACTACCAAGGAGCGGTGGTTTTCCCCTATAAAGTGGGAGCATATGTTCATCTAAATAAAATGTTGGGGGGGGGG
>Ga0065711_1031544_pt1 | contig 29389 bp, 22 predicted proteins | sample Hoacrofraction12_FD_59098 | JGI IMG/M metagenome (GOLD analysis project Ga0065711, IMG submission 59098) | Hoatzin crop microbial communities from Cojedes, Venezuela - Epithelial fraction 12 v2 (version 2) | ecosystem: Host-associated > Birds > Digestive system > Esophagus > Crop | place... | reverse complement strand
AGTTTGTGCCCATTGCCCCTTGTCCTGTCGCTGGGCACCACTGAAAAGAGCTTGGCCCCATCCTCCTGACACCCACCCTTCAGATATTTATAAGCATTTATAAGGTCCCCATTGCAGTTGACAAAAGTCATTCTCTAGTCATCTCTTCAAACCTCTTGATACACATTTCCTAAAGAGTTTAGACGGAGTTCCTGAAGTACTGATGCTTTGATCTTGATGTTTTTTAACCAAACCATAATGCTTTTTCAGTACTGAATACATTTTGTCTTCCTTCATTTTACTAATGTGGTATGCTTTGTAGAGTCAAATAAATAAACAGGCAGACTAAGATCAGTCATGCGTAACTTACCGCTGTTAGCTGATAGTCTATGAAAAGTCTGGTTTTGCTTATTTTCCTAGGGGTTTCAGATCAAATATAATATGTGCCTTGTTAAGCAAAAACACTTTCTTAAGCACTTCAGTGTTATATAGGACAAGGACTAGCACAAAAAGCTCATTCTAAGCTGCATGTGACTTTTTTCAGATAAATGCATTTTACTGTCTTTTCTCCATCCTGCTTTGCTTAAAGCTGTGGTTTTCAATCTGTGAGGGATATTGGAGTAAAGATAATACATAGAGAATTTGTTCATGTTTTAGTGTTACAAAATATTTGGATCTACAGAAGATGAACGTGTCACTTGGCGTGCTGCACGAACAGCTTGCATGAATTTAGGAGGAAACCTGGCCACTATCCCTAACGAACAAGTGCAAGGTACTGTGTATATTTTTGTAGCAACTAGTTCAGATGACATTTCATCTTTACAGGATGGCTGTTGTATTTCTGCGTATATGGACTGGATTTGAATAATGATTGCACATCTGATTTTTGTCCTAAAACATGTAATTTTTAAAAATTTGCAATGCAGTCTTCACCTGAATCTGCCAAATATTAGTGTTGGCTTACAGATATATATATGCATGTATATTGTCTTGGCAGCCAAAGTGCTTTGTCTGCTTACGCGTGATGCCAGCTGGACTCAGCAAGTTCCATTCCAAATGATATAGTTTCACTAGGTGGCATTAACTTGCTGCATGACTTTCTTATTAACTCCAGTGGAACACCTTTAGGATCAGAACTTGCTGTCTCCTGGCAGCTTGGAGCAGAGGTTTGACTGCTCGTATACCTACCCACAACTCACTGTATAGATGTACCATTCTTTTCACTAGAGTAGCTTATTTTAATGAACCTAAGAGCTGCATCCCTGACTGGGGGAGATAAGCAGAGGGAAATTACCTCATGCTTGAATAAACATGGCACACATTCAAATTAAAAATTGGGGAAGATTTTGATAGATGTTAAGAACAGCCTCTTTTTAGAAATACTGTTTTATACTACAGTGATGAGAAACAGATGTTGCACAACACATACTGTTTGTGAACTCAAAAGAACATACTGAATAATTGACCATTGTAAAACAAGTCTGTGTTGTAGTCTGAGCAATTAAATAGTTTGAATTTAGACTGCTGACATGAACTTAGTACTACTTATGTTTTCCACATGTGAAGAGATGAAGAATCAAACTTTCACTTTTCAAATACAGCTAAAATCTTATCCAACATCATTTCTGCAGTACAGATTTCAGGTGGTTCGTTCATGCACAAGACTCAAATTCTAGGTAAAAGAGAAATGAACCATAAAGCTATTAGCACAGAACTGTTTTTATTGCTGACAATGTAAGTGTAAAGACTTGAGTTCCCATTACAGTTTGTGGCAGAACAGCAATGCTAATATTTGGCAAATTAATTTTGCAGGTTTCATTCCGGGAAGTGTAAATTGCATTAATTTTAAAAGACTAAAGGAAGATGAATGGTTGATAGAGCAGACAGAAATTCATCTATCATTTGCAGAGAAAAGCAGGCTCATAACAATGACTTTAGCAGTTGGCAAAAGCCATGATGTGTTCATTTTATCACAGTATTGGATACATTGTGGATTAGTGGGTTGATGAATGCCAGCTGACCTAGCCTGCTCTACTTGTGAGCTAGCCACGCTAGCTAAGACATGTAAGCACTTTCCTGGACTGTGAAAAGCTGTGGTAATTGATTTGCTTGTGGTGAATAATTCTGTGGAGACTCATTTTAATGTTGCTTGTGCATTCTGCTTCCTGCTAAGACAGTGCAGGCTATTGCCCAGGTGTTCCAGGGAGAGAGGAAACACTTGCAATTCTATAACAGCACTACTTGTGCAGATGCAGAAGTGGTAGGTGCTTAGTGGTGCTGTCTGATGCCATTGAGGGGTAACCACTCTGGTGGGATTATCAGAAATGTGTGTGATCCACAGGACTGTATATTTCTAAGTCAATTGTGGGACTAGGATTCAAAAATGTCTTGAGACATTTCAAAAAGCATTTCTGTCATGCTTTTGGGATTCATCCCAGTACCGGGTTAGATACTTCACTGAAGTATTTTGCCCAAAGCCACAGTTACTTATCTGGTTCCCTGTTCACTAAACTCAAAAGTCACCTCTTTTTCATCTTCGCTGCTTGTGTTGTCAACAATGAAATGTTCTGTATTTGGGAAAAAATATTGAGGCCAGACATTTCAATTGTCCTTCATTAACAGTATTTCTCTTTTTCTTTGCCTTTTTGCACTCTAGCTTTTCTCACCTTCCATATGAAAGATTTTGTTACTGATACATGGATTGGATTAAATGATATAAATCATGAACTGAGGTTCCTCTGGACGGACGGAACAGGAGTTTACTTTACAAACTGGGCCAAAGGCTTCCCATCAGGACATATGGATTTATACTCGTATGATGGCCAGGTAAATAACAATCACAAATCGTTCCCTGAAATTTGATTTTAGTTTGCATTTATGCATTTGTTGGGATTTGAGATATGTTGTTGCTGCTTGACTACTTACTTTCATACTTTTATACATGTCAAGTATAAATTCAAATAGGGTGAATGGTTTTGATCCCTTGGGCAGTTGCTGTATTAGCTGGTGACAGGATTTGTGGAGTGCTCATACAAAGACTGGGCATGTCCTCCTAGTCTTCTACAGTTGTGGCTGAACTTAGCAGGTTTCTCAGTTGGCATGTAGCTTGCAAGGGGTACTTACAAACATTGCCTTCAAACAGTCGTGTCTTACATAGGAGCAAATTCTGTCAGTCACATTTGCGGAAAGGACATGCTTCTATAAAAAGACAGCCATTCAGTTTTTATGGGAGGAAGGTGGAGAGAATCACTTCCCATATTTCTCTGTCATACAAACTGATCTGATAGGTCATAGAGTTCCTCTCTCTGATCTTATGTGTTTAGATAGTTCTGTGCTATGGAATTACAGCACATTACATCACTAGCTCTATGTCTCTTGAATGCCATTTTTAATGTAGAAATCTTATTTTTATGTATAATGTCCTTTTTCCTGTTTTTGAAAGTAATATCTCTGAGCTTTTTCTCTTTAATGGAGGGGGAAAATTTGGGAGAATTCAGAGTTCAAAAGAGGAACCATCTTTAAAATGTTACTTCTGGAAGGAGCAATGTATGTTTTTCTCTTTTTATGAAAAGTAGTAGGATTTCTATGAAGTGTTCTGTGAAAACTTACAAAGTCCCTATTTTATAAATTTCAGATTTATTTTTAAGTTTACTTGACCTTAGCAAAAAATAAGTTATCATAGTTAATACAAAATACTATGTGACCATTCATTTTGGAAGATTTAAATCTTAATACATTTCACTCACAAAGGAAGTGTTTCTCTGTGCATCTCCTCCTGAATAGCAAAACCAAATAAGTAAATAGAATAAAATAAATATAGATGCTTCATTGCACAAAACCATTTGTACCCATGCAGCCTTTTGCATTCATCACTGTTTGTTTGATATGTGCTAACATAGGTTCTAGCTATTGTGTCCATATCAGAAAAGTTGGAATGTTGCTGTAAGGGTGGTACTGACAGATCAATGGCTGCCTTTGGGCAGGAGCAGTTCGAATTTTGCTCTGTGTAGTATTACAGCTTGCAACAATAAATTTGAAGAGACTGTTATGTCAGAAATGTTGCATCGCTGTTGAGGGTCTAGGTTTTTTCCTGGGGCAAAGTTAATTGTTCTTGTCTTCAATCGTTGATTTCCCTTCTCTTTAAATCATCTGTGGCTTTCCTTCTCTCCATGCTGTGTGCCTGGAGAGAAGAGAATCCCGGAATTTCTCTGGTCTGCTTATCCATCCCAGTGTTGCACGGGAGAGAGCAACATTAAGAAATTTGTGAAGTGCAAGAAGAACAGAACCTCCACATCATAAAACTTCTGCTGTTGAATTCTGCAAGGATACAAGAGTAAAACTACAGCATGCTTGTGTCTGAAGACGTAAAAGTGGGACAACAGTTTTCTATTTGCTACTTCTAGCTATTTTTAACTGATTTTATGTCTTTTTGCCTCAAGGCTGATTGTGTTGTCGTGAGAAGCAGTCCTGTTAAAGAAGCAGGGAAGTGGGCTGATGAGAGTTGTGATAACAACAGAGGATATATATGCCAAATTAATGCAGGTACTTGTCGTCTTAGTTAAAACACAAGCAAACCTTATGATTTCTTAGGGAATTGCTTGGGTGTGTGGATTTCAACATCATTTCACTTCTAGTAAAGATGCATCCACAAATGGTTTTTCAGGCAGGAACACAAGGGTCATATGTGTCAGAAGTCCAGTTAGAGTCACTACTCTCAGCTGACCCTTCCCAGTAACTGCCATGTTACCACCTTCCTGAGCTGGAATTTGTGACTGCATCTTTGTGTTTAGTATGACTCTTGACATGATATTTGTTCCATGATTTTGTCTGTCATTTTCTGAGCACATTGGTTTCAAAACATGTTCTGGAAAATATTGACTTGTACATGTAGCATGAACTGTCTGGAGTGTACTGTAACTCACCCACACTGAACTTGAGCTAATTCACCTCCAAAAAGGAAATTAAAAAGAAATGAAAACCTGGATTTAAATATCTGATTGATTTTTAAGGACTGGTCTGTTGTGGAGTTTTTCTTTTCTCTGGCAAAAAAAAATCCCTGGAAAATAACACAGGCTCTGTGAAACTTTTATTTGGATGAAAACATATTTTATTAAAGAAATTGTGACCTAATCTAATCCTAATTCATTTCAGTAATACTATTCTGGAGGATTATACAGAATGCTTCTTTAATGCTTGTCAGAGGTTGCTTTAAGCAGCTGTTTTCCTTTTTACAGCTTTATAATTGATTTTTAATATTGATCCTGGCTTAAAGAACAGCGCATCTAAGCCATGCTGATCAAAACTTGGGGAATATGAAATCAAGAAAAAAGACTTTTTGTTTAATTCCATTTGCAATCACAGTGAAATCACAATCCCCTTTTGAACAAGTATATGAGTCTTTTTTTTTCATCCTTTGTTTTACAGATGCTGAATTTCTGCCTTCTACAAGTTCATCCCCATCAAGAATTATCCGTTATGGTAACAGTAGTTATTTATTCATCCATACCAAAATGAAATGGGAGGATGCACAAGAAAACTGCAAGCGTGATCAGTTTGACCTTTCCAGCATCTTAGACCCCTACAGTCATTCTTTCCTGTGGCTAAAGATATTGAAGTATGGGGTGCCTATGTGGATTGGTCTTAACAGTAATGTGGTAAGATCATCAAACTAATTGAACATGATGCTGCTTCTCTTATGGACCAGTCGGGAACTGAAAGGTCTTGTTATCTCTCTTTGCTTTAGTGTATTAGTTTATATCTTGGTCCTAAATACTTTTATGTGCTGTCATATTTACAGGTAGGAATCCATCCTCTTCCGTTACTCTGATTAAATTGTATATATTACACATTTTTCACACTTTTTCTGTGATATTACACTGTGTGAACTTCTAAACAAGACATTTTAGGCTAGCATCTTGAAATATCTCTTTGTATATATGGTGTATCGTAAGATGTACAGTGGAAAGCATTTGTTCTAAATAACAATACCTCATTTTCAGAAATAGAATAAGGTGCTGTTGCTATGACGCTTTCAACATTTTTGAGGATAGCTAGCCAAATAATTAATTGGTTTACCTAATGTAATTTTATTTGTCTCTCTTCTCTCAGTTCTTTGATATTTTGGTATTTTCTGGATATTAAAATACACCACCCTTTCTTCTTGGCACAGACACTTGTCTTGCATTCAGTCCATTTGGCTGAGAATATGAAAGAAATACAAATGATTGAACATAACACACCACTTCATAATACCCCAAAGATTCCCATAATCTAATCAACAGGGTGGTACACTGAGTTCACCAGCTTCAGTGGGAAGTGATTAAGTTTTTAAATATACTTTTAGTTAAAATAATCTACATTTCTTGACATTTGGGGGGAAATAAGTAGTACAAAACTTAGTCATCAGACTTTCACTCTTACAAATTATTTTAAATGAAATTTTTATTCCTCCCAAATTAACAGTTTTGTTAAGTTCAGAATTAATTCAATGTCACTTTGCATTTTCTTTTGCTGAAAAGCATTTGTTGCATTGCTGTATTTTTCAATGGATAGCTGCTTGTTACAACATAAATTTAAAAGTCTGAGCCATTTGTATTTGTTACTGAATTCTAAAAACAAAAAGCCTTCTAGCACAAGGTGCTGCATAGACGTTTGACTGATGAAGGAATAGTTAATGCTTAGAGTTTAATCATTCCTGTTGATTTGTTTGTTCTTAGACCAATGGGCGTTACGAATGGATTGATAACTGGAGAATGAAGTATACTAAATGGGCTGAAGGGGAGCCAAAACAGAAAATAGGCTGTGTATACCTAGACATTGCTGGAGGCTGGAAGACAGGATCTTGCAACGAAAGTTACTTTTCTGTTTGCAAAAAAAATGATGGTGAGAACTTCAATCTAACCATTGTAATTACAGTGATTATCTCTTTAAAGTTCATTGTGCTGGGTGGTCTGATGATATATACTTAGACGCTGGTTTTAATTTCAAGAGCTAAATGGATGAAATAATTAGAATTTATTTGGATTGAATGAGACTACTTTAAAATGAGGACCAACACATACTAAGAAAGCTAGCGTGACTGTGAATAGCTATCACTTTACATTACTGATGTTAGATATATTTTGCAAAGCTTAGACTCACGTTACTCTGCTATTTATTCTGATATTGAGTAAGCGTGCAAGACCAAAAAGGTCAAAAATCAAAAGGTAGTGAATGTTAGGTAGTAGTCACACAGGTACAGTGATGAATGGGGAAGAGCTGAATGAGCAAGTCATAAGGTGTCACAAGGAATGTTTACTTATAACAACTTTCCAGGTTTTCCTTTTATAACTGAATAATGAACTACAGGTGGAGTAGAAATGTTTAAGGATACTTCTTCAGGCTGCCTTCTCTTACGTTTTTGACCTGAAACTCCTGTTACTATCATCTGATAATGCCTTCTGCATTCCATGATATAACACACATATGGGTCACAACCCGTATGACCAAGTTCATATGGGCTCTAATTCAGCAAAGCTATCAGGTGTGAAAATACATTTGTGAGTAAAGAGTTGAGGTGAACTTAAGAATATGTTAAAAGATAAAGATATGCTTGGATTCTTTGCTAAATTAGATCTCTTGAGACTACAGTTGCAGTACTTTTTGTTCAGAGATTTAGGATTTTTTCCCATTATTGTGTTGTAGTAAGCAATATAGACTACCAAGATTACATTTCTTTAAAGACCTGAATGAGTTTTCCAACATGTGGTTAGAATAATCTATTCACAATGAAGGAAAGTGTAAGAAGCTGTTTCTTTAAATTTTTTGCTTCTTTTTAAATTTTTTTTTTAAACAGTTCAAGCCCCCACTGAGCCCCCTCAGCTTCCAGGAAAGTGCCCTGAATTGGAAGGACACAAGTCTTGGATCCCTTTCCGAGGTCATTGCTACTACATTGAATCTTCATCTACAAGAAACTGGGCCCAGGCATCTTTAGAATGTCTTCGACTAGGTAAGTATCCTCCTTAATTAAAGAGCATATCTTTCTGACTTTTCTTTTTTCTTTTCTCTCTGGAAAGCTGAACACGTGCTATGTATTTTTGTGATTTCAATGATGGTCCAAGTGTTGGACAAGAAAGCTGCATCCAGTTATTTCCTTAATCTGGGAGGAGATGGAAAATAGCTGTCTACAAGTGGCATACACTGTCTTTCATGTGTGTGGGACCAGGCTTTAGAGGAGCTCTGTGGCCTGGAGTGGAGGTCACAAAAATGGAAACTTTGTCCTTTGACCCTGCTGAGGTCAGCCTCATCCACAGCAGTCTCCAAAACTTACTTTAATGGCATTTTATATCTTTTGTATTTCTGATATAATTTGTCGCTGGATTATTGCAGTTTTATGCCATTGGAATGAAAATTACAGCGCTCTTGACTAGATGATATATTAGTAAACTAGGGCTGTTGTTTTGTTTCATTATTGCAACTTCCTTCTCTGGGAAAGTGATGTAAGGTTCATTGTGCCAGACTTCATATGTCTATAGTGTTGGTGTCTACAGTGTTGGTGGCAATGTGACTTAGGTGTCTAACCTTCCATTAGAGTACACAGAGATCTTGTTCGTAATGTCAGTTGAACTGCATGCAGACTCATCTTCACTGGAAGTATATATTGACATTTGGTCAGGTGAATTGGACCGTAACCTTCACTAACTGGGTTAATTAGGTCTCCACTGATAATAAACCTACCAGTGAAACCCACGTCAAATATAGACACCTAGAGCTGGGTGAGAAGAATCTCACCCTTTCTGCTGGTACTCAGGTTCATTCTTGGGTTCTCATGAGTGAATATGTTGCCAGCTCTAGTTTGAGAAACTAGTATTTTTGAAGGAAGGTTCAAGTTTTGGTGTATGTTCTTACTATATTCTCCACATAAACATTTGTATAACATTTGGGTGAAGATATTTGATAATACGCTTTTAAATATAGAAAAGTCTCTATAATATAACACTTTTGCTGTAGTTCAGTCTTTATGATGATAGTTACAGTGTGACCAATTTCCATACAGTCTTTTAAGTTCTTTTGTTGACATGACAGATGTTCAGTCTTTGAAATCTGCAATGTATGTTCTTAGTTGTGCATAGTCAAAAAGACCTTGACAGCTGTGCACATAACAGCTGTTGTCTGTTATCTGCTTTATGTGGAATGATTATATGTTTTATAATTTTGAATAAGCTTTTGTGAAAAATAATATTTTTTTTCTCTGGAGGACTGAGTTTCTGAAACAGACTTTCAATAAGAAGAGTGGGGCAAATAAATGAAAGAGTTTTAAGGTGAAATTTGAGAGGAATTGAATCATAATGTTGCATGTGATAGCAGGTGCCCTCACTCACTGACACAGGTTGTCTGCAGCTGTCCCACATTTTTGTTGTTGGAATCTGCATTTACATGAGAATTGTCTTTTTCTGTTGAACTAAGATTACTGAAAAAAGGTCATTTGTTTCAGCGTGTGTGGTAGAAGACTGGCATTATGTGGAATTTAAAATTTGAATGCTGATATACTTAAGACTTCATGTCACTGACATGCCCTTCTCTTCAATGCTAACCTTAATCTTTCATGGCAGTTGTTAGGGCAGGCTGCATCCAGCAGCCCAGCAGAGGCAAGGTTGCCATGGCTCTATGCTCCCAAGTCCAACCAGTGACAAGGCTGAGAATGTGTTCCCTGTAGACACACACATGCATATACGACACATCTGTGCAAATATCCATGTCTAGCCACACAGCTCAGCACAGACAGACAGACAGAGCACTCGCAAGAACATAATCTGCACCAACACCCTTATTGTACTCCCTTCTCCAGCTGATCAGGATGGAGGTCTGTTTGTGGGAATATATACAAAATATCAGTTTACCCAGTAGCTGGCCCACGGATCTCAGTGTCAGTTGCTGGGATGTGGAAATATACAATCGTAGAATCATAGAATGCTTTGGGTTGGAAGGGACCTTTAGAAGTCATCTAGCCCACTCCTTGTGCAGTGAGCAGGGACATCTTCAGCTAGACCAAGTTGCTCAGATATGAGTCCCCATGGCCACCAGCCTGGCTCCCGTTGCTGGTAGAGACACCGTCCCCGCCACACAGATGCTGGTCCCTCCAGTAGTCAATCCCCCATGGTCTCGCCCATACAGACATACCTTGTCTTGCCTGGACACCAGGGCTGAGGCTGTCCTATGACAGCCCTAGGAGGGGCCTGAGCAGGATGTCCCATCCTCCAACTCCGTAATTTGGGTTCTTTCTCTGCCGTTGTGTGTCTTTGCTCCTCTGAGCTTGTGAAGATCAGCCTTTGATGGGCTGCTGGCTCCTGTGATGAGCCTGGGAGTAGCTAGGAAAGGGGTTCCCCATCTACCTTCGTCTTTCTGTGCTCCCTTGTGAATGTGCAATGACACTTTTTATCACACAACCTAACAGTAACCAAACATCTGATTCCATTCAGCAAAAGAGGAACAATTAGAAAAACAGACTACAGTGAAAAAAGGGGAACGTTCCATGTTCTGTTATAATCTGCTGTCCCTGCTTGCACTCTGGATTTTGTTTGCAGTTGGATATTTTCCAATTGTGTCTTACCCATAGCAGAATTATGAATCATAGTAGAATTTATCAGTAGCTCAGCAGTGATTCAAATGACTTTTGTGTTTTCAATCTCTGTAACTGTGCTTTCCTTATCTGAGAAAAAAAAACCTTCAAAAATTCAACAGCTGAATCAAAACTGTCAAGTGCCAAACACAGCAATTGCTCCATACCTGTTGACTGGATTCCAGCTCCACACTAAAGAGAACTGAAGATGCACTTTCTCCAGTGTTTAATGTCACTCCATACAAAGTCATGTAGCTCATTGTGTCTGCTGGCTGCGTGCTGTGACTTCTTGACTTTGCTGAAGTATCATACAGAACTAATCTTTATGGCAGAATGCCTAGTATGTATGTGGATAACTAACAGGGTAGTACGCTAACTGGGCACAGATGACCAAGATGATGTTTCTTTCTGTGATGGCTACAAAGAGAATGTACATGAGCTATACAAAGGCTCAGAAAACATTTAATCAATAATATGCAATGTTATATGGTGTACAGATTGAAGTTACACATACTTTTTACCGAAAACTTTTAATTTTGTCTAGAGTTTTTTAGTGGTTTTTTTTTTTTAATAGTAACACATCAGGATAAATTTGTGCTCGATACCATATTGGCCTGTTGTATTTTGCTTGCAGTTGTTCAGTTATATTGCTGTTTCCCAGTGGATGAGGAAACAAAAAAAATGATAGTGAAATATCATGGAAATGGTAAGAAATACATCAACAATAATGCCAGAGTCCTCCTTCAGATAATATCCAAAGTCCGTTTCTGTTTTGAACTTCAGACTCTCTTTGGAATTTGGCACAGATAATCAGTGGCAAAAATAAGACTGAAATTTCGTAGGGCAATGAGAATGCTTTCCACTGTGAAACTTATGTCTCTGAGAGATTTATTTTTTTCTCTGTGTCTTCCAGGTGCCTCTTTGGTATCGGTTGAAGACACAGCTGAAGCCAACTTTCTGGCATACACCATTGAACCACTTGAAGGGAAAACATCAACTTTTTGGACAGGAATGTACAGAAATGTGGATGGTAATTTCTTTACTTTTGACATCTTTTTGTTTGGAGAATAATTGTCACAAGGTGTTTGATATGGGTGTTGAACATGTTACTTTATACTTCCGTAATACACAAAATGAGAAATTAGAAAAAGTAATTTGTTATCATCATAGGGGAAGCTGGTCAGTTGTAATCAAGCAATAACCAGTAATACAAAATAGAAATATGAGGCACAGAGATTTCATCTTAAAGCAAATAAAGTAAATTACAACAAAGTAAGGCACAATGGTGCATGTAGCAGAGTTCAGACAGGACCACATTGGGAGTTGAGCCAGAGTCAAATGGTTCTTCACAAATGTGGAGAGGCCCTGGGTTGATGTGCTTGTCGTTGAGATACTCTGACTTTTGAGCTAGAGAATAATGTGGCTAACATCACCTCTAGTCTTTGGAATAAGCATCCTGGGATGTCCAGTCACTCATCTTTAGTTACAACTGGCCTTCAGAGCAGCTCTACTTTGAAGTTGGAATTGTTTGTGTCTTTGGAATTATGTATCACAAATATTTCTATTTTCTGTCTCACTGTAAGGAAGGTAAAGTAAGAGAGAACAGGCAACAGGCTGCATTAATTAAGTCTTAAATTTGCTGATTATTGCTTTTTCATTAATACAGTTAGTATTCAATTAAATAGATATTCCTGCATGATAGACCTAAAAGTTACTTCAGTCTTGTTCTGTTCAGACTAAAAGCTCCAGTACAACAATGTCAGAGACAGGACTGCAGAATGGTAGAGGTGACTTGGGGTGGGTTTTGAAGATTTTTTTTTTTTACAACTGCTTGCTCAACCACTTCAATGACAAACTAGATGGAGAGAAAACAAGTATTCAATTACATTACTTGAATCTTAACTAGGAAGAGAGAAAGTTTTCAGTAGAGGAGCAAAGAATTTGAAGAGAGTAATAATTTATAAGCATAACACATAAAGAAATGCTGAGGTTTACTCATGTGTTTAATTGACACATGAAATGTTTTTTGAAGTGGTTCTAGAGTGTGTGCAGAACAATATAGTTCTTACAGTGATCACAAACACAAGAGCTGCTTCAGTAAGTAAATGTCATGATATTACTAGATAGTGATAACAGTGATTTCAGCATAACTGCATAACTAAATTTCATATCTTTGGAAAAGCGATTGTATCCAGATGCTATGACCTGACACAAAGGGTGGCAAGTATTAAAAAAACCCCAGCGAAATATGAAGAATCTAATAAGAAAACAAAACATAGCTTTCATGCTGAGTCTAAGAGTCCGCTTGTTTGAGTACAACTTAAGAGTCACAAGGGGCACATTTATTCTAAGTAAATAACACTGTTAAAAGACAGAAAGAAAAAAAAGGAACAGGAAGGAAGAGACAGAAAGTCCCAGCATAGTTGAACAACAGTGATCACAAGATTTTTGAAGCTGATCTTTTAAAAGGAAAATCATGCGTGTAAACTCAGTGGGAAGGAGCAGAAACTGAAAAACAAATGGAAGAAAATTTGACTTAAAAAGACTTCAGTGAAGGCTTTGAAAAGAGTAGTACAAAACCTCCCTACAGATTACTGCAATAAAGGGCATTCTGTTGAAGATAAATTAGCTTTTGACATCAGTAATTTCTGTGAACTGAATAAATAATTGACACTACACCACTGCAATAAATTATGGGAGATACTTCTTTAAACTTTCTTGCCTTTGTAACATCATAAGCCAGATTGGACTGCCATTTTCTAAAAATGGATGTTGTATCATTTGCATAAATACTTAAGGACAGCATGATGTGTCAGACTAAAAACCTAAATAGTGTAGTGGCCTGTCTCCAAGAGTGGCCACAAGTAAAATTCTCAGGAAGGCAATAAATGTGGAGCAGGTGTCAAGATGGAAATGGATACTGTCTTGTTTTTTCATATTCAGTGTTTTTCCAATTAGGAGAATGGCTTTGGTTGGACAACACTGCAGTGAATTTTGTCAACTGGAATGCAGGAGAACCTTCCCCTCAGCAAAATGAGCACTGCGTTGAAATGTACGCCAACTCTGGGTACTGGAATAATATCTATTGCTCTTCCTACAAAGGCTATGTTTGTAAAAAGCCAAAAAGTAAGTGCTGCATTTATGATTTGTTTTATGTATGGAGCATGCTTCTTGTGTGCTAGCGTTAGTAGATGGCCATTACACACAGTGCATTTTAGCTGGGTGTTTTGAGGTTTTATAAATGCCAAGAGATGCACATTTGCATGCCAACAAAAAGAAAGAATAACTCTTGTCAGAAAGTGGAAGTGCTGACCAATGCTCAAGTCCATTCAGAATTGTTTTAAAAAGACTCTATTCCTATCTTAACTGTACCTAGTGTATACACTTAACAAGTTTGCCTGTTGTGTATTGATAAATGTTGAGTAATCACAAAGTTAGTACTGTGCTTTGCACATGTAAATTTGTCTCATCTATTTGCAAATATGTTCCTTTAGCATATGCCTTATGTTCAGCTCCCAGAATACCCTTTGCTTATTTCCCTCTGGAAGTCTCATGTCCATAAATTTTCTGAGTATGAAGTAGTGTTTCTATAAATTGAGTATTTATGAATTGTGAATTAATGCATAGTTTTGGACCTTTTTGTCTCTGTGTTCTCCTGTTTTGAGAAGATGAATAAATGAAAAACAAAGCAAATGACATAGTATGAATGTGCAAATTTGACAGGAAGTGTCCTGAAATAATTGAATGTGAAAATTTGACAGGAAGGACATCTAATGTATATGTGTTCTTAAAAGTCATCCTAATAATTTCTTCCAGCCCATATTGCAATATCAAAATCTCTTACTAATGTTTACTGAGAAAAGTGAAATGCGTGTAGCAGCTGAAACATACCCACTTCATCTACAAGACTGGAAATGAAATTCTGCTATCCTTTCTATAAATTTGCTGTTATGCAAAATTATTCTTACTTACTCAGATGCTTGCAGTGATGACTGTATCTTCCACAGGAAATACTGCAAAACCACCAGATACAACCATCTATTCAGAATATATTTATCTGTCTTTTTACATTGTGATTGACAAACAAAAAGGCACTTCTAGAATAGTCATAGATGTAGGGAATAAGTGTTAAAATCAGTGGCCACCCTTCCTTTTCAATCATTCAACTCACCTGTTTGTGCTGGTACTGGCATTAACCTGTTTTGATACTGAGCAATTTCAAGGAGCTGAAATTGATGAAAGCTCGTTACTTTTTTTTTAGGATTAGCTTCAGCCAGTCCAGCCTCCTGAGCTGGAACACCATGGAGTCAGCCAAATGCCAGTGTCAATGCAAGGACTATATTGTTGCTTGCTCAGGAACAGGACACAACTGAGTCCTACACTGTCATAGAAATGCAGCTTTGCTTGGCATAGTTTTGCAAAGCTGTGATAATTCTCCATTTGCAGAACTGAAAAAATGTATTAAATAGCTATAGGCTAATAAATGGATTGTTAGAAGCATGGTTTTTTTTAGTGGCACTTGCTATGGCTAGTTTGCTGTTTTCTCAAGAGGCTGCAAATGCAAACCTGCAGTTGAAGTCTTCCTGTAGAATAGACATATACAAATCTATATGACACTTAGTCACTCAACACTTTTTGATGAGGAACGAGAAAAAAACTGTCCAGGTTATTATAGCCCAAAAATTTTCCAGTCAAATAAAGCAATCCAGGCAGAAGGTTATTTTCCAAATTTGCATAACATAAATGATTTTCTCCTGTTCCTTGTTACATTTCTGAGTCTGTTTTACATTGTGCTTTTGGACATAAGGTGGCATTATCTTCACAGAATCACAGAATGGTTGAGGTTGGAAGGGACCTCTGGAGGTCATCTAGTCCAGCCCTTTGCTCAAGCAAGGCCACCTAGAGCCAGTGGCCCAGGGTCGTGTCCAGATGGCTTTAGAATGTCTGCACGGATGGAGGATCTGCAGCCTCCCTGGGCAACCTGTGCCAGTGCTCAGTTGCCCTCACAGTTTAAAAGTGTTTCCTGATGTTCAGAGGAAACCTCCTGTGTTTCAGTTGGTGCCCATTGCCTCTGGTCCTGTCACTGGGTACAGCTGAGAAGAGCCTGGCTCTGTCATCTTTACACTGTGTTTTCAGATATTTGTGTACATTGATAAGATCCTCCCTGAACCATCTCTTCTAGGCTAAACGATCCCAGCTCTCTCAGCCTTTTCTTATGTAAGAGATGTTTCAGTCCCTTCATTGTCTTAGTGGTCCTTCACTGGACTCCCTCCAATACCTCTCTATCTCTCTTGTACTGGGGAGCCCAGAACTGAACATAACATGTAAAGTAGCAAACATGCAATGTCTCCAGTAAGCACTTCAAAAGTGTGCAATTACAAAAAGCTCCCATTTTCCCTGTTTTCCATAGATTTGCATGCTGGTATAGTGCAGACAAGTAACAAGCTGCTTTTTATTGTAAGCAGAATTAATAGGTACTTTTCTTGATAGAAACTCTTGGGAACATCCAAATAATCATTTCTGGTTTTGCTTTGAAGAGCTAGATACGGAGTAACATTTGTCTCTGGATGTAAAACTAGCTGGGCTAACAGACACTCCAGCAGAGTTCTGGAAAATCTTTGGGGGAGATTGGTAAAACAATTTCATTTCCTGGGCTCACCTATTTCAGAATGAAACATGATGCATTGATTCAAGATTTAGTTACAGAATTATTTTATATCCACGTGGCAAAATATGGATCTTCATCTTAAATGATGGCCCAGTTTTCCCAGCAAGCTAGATGTCATGGTCCAGATATTAAATTTTAGTTTGGGTGTGATGTGTGCTGAGACACTTTGGAGTTCATGAGTGAGTTCAGTTGTCTGTGTAGGTAGGCCATTAAAGTCTCTTAGCAAACTGAACCTATTACACTTGCTATGTTTATATAAGATAACAAATACTGCAAGAATTTGTAATTATATTAGAGGATTATGTTTGATCATCTCTGTCCTGAAGATGCTGTACAGATTTTCTTGTGGTTTTACATTGATGTCAGGATCTTCCTCCAAGGAGCTCTTTGACATTTCTTTATGTAAATGCCTATATATGAGACCAGAATACAACAGACCATTGTGCTGTGCCTTTCGATAAGTGTGTATAGCTTTGTGTAGACTAAACCCAAGTGTTTTCAGTATTTAGTGGTATGTATTGCCATATATTTCTCTGAATATGATTTTCAATATGTTTCAAGTGTAGAAATAAATAATATAGAAATAAATATCAGAATAATATAATAACATAATTCTTTTTTCATATTTTGAAATGCCAGCAATTGAAATGCCACCAGCAGCAGAAATGCCACCAGCTGAAATGCCTACGAAGGGTAAGAATATTGTCTTTCAAATAGACATAAACTAGCCCCATGTAAGATTGTAAATGGAACAAATCGTATTCTGTATTATGTCTCTTACATTTTCTGATACACCTGAGTATATCTGTTTCCTAGAAGCATATTTCCTAGTAGAATACAATATACTCCATTCAGTGACCAAACGTGGATTTAAAAAAATAATAATTTGTGATGTAGCATGCAATGTTAGCATTTTAAAATCAATTTTATGTTGCTACTTTTGCCTCTTCTTATTTTGAAACAAATGCAACACTTTTGCTTAAAAGATCACACTTTCTAAAGAAACTGTTTCCAGTAATCAGATGAAGAGTATGTATCATTCTCTTGATTTCTTTGTATTTGTTTTCAGCAATGACAAAGGATGATATGGCTTCTACTCTGAACCACGGTAAAACAGGAGTTGTAGCTATTGTTGTCATCCTCGTCCTAGCTGGAAGTGGCCTTGCAGGCTATTTCTTCTACAAAAGAAGAAAGAATCGCTTGTCAACAAATGACAGCTTTGAGAACAATTTGTATTTTAATAGTGATGCAGTTCCTGGAACTAGTGACACAAAGGATCTTGTGACCAACATAGAACGAAATGAACATGCGACACTCTAATGTAATAAAATGAAATGTAATGTATTATGTAATGTAAAATGTAATGTAATAAAATAAAATGTGCCTTGTTTTAATAAAATTATGCAATTAGAATTAAGCCAAAGTTATTTTCTTGTGTACAAATACTGTAGTAGCCAGTCTCAGTGTGTGCATATTGCCATACACAACAGTTACTTTATTTTGTAACCATTGTGTAGTGCCTAAGACTGCAGATCTCGCGATTTGATGACCCACATTGGTGAGTGTGGTCTTAAGAAAAGAGATAATATTGGCCAATTATTAAATGGAACAATAGACATGGATGCAATACAGGAAGTAGAATGTAGAGAGATCCACTTGAGAAGGCTGCCAAGATTTGAAGTTTCTGCACCAGATTTATTTCAAGCCGTGCTAATGCACAGATTCTCCAAGCTATTCAGCAAGTGTCTCTCTAATTCTACCATCTTTCAAGTATTCCTAGGGACTTAACTACAGGGATAGTTGCTAGACAACAAGTCTGTATTTAGGCACATCCTCTTTGAAGCATGTTGGGAAAAAATCCTTCCATAATATAACTTCAGGTCCCACAGTGTCACACAACATAGAGAACCAAGTATGTAGTTCTTGTACTTTGTGTATTCTAGGGTTTAATTAGGTAAAATCTGAGGGCAGACCTCTGGAATGAAGTGTGGTTGGCGTTAACTGCCAGTGTTCTGGCTGGCCACAGGTGGGTTTGTCTGGTAGAGGTGACAAAGGTTGTGGCATAACTTCCTTCTTCTCAGGACAACATCTGCTGAGGGGAGGGAGGAACATTTCCTATAGGTGTTCTGAAGGTTTATAGGAGCACTGGATAGCTGTTACAGTGAACATGTGTCGGTACTGCTCTTCTACAGCCTCTCAATAAGTAGCATTAGGTTGGTGGGGTGTGTGCTGGAAGTCAAGAACAATTTAGCTTTATCAGTTTATTAGTTACTACTGATTTATTTTCTTTCTAAAATGGCTAGATCAGTTACCATGTAGGGAAATCTTAGATTCCCAAAAGTGGACTTTATATTTCTAATTTTTGTGAATCTTGTAAAATGTAAACCATGCATGATTCCTCACTCACATACAAAGGCTTGCAAGGTTTGGTTTTGTGGTTTCAGATTTTGTTTTGTGAAATAAACAGTAACTAGCTTTGATTTTTTTAAATAGTTTTTCATTTTATAGCCTTGTTTATATAAGACTCTAACAGGTTAAAGTTATAAAGGAGATGATACAACCAGGAAGACACTCCATCCTAAGTTGTGATCAAATAATATATGGACCATATTTTTCTGAATCTGTCCAGGGACTGTCTGCTTATAGCACAGACAAAAATGTCAGCTGAGTGATTTAGTAAAAATCTTGAATTCCATATGTGTGTAGGTAAGATGGGAAAATTTGTTCTGGAACCCCTTTCCTCCTCTGGCTCTGTGCTCTTTCTCCAAGTTATTTCCTTGCCTCGGTTGCTGTTGCTGTTTCCATTTTTGATGCGCAGTTTTTGAGCATGTCTTTTCAAGGAGCAGTGCTTCTAATGGTTCTTCTTGCCACCTGATGCAGCTTGTGTGCCAGAAACCTCCTGACTGATTTAAGATCACAGAATCATAGAATCATAGGTTGGAAAAGACCTCTAAGATCATTGAGTCCAACCGTCAGCCCAACACCACCATGCCTGCTAAACCAAATCCCAAAGTGCCCCATCTACACGGTTTTTAAACACCTCCAGAGATGGTGACTCAACCATTTCCCTGGGCAGCCTGTTCCAATGCCTGATACTAAGGATTATGTCATTTCAATTGTATGGAGAAGCAGTGCCAGCTATATAGGTATGTGAAAGGGACAGCGAAAGGTGACGAGGCCCTGACTGGCACCCCAAGCTCGCTGCACCAGCTATTGTGCAAACAACAAAAAGGTGCAGTCTCTACCCAAAAGAAGTTCACTCCCGTTCTGGGGCCCTGCACAATCTGAAGGCGGTGTCTGCACACCGAGTGATTCTTTCAGGTAACACTTCATCACGTGTACATGTGCAAACATATGATTGGAACAAAATAAAGGTTGAGGGGATGTCTCATTTCTGGTGCTCTGCCATACTCACCAGGCACATCCCTACGGCTAAGAAGTGTCAGTGAGAGAATCCAGCTGCTGGAGCCTGGATAGTCCTGAACTCGTTATGCCTGAAATCCAGCATCACCTTTGAGTTGAAGAGAATTAAAAATGCCATGCTAGTTAATAGCTGGCAGTAGGTGCAGCTGCTTCCGTGAAATGCTGTGTCTGTTCTGCTCACCTGTCCAAATGCGTACAGAAAAAATAGAGGAGGTTCCATACCAGAAGCTCTGCTCTGAAGATGGATCTGCTTGGCCTGCTTGTTTTAGGAGGGGGAGTGAAAAAGACTTGAAAGATTTTCAGAAGAGGAGGAAATTTAAGCTGCATGGTTTACTGTCCCTCCTATTGCAATGGAATTGAAGCCAATTCCCCATTAAAAAGAGCAAACGTGGAAGCAGTGACATCTCCAGCACAGGAAATCATTGCAGTTCCGTGTGGTAAGCGCTACATGCTTCCATGAGCACTGATGCCTTATGCACAAACTCTAAAGGAGGTTTTTGAATAGAAGGTAGAAAAATGAACAAGCTTGAACACTTTAAACACTATCTAATTAAAATAAGATTAAATAGAAGGCTTTTACCTAGGGACCTGTTACTATAAAAAAAGGATTTCTTGGTTTTTGTTCTGGTGGGGTTTTTTGCTTGTTTGGGTTTGGGGTGGGGTTTTTTTCTTCCTCTTTTTTCCCAGCTAGTACCTTTCAGTGATGGTGACTCATTTATTAGACTGTTTGAGTAGAGACTCCAGTCCCAGTTTTTTAACATCATCATTCCTTTGGTCATACTTGTTACAAAACTGATCACAAAATTTCAAGAAAAATTGAGAGAGCAGTTTCCAGACTGGTGTTCTCTTTCCACACCCTCGTGTTATTTCCATTGTCCCTGGACTGAGTGGTTGTGTGATGGTTTTGCCAAACATCATTTGGTGATCTGGCATTATGCCCTCTTCCTGCTGCTAAGCGGCGATGTTCCTGACAAGTGATTGACTACGTCAAAAAAGTTTTGAAGACTGAGAGGGGGAAATTATTGATGTTGCTCTATTTGACTGTAAAAAAGGAGCATGTCTTCTGGGAAATGATTCATTTTCATATGGATGTGGTATAATTTGTTACTTAATGTGTTCTGATCCATCACCAATTCTTTCAGCCATTCTCTACTACCAGCTGCTCATCCTGTTGGGATCGGTCAGGTGCCTTCGAACCGCCTTGTCGCTCTTGTGGTCTCTTATTTTGTCTCCTGAGTAGATGCCACTTCTATGGGAAGGTTTTGGGCTGTATGTTGCATAAATATACATTCACAGAGGAATTGGGAACTTGCTTTTCTGAAATATTCTTGCTGTAAAACCGAGGAAAATAATTTCACGATGAACAAAATGAAATGTAAGTGATGGGTAGAAAAGCAAAGGAAATTTTTAACCAATCACTAATAATTCATATCCATAATCCTCTGATTCTGCCAAGATTTCTTATGTTTGATCTTGGCAGGTTAGAGCAGTAAAAAAAAAAAATTTTGCAGCATGAAAAGGTAGCAAGAAAATGCTTTATGTTGCTCTTTCAGTGTATTTTGAGCCTATCTAGGAAAACGGAAAGGTTGTTCACTCTCTGGCTTTTTTTTTTTTGCTAGAATGTGTCTACAGAGGTTTAAAGCATGTCTTTTTTATTTTGAATAATGTGTCTGTTGTAAACTGTGGTTGTGCTATATGTGGGGATTCTGCGTGCAAATCTTACATCAAGTTATAGCAGGCTAAATAATCACAAAATTCCTTTCACATTTTAATACCAGTGATTTTTGAAAATGAATTATTTACATTCTGTAACGAAGCATCTTGTTGAACCTGGACGGACTCACCCATCTATTTCTCTGGGCAGCTGAGGAACAACTTGATGGCAATATTCAATAGCGTGTAAAGGTTTGTCTCTTTGCACATTGTTATGTTCCTTGATACCCTTGTGCTTAATTTTCGTTTCCCCTTTTCCCCAGAACAGTTCAGACTTCAGAGAAAAGGTGGTGAATCTGCACACTGTGCTTGTAACTTCCTGCCCGGGAGCGGCGATTGCCGAAGGAACAATGCTGACTCAACACAAAACTCAGCAGCCTCTCTTCCTCACCGCTTCCAAGATTTCAGGGTGCGCCTTGCCGAGTGGAAGATGCTGGAGTGCATCTCTGCAATCTCCTGATTTTTTTTTTCCCAGTTTGTAGGCGGTGATAGGGTCTGCTCAGGCAAACATACAAACACTGAGGCGAAGCTGACCTTACTAAGCTTTACACTTTCTCAGCCTCTCTCAGCAGATCATCAATAACAGTCCTTCAGCAAACCCCGTTCGTTCTTCAGAACAGACCTAGTTTCTTTTTCCCTGTTGTAATTGTACTTGTTGCCTCCCGGTAGCTTTGGAGATGCTGAGATGTTGTATGCAACAGAACCACAAGGGATTACATTTCTCCTGCCTAAATAGTACAGAATATTTTTTCCATCCGCACATCTGGAGCTCCTGAACAAGGAAGCAAGGCAAGTTGGGAAGCTGAGGTTGCAGAGTTGAGCATTCCCGTCTTGGGGAGTACCAGAACGCTTTCCTCCAGACTCAGTGCAGCCATCTTTGCATATGCATCATAATTTACTGAGTAACTGACCATCTGCTGCATCGTTGAGGCAGCCCTCTCTTTTCTCCCACTTCCCTCAGGTCTCACTGTCCTTCTCAGGCTCCCATTCTTTCCATGTTTTTGGTCTAGCTGCACCTGCTGGCCTTCAGGTCCCACTATTTTCTTTCACTTTCTCTCTCTTTTTCTGCTCTAATCCCGTGTGTACCTTTTCAGACCTAGTGAGTCGTCCACCTGCATCTGAGTCAGAATGACAGAAGCAGGATTCCACATCCTCATGTAGGTGTCTAGGGTTTTCATTGCCTACAACAGCAGCAATTTTCAGGGAAAGTCTTGCTGCAAATAAAATATTGTGGAAGTTATCCCAAACCAGCCTCTCCTGAAGATAAGGGAACTGGGGTTTTTTCAAAGACCACATGGAAAAAGGAATGTAAATATTCCCTGAAAGTGTGTTTTTTCTTCCCTACCCTCTATGTATTTTGAATTCTTTTGCCTGTCATAAAGGTGAGAGGTTTTTCAAAGCAAAAATCTGAACTTTGTCAGAATGCCTGAAGTATGTGCACTTTAGGGGGTGCAAACTTCCACAGACCAGCAGGATGAAAAAAGTGGAAGTATTCCTTATCACTTTAGTTTTCACCTCTAGCAAAAACTGAAAATCCACCATGTTCCAGTTACAGGTTACCTTATTCCTAGAACTGTGTGGTTTCTTTTCAGAATTTCTTCAATTGTTACTGTCAGTTTGGGTACATTGCTCCCGCATATAGTCAGAAATGGAGCAAAAGAAGGGTCAGGTGCCTCCTGAGGAACACAGGTCCTATTTTCTACGGCTTTTCTGTTTTCTGCAGAACTGCAGACATGGGGAAATTCTGCTTTTCTCCGATTCTAACTACTTGATTTTCATGGTGTCCCAGCCCATTTTTCACAGTACTGCACTGCGCTCTGTTGTTTTCCTCATTTATTGATACAGACAAGTCTTCCCCTTCTTTTTTACCTTTTTTCCTTTGTTTCCAGTAAAGGGATATTCATGTCACTTTCTTCATAAACATAATGATCCTGAATTGTATGATACGTCTCCAGAAATCCTCACTAAAATGTTACCTCTTAGATCTCATATTTCTATGGAACAGAAAACTTTTACACAGTAGAGAAACTAGCTTAGAAAGCAAAGTTTATTCATTAATGTATTATTTCAAAATTACTCATGTGACAAGATGCAGTTCCTTATTTGCAGCTCAGAACTTCCCTGTATCTGTCGGGTCTTAAAAACTGAGAAGGATTTGTTAATCTGGTTCAGTGCAAGACAGGTTTTCTTGCAAGGCGCAGATTTGGTCTTCAGCATCGATTTGAGGCGAAGGGGACCAGGGAGAGAAACATTTGGCTATGGCTGTCTACCTGCTCCTGACCTTTCTCTTTTGCTTTAGTACATCTCTTCAAATGTCTGGTAAGTCTTTGTCCTCTGCTGAGTGTGGAGGTTTGCAAGTCCTTTCTCCTGCTTTCCTGATGTCCTTCTTCATGGACAGTGAGTTTAGAACTAGCCACAGCATGTAATTTGAAACAGTTTTATTAAACTCTTAAATTTGGTGCTACCTATATAGGCATTCTGTTTCCTTAACCCAGTTTTCAAGGTGTTGTATGAGTGAAAGAAATACACCAATAGATGTGGGCATAACCTGGACAGTGCTGGTTCTTGAAAATCAGCCAGCTGAATGCAGAAAATAGCTGATCTCAAATTACTCCACCGGAGGTTAGAACAGCGCAGATGTACAGGGCTGTGTCCGCTCAGCAAGCACAGAACCACTGGCTGATGTGTGCTGTGAGTTTCTCTGACACCACCTGTAGACCATGGCATACTGATCATTGCATATTGGAATCCTGTTTCCAAGCTGATGACTTTTGGAGGGACCTTACAAGCTTCTGTCCATGACACTCCTACTGCTGAGAGGAAAACAAATGACGCTTTGTCTGCAGCTCTTCACAGAATCACAGAATCACAGAATAGTAGGGGTTGGAAGGGACCTCTGTGGGTCATCTAGTCCAACCCCCAAAGCTCTTCCCCCAGAAAGCTCCCAGCTAGAGAATTGCAGGAGTCCAATGCTATCACTTGAAGGGCAGCAGGGACTAGTCAACAACTCTGATCTAATCCACTACAGGAGAATTTCTTATGTGCATGTTTTTGCGTGAGACCAAGGCAGGTTTAATCCACCCTCTGCCAACCCTACTGAAGAACCATTGCAGCAGGAGAGCTGTGCCAGGGGAAATGCCATCTGGCTTGTTCAGGTCTGCAGACTTTCAGAGAAACATCATCGAGGCTATTTCACCACTCCCTGGCAGCTCAGGGATGCAGGGGGTTGTGAAGCCCCACTTAACTATTCCACCCCTGGCAGGAAACCTTGGTGGCACTAAAGCTGGCACAGCAGAGTGAGTTGGGTTATGTTCCTGTCGCTTAGAGGGGAGCTAAGGCATGCAAGGCCAGCTGCAAAAGTGGTCAAGGTCTGGAGCAGGCTGAAGCTGTGGCTCTTTTTTGAAGCTGGTCTTAAGATACAAAATCCTGTTGTGCAGTGTCTCACGTTTATATTTACAAGCGTAGCTATTAATTGCACTTAGGATACTTAACTGCGCTCAGAGCTGAAGTGATGGTGCTGCAAGTTGTGGCTTCCCTCCTGTGAAACTCACAAGTTGAACTCTGTGAAGAAATGATTTTTGCACAGTTGCCAAAAATTTCCAAAAAAGAAAAATACCCCAATTGCTTGATGAGCTGAAAGGCACAACGTCATTCCAGGCCAACTATAAAATGGTTGAATTTTGAGTATGCAAACCATTTTTAATAGCTCTAAAGCAAAAGGTCTTTTCACTTGGAAAAATTAAATCCTGTTTAATATGCTGACTGGTGGTGGAACTTTGAAGAATTCATGAAATTAATAAAGGTCATTTTCAAATGGCATTTGAGAACAGTGTGCTTTAAGGAAGGATGTGAAGATGAGCATTTCTCTTGAAAGAGCTATATTTTCAGTCTTTGTGTTGCTTGCATCTTAAGAACATTTAGATGAGTATCCTTCATACTGATGATTAAACTCCCATGATTTCTTTCTCTATGGACTCTGTATATTCAATTTTTTTCTGTAGCAGACAGTCAAATAGCAAGTAACTGACTTACGTCTCACAAAATCTCTCCTCAGATGTTTGAATTCTCATTTTATTTTATAGGTAATGGAATATTTTCAGTCTACAATGAAGACAGCAAGCTGTGCGCCCAAGCTCAAAACTCTAGTTCGGTCATAACTACCACTTGTGATGAGCACAATGAGTATCAAAAGTTCAGGTGGGTCTCTGCCACGCAGCTGTTGAGCATGGGGCTCAAGCTATGCCTGGGAGTGCTCGCCAAGGAGGAGGCGGCTGCCATTACGCTGGAATCCTGTAACAGGACAGATGAGCTCCAGTGGTGGGAATGTAGAAATGACACACTTGCAACTCATGGCAAAGATTTATTTTTCAACTATGGCAAAGGGATGGGGAAGAAAATCAGGTTGTCCAAAGGATCAGGCAAAGGGAGCAGGTGGAAAATCCATGGAACCACAGACAGCGTGTGCTCCCAGCGCTATGAGGGTGAGTACTGAAAATTAATTTTTGCTTATAGCTAACTTGGCTGCCCCTATTTACAAAGCATCCCACCACCTGCTTGTCATGCAGCAACCCTTTTCTCAGCGACATCAGTAGCAGAGCTGACTACGAATAAGGAGCAGAAATGCAAGGCGAACATGACTGTATATATTTCTGCATAACCTGGAAAGCGCAGTTCTGTCAAATGATCGAGTAAAATGACCAAGGCCTGTGGTGTAATCATAAGGAAGAATGGGAATTCTGTTTGTACAGCAACAGTGGGAGAAAATCTATGACTGTTTCAAAATATGTCTGATCAATTTGTAGAAGTGGTGATTGTGCTATATTTAAACATTTATTGTTGCTATTACTTGGTTTGGCCATGTACTATCTCTAAGAACTTAATTTCTAGTTAACATAGATGTGATCCATTTTTAACAGTGTTTACCTGGTGTTTCCCAGGCCCAGCAAGAAGAAAAATTAGGAAAAAGGAAAAGGAAAAGCAGTGCTTTAATAATTTAGGATGCAAAAAGGCCTGACACCCTGACAAAGGAACACTGGAGAGTCAGATGTCCTTTTCCCACATCATCCCTCATCATTTGACTGCATGGAGATGGGAGGGTCACTTCCCAACAGAGTTACTTGCAGATTTAAGATAAAACTTCCTCTCACAACGACCAATGAAATATTCTGATATCTCCTTTCCAAGCCTCTTCAACCATACGAGGAAAAAAAAAAAGATCCTAAACATCATTTGAGGACAGAAGTATATATGCAATGGGATAAGCTGAGGCACAAATATCTCTGATACAGTAGTCCAGATAGCAATGAAAACAAAAAATTAGATAGAAACTAGTCTGGGTCAAATAAGTGTTTTTTGAAAGTCTGAATTCTGAATATCTTGCGATAGATATGTCTAATTGGCACAATAGCCTTGGAAGGCTTTGTAGTATGAAGTACTGATGTGTTGAGCTCTCGCAGAACTCAGCTGTGTACACAGAGAGCTGCCAATAAGCAGAAACTGTGGTGAACATTTGATACCAGCTGACTACTATTGCTCTGTGTTTCTCTCTGTAGATACCTATACACTGGGAGGAAATGCCTTTGGTGCACCTTGTGTGTTCCCTTTTAAGCGCAATGGTAAATGGTATGCTGAGTGTATCCCTCTGAGCGACGATGCAGGTTCTCTCTGGTGTGCAACTTCTTCAGATTTTGATAAAGACCAATTGTTTGGAAATTGTCCACTAAAAGGTAATTTATTTATAAAGATTTCAAGAAAGGCACTAAGCAAAAGTTTCATCCACTCGCATGGTCAAAATCTCCTTGGGATGTGGAAGTAACACTGGATTCTGGCAAGCCTAGTTCACTGGTGAGCTAAGCAATGATAAAATGAGGTATCCCCTCTCACTGGTTTTCCAGCTGAGGAGTAGTTCTACAGTGCTGCCGAGACTGGTACACATGAGGAGTATTGTGAGGGTGGTGAATGGGACTGATGGAAGAAGGAAGGGAAAAGACCTAGGAGTTAGTGAGAAGAAAGCCAGGGCGAATGAAAGGCAGAAAGAAGTGCAATGGATGAGGAAGGTGAGATATAGGGAAGAAGGAGACAGTAGTGTATCACAGGATGGAGCAGAGAACAGGAGGGCTGGAGTGACTGGAAGGATGCAGGACATGGGCAGTGACCTTCACCTGCCTTTGGTGCTCCTTACACCCACAAATCACCCAACACAGCTTTCCAGTAACCCCAGCACAAATACCCTACCCCTTCCCCCCTGCTTCACATCTGATTGGAAATGATCCTTGCTGTCATGTTAGGAGGTCTGGGAGAGCGTAAGAGGGGTCTCAAGGTAAGAAATGGATGTGGAGACCAAGGTTTTCTGTATAGGGAATGGGGAAATATGTGTCTACAGGTAGCATATATCAGTGAGTGGGTTAGTGTGGACTGAACTGTGAGAGAAGTAGATGAGTTATATGAATAAAAAAAAACAGGGTGGATGTAGAAAAATTAGGTTTGTAAGGAGAAGTAGTTTCTTATGTTATTAATGTATGATTAATATTGAATGGAGAAAGTATAGGTATGTGGCAAACTATGTGTAATAACTTAGCAACCCATACATTTACACAGTTTTAGTCTGCAATGAAGATTTTATTTTCTGCATTACCAAGTACGATTATCTTGTCATGTAGCTGTTATCATGTTTTATAGACACCATCCACGATGACCTTTGGAAAACAAATCCTGTGACAGAAATCCACTATCAGATAAACTCAGAGTCACTTTTGACATGGCACCAAGCAAGAAAAAGCTGCCAGCAGCAGAATGCAGAATTATTAAGTGTCACAGACCTTCATGAAGAAATGTATTTATTAGGTAAAGTGAATAAAGGACCCAAAAAGATTAATCCATACAAATAAAATGTAGGTCAGCTCCAAGAGCTTTAACACAAAAAAATTATAGGTACCTTGTGAATATAAGTCTTAGTGACATTCTTAAAAAACTGGTCACTTTCTTACAAAAAAGTGTATTAAAAGAATGGAAAAAATCTAAGTTATATTAAAAAAATCTACTATGACACTTTTTCTTTTTCCATGCTTTAAAACTTTATTTCAAGTTTTATTGAATAACTTACAAAATCAGAAGCATTTAGTAACTTGACTGTTTCTTTTGGCCATTTAGGGCTCACCAGTGACCTGGGTGTCAGTGCAAAGCTCTGGACTGGTCTTTTCAGTGCACTTGACAGTGGCTGGCAGTGGATTGGGGGCAGTCCTTTCAGATACCTGAACTGGGCTCCAGGTAAGTGCACTTTTCTGAAACGATAATCAGTGTCTGGGCCAAAATTCTCTTCCCCATCTTCTTGTCACATAATTCCTTTGGCTTCATAGAATTTTCACAGATTACAGGGAATTATGGGAAAGGTAAGATAGTACAGTAATAGGAATCACATCAGAGATGGGTCGCCATTAATTCTGAATTTCCCAGAAAAAGCAGATAGCTCATCTAATAAAGCAGTTAAAACCAAAGATTTACAGCTCATTCTATACTTTTTTTTTCCATCCACAATATTCTCATCAGGCATGTTATTCAAACCAAACAAAAAACCTCATGAAAAATTATGTAAAGTGAATGCAAAGAAAGGAGAAAAAAAACCCTCAGAGAAATGTTGCATAAAAAATGTTTTCAATTGTTCTCAGTTACTGCTTATGACGTTTATCTGATGTACATTATCTTGGAAAGTTTGCACTCTTTTCTCAGGATCTAAGTCACCATCTTGCATGTTGGCTCTTTTGGTTTGGCCTGGATAAATGCCAGGTGCCCACCAAAGCCGCTCGATCACTCCCCTTCCTCAGCTGGAGAGGGGAGAGGAAATATGATGAAAGGCTCGAGGGTTGAGATAAGGACAGGGAGAGATCACTCACCAGTTACTGTCACAGACAAAACAGACTGAACTTGGGGAGAAAAGGGAGTTTAATTCATCACCAATCAAATCAGAGTAGGATGGTGAGAAATAAAACCAGATCTTAAAACACCTTCCCCCC
>Ga0065711_1003170_pt1 | contig 29389 bp, 17 predicted proteins | sample Hoacrofraction12_FD_59098 | JGI IMG/M metagenome (GOLD analysis project Ga0065711, IMG submission 59098) | Hoatzin crop microbial communities from Cojedes, Venezuela - Epithelial fraction 12 v2 (version 2) | ecosystem: Host-associated > Birds > Digestive system > Esophagus > Crop | place... | reverse complement strand
TCGGTCTGCGGAAGGTGTGTGTGCCGGGGCGCGGGGGGACACACGCTTCCACCGCCCGGCGCCGTTCCGGCCGCGCCGGGGAGCGGGTGCCGTGCTGCGGTGGGTGGAAGAGGGGCAGGGCAGGGCTGCTCCCCCCGGCTCTCCCCGGCACGGCCCCGGCTGCCAAAGCCCCGGGCTGCGCCTTGGTCTGTGAAGCTCGCCGCCGCCGTTGTCTGCAGCGGCCTGCGCTGGCGTCGCCCTGGACTTCCAGGCCATGAATTTCACTGGCTTTTGCGTTTTTTGTTTTTTGGGTTTTTTTGGGGTGTGTGTGTAAATCTCACGTGCTTTGGCCTCCGAATCACCTTTTGGCAACACATTCCAGTTTAATGATGCGTGCAGCACCTTGCTTCCCCAGACCTTCCGCCTGGGATTTCATTTTAGGCCCTTTTTCTGAATCTGTCGCTGTGGGACGTGGAGAACTGCAGCCTCCGATTCTCCTCTTCTAAGCCAGTCATATCTTTATAGAGCTCATCAGATCACACCGGTTTTCTCTCTTTCAGCTTGCATGGATTTTTTTAAATCTTTCTTCCTATAGAAGCCATGCCAGATCTTTGGGTATCTGTGTTGACCTTTTCTCTACTTTTTTTAGGCTGGTTTTATCGTTCTACGATAGAGAAGCCAGCATTACACGTAGTGCTCAGGGTGCAAATGCGTAGCACAGATCTGTACCGTGGCATAATGATGCCCATCTCTTGTCCTTAGCCATTTTCAATTATTTCTAACATTCATTTTCCTTCTCTGACCTTCGCAGGCCCAGAGCCAAACTCTTCATCAGACTGGTCAGAGTGACTCCAGATGTCTTTTCTGACTGGTAGCTGATTTAGGACCCCTCATTGTGGCTGTATAGTCCTCTTCCACATGCATCATTTTGCATTTATCAGGAGTTCATTTGTCATTATATTACCTGGTCTCTAGAAATCATGAGACCTTTCTTTCACGGTTAACTTTTTTTCCCTCCCCCCCTGGAATAACTGAATACTCTTGGCCATTTTTTCATTTCGATATACACCATCTTGTCTAAATTACACATGAATGTGTTCATGAGAACCAGCCACTGTTACTGGTGCACTCTTTTTCATTTCAGTCTTGAAATACTTACTGCAAATTGTAAATAAGATTAAATATTTATATAAATATCAGTATGACTGAAGATCTATAATACTTGTTTTAAGAGTTTTTGGTGAAGAATCTGGCCAGATGTTTTTTGAGATTTGAGACTGCTGTGTTGACCAGCTCACTAGTGTCTACATGCTGATTGACTTTCCAGAGAAGCTGAGGAATATGCAGAAGAGAACACGGCTACTCTATGCAAAAATGGCATCTAGGGCTACCAAGTATTTCCATACTTGATTTTCTGGCCAGAAATATGCACAGACACATTACATGGGGCATAATTAGCAAGCACAGGGCCTTCAGAATATCACCAAGTGTGTAGAACAGGTATGTGGAGTGCTAGCGGGGAGCCAGGAACTTACTCTTTGTTCACAAATGAAGCGACACTTTTTGGAAGTTGTTGGCTTGCTGGTTAGGTGAGCAGCTCTGCAGCGAATGAAGCCTTCTGCTTGGGCTGGGTTTACAATATGTGATGGAATTGTCTCCATGTGCTCTGTGAAAGTGTTTGATGTTACTGCTGCCTGGGGTCGTCGGTAGCCTCGGTTGTGTTGCTTACATATGGTTACGTATTTTAGGCAGTCCTTCTACTAGGACAGCATTTCTGTGCAAAATAAGGTGCGTTCAGAAAGCACAGGCAGGCAATTCCACTTACCTGGCTAACCCTGGCGGCAGAATTCAGAGAAGTGTGTTTATAAAAAAGTAAGAAGTTAGTGAAAGTGTGCTGTTAATGCTTTGGGAGCCCCACATCTAAGTAGTATGCTATTTAGTGCCAAGTGCCAAGGAAATGAATGAGGTGTATCAAAAGGAATTTTATTTTCTTTGTAGAGCTTTTATAGCGTTAGCCAAAAGTTCAACAGTCAAAACCACACGGAAGATCAAGAAACGGTAGAAATGTTTGGTAGGAGAGCGTGAAAGAGGCATTCACATTGGAGAGACTGTGGTCATTTATTATCATCATTGGACTAGTTTCTTAGCGTTGCAGACAAGTAATGTTTGGTCGAGTGCCACAAGGAACAGCAAATACCACATCATAGGAATACACATTGCCGTTTCCTAGAAGTTGTAATAGTCTTTGTGTAACTTTTTCAGAACTTCAAAATGCCTCATTTCCCGACAGCTGTTCCCATTTTCAGTAATTGTTGGAACATTTTTGCACGTTCAAATATGGATTCATATATTCTGACCTATATTAAAATGCTTTATAGCTCATTTGCCTTTTTGAAGTTGCTTTTTAGCAATGGCTATGTTGGAGCTTTTAGGCAATCAGCTGAATAATGTAGTCTGGTTATTTCTTTATCAGGTTTGAATTCATGTTTAGGAAAGCTACTCCTTGTTTGAGCTGTAGGATTTTCTTCTCCCTGTTTGTCAATTTAATGAAATTTAGGCTTTCACCTATGCTTAATCCCACACATACTAATGCGTGTAACAGTGAAGATTATGAGTGGATAGCAAACTATCATTTGTGGGGAGCGTCAGTACTATGGTTCCTTGTTATTGTTCACCATACTGGAATAGCATCGTTGCTCTTCCTTACTTTCAGATTTCATAATTTCTGTACAGTTTTAAATACATGCCTGTCTGGGAAAAATCTTCTTGAACGCTACCTTCAAACTTGTGATGCAGCAGTCCCACCAAGCCCTTAAAAGCAAGAAGAATTAAAATGTATAGTGACCAGTTCTCAAACAGTTTTCTGCATAATTTGATTTTGGTAGCTCTGAAAGCATTTTTCTTACAGAGCACCCTCAGGAATTGAAGGATACTATTAGTATAGACCAGCCAGAAGCAGTTTCTTACCACCTGACGCTTTCTACAGCTTGGCCTTGTTGTTGCGCTCATGTTTGAATCACTTTTGTTCTCTTCACAAAAATGTTCAGGTGTTCTTTGATGTGAGGATCGGAGACAAAGAAGTTGGCAGAATCGTAATTGGACTGTTTGGAAGAGTTGTCCCAAAGACTGTGGAGAACTTCATTGCGCTGGCAACTGGAGAAGTACGTTTGCTGTTTTCTTCCACTGGTACTCAAGTTTGTATTGGGAAGTAAATATTTGTTTAATGCTGTTTCAGTTGTGAACTGTCAATCTTAATTCAGTGGAGCCTGTGCGAGAGTGCCACCCCGAAGGCTGTGCACTGGTGTGTGTCTTCTCAGGTCCCTGTGGCTTGGTTCAGGAGATACAATTATGAGATGTTGGATATCGCCACCTCAGTATGTCCCTGCCGTGCACATCTAGCATGTAGAGGTACTGTCGTCCGATACCAGTCAGATAAAGGCAGAGGCTTGGATGTCCTGAATCATACCTGCTTTGTGGCAGTGCAGCCCAGCTGCATTCACGTGCATCTCGGTTCGATTTGTTTCTTGCCAGTACTTGTCCCCGGTGGTGGTGTGTTCTCTGAAATCTGGCAGTTCACCACGTGTATTTCCATATGACTGCACAGAACTGGATGTTATATTCATTTAAATAATTGTTTCATTTTCTTAGAGAGGATATGGATACAAAGGAAGTAAATTTCATCGTGTGATCAAAGACTTCATGATTCAAGGAGGAGACTTTACAGCTGGAGATGGATCAGGAGGTAACATGCTTAGTATCTTCCAGGTTCCCTCTCCTTTTGTCAAATGTCTGCTGAAGAGATGGGCAAAACAGTGTATTCCCTCGGTCTTTCAGCTCACGTAAATGAAAAAAAACACATTTGTTTTAGAGCGTCTAGTACTTTTCTAACCATCATGGGACATAAGCTGCAATGACTTCAGTTACCTGATTATGTGTCCTCTTCCTTTGTCCTCAGTTTGTGCAGATAGCTCTTTTCTGCCTGTGTCTTGTCCCCATTGAAGAAGCATGGCTTTGCGTGGTGGGCTGGAGCCGCGTGACCACCTGAGCTTCTCCTAGAACATGCTGTCTCCAACAGACGGATGCCTCCGCCCTTCCCCTGCTCTGGCTTTGCGGCAGCGCTCCTTCCCCGAGGCGCTTGTTGATTGCATGTATACGTGAACCGGTTCAAGTCATCCAGCAGAAAACTAATCTGTGACGAAACAGAGGGAAGGCAGGCAGGGAAGGAGGAGGCTGTCCTCTGCCCTCAGCTCAGCGAGTTCTGTGGCACCTTCTGAAATGAGGGAATTTCAAAACGGGGGTAGAGAAATAAGAAAATGAGGGTCATGTGCTCTCCCCTTTTTTCTCTTACTACATTTAAAACCATAAACCTACTGGTGGTGTGAGTTCTGGCTGAGTGTATCAGTTCTCCCTCCTGAGCCTCTGGAAGACGAGTTTCGTCCACTAAGGGGGGCAGTCCCAGTGCTGCATCTCCTGCATTGCATGCATTCTGGCTTTCAATTTATTCCCTTCCTTTACACGCACATTCTTCATGTACTGTGATTTGAATTGGATGTGTACAGTTAGTGATTTCCCTGCTGGGACGGAATGGAAAACACACGTTCCTTTTCCTTGCAGCGAACAATGGGGAAGGCTAAAATACCAAAGACACAGTTTTAGCATTAAAGGTAGGCAGTGTTTGTTCGCCTGCTAATACCGTTTATTGGGGTAGTATCTGGCGGTGTGTTGGGAGCAGTGTCCCCATTGTGCTAGGCGCTGTCCAAACAAAGAATGAGACTGGAGGCCGGCCTTCTCTTTTCAAAGTGGTGGTGTTTTAAACGTGAGTCAAATGTTTTCTTTTCTGAACTGTTCTAGAAACATCAAAATCCTTATGTGATGTTTGCACAAATCCACACTGAGCCTTTGAGGGTTACTTCCATGTGGCCTTTATATATTTCTAAACATGTCTAAAGCAATTTCTTATTAGAGGGAAAAAAACTGTAAAGATTAAAATTGTCACAAAACATGGCAACCTTATTTTTAGTGGCTGTAATTACAGAATTAAAATTTGTTGAACAGGGTGAAGTATACTGTTGTTCAGTGGTGTGTGTAAACAGGACCTTTGACGGTACTCAGATTGCTTGTTGAATTCAAAAGGATAAAGCATCATCAGCTTGAAATATTCTCTCCTTGTATGTGGTGTTTCAGCTTATCTTTTTCTTTACACGCAAAATGCTTTTAGTTATGGAATCACTCACGCTTAAACAGTGATGGTGCTGTGCTTATTCAAACAATGAATATTCAGGTCCTGAATTTATACTTTGTTTTTCCCATTTTTTAACAAAAAGGGGTTCTTTTTGTTTGTTTGACTTTCGCTTGTTTGTTTGTTTGCTTTCTTATTTTGTGTCATAGGAAGAAGCATCTATGGAGAAAGGTTTCCAGATGAGAACTTCAAGCTCAAACACTATGGAATTGGATGGGTTAGCATGGCTAATTCTGGCCCAGACACCAATGGATCCCAGTTCTTCATCAGCGTGACAAAGCCTTCCTGGTTAGATGGAAAACACGTAGTCTTTGGCAAAGTCCTTGATGGAATGGTAAGCTAAAAGTAGTGTCAAGATTAATCCAAGAAAATCTGGACAAATTCTGCTGCTTTGTATGTAATGGTGTTTGTAGCACCATTGTGGTTGAAAACAATAAGAGTGTTTATCTAATATGTACATGGTAGAAGATGACTGTGAAGACCCTGGAGCTGGACAATTTGGAACTGGGATAGATGGAATGGCGACTGCAGAAATGGAAACTTAAATCATGCGGTTGGCTTCCACAGCTCTTGCTTCAGACCACTAACCACTGAAATCAGCACTGACACCTGTGCAGATTACAAATGGGATAAGTTCAGGTCCCTCTTTCACTAATGCTGTTAGCCATGAAATAATTGTATTTCTACAAGCTAAAATCTAATTTTGTAGCATGTGCTAGTTATAGATAACACTTTCACAGGGGTTTTAGAAGCATGTGAAGTATACAGACACGTATATTCAGATCTGTTTAAAAAGGAAAAAAAAATCTTGTTAATTCCCTGAAACTGTACACAGCTGCAAACTGATCAAAGCCAAATAGAATTTAAGTTTAAAAATGGCATTTCCAACAGATTATACTTTTAGTAGTTTGGTTTTCCTTTTAAACTATTCCATGTAATCTGTGTTTTGAAATGAATGGGGGAAACATGAACTGCTGCACCACTGTTTGAGGAATTTGAAAACCTGATCAGAACCCTTGCGTGTTCCTCCCCCTCCCTTCATACTGAATCCATTTTTCATGAGCTACAGTAGTAGCTGAAGATGTCTGAGGAGACACTTAGGCTAAGTTACAGTTTAGTTAGATTAATGGACAAATGTCCAAAGCCAGGTAGTCAGTATTCCTAACTGAATTTTGTCCTTCAAAAATACTACTTTGATGAGTTGCCCAGCGTGAGGCTGGCAGTTTACCTGTGCCTGTCTGACTGGAGGGCATGGTACGACACTTAAAATCTGTGGGTGTTATCCTAAATATAGCAGCAGTCATCAGATCTTTTGAAGCACAGTTACGCTGTATGGTTAGAAAAATAATTACTGCTTTATCCTTTATGAGTATGGACTTTATGTCCTTAAGAGGTCTTTTCCAGCCTATGATTCTGTGATCTCTGGGTTCACTGTCTACTCATAGACCACAGATAGACCCTGCATGTGCTAGGCCCATCAGCTGAAAGGGTATTTTCAGTTGCCCCTGCATAATGTTTTTGTTGGCTGAAAGTTTTGATAGAAGGGGAAACAGCCTTCCACATGCTTCTGTCAACTGTGTGTGGGTTGCAGAGTGGCACAACTGTTAAAGTGGGGGGAAGAAAAATGGCATGTGGGAATTCAACAGGGTAAAGGTTGTTGTTCAGAAGTTGCTTAATAAATAGTAACGCTGGGAGCACTTAGTTGTTTACCTGGTACCAGACTTGAGCCACTGAAGTTTCCTTGGCTAAAATGAACTCCTTTTTTTTTTTTTCACAGTCTGTGGTGCACTCAATAGAACTCCAGCAGACAGATGAACAGGACCGGCCCCTTCAAGACTGTGTGATTGTGAACAGTGGCAAAATAGCTGTAAAAGAACCATTTGTAGTTGAAGTAGGCGACTGGTGAGACCAACAATCAGAATGGAAAGCAAAACTTAATCACTTTAAGGGCCTGTTTTTGACCGATCTTAACTATCCACTGAGTTTTCTCCCGAAAACATAAGAAGGCTAGATTTAGACAATGCTTACATTTGCCAAATACATAAAAGATATGTTGATTTCCATAACAACTTGATGGAGCTGTCACTCCTTGAAATTCAAGACATAGTCTGCTAAATCCTAGATCTTGCAGAAAAAGTCTTTCACGAAAAATTTTAGAAGTACTTCTATTTTTTCAAGGTTTGAAATACAGTCATTTTGTTATCTTTGGAAATTTTTGCAGTATTTGTTTCTGCCTTTTCAACTGAAAATATTATTTTCTGTAACAAATCAGCATTTTTAAAAATTAAAAAAAAAAAGTAAAATACAGAAGTGTTTTGAATAAATAAACTTTGTTTTCAAATAAATACTTAATGAAGAGCTTTTTATCCCCCTGGCCATTTTTCTGACGTCAGGTGATTCTGCAAAATATGTAGGGGGTGCTGCTTTCTAGGAAATGAGGTTGTAAGGTGAGAGCAGGGGTGGTAAATTTCTCTAATCATAATGTGTCAGATAAAGTCCCCGCTGTCCTTCAAAAAACAACAGTGTTCAGATACAACCCTGTAATCAAGAAAGAGTGGCGCTGTCTGTTGTTAAGTAAGATCTCAGATTAAAACAGAAGAGTTCCTTGTTTCACAGCACAGTGAATTCTGTAGCATGCAGCTAATGTTATTTATGGTAAAGCTCAAATGCTCTTCCTTGCAGTTCTGCTGTATGTCAGAGATGCAACTTTAGGCTCATTATTTTTGTAACGCTTCTCAAGTAGCTCTTCAGCTGACAACTTAACTGGTAGCTTTTAAACAAGGTCAGCGTAAGGTACAGCTTGGGGAGCGCTGTATTTGATGGGCTCGTTAACGAGTTACGTTGTGCTCCCAGGGTAGAGATGCGGGTTGTTTCTGCCGAGTTTCCAGTGGTTTAGCTTTGTGTGGTGACTAGTTTCCTGGAGGGTGTCCTGGAGCCCCGGAGATGTCCCCAGACGTTGCATGGCACCGGGGAAGAGAGAGCAGGACAGCGCAGAGCTTGTGGGTGGCTACGCAAAGGAGCAGGAGAACGCTGTGGGCAGGGTTTTACCTCGGGGCCTCCCAGCGTGTCGTTCATAGCTACAGGGGTGCTGCTTCTGGTTCACTGGCCGCAGCCCCGGCGGGAAAGACTGACGCTTTTTCTCAGAGACCTGTGAAAGTATTACTGTCCTCTTTTAAAACAGAGCCAGAGGAGAACTTGTCAAGGGCCTCTAAATTTGTACTAGGCAATCAGAGTGCCATTTTAGGCGTTCGGTTTTCTTTCTACTAACTGTTTAAAGTAAAATTCTCTGAAAAGCAGCACTGGGAAGCAGTTAGGAAGTGAGAGCGAGAGTATCTCAGACTCCCTCGCCCGAAGAGCTTTCCGCTAGTAGCTGAAAGCTTTCCTGGGGGTGGGTCCCGCAGGCGGTGTGGAGCTCTGCTACCTGAACAAGTTCCGCAGCCACAGGCCTACCTTCTGTACAAGTCTCAGCTTTTCACCACCCCCAAGCAGCTTTAAAACAGAGGCAGCTGTCGGCAGGAGGCAACCCATGCGTCTCCAGGGTCAGACCTCCGCTTGTGGCTAGCTTCGCTGTTACTGCTGCAGTGCAGCACACCCTTCTGTGAGAGCCCAACAGCTTCCTGAGTTTTTCCCCCCAAGACACAAGCCTCGCGGGTTCAGATAGCGTGGGGCTGAGTTTTAAGTGAGCAGACACCCCGGTATTTTCTCATGCTTCGTGTGGAGATACCTGTAAGACCTGTCGCTGATGACACAGGCTCAGAGAAGTGGCTTGTTTGAATAGGAACGCACAAAAAGCACACTGGAGCGGTACATTCATGTTCTAGTAATTTATTTTGTAATGTCCAGTAGCACACATACAAATTTCCAGTTAAATCTGAACAAATACATATATAGAGGTGTATATATATGTATCAGTTTTAGCGTTATCATTTTACTACTTAATCGTATTCTTGCTTTAGCTTACCACAGAGCTGTATGCTCTGTGACTTATAAAATGTTAAGATATGGAATACAGTTTGCAAGTTGTCCTGAAGAGTAAACATACACTCAGATTAGATGTCATAACTGAATGGAGGTGCACAAATGCCATGTAAAATCTCCTGGTAGACAATTTCAAATGAAATCTAGAAAATTTCCTGAGAGACTGCTATGTATTTCAGAATGTGGAAGCATGTTTTCCAGTAGAAACTCTCCAAACACCTGCACTGCGCTGCACTGGCTCTTTTCCAACTGGATATTAAGGAGCAGATTAAAAATAATTTAAGAAAAATGAACAAAATACTTAAAGTTGCTTTCAGTTTCTTCCTGCTTCACTTTTTTTTTTGTTTTTTGGCAATTTCTTGCACACTCTCTTCAGTGCCAGCACTTTTAATCCATCCACTGCCAGCAATGGGTAATATGCTGGGAAAAATCCTGGTGCAGAAAAGTTTAGTGTAATTTAGTATAGAAATAATAGAAACAATTAGTAAATCTTTCCTTTCAAAGGTTAGTGTAATTCAGTGTATGACTTTCAGCTTTTAGTGTTAAATAGTTAGAGGATGTCAATATATAGAAGGTATAAATAACTTCAATACTGTTGTTTCCATATCTTTTTTTTTTAAAAAGCAGCAATTGTAGTGACATTGATTTTATTTAAAAAGACATAACACTTGAACTTAAAACTAAGGCTGTGCCTCTTGCTTCTGAGCGTAATTTTGACATCACAGAATTTCACTCCTGTGAATTCCACTAAACACGACTCGGTAGACTTGATTCAGCTTCTTCTAGACACGCGTCGCTTCTACCTGGGCAGTAAATGAGGATAAAATATCCCATGTAGAATGCCTTCTATAACTACATTTGGAAAGTCATCTGAAAAACAAGGGAAAAAAGAAAAAAACCTTGCTTTCTTACCTGTCAGAACGATGTAAATGTTTTTGTGAAGCTGAAATAGGTAAGGCCTCGTATAATTTGGGTTACTGCATCACTCAACTGTTTGTCCGTGCTGGGGATGTGCTATCAGTAATGCTGTTTCAGCACTACAGCCACTTTAGTGTAGCGCTGGGCATTGCATGAATGCGCTGCCAGATTTGTAGCTTATTGATTTAAAGGGATGTTCTAATACTTAATGTTGCTAGGCTCCAGCTCTTTATCTGAATCTTTTCTCACAAGGAAGATGGATTACACTGGCAATTCAATTTCTAACAAACTCTCAATATACTTGAAGGAATTCCAAGACTGCTACTGGGAATACTTCAAAGCTGTTTTTCCATTGTGGTTAAAGCAGTGTTTAGACGCAGAAGACTTGAGGATGCCTGTGCAATCAGAAACGATTATCTGAGGCAGGAAAATTTCAGGCTGTCTAATCAACACAAAATGCCATGTGTTATAGAAAGTCATCCTATAATATCTGAAGGAAGAAACCCCACTATGTTCTTACCACAGATGTAGAGGAAGATGGCACGTAGTTTTCCTGTTAAATTTAGCATGAAAGAGGTACCTGACAAAACACAGTAGGAATGGCAGGATGTACATTGCTGAAGTGAAAACATCTTTCACATGCACCAACTCCTGCGTTTTTAATGAGGGGTTTACTTAAATCACTGGGCATTAAGAGTAAGAATTTCTGATCACATCGTCTTAAAATTGCTAGTACACTAGGAAAGGGGTTTGCTTAGAAGAACAGGCTATTTCTGATACAAAACTTTCCACAGTAATAAATCTTTCCTTCACCTATCAGCCTACAGGATATTCAGAAAGGGGAGATGCAACTTTTATAAAAATCATTCGACGCCTGATAATTGGATCACCTAATGTGAGTGGGGATTAGGTTTTGCTCCTAATTCTTTTGTTAAAATCATTTTGGAGGTAAAAACATTGAGCAAAAAGTAGACTTGGACTCAGTAAGAAAAAATAATCCTTACTAGCTTAGAGGTGTCATCTCATTGGTATTAATAAGGTGATTCCAGTGTATTAAAGATGTTACAAACAGAGGCATTTTAGGACGTTTTAACAAACCACAGCATCCACCATAAACAATACATGTATAATTGTCCCCAACTTCTCATAGCAAGTCATCATTATAAAGCACTTGTTAATATTTTTAATCCAATAATGATTCCTTGAGTCCTGCAAGCTCAGCTAGCCCATATCACCCTGGTAGAATAACTGTATGCCGTTGTCATTAATGTTATTAAAAATACTCTTCTAAGGGCAATCTGATACTTTCCTTCTAAATTAAATGCTGCAGTTCCAGAAACCAGTTTTTACTGGTTCTTCTGTAACTTACAGTATATATATATAGGAAAATGACTATTGATTTAAAAAATGATACAACTTTACAGCATCAGAATTACTGTGAGGCTTTGTTGCTTAAAAAATTCAAGCATATTAATTTAAATGTATAAATACACCGAAGCACAGTCTTGCAGATCTGTGATACTTACATGGCCTAAAGAATTGTCAGAACAATTTTCAAACAAGAGACAGCAAATCTGAGATTCCATTTTTTAGCTTCTGAGGTATAATTTTCAATTTGAAGCATTTTACATTTTTCCTTCATTTTTCTTCAAAATAGTAATTTTTTTTTCCCACACACTCAAAAAGAAGTGGCCACATTACACAAAAAAATGATATGCACATGCAATTAGACTGTCTTAGATACATCATGAAAAAGTGAGTCTGAAAATCAATGAGTTTTAGAATTGTGAATCTTATTTTTGGGAAGTCGTCTTGCAGCTCAACAATGCTTAAAGTCCAGTTGTTAGAACAACGATAACATTATGTTTTATAAAGACAAGTAACAGTGCAATGAGGGGAAAAAAAATGTTCTTCGAGCATTATGTTCCAGAAACAACTATTTATTTCATTAAAAACCCACAAATACACAATTTCCTATTTTATGGGAAGATGCTAACAGAGGCATTCCTGTACCCAGGAAAGACTAACTCCACCTCTGATCCAAACAGCTGTCACAGATCACCTTCTTCAAGGTTACTTACTTTCGATCATAGTTTGAACAACCTTGGCTGCTTTTTACAAAGGAATCAGTCTATCAAAGAAAGAACCGATCTGAGATAGAAAATTTTAGAAAGCTCATCTCTATTTTCTCTGTGCTGCAAACTAAAAGGGAAGAAGAATTAAAGACAATGGTAGTTGTGTAAAAACTTTGTTTCTTTCTAAGTAGACTCGAATCAGCTAGCAGAGCCTCTAGACTTACAACTTGGTTTTCTTCTTCCTTTTATAAACTACAACTCACATTCTAATTTGTGTTTTAATTCATTAAGTTAAAGAACAACTTGCAAATGAGTTTTATGTTTTAGGGTCTTCAAATACAAAGAATATTCACCTGCCATATGAAATTCTAAATATTGTGTGTCAAGGCCAAAAAACGACGTGGCAAAAGCCTGAAGAGTCCTTTGTTTCAGATGTCATTAATGAGGCCTACTTAATACTTCAACATGTCACGCATTAGAAGAGGCTTTTATCTTAATCCAAGCAAAGCACTACTTAAAAGAGTAGTTACAACATTCATTATAAAGTTCCTAATGATTTCAAGAAAAGGAAGCTTAGCCTTACTTGGAGTACACGTTAAGAGAGGAAGATAAATATCATCACACAACTGCAAAATCTTGAATGGAAGTCTTACAGCAAAACCTTCCATGTGGGCTGGGAACATTTAGCACTGTCTTAATTTTTCAGGGTAACTGTATGTGAAATCCATTTTCTCTCTCAGGAATGGTATGGAATTAAATGATGTTCATAGTTTACACCCTGCTCTCGTGGCATCCAAGTTTGCAATTAAGAGGAGCATTAAACAGTAAGATTAAGACGTACAATATGGCTCACTCTAGGCAGCATCTGGACCAGCTTTTAGACAGAGGTAACTGTGGGTGCTGCTGCATCACTGTTGTCACTTGGGTCAGGAGTGACCTTGTGAAGCAACCATCTCCCATTGCTGTGCTTCAGTTCATCGACTTTGTGATTTGCACTCCAGCCTCAAACGGGCATTCAGCCTGCCTGACCAGACTAGTGCCAAGTCCAAGTAAAAACCACACGACCCTGTAACGGGTCTTCTAATGTGGACCCTGGTCACACAGGACCTCTGCACTCACTGTTTCGCTCTAGAACCACAACTGTAAGTTCAGTAAGACTCCATAGGGTCGATAGTGTTGGGCCATACTAATAGCTGGAGTGGACATTGCTTGCAAGAGAGACTATTTAACCCTCTCACAACACACGAGTCTAGTCCCAATGGTTTTGAAAAACAGCTTGAAAAAACAACAGAATCACAGAACAGTTGCAGCTGGAAGAGACAAATGGTGGTCATCTGTTCCAACACCTGCTCAAGCAGGGACACCTAGAGCTGGTTGCCCAGGACCACGTCCAGGCAGCTTCTGAGTATCTCCAAGGACAGAGACTCCACTACATCTCCGGGCAACCTGTGCCAGGGCTCGGTCACCCTCACAGCGACAGAGTTTTTCCTGATGCTCCTGTCCTGCCACTGTGTACCACTAAAAAGAGCCTAGCTTTGTCTTCTTCACACCCTCCCTTTAGGCACTTATAAACACCTTGAGAAAATCTCAAGGAAGTATACTTCATTGGCTAAGAAACTCCAAGCAGATAAGTGTTCTTCCCTAAATTTACTCTTAAAAATTTCATGATTTTCAAGGCAGCTCAAGAACCTGACTCTTGATTTGAGGACAGTATTTTGTAAAATCAAACAAAATACCACATTAAAAAAAAAAAAAATTTGCAGCTCTGGGAGAAAACTCTCGCTTGAAAACAAACAACATTTTTAATACAAAATTTAGTAGAAGTAACAGTGTAAACAAGCAAAATGACAAAACCAGGAGGAACACACTACTAAAATGGTATATTTTTACCTGCACACATTTAATTTAAGACAGAGGGTAAGTTCTCTGAATTAATAATGCAAAGAAATAAGGGTTTATAACAAGCTATTTCAAACACTCTTTTGACCCATGTATTAAAAGATGAAGGCTAACGTAAATGTCCTGTGAAACACATCAATTACACAGTAATAATCCAAATGGAAATACAAACATGCTTGCAGCAGATCGACTGGTGTTTAGTGAAAAAGCACTTACAAAGGGCTGCGCCTCTAAGTTCAAATCCTTCAAGCAAAACAGCCCAAAGGGTCAACAACAAGAAAAGCAATGTTCTTCATCTTTTGATTTGAATTCTCAGCAGGTTTGTCTGAGGGAACAACTGGGGGAGAAGATCCCACGCTTTTATAAATCACCCACCCCACTTAGTGTTTTAATGGTTTCTTACACAAGAACTATCATTTTATTGGCAGGTTATTAGATTTTGGACCACTGTCATTTGACTAGGTCGGTATTAATAATAATGTGGTTTATGCGGTGCAGGGTCAGATCAGTAAAGCACTGTTAACAGATGACAGGTTTGATTACCGTTGGCTTTAGGCAAGACATATGGATCCCTTAGGAACAGCAGCACAGGCTGGTGGGACAGTTTGCTGGAAAGGTCAAGAACAGGGATGTCAGTATCAAGGGACAGCAAACAGAATATTCTACAAACTAGCTTTGATAAAGCAAGGTGGCGGAGCCGCACAGGAGCCATGCTGGTGTGTTTCTGCACGCCAGTGCTGCCCAAGAAGGGCAGGGTCTATCTCCTGGGACCAAAGCTCGCCGCTCCTCAGCCACACCGTGAAACTGTCAACATGATGTTGGAGATGAAGGGGCTGCATCCAGGAGGGGCGGCTTGCAGCTGGCTTTGAGACCCTGGTCCTGCTCTGCTGTTTTGTATCGGTGTAATGTGGGCTGCTCCTATGGCCAGGCTCCATGGTCTACAGGCTCTTCAGGCCACCAAACAGACTCAGAATTTCACCACACTCTTCCAGCCACTGAAGCGGTTGCTCTACACCTCACCCATGGGGAGAAGGTCCTTGGAGACCCCTCACAGGGCTGTCTCCCACCCTGGTGATGGTAGAGACATCCTCCCCCAGCCAGCACCAGCCCTCTCTGCTCTGCTCTGTACGTAGATGTGCCAAGCAGCGTGACCACTTACATACAAAGCTGTACCAAATGCGCATAGAATCATTCAGGTTGGAAGAGACCTCTAAGATCATCACGTCCAAGTAGGGGAGAACCCGAATCTCTAATTCCTTCTGCTAAACCTTCATGCTATGAAAAATACATTTCAATGGGTGAAAAACATTCCCAGAAATATTTCAGAGGTAGCAGTGTTCTATCAGGGTTTTGTAAGGAATTTCTCAATACAAGCATAAGGATGCTCATTTCACACTACAAACGGATGGATATAGCACAGCTGATGTGAACTAGCCATAAAATTTAACAAACACATCTAGTTTTAATGCCAAACTACTGCTATTTTGTCAACTGCAAGGAACAAGTACAGTAAACGCCAACAAGTTCAAGTAGTTTATTAATGTGGTATCCTAGAAAGAGTAGGAATCAAGCTCACCTTGATTCTTCAGATTCTGTTTCATCAAAAGAGCTGCAAGTAAAGTGAGAGGAAACTTTGGTTACAACAAAATTAACTCTATAATTAAAAAAAAAACCCAAATCCTTTACAAACCACCAAAGGGAGCAACATTTTACTGGTCAGTAGCTGCATAATGCAGTGTGATGAAATCAGTGTGGGAGACAGCGTCATTTCACCACCATGTGGAAATGGCAGCATCCGTTTTACTGTAACAGATTCACAAGCACATCTGTCCACCTATCTGTGAAGTGATGGGGTACAGTCCCACAGAGGTTACTGGCTGATGTCATCAATTACAAGTGAGAACCACAAGCCTGTTAGATTCTGAATCGCTCTGGAGACTGCCCTAGGCCACAGACACCTCTGAGTGTAAGAGGGCCTCAGAATCATCTCCACTTTTTTCAACTTGCCCTCATTCCACTGCAGATCTACATAGCTGCCCCAAAGTGGAAAAGGGCCACGTAGCTTTCTGGGGAGCAAGTTCTGGTAATGCTGCTGGACTGTCCACTACATCAGCTTGCACAGCACAAGAAATTATTCTCCCTACAAAGCTTATGGCAGCAGGTGGTAACAGAGCTTCCAGTTACACTGTTTTGGGTATTTCTGTAGTTGTTACACTTATCGTACCAAGATTCCCTTCTCCCACCCTGATGAAGAAGGCTTCCCAGGGGAAGGGCAATGGGGCCACTGGGGTAGATGTCATCAGAAAGGTGAAAGACCCCATTTTCAAACACATGGAGATCATAAAAGATCACAGAATTAACTTCTATTTTGTGCAGATACTGTGACCATAGAACACATGCAAAGGCTTTCTATACAACTTTAGTGAGTGTTTATGAATTTCTTACATTTCAGTAGGTACCTCAAGATCTATGAGAAAATCATATTTTTCTCATCTAAACTCTCCTTTGCTTTCCAAGAATATTACATTAAACTTCACTTCTGTCTTTGAACAGGCTGGATTTATTTTACCACTTTTTGGGGATATATAAACATATTTAACATGAACCTAATGCCCATTTATTTTACAGTGTTAGAGTTGGCAGCAAGACCATTTTAAGTCAATGGAATTGCATCAGCGCTGAGTGGATATAGGCCTTTTGGCCTCCATGTATCTTTCAGTAGATGAGAGCTTACCCACAGCTTTCTGCTTTTGGCAAGGCAGGTACGTGGCGGACGTTCAGGAAATCAAGAAATATTTTAGGGAGCTCTTCATTTTCTAGAATGACTGTCTACAAAAAAAAAACCACGCACAATAGAAAACCAAGATTTTGTAATATTTTAGCTGTCACACACTTTTATTCAAAGCATTTCCCACTTGCAACACTTTTGAATTCTTCTCTATTTTGGAGTGCTTCATTTCAATACAAAAACCACAGTTCTTAATGAATCACATATAAACACATTCAGCTTATGCCACTACATTCTTTTTCACCTGCCATCACTGGTGCCAAGCTAGATGCCTCTCAAGCAGCGATGTCTGATTCTGGAACTAAGTTATTGACACGCTCATTTGTGAATAAAATTCTGTTTATTTAAAACATAAAGCAGCTTCAGCTCAGTGCTTTTACATTCATCTCACAGAAGACTTCTGTCTGGCACATCAGTGGAAGAAGGAAGTCTCCACTTTGTGCAATTTTATTAATGCTTGCATTGGTAAACGCTAACGAGGGAAACTCTTTGCTTGGCTTGACAGATCAGCTTACAACGTACTTCTCATATCTGTGCTGTGACTCCTGATGACAAAGCTCTGACCAAAGAGCGGCTGGCTAGGCCTGTCACATTCTTCCACAGCAATGACATAATGGCCGGACTCTGTTCTCCTTTGTTTTTCCATTGATGAGATGATTTACAATCTTCAGTAAATCAATTACAAGTACACTTAAAAATATGTAGCAAATAAATGAGAGGCTTAGGTGCATCTTCATCATGAAAGAATGATTTTTAAAGGAAACAATAGATCTCTGACAGTTTCATAGAAGCAGTCCAAAAATAACCCCTGATCTTTAATTTTCATGAGGCAAACAAAACAGTTCATAAACTCAGCCATTGTCTCACCTGAAAGATTAAGCCGTTAGTTATTTACTGTTCATACTGCCATACATCCTGATGACACACATACTTCACATGCAAATGAAAGCCACAAGCTCTTCCCTAAAGAGCTTTCCTTCATAAAAGCCTGATCCGGAGTGAATGTATGCATGGAAGAAACTTCACTAGATTTATAAATAAAATGGCTTGTACAAGTAAAGCTATCCATGTTCACCCTGTTCATTTTCACACTGTAAGTTAGAAGAAACAAACCCAGATAAGAAACAAGACTGGTGCTGGGAAGAAACATTACTCTGCTCACATTCAGGAGGTAACTCGTTCCTGCATGTGTATTCTTTCACATTACAATATCACTAGGGAGACGCAATGGTATGTAGAGGATAACAGGATCACAAAAATAATTAGGTTAGAAGAGATATCTCGAGGTCATCGAGATGTTACGTCAGGTTTTATAGCAAATGGTTTGGTTATTTGTGTAACAAAAACCCAGTTAGTGTAAAAATTATGTAAGACATGCATAGGCTTAAAAGAGAGAATCATATTTGAAAACCAAGATATTTGATAACGTGTTCTTTTTTATGTTACGTTTGCAAATCTGAATTCAGAGTCTACATTTCTTCAACAGCTGAGGCCATCACTAACAAGTTTGCAAAAAAGAACAGGGGAAAAATGCAGCTTTTGAACTTCTCTGTTCTAGATTTTAATGGATGTAACTAACAGGGAGGTCTGAAATCTTGGCAAGTGTTAAGCCTTTCAGTTCACCTCTGTATGAAGATGCTGCATTAAAAAATGCCACTTCGTTTGCATTCTGCAAAATCAGCACTGTGCTGCTGCAAAATTTACCCTGTTCTGCATTCAGGCTATGCACAGAAGGAGGAATGGAGGTGGATGCATATTCAGAGGGTGCGTGAATTGCATAACAATCCATATGATTTGCTCAAATAAAATCATATTACTAATTATATGCAACGAAGAACTGCACAAAGTTGTATAAAGATGTTTAAGGGCATCCAATGCTTACATGCAACCTCATACTTACACCTTCCGACAGCTTTTTTCAACAGCTGGGCTGCCTGCCGAGGCTGCTGAACGGAACAGTGATTGTCACGGAAGAAGAGAAGGCTACATCACTGCACAAAAGGAAAACTCCCGACAGCTCTTACAAACTTCTCTGTTTCTACTTCCACTCACTCCAGATTAATATCTCATTCTATTTTTTTTAGTTTTTTTTCACGACCTGAATCAAGTCAAACCAAGCCTTGCTTAGCCTGCCCCAACCAAATATATTCCACAAAAAGACGTAAGCAAACAGCATCTGTCTTCGTGTGTTAATCCATATAGTTTGTTAACTGTCAATAACTCCGCTTTGGTGATCAATAAACTTGAAAATGTAGAATTTGCAGAGAAGCAAAGGCAATTTTGCATGCACGGTACTCTATTTTGGATGCCACCTCTGTTCATTGGGAATTTTATTTCCAGAATTTTACAAAGCGAGGAATGACTGCATTGAACAAAGGAGGATTTTTCAACTGATGTAATGTGACATGAATTTTAAGGAATTGCAAAATAATTGAAGGTACAAATTAATTATACCAATAAGTGGGCAAATTATCTTCTGGCTTGACTTCACTGGCTTTGATACAAAAAAGGGCCAGCACATTATCCGGCTGTTTAATAAAGCTGGTAGAAACCAAAGGAAAAGAGAAAAAAAAATTGTGAACAACAACAAAAAATACCCCCATCCACACTGGATTAGGTATGTCTGCCTAGATGTATTTCCTACCTCTAGTGGTGGCCCAAAGTGGGTGTCTAGAGAAAAATGTAAGCATTCTCAACTTCCTATTTAAGTTTTTTCAAAAAAAAATACTCTTGCATTAGAAATGTTACTGTAATTGGCTTAATTTACCTGGAAAAACCCATAACACAACAGATTTTTGACTTCTGACTGAAAACTTGTAAGGAATACGTATTTTGCAAACTTGCTTATCTTTAAGTAACAGCTGAGCAGAAAAGGAACCAGCAGGTAAAGTCTCTAAATTACTATCTGTAATTTGTGATATAATGTGCTCAACTGTAGCCTTTGTTCAAGTGAATAGATGACATTGGCCTGTAAACATGACTGCTACCTTGTTTCCTCTGCAATCAGAAACTTAAAGACATATATTTTCAAAGAAATAAAAACTCACAATTAGTGTGTTAGTAATGTGAATTTCTAGTACATCTGAATTCTACCAAGACCATAGCAATGAGTTTCAAATGTGGGCCCCAGAGTTCTAAGCAGACTAATTTAAGAAAAAAAACAGCATGTGTATTCCCTTCTTAAAATAAATTAGAAAAAACCCCAAAACTAAAACACCTAACGCAAACTCTGGCAAGTGATTTGGGAAATGACTCCAGAAATACATTTTTGCAAACTCATTGATTTCAGCTGAACTAAGAGTATAAGCGCCATACTTTCTTAGAAAATCGTAAAGGGTGTTTATCTGTTACTGTCACACTTTAATGAACTACTCCGTGCTTCAGGATAAAAAAAAAACAAACACAAACACACTAGGGAAAGCCTGATGTTTACATCAGCAGAAATGTCTTTTTCATCAAAAGGGTGCAGTTACTATTATGTAACACAAATCACAAAAATCCCAATTTTTCTACCCTATCAGTTTCATAAAATCATGTTCCCTAAGGATGTCATTGATTAGTTGCACATGTTCTTTCAGTGACATCTGAAATACTTAATTGTTGGTTATCTTTTCTCCTTCAGCAAGTAAAATATAGTCACAAAATTGCAAAGGGACTTGTTCTGCCTTAACCTTAGCTAGATGCCATCATGCAGTGGAAAACAGTGCTAAAATATCACAGGATAATGCTCTCCAACAAGGGAGACATATAAACAGCATAATGATTTCCCACGAGTTTCCTTTTTAGAAAATTGTCACTAAAGCCAGGGTAAATGGTGACATATCTTCACAGAGGACACTGCGAAATCGAACACTGGCATTCTAGTTAGGTCCAAACCTACTCATCAGCCAATTATAACAGTAACTGAACATCTTGCTGAAAACCTGAACAAGACCACTTTGCTAACCTTAGGAGATCATGCCACGGGAATGCATCGTTTTCACAGATTTTTGTTACTATTGTTGTTGTTTTTAATGAAAAAATATTTTAAAATTAATTTCTTACAATCACCTATCACACTTTCTCAAGGTTGCTGGAACAGCTGTTGAAGGGGGAGAAATGAGCATGGGGAGCTGAGTTACAAGGTTTTTAAGAGTCCTTACAGACTTCTTCATTCAATCTGGTGTAGTTTGAAATGCTGTACTGTTAAGGTGAAAAAGTTCATGACAGTTTTTCCTCTCTTCACAGGGAAAGATGCTTCACAATACCTAATTCAGTGGTGCAGCTAAAATGGGGGAGAAGAAAATCAATACATTCCAGCTACAGTAAGTAGGCTGGAGTGTCAGTCTCCACTGGGACCAAAACCCACATCTTTTAGAACACTTTAGAGTCTATATTCTTCTATTAACCTGCTTTTCCTGAACTGCTTTACACAGTCCCATGAAATGATAAAAAGGTTACCAGAAGAAGATATTAACTAAAAACCAAGTAGACGAAGGAACCAGACTTCTAAGAGCAAGCTTTCCCTTTTTTTAAAGTAATAGCAGACACAATAATTTGTTATATTACCCATTGTGAAGAACTACGAAGAAACTCACTCCCTTCTTCAGTGAGGATGTTATTACAGGTTATCAACAAGAATTATTTCTCAGTAAGTTGTCACTTAAGTTGTCGTAGTAAGGACTCTCCACTTTTCATTACTACCAGAATCATTCACTGATGGGCAGTTTTCTAAGAACAGAAGGAGGTTATCAAACATGCTTAAAAGTCTGTATAAAGATACAAGAGGCAGGCAAACACACATACAATGACACAGAAGAAATGTTCCATAGGAAGCACCAGCTAGCTAACACTCCCAGGCTGCGTATCAAATAGAAGTCAACAGCATGAGTGCCATCTACACAGTGGAGCTTGAAAGGGAACAAGATATTGACAGTAAGTATTACATGCCAAAATACTTCCAACAAAGATCTCTAAGTTACTGTTTGGAAGTTAATGTATAGTCACAAAAGTTTTTTTTTTTAAAAAAAAGGCGCAGAAGGGAATTGAACCTCTGAACCTCAAGACTGGAGAATAGTAGAAAAATTCCTGCACCAACTTTCAGAGCAATTTCTTATGCCTCCAGTGAGCTTAAAACTCACCAGATATCTCCTGAGTGACAAATCCATCTATCACAGCATTCTCAAGCTACACAGAGGATAAATGAACTAGATGGAAGGGAAGCCCAATAGGTTAAATGACTGCTGGAAGACCACTGAAAATACATATGCAGATATTCATGACAGTGTCTATAAGCTATTAACATTTTTACTTAAGCCTTACCTAACCCAACTTTAAAGCACTTTACTCGATTAAAAATGCTACCAAGTAAGTTTTAAGGTAGTGAGTACTTTAGTTAGAAAACTAGCTAATTACACATTTACAGTTCCAACTAATATTTAACTACTAAGTGCGGAGCAGATTGACTTGAGGCTAAGTGTACAAATATAACCCATTTGATGTGAAAAATACAATATTGAATTTTTGTGGAAAACTGAGAACGTAGTGTAGTGGGAGCAAACAGTGAATCTCTTTGCAGCAAAACAGGAGACTAGCCCTTGAAAGATTAGAAACAAAGTGCAACAGACTACATTTCCTTTGAAAAATAAAATGAAAGGAAGCAGTCAATACAATTTCCTGAGACACTGCTCAAAGGATTGGAGGTTAAGACAAAGCTGGATGAGAAATGAAGAAATCAACAGAGCAAAAGGAAAAGAAGCAGAAGGGCAGGACAAGTAAAAAAAGTTAACAGGAACAAGAAAGGCTTTTAAAAATAAGTAACAGGAAAAAGTACAAAGAGTAAGCGGATCTATTAATGACAAAGAAAGACACCAAAATAAACGTTGATTTTAAAATGGTTGAAGTATTTTTTTAAGTCAATGGACCACTAAAACAATGATAATTAACAAGTAATTAAGACCATGTCAATAATGCTGCTAATAACAAACAGGTGCAGGAATGCCTTAGACAATAATATATATATCTATCAGCAGTTCCAGAAAATACAAATTGTAGGACAGTAAAGAAATCAGGTAGTTACACTTGGAAAAGTCTTCTCAAGAGTACAGGGGAAGAAGGTTTGGGAAAAAAGCAACCACATTTACAATCCATAATAGAACAACAGGTAAAGCAGAAGAGGTTTAAACTTGCAATACTGTTTTCTGAAAGCTTAAAGAAACTAAATACAAATATGCAGTAATGAAAAAAAACCCCTAACACTGAGGCTGCAACTACGACACCTGGAAAGTTTGGAAACCGGTAGGTCAGATGCTGCCCTTCTGTGCTAACCCCTGAGCACTGAGAAGGAAGTCAGATGGGAAAAAGAAGCTAAACACCACAACAGTATCTGATCAGGTAATTAAAGACTATCATAAATACATATGCTACTTTAAGTGAATAAAGGTATTACTGATAATGTCAGTTACAGATTTTCCGAATTTGCAAATGTTTCTTCAGTCTGAAGACTGTTCCTCTATATATGGGAGTTTAGTGCATATTCCTGTCTTCTTAGTATGTGATAACCCTTTCTTAGAATTGTAGAATTATTTAGATTGGAAAAGACCCGTAAGACCATCAAGTCCAACCATAAACCCAACACTGCCAAGTCCACCATTAAACCAAGTCCCTAGGTGCCATGTCTTTTAAATACCTTCAGGGATGGTGACTCCACCACTTCCCTTGGCAGCCTGTGCCAGTGCTGAAGAACCCTTCTGGTGAAGAAATTTTTGCTAATACCCAATCTAAACCTCCCCTTGCACAATTTGAGGCCATTCCCTCTTGTCCTATTGCTTCGCACTTGGGAGAAGAGACCAAAACTCACCTTGCTACAACCTCCTTTCAGGTAGTTGTACAGAGCAATAAGGTCCCCCCTCAGCCTCCTCTTCTCCAGACTAAACAATTCCAGTTCCCTCAGCTGCTCCTCATAAGACTTGTACTCCAGACTCTTCACCATCCTCATTGCCCTTCTCTGGACACACTCCAGCAACTCAGTGTCCTTCTTGTAGTGAGGGGCCCAAAACTGAACACAGTACTCCAGGTGCAGCCTCACCAGTGCCGAGTACAGGGGCACGACCACCTCCCTGCTCCTGCTGGCCACACTATTCCTGACACAAGCCAGGATGCCGTTGGCCTTCTTGGTCACCTGGGCACACTCCTGGCTCATCTTCAACCGGCTGTCAGCCAACACCCCCAGGTCCTTTTCTGCCGGGCAGCTTTCCAGCCACTCCTCCCCAAGCCTGTAGCGTTGCACGGGGTTGTTGTGACCCAAGTGCAGGACCCGGCACTTGGCCTTGTTGAACCTCACACAATTGGCCTTGGCACATCGTTCCAGCCTGTCCAGATCCCTCTGCAGAACCTTCCTACCCTCAAGCAGATTGACACTCCTGCCCAACTTGGTGTCACCTGCAAACTTACTGAGGGAGCACTCAACCCCCTCATCCAGATCATTGATAAAGATATGAAATAGAACTAGCCCCAGTACAGAGCCCTGGGGAAGACCACTTCTGACCGGCAGACAAACTGGATTTAACTCCATTCACCACAACTCTTTGGGCTTGGCCATCCAGTCAGTTTTTCACCCAGTGAAGAGGATGTCCATCCAAGCCAGGGGCAGCCATCGTCAAGCCATTAGCATTCATCACGCTCAGATTTAAACTCTGAACCCTCAGCATATACTTTTGGTTTTCCTTTTTCTTTTTTGGATTCTCACCAAAGGATGTCTCTAATTGAGGTCATAAAATACACTGAAAAGTATTTGCTTGTTACAGTGACAAGTCAGCAGGATCACACAGTGTTCCTCCAAAGGACCTAAGGTAACTCACTGATGAATTTTCTGAACAGCGGTGTATACCATATTGTTCATGGCTGCTTTAGTACCGCAGGACTAAAGAAATGACAACCATAATTTTTTTTTTAAAAAAGAGTACCATGACAGAACTGGGGGTTTATAAACTAGTATGCCTGTACCAGGGAAGTTAGTAACAAATAAAATAAGGAGTGGAATTTTAGGGCACATGGATAAATACATCCATATGGAAAAGAATCACAGGGCTGCTGTTAAGAAATACCCTGCTTCAGAACTGACTGCAACCCCTGGAAGGATCAACAAGCAGAGCTAAACATGGCCCTGTTGATAGAGCCTACTTTCATTTCCAAAAGGCTTCTGACAAAGACACCCACCAGCAGCCACAATTCTTCCAAAGATAAATAAGTAGTTACACATCCCGAAAGAGACGTTAAGGGAACACAGTCAAGAGCGACGCATATCAGAAAAATATAACAAACAGCGCTGGGCTTTAGACTGACCATCAGTGATCAGATGAGTGAGATGCTGGGAGCTACAACATATCCTTCAAAACATAAGCTCAATATCTAGCAGAAATTTAAAAAAGCAAATCAAAAGTTTACTAGAAACTATTAGAAAAGGAATCAAGAAATCATTAGAAATTACTACATTATTATTATAAAAAGAGCGATTTAGACAGAAGGAGGGACTTCTTCATGGAACAGGTAGTTGAACCATGGGCCACAGGACACTGCAGATGCTGAAAATTTATGTGTTTAAGGAGAGACTGAGTAGATTGATAGGAGAGGAATTAATTGACCTGAAAATGCATGAAAATGGAGAGTGTATTAACAAGGAATTATCAAAGCGTGTTCTCTCTGTCCTCCCTCACATAGCTGCTTTTGGGCACTATCAGAGGCAGGCTATTCTCCCAGAGGAACTTCTGGTCTAATCTGCTCCAACTATTATTTTGTGCTAGGCCAGCTGAGGTACAGGGTTAATTGCAGTAGCCTGCAGTAGCAGATGGCTCTCCCAGAGCAAGACGACTGAGCATGGCTGGGAGATGGCCCACTCACTCTCTCCTCCCTCTGTTTCACTCATCCTTTGTGCCATTCAGGTGGTCGGAAGAGGCTGCTCCCACCTGCCAGTCCTCACCAGCCAAACCCCACAGTGAGAGTCATTTGTCAGCTTTTGTGCACCCACAGCCCCTCTACCTCCTTCTTCTCCCAGCAGTAGTGAGCATGGAGATGTGCTGCAGGGACAAGGGAGCTCTGTTCTGCTTTGTGGGTCCGGCGTGAAGGGCTGCCGGGGACAGAGGACTGAGCTGGAGGCTGAGCCAGCGGGCAGCCAGCACCCCCATTTGCAGGCAGTGAAGATGAAGGAGTGACGCAGTGGTGATAATCCAGCACTTCTTTCTTGCTGTCAGCTCTGAGAAGTTTTACTTTGAAATACGCACATTACTTAAAGATTTCCAAAGCCAAATAATATCAGGACAAAACAAAGATAAACCAGGAAAGAGTTAATGGAACACAACAAATATTTTAAGAAAACTTAAAACATTGCTTGGAACCAAATATTGTTTGCCTTGTTTTACTGAATACAAATTATCTGAGAGAAAATACATTTCTGTAAAATACAAGTGAAATGACTGTTATTTCAATTCACTAGAAGTTATATGAAGACAGTCTGTGAGATATATTAAAGTAATTCACACACCATTTAAAACATCCTTGACAGAGAATACAGTTTTAACTGCAGAACGGTGCAGTATTTGCACATTTACTATCTAGACGCACTAAAATATATAAAAAATATCTTTTCTCCTAATTATGTTTCGTTTCAAAGAGGAGTTTGAAAAAAATTGTCACCTATTTCTGCACAGAATATGTTTACTATTTTTTCCTGCACTGTTGTATTTTCTATCTACTATTATTTGCTATGCTTGTAAATAGGCCTTTATAAGGAGGAAAGCTATGAGCAAGCCTGAAGAAAAGGCAATGATTAAAGAACTAAGCTGTACTCCATTCTTCAGAGCCAAATGCAAGAGGATATTACCTCAGCAGTCAGCAAAACAATTAGCTCTGCAGCACGACCAACTTTTTCTTGACCTCCCAAAACCCCCACTCTCTGGATAATGTCACAAACTATTCTGTTAAGATGGAGATGTTGGACTGGATGTTTGAGTTTTAGGTCAGATAATGTGGTTTTGGTCAAATAACACAGCTTCAAGAGAACTCAAAAAGCCCAGAAAAATGCCGAAACATTTAACAATAGCCTTGAAAGAGCATTTGCACTTCTTTTTTGCTCATAAGAAACATCCCACAGCTCTTAACTCACTTCGCTGGTTTTGCTGGGAAAAAGGAAGGAGTCAGGTGGTTGATGCAGACTGAGAAAGGTAGCTATGAAAACAAGTCTCGGTCTCCACAAGAACGACAATTTCATGCAAATGTCATATAAAAATTCCAGAAATCATCTGGGGATGATTTCCTCATCTGCATTGTTTCCACATGGTACTGTAACAAAAATGCTATTCAACTCTACAATAAATTCTTATTTTGTCTCCCTGATATTTTCTTGTCAGAGAGTTTGGGTCAGAGTAAACTCCTGAGAAATGACTTGACATTCCCTTTGAAACTAATTAGACTAAGCAGCATGTACCCACTCCAAAGTCCAAACAAGAGAATGTAGAAAGCACAGGGAATTCACTGTACCTGGGGTTAATGAACTCATTGTGTCATTTTTGCAGAGGTAAAGAAGGGGTAACGTAGCCGACCAAATATACTTAGATTTGTATGGTGGGTTTTTTTGGGGGGCTTTGTTTTTTAGTTTTGAATGTTGGTAGCCTTTTCAGCACAAAATGTGGTGTTGAGTAAGGACTACAGGCTAATTTAAATGTTGGAAGAGTAACTGCAAGGAAATCGGTAAGCTTCATTTTAAAAACTCTGAAACTTACATTAAATTTAACCAGCTTAACAAGAAAACACATGTTGCATTTGCAAGACATTTACCTTCAGCAGCAAAAGCAAGGTAAAAATCTAGGGTTTTTTTTTTCTGAATTAGTAGTATACTAACAATTTACTCTGATATCCTAATTGTGTAGTTAATGAGGTGGTTGCTTACACAAGGGCAAAGAAGCACACAGTAAGTTTTGACACTAACAAACTCAGAAATGAGCAAGACAGAGGGGCTGAGGAAAACCGGAGTCAGTCCTAACAGTACAGATACCACAGGAACAGAACGATCTTATAAATGTATTTGTTTTAATTTGTGAAAGCAACTGGCTTTCTCGTAGAACCACTGCAACAGAGAAAAAGCCTGTTTAAAACATGCACTTTTCCAGGTCCCATTAAATTAACTTCTGTTTGTAATAATTCTTAATGTTTAAAACATTTCCCTAGCCCCACAGGAGAGCAAGACCCAATCAACTCAGAACAATGCGGTAAATGCTGTGCTGACAGATTAGCCATTGATTCAAACGCATCTGTTTTCTGAAAGTCTCACCAAGGTTTGTTCTCTTCGAAAACATTCATAAGAAATTTCCAGATTCAGACAATTTCTTCTTGCCTGCTTATGCTACAGAAGCAGCATAACAAATGGTCAAGATCTAATGACATCCAACCATATGGATACTAAAAAAGCTTACATATCATTTCATAAATTACATAAGAAAGTTGGAATCAATGTCAGAGAACATAAGTTTGACTAGATGAAGTAGGACATTTTTTAACAGACACTAATATGCACGTTTAAATTAAATTCTTGATAAATAACTAGCTACTAACTATGCTGTGAGAATATTTTGTCAGGCGTCATAATTCATCGATTATTTTCATTAAAAAAGAAGTCAATATAAATGACATGGAGGATAGCAGGGCAGTCATGACAGAGTAAAATACTTTATTTTCCCAAACAACATAAAAGCAGGATGATGCTCAGGACTGTTCAAAAATCAACAGTAAGCACTTCCAGCAGGAAGTGTCACTACAGAACAGTCAAGTGGGCAAGGAAGACTTTGATATATGTTGTCAAAATATTTAACTGGTTCAGTTTTGTCATCAAGAAGCTGAGTTTGTTAACTCTCACGTTAACCACACTTGTGAATCTCGACAGACGGGTTATTTCTATGTTAAAACAGATTGATCGAGGACTGCACCCCACTTCTCAGTACCGTCCACCACACTACTCTTCCAGAAATAAGACTTTAAATTATCCGAATTGTTTTGTCTTAGAACAACCATTCCTATGCTATATTTACTGAAACTCTCTTGTCCCTCCATCCCCACCCCATTACAGGAGAGACCCGACGGCAAATTATTTAATTCTTTACTCATCAGTGAAATGAACTGTTTGCAGAGTCAAGCCCAGCATACCGCAGTATGATTTTGTCTTGCTAAGGAGTCAACGGTCTTTACAGAAGTAGGAAATAACATGTTATAAAAAAAATGAAGCAGCTAAGAGGTGTGGTGTAGAGTCTGTGATGCTAAATTCTGGATGCTCTTTACAATCTTAGGTACTTGCTCATGGATTCAATCTGCAGTGGCAATTAACGTTACCAGAAGTCCTAGAACTAGACAAAGTAACTCCCTTCCTCTGCAACCATACACACCCTGCTTTTGGTTTGCATAGAGCTGCTCACAGTAGTTGCAAGGTTATCCCTGTTTCTTCTTGCAAAAAAACCCAACACCAAACAATCCCAACCTCCCCCCCCCCCC
>Ga0065711_1031543_pt1 | contig 29390 bp, 13 predicted proteins | sample Hoacrofraction12_FD_59098 | JGI IMG/M metagenome (GOLD analysis project Ga0065711, IMG submission 59098) | Hoatzin crop microbial communities from Cojedes, Venezuela - Epithelial fraction 12 v2 (version 2) | ecosystem: Host-associated > Birds > Digestive system > Esophagus > Crop | place... | reverse complement strand
TTCCCCCCCCCCCCCCTTTCTGGTCCCAGTCTCTAAATCTCTGGTTTAATCTATACACGCATTTTAAAATATGTATATTTATTGTTATATACACATGATATTTATGTATTACTCCCCTCAGCTTTGAAATGAGATTTTGCATTATAGTGTTGTACAACTATCTAAATGATGAAAATTTGATGTGATTTGCTCCTATGAATCTAAAAACATGTATACAATATTCTCAAAGACAATATCTAAGTTTTAGTTCACTCAACATTATAAAATTGTGTCTGTCAAGTATCCAAAAGAACGAATTTGTCAAATACTTTGTGTAGAACAATGGTTGAAGAACACTGTGTCTTACTGGTAGAAGCAAAACTAATCTCTCTGTAAGATAGTACAGCACTAAAAGCTTAATTTTGATGAGTGGCTACAATATGCTTTATGTTCTGTGATCCGTTCTCACGTGGTGCTCTGGAAGAGCAATTGTTTGGATAGCTATCTGTTCATGCTACTCAGTATTTACTTGTCAAAATGCAAAAATCCCTGTAACAATAAGAAATACATGTGGTCTTAGTTGTTCTGGTTCTCCTTATTTAATAAACAGGAGTTGTAATCCCCAGAATTTAAAAAATAATAAAGGATTTGCTTCCGCATAAGCAAATGACAGGCGGGTTGAAGGGAGAACAAACAGTTGTCACCCGCAACTTTTTCAGAGCTTGCAGAAATACCAATAACTCAATATATACAAGATAGGATGAAAACTTTTCCTTTTGTTTTTGTAAAGACTAAATTTCAGTAATTAAGGAAACAAAGAATATTTTCTAATGAAGAATAAAAAGCATCTAAGTGCATGGAAGACATCTAAATTACAGGGAGTTAAGCTAGAGTGAAAACTTTTGTGCGCATTAAATATTCTATGGTATATGTACTTTCCTAGATGTATGGACAGGGGAGACTGGAGCAAAAAATAATGCTTCAAAATGTGAAGCTGTAGAAGCAGTTGATTAAGTCCAGAAGATCAAGAAAAAGCAGAAGGTTAGCATTTTGGGGTCATGTGGTTTCTGGTTACAACTTTTGAACCCTATTTACTAAAAAATACCAAGTTCTCACTCTTGTAACAGAGAAATTATAGAAGTGTATTGAGTGAGATCAGTGCTTTAGAGAACAAATACATTCTCTTTCCCATTTCATCTGCATTAAATATTTCTGAGGTCACACTTAATCAGACAAATGTGAAATTAAGGTTATGCACTTAAACGCTATTGATTTTTATGAAATTTAAACCTAAATGGTGTATGGATCATTTTTCTAAAAGAAAATGGCTTTAATGCAACAGATCCATTTTTGAGGCAGGATGGACTTGTAGTTGTGAGTAAAAGGAGATCTAGGAATAATAATCAGATGATGAAAAATTTTCTACATTTTTCAGTAAAAAACTCATTTCAAAATTGTGAATTTTAGCTGTAGAGATGAAATTCATACAGAAAGTTATTTCTGATCATCTTTTATAAAGTGAATTAGCAGGAATATCCTAAGGAGATAAGACATTTCTGTTTGACTTATTATTTTAATATTCCAGTTGTTACACGTTTTAGCGGTAATTTATCTTTTTTTTTTCACTGCTAAGAGCTTTCTAAGCTCAATAAGTAATGATCTCTAGTGCTTAATCTGGATCTGTTATACTACTACGTCTACAGGTAGTTATAGGAAGATTTTTATTCAAATGATGTTAATATTTTGAGCTCTTAACTCCTTTGAAGCGGTTACAACTTTCTCTGTCATTTTTCTTTTTCCTTTATTTTAAGCATGCCTTTGGGGTTTAGAAGGAGTCAAACCGAAAATTAGTAAGGCTGAGGAAAACTGAATACTTTGCTATGCCACTGGAAAATTAAAATTAGTGTGCTTATCTGGTCAAAACTCTCTGAACTAAGAAGGCGTAATTTCACTTCGGGACAAAAATGTGTTATCTATGGCTACAGATCTGACCATGTCAAGCAGTGTGCTATTTAGAGCTTTACTGAGAGAATATAAATAATCGTCAACTGATGATTTAGCTTCCAAAGGCTCTGTTGGTACTTAGCTCCCACCAATATCTCCCGCTAATTTTCACTATCTGTGGGAGTTATGCATCAAAGCATTTACTTTACAAAAGGTACCCTGTTGGGAATATTTGAGAACTTCTTCTCTGACCTGGTGTCTTTCCTCTGAGATAAAATCCCTCTTTCTCCGTTTAGCTTTCTACAGCTTTCCTTCTGAACAGGCTTGATCTTTCCTGCTACCACAGAAGAGAAACAAGAAATGAATCCTTTGATCATCTCTTTCTTAAATGGAGCTTGCTTCCATTCTTACATGGCTGGAAATTTAAAAGAGAAGCACCTTCTGTGAAGAAAATCAAATAAGGTATGGAGGGCAAGATTGTATTAGTCCTGAAAGAGGCAGATAATACTGGTCATAAAACTGTGTAAAAGATTTCAGTGAATCTTGAGTGCACAGGTTGAGGAGCAGATCACACCTAGTTTTTCCCTCCTGAACTTCACTGTGTCACTTAATGGCATGTCTGAATTTGATGAATTTCCAGAGGAATATTCTGCTCATCCACAACAGCTAACCCATCAGCCTGAAGTTTACTTCTCTGTAACGAGTCCATCTGGACAAGATACTAAGCAAATAAAACAGTGTTAAATGTATCTCATTGTTTTCTCAGTGATTTTCTTTGTGTCAACTTATAATGGCTACTGATTTTGTCTTCTCAAGTAAATTAATTAATTAACTTTCGTAATGCATGAAAATTAACTAAAGCATTCTGCAGCAAAATGTGGGATGACTGGGAGGAATGATTTGAAGTCCTTTTCTGTTAATTCATCCACTTCTTCTTTTTCTAGGAAAATCACAGAGAGTATACTGTACAGTTTCTCTTCCTCACACACAGTTTTACATCATTGTTGAGAAGGAGAAAAACATGTGAACAAAAATGTTCAAGTCTATTGTGACAAACTAGAGTAGACTTAGGTCAGCTGATAATTATATATATTAATTAAAATTAGTTTATTAGCTGTTTTGATTGCTATTGTTGGAAATCAGAATTTTAGATAACTTTTATAAAAATATTTAATTAAATTTTTAGGTTACTTTTGTCCTATGTAAAATTTGCTCCTATTACTTTTATTGTATTGAATATATAACTAGGGTGATTCTCGTGTTACTGAGTAGGTGAATTCATGTAATATAAGAGAGAACTCACTGGTATTGAAATTCATGACAGGCTGGAGGTGGCTTTATTTTCCTCTGTATTTGTCCATGTACCAGTAACAAATGACCTGACTGAATGAATCACAGCGATGTCAGCTTTGTACTTTTATTTTTAACTCTGCAATCTGTTGTGATTTGAAGATTGAATTGTAGAAATACAACTTATAATGAAGGAGAAATTCCTCTGTCTCATGGCTAGTGTTCACCTGGAGGCTGTACATGAAAAAACACTTCAGGTACAAGATTACAGTATATGAATTACAATTGAAAAATACCACATGGAGGAGCAGGATCACAGTAACGACATGGAGATGGATTTACTTGTTCTATATTCTGCTCTCCTTCTTTAGAGATCACATTGCTTAAACCTAAAATAATCTACATAAACGTCTGTGTATTATTTATATCTGCTGTTGTGGGTTTGCATGGCAAGGTTTTGGTAGCAGGGGGGTTACAAGGGGGTGGCTTCCGTGAGAAACTGTGAGAAGCTTTCCCCAGGTCTGATAGAGCCAGTGCCAGCTGGCTCAAAGATGGATTAGCTGCTGGCCAAAGCCAAGCCAATTAGTGATGGTGGTAGCACCTCAGGGATAACATATTTAAGAAGGGGAAAAAACCTGCTATGGACAGCAGTTGAGAGAGAGGAGTGAGATGATGTGAGAGAAACAACTCTGCAGACACCAAGGTCAGTGAAGAAGGAGGAGGAGGAGGTGCTCGAGATGCCGGAGTAGCGACTTTCCCCTGCATCTCATAATGAAGGACCATGGTGAGGCAGACTGTCCCCCTGCAGCCCATGGCGGTCCACGGTGGAGCAGATGTCCATCTGCAGCTCGTGGAAGACCTCACACTGGAGCAGGCGGATGCCCTAAGGAGGATGTGACCCTGTGGGAAGCCTGTGTAGGAGCAGGCTCCTGGCAGGACCTGTGGACCCGTGAAGAGAGGGATGCCCACACTGGAGCATTTTAGCTGGCAGGACTTGTGACCCCACAAGAGACCCATGCTGGAGCAGCCTGTTCCTGAAGGACTGCACCCTGTGGAAGGGACCCATGCTGGGACAATTTCTCAAGAGCTGCAGCCCGTGGGAAGGACTCACATTAGAGCAGGTTGTGGAGAACTGTCTCCTGTGAGAGGGACCTCATGCTGGAGCAGGGGAAGAGTGTGAGGAGTCCTCCCCATGAGGAGGAAGCAGAGGCACAGACAGAGTGTGGTGAACTGATCGCAGCCCCCATTCCCTGATCCCCTTGGGGGGAGGAGGTAGAAAATCGGGAGTGAAGTTACGCCCGGGAAGAAGGGAGGGGTAGGGGGAAGGTGGTTTAAGATTTAGTTTTAGTTCTCCTTATCCTACTCTGATTTGATTGGTGATAAATTAAGCTTTTTTTCTGCCCAAGTTCAGTCTGCTTTGTCCATGCTGGTAATCACTGAGTGATCTCTCCCTGTCCTCATCTCGACCCACAAGCCTTTCATCGTATTACCTCTCCCCTGTCAGGAGGGGGAGTGATAGAGTGGCTTTGGTGAGCACCTGGCATTTATCCAGGCCAAACCATAACCTCTGCTTTGCTCTCTGTTTCATAATTATAAGATTCCCCAAATTGTGGTGGGATCTTCCTGGCAGGAGGAAGATGTGATCATCAATTCACCGAATGTTCAACCCTGCTTCAGGGAGTGGAGTCCAGCAGATTTTTCCGGAAACGTGGGAAGAAGATGTCATGACGATGGATGAAATCGCAGTGTTCTGTAATGAAAATGTTTTCCTGGGACAGACTTTTCTTGAATATTATTTTCTTTTTTTCTTTTATTTTATTAATGTTATTTACAGTCTGCAAGCTGTTACTAATTTTTAAAGGTATCATAAGCATTTCCTTTAAGGTAATAACAAAATAAGATTTGCCCAGACAGTTCTGTGACCATTTAATATCTTGGACTTGTCAGTATGATTGCAATTTGACTAGTCACCTACCATTCTCATACAGAGGTGGCACCCATGTGCGGTCTAGGAGCATCAAATGTTATGGATTTCCTTTAGATGTTTTTCATAGTTTTTAAGTGTTTTTCTATTCAGAAACCAGAAAAGAAAGAGTTCTGTTTTAAAAGACTTTATATCTAATAACATATGTAATTCAGATATGAGATTTGAAGCTTTACATGAGGGAAAAGCAGAGGGGATATTTACATTAGAAAGATTAAAGAACAAGTAGCTCTTACCTGCTGTTAGCATGTTGCTTTCCCTAAAACATTCTGTAAATACCTTCATTCATGCCTGGACCTGACACACACTATATTATTTTTTGCTTAATTAGTGATTTTTTCAGTTTTTTCTCCGCTTCTGCTGCAGTGAAAATGCATTTCTAAATTTTATGGGATGTCAAACTTCCTCTAACAATGTGAAAATACAGCTCAAAGGCTCTAAGTAAAAGGCTTTAAGCCATGACTGACACAGTACAGTAGGTCATATGCTCCCCTGACAAGCAGTAAATTCTGAGCTATACTACTAAATACAGGTGTTTGTAAGGATGATTCTGACTGGATAATTTGTGAGCATCAGCCTACATATCAAGTGTAGCAGAAAGTAAATGGCTTGTGGAGATTCTTTCTTTGCTGGCTGTGCCCTGGAAAGAGAGGATGCTGCGTGTGTGACAAAGAATTATATCCAGCCAATGGAAATGGGGATTACAGATTACATTGATGAAAAGCACAACCATCACTTAGACAGACTTTGACAGGACCTTTCAATCAAAATTCCATTTCCTGGTCCCGGTGGGTTAATTTATAGACAAGCACACATGCACAAAGTTTGAAGCCCTATTGATGAAAAATTCACATCCTCACAAATAAACCTGGCAAAAATACCTCTTGGAAAGGACTGCAAAATTTTTGTAAATTTAACCAGTCCCATGGTTCACATGCGACATGACGGATATGTATTTGCACAAAGCACTTTATAAGACAGTGTCAGAATGCTTTCATAGACAACTAAGAATTTTTTTCCCTCTGACATTGTAAGACAAAAGGTATTTTGGTACCATGAAGATGTGATGTTTCATATTTTCCTGGCTATTCTGGAGCAGTTAATGATGGATAGACAATATCTGCTGGTTCAAATTTCGAACTGCCAGTAGTGCATAGAAACTGTTTCTCAGTACCCTGCTTTTTCTGTGACATGCATTTTCTGCTTTCTCTTGCTATTTGGTACAATTAGAGCTATTTGCATGAAAAGAAGGTTTCGGAAGGGGTGGACTTAGAAATCCACCTACTCTTGCTGTTTGCTCTTTGCATAAAGTCATAATCCCTGATGAAGTAATCAGCGTTTCTGCAACAGCAAATCATTAAGTTGCACAAAGGAAGTTGCACTGCAGGGATTCTGATCCGAAAGGATTCTGAGGGCTGTTACCTGGTGTCTGACTTCAACAGGGTGAGAGTCAGCATTTCTCACTATCAGACCTGCTTTCCTGAAGTCAGCCAGTAAAATTGTCATTGTTTTCAATGAAGCAGAATGATACCCTAAATGAGAGAAAAGAAATGAATATTGAAGAAACAAAGATGCTTCTCTCATGCAAATTACTTTACTAATAAATAAAAAGGGAGGAATTAGAACCAGGAAATACAGGAGATAAAGAGAAACTGTTGTCTGCATTAATGCCTTTCAATTTTTCCAGTGAGGCTTTTATTTGGCATTTAGTAGCAATGTTCATTATACTTTGATAATTATTTAGGGCTTTCTCCCTCAGAAACTGGTTGCAGTGAAAGACTGTACCATGGTTCAGTAGTTAGGGATTGTTTTACACTGTTACACAAAAAAGAATAAAGAGGAGATTTTCAAGGGAGAGGGCTGGGAACCTGTGAATAAAGCAGCTCAATTAGAGAAGACCTGAAATTAATGGGAGTGAGTTCTGCAGGATATGTATATTTTAAATTAACAGATTGTAAGAGAATAATCTAAATTATATTAAAACTAAAAAAGCAACACCACCACCCCTCCTCCTCCAAGCCAGAACTGTGGAATCTTTCCTTGTTTTCTACCCGCCACAATATAAGTAAAAGGAAAATGCAAGTAAAATGAGAGGTGCATATCCAGTGGACTTTGTAGAAGTCAATGTTTGCAAGTTGTTACCATGCAGTAATTAAATTAATGTTAATTAAAAATCTTGTCTTCAATTTCTGTTGCCATAGTTTTATTACTTACTTGAAGTTGGCTGACTCCTGAGATTGTAGCTTATATGAATTTATATGTATCCACTGACCTAATTTTTAAATTGCACCCAATTTATGCATGCATTTAGTTAATATGTTGTGCCATAAGCTGAGACAAACACAACGTAATAATACTGATGAAACTGTATCCATCTTAAATATTACCAGAGAAGAAAACTATGTATGTACAAATTGTTTTGTGCCTAGTGGGAAGTTCTTACTTAATAGTGGTACCTATTGAGACAAAATTATTTTTTTTTCTACATTTTTGTAAGAACATACCACTCGGTACTGGTAGTCAAGTTAACGAAAAAAAAAGGATTTAGTAGTGTAATATTCTTTTAAAAATCAGAAATACGCAAAGAAATATATTATTCCCTTCAAGGTTTTTTTTTTGTAATTAATTTGTTCAGAACATTTATTAGAATCTACCTATTTTGTTTCAACTTGACCCAGTCAAAGCAGTTTGAAGACATTTACAGTGATGAAGAGGGAGCTTCAATTAACCTTCTTGGCTGAGATATTTGATATGCATGAATTACCATATAACAGCTTAATTATCTAATACTCTTTGTAAAAGATTTCTAATAAAGAATGGAATTGATTTATATATTATGAGACCATAATCATTTATTTAATTTCTCATCAGATTTCTTTAGCCATAATGTATGTAGATTAACTGGCAAGCTATGGGACCAAGACCAATACTTGGGACCTGACAACTTTCTAACTCAATGTATGTTTTGATAACTTTGCTTTGAAGGAGAAACAAAGCTGCTGGTAACTAATAAGCAAGAACTACAAAATTGTACTGCAGGTCAGAACTCATTAGACTACAGAGATGAATTTTAATCTTTATTCCAGAGATCCTTCATCTTAATTTGTACCACATTAGATAAAAACAGATAGACTGAAAGAATTTTTTTAAAGAACTTATGTTACAGGTTCTTACTTGATATTAGAAATACAAGTGCTGGTTTATCTCAGTCCTGATGCAATCTAGGGCCACCCTTAGCATAGAGTGATCAGATTCTTTGGGTACCTGGTGGCCAGTTACAACAACACCAGTCAAACAGTGTTTGTTTTTGCTGGATCAGCTGTCAAGGCTTCTCAATGAGAAAGATGATTGCCATATTACAAAGAAGGAAACTGAGGCACTGAAGAATTGAAAGATTTCTTGAAGGTAACAAATGGAGTCAGCAACAAAGAAAGGCACAGGAGTTATGGTTTGATTCCCCAGTTATTCGTATGACTTACACGGATTTTGCTCCCTCAGTGCTGCCAGATTTTGGTTGTGATGTTAGGGGAATTGAAAGGTTTTTATGTGTTTGGGTTTTTTTTGTGTGGAAAAGATTCAAATCTAAGAACGGTGGTTTTGAAATTAGTTTTCAAGAAAAGACAGGACATTAGTCAGCAGATGAAAAGATGGAAACAGCCATGGTGAAATCCCTGCTGAAACTGATGTGAAATTTGCCACTGATTTCTGGGAATCCAGAACTAAACTGTAAGATGAAGTGGTAGGAATAAAAACTCCAAATGCCAGAAAAGTGTAGTTCAAAGCTGACTTTTATGAAGAGGTTTGGGAAGTAAGGAGCAAGAAGGAAACAGAAAATAATCAATTCAGGGCTGTAAGCAAGAGTAGACTTGCACAGATTTCTAAAGGTGAGAACAAATGAAAAAAAACAGTCTCTCATCACTAAGACAAGGTGAAGATTAGTATTTTTGCATGACTTGTGGTTTTTCGCTCTTTTGAAATATATTTTCCTCTCCAGTAATAAGCATAAACCTAATAAGCATAAATCCAATAAGCATAAATCCATGACGAGAGAAACACAGATAAACAGATTTTGCCAAAATTTGCCATGACTTCTTATTTTCTGTAAAAATACAGATTTTTTTTGTTGGTTTTGTTATTTAGACATTTTGCTTAATTGTTAAGGAATTTCTTCCGTTCTGTTTCAGCAGAAAAAAACAGTTATACCTTGTCTACACTATATCTATAAAACATCACCATTCCTTTTCTTTCAGGAAACAGTGTTCATTATGTTTTGACCTAGTTGCTCCAGGTTGATCCCACCCTTTAGGTCCCTGCAATGAATGTCTTAAATTCTCTTCATCATCAAGAAAGGGAATTTCAGCTCCAGCAAGCAGGCCGTCTCATCTGTAAATCTGTATGCAGGCTGGGAAGGATGACCAGGGGTGTGGTGAAGCTTCTGCCTAGCTTTTGGCAGAAGGCTGGTGTTCATGTATGTTGTAGGCAAAGGTGATCTTTTAGCACAATGACAGTGTCCTCAAATGTTTTGCTAAAATATTCAGAAGCTTGTGTGATATAGGAGATGTAGATTTTGATTAGTGTCTTTTCTTTTTTTAATTTACTCCAAAATTTTGGCATCTAATTTGTTCTTAAGTTATATTTTAATGCATAAGTGTCATCTTGGATATCACCTGAAAATAAAATAGAGAATGCCGACTATGCTTTTCATTTGTGCATTGTAAAGCAAGGAGGTAATTACCCCCATTTTATGGAAAACGAAGCGGTTAACACTAATTGCTCTCAGTGTGAGACTGAAATGTTAGGCATGAACTAGAATTTCTTTGTTAGAGCATTTCAAGTTGTATTTACTATGTGAGTACTTTTCTTACCCATTTCTTATGCATCACAGTGCCTGCCTGCATTACAAGCTAGTGCAAAAATAATGAACAAGTTCTTCATTTGCTGACTAGAGTTAGAGGCTTCAAGTCAAATGATCTGCCAGAGACGTCTAACTAGGATAGGTTTCATAGCAATCCATTCTGGAAGTCTCTTTCCTAGACTAGTCAATGAAGACTGATTTAAAAGTCAGTGTACATGACATCCTAAACTATGAAGTAGGCCACTGATACCCACTATGGTAATAAAAGCATTACAGTAATTATGAGGGTGGAGAAGTAGAAGATGTAATATTGAATAAAGATTTGGAATACTGACAAAGTCATCCAGGGCCAGCTGAAAAAAAAGTAATTTTTTACTAACATAAATTACTTGCTTTAAAGTTGAACGAGTTTTTTTTTTTTTGAGCTAGTGACTGATTCACTGGAATAAAAAAAGAGTTCCGACCATTTTTTACCAGACGAGGCCTTTTTTCTATTATATTTCAAGTGGTGGCAGTAAGGGGCCGGAAGCAGTCATAAGATGAAGACCTAGAAGTTTTGAAGGAAAACTTTGATATAAAAGGAAAAAAATATCCCACTGAAACTGCTTCAGAGAGGTTTTCTGTCATCAGGGCAGCTCTACTTCCAAACATCATGGACATGTTCAGTTTACCTGCTTAATATAGCCGTATCCTGGGACTGCTTATCTTTGAATGCTGAGAACATATGATATAATTAACTAAACTCTTACAGAGCTAAGTTACTTTGTTTTTTTTTCCCTCCTACTGCAGTTTTCTAATAGGCATAAGAGAAAAACATTATTTTCATAATGATCCCTTTTCTGGATCTGTTATCACGACATAAAAATGTGTGATATCTTTTTCCTTATAAATGCATATTCATTGAATATTTATTATTTTTTTCCTAGCAAATTCTAACAAAATTAGATGAATTCATGGAAAAGAACTTGACCAGAATGAGCAGAATTAAGAAGAAATATCAACACACTGAAATATCTTGAGTTTTATGTGTTATTACAATGAACACGCAGGTGACTGAATTGGTGAGAAAACAGTTGTATAGTAGTTGATATTTTTTCCTCCCCATCACTAGACCGTGTCATACCATCAAGCTTTACAATGCTGGTACAGTTCCTATAGGTTTGCTTAATGGTAAACATGCAAAAATCACTCAGCAACAGCTTAGAAAAAACATCAAAAAGTCTTTGTTTAGCGGCAGAGTTATATTTCTCCTCTGACAACTTCAAGCGACTGGAATGCAGAAATGGAACATTCTCAGTCAAAACACTGGGCAAAGTTTAGGCACATCCAAGTATGTTCCGGATACAGAGTTCATTTAGCAAGCTAAATGGCAACATTACAGCATATATACAAGCTGACAGAGATAAACTAATATTTTGGAAATCAGAAAACTTTTGTTGTAGGTTGCATTTTTTGGCTGTTGTTGGTAGAAGAAGGGGGAAGGGGTGCAAGGAGGAGTGGAACAGGAATGAAACAAAAGGTTTCTGCTGTCTTTTTATCTCTCCTGAAAGTCCCTGGGGTTACCAACCGGCTTAATAGGATGTTTTAAGTGTTTTGCTCATGGCAATAAATTACTTTTTTTTCCTATTGAAATGCTTAAATGATGCTAAAGAATTTTTAACTCAGAGTAAGAAAAGCAAGCCACATAGGAAACCGAACACATGTAAAACACATTTTCTTAAATACAAAGCTAAATTGCATTTTTAATTTTTAAAATCAGTTTCATAAATTATTATGATATGAGGTAAAAATTAACTGTTTGATCTATTCAGAAGGAATACATAAACAAGCCTCTAAGAGGCAAGTAAATAACATTGGGAGGCCAAACTGCAGCAGTTCAGAATATCCGCTTTTCTTGTGTTTACACTAGTGATGCTTGTGTGTGTGTACACACATGTATGCACACTTGTGCGGGTGTAATTCCTTTTGTAAGCTATTAATAGTGAAACAGGGCTCATTACATCTTGCAGCAATTGCAGTGCTGCCTTCGCACAGAAGGAAAGTGGAGCTAATGCAAACCCTGACTTAGTTGCACAGAATTGCTGATTCTTTAGTGATTCCAGACACCATGGCACTCTGCACTTCAGTATCCAGACAATACTGGCAAACCTTCCAGCATGTCTGCATACCTAGACCATTCCCAGGAAAGATGAAAATTAAAAAAAAGTATCTGGATATCTCACATAATTTCAGCTTTTTAGCCTTTTGCCATGGGATGTGCACGTCAGTATCTGCTTAGGCCTGCAGATGATGTCACTGTTACAAGAGACAAGCCAGAGCTGTTACACACTGCCTTCTCACTCACCCTCTCTGATGCGAGAAGTAAGACGAAGACAGCATCTATCCGTATGTGTAGAGGAGACTGGGGGAGTGGAGAGGCTGGCTGTGGGAGAAGTTTGTCTGGGTAATCTTGTTAGGAAACAATGCAGTGTTATTTTAATGCCCTTTGAACATTACCAATTTCAAGGCAGTAATCTGTTTTTGTTACATTGCACACTAGCATCCTGAACGGACTGGCATCCATCTTCTGGCAGGCCTCCTAGGGCTTTTTAAGACAGGGTCTCTTAAGGGCCTCCACTGCCAGCTTAAATGGATGTTGCATAGAAAAGCCAGCACAGCTCTGCTCTCCTTGTGTCTTGATGTCCTCCGGGAGACACACAATTCCATTTCTCTTTGTTCCCTTTCTTTATCATTGACATATTCTGTAGTAGAATATTTGTCCCAAATAGTGGAGTCTCATACAGAAAAAAAACCCCCACTTATATAGAAAAAGACTGTAGCAATGATACAGCACAACACTAGTAATATAGCAGTGACTTTCAGTTCGAAATGATGAAGCTTTATAAAGGATATACAGCTCATCTATACACAGACATATGCACATATACACATAAGTGCAATTTAGGCAGAAGATACAAGCCCAAACTAAAGACTAGAAGTGCACTTTTGGAGATGACCAAAAGTTCCAGTCCAGTAATATAAGAAGCTCAGAGAAAGGTTAAAAAAAGAAGACTGCATATAATGTGATCTTTCCCCAGAAATACCTGGTGATCTTCAAGTAATTAATTAGCTATGCACTTCTTGAGCTGTCTCACTTTATTCCTGAATTCCTTGAATACCTTTTTGAACACATGTGTACCTTTGGATCTCACACTAACCCTCAGCTAGGATAATTCGTCATATATCCTATTAACCAAATGATTCATCATATGTTACCTTAAAAACACAAAACAAGGACACATACCTCTGTATCCCCCCCCCTCCTCCTTGTGTTTGTTTTGAACCCAGTTCTACTTCTACCAAGGATATTTTTCATTTGATTTCCTGCTGAAGGAGATAATTCTTGTTTCTAAACAAGCAAAGTAAACAAGGAGGAAGAGAGAAAATAGTTATTCTTGTAAGCAGGGAAGACCAGAGAAACTGAGTAACTCACAGAGGGGACACAGCACTGCAGGGCAGTGAACCCAGAACTTCTCCACGTCTCTTGGAGGAACGTCTTTCCTTTGAGCTCTTGTCTTGTGGACTTTGGTTGACGGTGTAGAAAAAAAAACAGGCTGCAGCAGTATCGGTGTCTTTCAGAAACTTGCTTCGTGTACCAAACCATGATTTGCAACATGCAGCCCCTTCTCATTTCTCTCACTCCTACCCCACACACATGGTTTCTCTCATCGCTCCTGCTCTCAAAATACGTGCAGCCTAACACAAACTTTTGTGCAATAACTGCAAATCATTTTTTTCTTTCCAGTTAAGATGGGAGCCCTGGAGTTAGGGATTTACTAGTCAACATGATTCAGTGGTTGTTTGGCATATATCTTTTCCTTCTTTAGTAGCTAGTTAGCTGAAAAACAAATTATATATTCATCATCGTTTCTAAACAACCACAAGTCAGAAATGTTCTGACTTTGTTTCCAAAGTACAAGGTTGTTTCTTGGAAGGAGCAACAGTGTTGGGATGACAGCTAAGGAATCTGATTGCACTTAGTCATGTGAACATTTCTTCTTTTAATTCCCTCAAAATCAAATAAATTTAGTACTCATTAAACTGTTTTTATGAAGGTGTGCACTATCATCAGCAAAGGCTGAGTGTGTCCAAGTTGAGTTCACAAGGAGTTATTTTTAGAAGCTCTAGAAAACCCCATTTTGAGGAGAGTATATAACCCCACTTGAAAGCTTGACCATGAACTGAATATAATTATGGAAACAGATGGAAACACCATCTATAATTTTTGTATTTTGGTGTACATAATCATATGGTAAAGAATTTTTCCAAAGTGTACTCAGTATATAAAGTGAATAATAAGTAATAGTTACTTCCTTTAACTACTTTAGTCATTAAAGATTCAAATTATAATCCAAGATAAACTAACTTCAGGAGGTCAGGTTTACTATGGGTTTTATTATGCCATGTGAAAGAGAAACAGACTTGATAGTTTTCTTCAGGGCAAGCTTCCGTTAGTAATTGACACTAAAAAACAGCTAATTTCATACGCTTGCTCTAAATATTTTAATCGTTCTCAGCAGCTGTAAAACGAGTGGTTTCTTTTCCAGCATGTGATGGAGCCAAGAATCCAGTCGTGATAAAAGTGAATTAATCAGCTGAAAGGGAGAGATTAAACAAAACTGAGAGGAAGGAGTGTAAACATGTATGTGATAGTGAACTGTAATACAGGTGTTAGTTTGAAGCATGTTAACTTTGGTGCTCTCTCACTGCTCCTCCTCTTAGCCTAAACACGTATACATTTTTGCAGTCTTTCAAGGCCTATAGATTGTGTACCATCTGAGTCAGGAATGGGCTTTGTTCTATGTGCAAGCAGCATCAAAAATAACTGGATGTTGATGCCTATTCAGAGCTGGTAGATGCTATTCATGTGAATACATTTCATTTTTACTGTACAAGATACATTTATACAACTTGGAGAAAACAGATCATATTTGCTGTCTTTTGCTTACAATGGAAATTATGTAAGAGATTATTATAGGATCTGCTATCGTGACTCACCAGCTGGTAAACTAATTACACTGTGATGTGATGCTATTCCTATATGGATTGTAAGTCTAATTAGCTGTCAGGGTGTATAGCACTCTTGCACATAGGCACACTTTGGAATTTTAAATATAACTAACTTATATATACTACTCATATTTGTTGCCTAATATTAATACGTTTTTAAAATTTTATTTTGCATACCAAGAAGAGCTTACCTGTTTTTTCATTTCATTCCTTAGCGATTGTTTTCCAAGATGCAATACTATAATCAGAGTCCTTGGGTATGTTCTTAGGTCTCAAAAGTATGACTGAGTTACTGCTCATGGACTTCTCAAGAGTACAAACTAAGTCTGAAAGAAAAGCAAAGTAGTTAAACTTAGCTTGACTTTCTTCAACCCTGGGTTAACTCAAACTTACCTCGTACTTGCTGTGGATAAAGAACACACAAAAATAGTTATCACAGCTGAACTGAAGTTCAGAAACGTTTTTAAACTGCAATTCTATCTGAACCCTTACAGTTTTTAGCACTCTATGCCTATAAAGCCAATCATTTGAAGATGTACCTTAATGCTTACTTGAACATGGGCAATAACAGCTCTCAGAGGCTTTTATTTCTGGGTAGTCTTGTTATCTAGAAGAAGGTAAGAAACACAGACTTTAGTTGACAGCATTTCAATTAATGAAAGAGTGACGAAGGAGACAAACACAACAAATGGAGAATGTATTTACTCGTACAAGATTTATCTCTTTCTTTAAACTGGAATGTGAGGAGGTTTTTTCAGCACTTTTTTTCCTGAGGAAGTTGTGGCTAGAGGGTGGGGTAGCAACACGCACCCCCTTGCATTCCTTCTGGCCCAAACTTGGATGTAATGCAAAGCCTGTTCTGCAAATCCGCCTGATTGTGAGTAGGAACATCTGTCACTGTGGTAAACACTAAAATATTAAGGGATATATTCTGATTTCTCTCAGATCTGTTTTGAAACAACACTGCTTAATAGTCTTCACAAGAAACGTACTGTATTGACCTATCTTCACTTTGCATGAAGAACACTACCTGAGTAGAGCTACTCATTTTGTTGTAATTATATTTTTTTTACAGTAATTTTAGATTTTCCTTAATTTTGGTGGATTTTCTTTCTTTGGTTTTGTTTTTAAAGGATTTTTTTCTTTTTTTTGGTGTGTGTATTTTGCCCATCTAATTGATCTGGCTGAGCAGTCAATCAAATACTTAATAAGAAGACTTTTCCAAAATTATTTTTCTAATTATTTGCTGTTGTAGTTATGTGTGTACATTGAATAAACACACAAATATGGTTTAAAAACCTGAATTCATTAAAAGAAAGCCGGAGTGGAAAACTTGATCTGGAAATTCTTATACTGCAAAATATGTTTAATGATTATAGATATGAAATGTTTTGGCTAATATTTTTAGAGCAAATGTAAATATGGAAATATTGGCTGTAAAATATAACGACGCTCCAATTTTCTGCTGGAATTATGAGGACAGATCATGTGGATTAACACAAGAACACATTTCTGAAAGGCTTTTGATCTCCCACCTAAACAATGTACGCTTCTAATAAAAAAATTTACAGAGCATCCAGAAGCTTAATGTGTAAGAGTATAGAAAGCTTTTCAATATAAACAACTCATTTAGTAAGTTTTCCAGATCTTGATTTAAGTGCCAGATTTGAGTTCTATATTCTAAAAGTTGGGTAAAAATAGATTTGTATGTATCAAGGATTATATGAACATTTTCAGTAACCTAAGCTGAGGAACAAGGAATATAAATTAGATTTAGTTTACTAACATAAAAATTTCTCTGTAATGACAGTTGTTTTCATTCTTGTTTCACAGTAGTCTCTCCTTTAGCAAACTGAAGCTAAAAAAAAAATTCATACAAAATCTCCTGTAAAAAGTATTAGTGTGTATGCGAAAGGGACCTATCTATAATCATGGAATACGTGGCTCCTGGCATATGTCTGTGGCAATGTGGCACAAGTGTGTGAACATGTGTTGTTAGATACTGTAAATAACAGTCATTTTAATTATGGATTTATCACAAAATTGCCTAGGAGTGGTTAGGAACACACTCAAGACATTACCTACCCAAATCAGTTCCCTTTCTTGAGAAAGAATTCCTTCCTCTCCAGCCAATGGACATGAATGACTGCGATAAACTGAAGAAATTCTGATGTACTATAAATGGAAAAAAAAAATTTGTAGAAGTATGAATATACACATGTTTACTTCTCACTTTTATCCAGATGTTCATCAATTGAAACTGCGGAGGCAGGCCTGCACTCTTGAAAAGTACATGAAAAACACACAGTTAAACCCCCATGTGACTCTTTGAAAGCGTACCCCATGTCGATAGGCTTTCATAGCTCAGTTTACAAGGAGGCTAAGCCTCATTCAGAAACTCAAAATATCAATTTCTCTTGTTTGGAAAGCTTGAACAATTCAGGGAGATAAACATACTTCTGACCCCTTGCCTGGTGATGCCTACTTTAAAAACTTGTCCTCTGTGGAAGTCACTGTGAAACAAAACACTATGACACTTCAGGATTGTGCAGTTATGGATTGAAGTTATGCTGGTCCTGAAATACATTTCAGGCTCTGTGCTCTAAGCTTACAGAGCACAAGCTCACCTCATTGAAATTAGGTTAATCCCCGAAAAAGTGAGAGCAGTCAGTTGCACTAAAGCTTCAAATATGAATGATCAGGAACACGTGAGGTTGCTGAAAGAATACTGTCTCTGTGGGAGGGCTTAGGGAAGCGATGAACTATAATCCCTTGAATTATTGTCCTTTTTAAAGAAAATTACTCCAAATGCCTGTTGAGGTATATGCTTAGATTCAAATTGTATTTTGTCTTATTTTTCAGAATGAACAAGTAGGAATTATATTTTTTGCTCCTTACAATAATGAAAAAGAATCAAGTAGTCTGGTGGATTATATGCTCTCTTTAACTTGATTCCCAGGAAGGATACAAATGTTTTGGATTTGCTGTCTTGACCACCTTAAACTACATTTTTTTAATCAGTGTCATTTAAACAACAGCGTCAAATATACAAAGGCGGTCCATGCATAGGCCTTATGTATGAAACGTCTGATTACCAGTATAATTTGTCAGATATTCAGTGTTAGTGCTAGAGTTTTTGTTCTTTATTTTATTAACTCTCTGGGTATATGTGAGGGAATCATGTTGTGAAATTGTTCTTTTAATTCTCCATGGTAACAGTCTCAGGGAAATTGTAATACACTAGTGGATGATATTTTCCCTTGCAGATCAGGAAAGAAGGAGCCTGTTCCATTGCCTTGTCTAATATTCAGGAAAGCTTCACAGACCACATTTCTGCTGATTTTTGGGAAATTAAAATATTTTCCCCAGACACCTCAGAACTTGGTTTGATTCAGGGTTTTTCTGATTTAGTTAGGAAGTCTGGTGCTCTGATACTAAAGTGATGGACAAAAGGATCACTGGATATCCGGGAGGAAAAATGATTTGTGGTCCAGATTACTCTACCCCACGTGCTTTTGGAAATGGGTTTAGATCAAATTGTTTGAGGAGGTTAATATGGGGTGGCTTTTCTTCTGACGAATTAATGTGTTTGGCAACACTGAATCCATCCGTCAGCCAGATAGGAGGAAGCTCCATGGGGGAGGTGTTGCTTTGACAGATGCCTGCAGCTTTTGCTTGAATCAAATGGATTGTACATCTGGCTGCCTACAACTATATCACACAACATGGCACAATCTCTTTGTCTCCCTGCCTCCCACACCCTAGCTCTCCACCCCCCGTTTATTCTGGGTCTGACTCTGCAGCTGTGACACTGACTTCATCGTACAAATCTGGGTAGAGTCTCCACTGCCTGATAAGAAATGTTTTGCAGAAAGGTGGCTGCTGTCCAGACGTCTGTTCTTGTCTCATCTTGTACTTCTGTTCAGACCTTTTGATCTCATTCCTACCTCTATTGTTTTGTTTGTTTTACTTCTTGTTCCAAGAATCCTGTTGCTTTTTTAATCTCTGAAGACTTTCTTTCAGTTGTAGAGTCAGTCTTTCTGTTTGCCCAGGCTAAGGCCTCCACCAGGCTGCAAATGGGTTATCCAGCTGATAGCTGCAGTTATCCATCAAAGCCAAAGGATGACTGTGGCAATATAGCCTATGACTGAGAGGTCTTTTTGACTTCCAGATTTAAGAAGATAATTTGCAGTCAGCATTAACCAGTGTTTTGAGTGTCTTCACAGTGTTATGTATTGCCTGGAATACTCTGTTTATGGAGCAATGGCTCTCTGTTAATTTCTTAAGTATTGTAAGTACTGCCATCTTCAAACCTTTCTTTTTTAACCTTTAGCCCTTACAAATTTTAAGTATCGTCCTGTGCAATCTTTCAGTTCTTGCTCTGCAGTCCTTCCCTAAATGGAAAGTATCTGGGTTATGCAGGGTCTAAACAATTCAGATGGGTTAGTGAGTTTGCAAAAACTTACCATAGAGTCAGAATATTTATATACACTGAATTCTAAAAAACTTCAAAACTCGCAAGACTTTTTATTATTGTTTTTTTAAGTTGGTTTTTTTTTCCTGGCAATGGCATAACTTGTAGTCACCCTCTTTTTTTCACTTAAGAAAGTGTGAAGTATTTTGCATGAATAGCTATGTATGATCTGCTTTGGGTTTTTTCATGTAAAATAAAATTAGATTTACTCTGAGGACTCTGATACAGTAACTCATATGCATGCTAAACAGCCTGGTTTGTCATAAAGCAATCCACTAGAACTTAAAAAAGGTTTAAATAATTTGTAGGTGGCAAGAAGGTTACTCAAGATTTTTTTTGATTCACTTTTAATTTTTTATCTCAAAATGTGTATTGTTTGTTGAGTGACTGTGACGAAGTAAACAGAAATTCTGAGGAATCAGTAAAAAATTAATATGGGCACAAGTGGAAGAGGTGTGGCGTTATGTACTTTATTTACCAAAGCAATACACTGAGCTTGAAGGAATGTGCTGTATTGACAAAATACTGCAATATCTTCTTCAGGGTAAAATACATCAGCACAATAAGGGATAACACTGTGGTGAGACCAGTTGGTCAATGCTAAGTTGAGGAGTGCACCCAGCTAAAAAATCTTCACTGTTCTCCTGCTGGACTGTCTCCTAACTGTGTATGTGCACAGTCCTAATAAAACCAACCCAGCTGAAAAACAGAGGCTTTTAGAGCAGCCTATGATTTATGAACTTAACATTTTTTGCTTTGCTTAGAATGAAAAACAAGAAGATGCAATAAGACCACCGCTAGTCCACACTTGAGCAAATGAGGAGATAGGAGAAGAACATGTGGTTTAGACCCTGCACTCTTTTCTGAACCCTTACAAGAAGGGTCATGGTTGGTCCTTCTCAATAACAGTGGTTTTTAAGAATTAAAGAATGCTGTCAGGACAAATCCTAGGGCTCTACTTCACTTTCATGTTGTTGGAACACTGGCCACAAACCAATACATTTGTGTGGACATACCATTCAGTGATGTTGTTTTTCCTTGGGTCTGTGCTGTACATTTGCACAAGCAGAACTATTAAAGGAGTTAATAGCTGCAGTTTATAGATGCTTATTTGTACAAGAACCTTCAGTCTAAGGTGGCTGAATCTTTCAAAACTTTAAATTTCAGCCACAAATTTCACTGAAATGTTGCATTTCAACAGCAGCTGCAAAGAGATACAAACCAACAGTCTATTTTCCAGCCAGTTCTACACAAGCAAAGAGTGAAATTTCTTCAGTGCCTTGGATAAAGTAATCAGAGTTATATTTTTTCCCCAAAAGTTTTCATGAGTAGTATTACACTTTTTTGTAAGGGCTCTCCATTTGTTATGGGTTCAAGAAAATCCAGTATAAAGTGCAGACAGTGCCTAGGATACATGAGAGACTCTTAACAAATTAGTGTAGTACACCAAAAGTGTATGATGAAGCTTAGTGACGAATTTAGGTAGAAGTTGAACTGCTGCAAAGACTCCCCAGCTATATCTCCTGGTAGCTTTTTGGTCTCTTACATGTAGCTTAGGATGCTTTTGTGAAGTTCCTAACATATTGCTTGTGCCTCTCAAAAACAAATTCAGAATTGGGCCTTTTTCCTTTCTGCTGGGAACTTACAGACTACTTTTGGTGCTCAGTAATCAACAGTATGTAAAGACTCAGAAGAAAAAGGAAAGAGAAAAAAAAACCGGAGGTAGAAATGCTAGGATCACAGTGTTACTAGATGAAGACACTATCATAATCTCTTCTATCTCTGTCTGGGGACTTACACCTTTTATTTAGTGTTACCTCTACTCTGGTTTTGTTTCTTCTAAGCTTTTTGCAAGTTTTCATGTGTTTAATGGGATAATTGTATTAAAGCGAGGGACTGGATATTTTTGGAGAAAGCACGGATCTGTTTAAGCAGGGAGGCGATTAAATATGATAGTATGGGTAGAGATGGGACAGACTGGAATGACCCATTAAGGGATGTTGTCAGAAGACCTTGCAACATTTAAAAAAAGAGCCAGAAATTTTTTTGAAAGCTTAGTCAAAGTCCACTCGTTATCTTAATATTAGGGAGGGAGCCTCGCAGCAGTTTAGCACTTGTCACTGTCTCTGAATTACTAGTTGTTTGGAACAATTATCTTTTGTCCTTGGGCTGGTCTCATGTGTATGTACCCTTACAAAATTCTTTGCTGTTGGACATAATATTGGAGGTAGCTGTATCAGAATTAAACTATCAGGGGAAAATATGAAGGACATGCATACAGTGTGTTCTAATGACACCTGCTTACTGGCAAAAAGCAAATTGTAATGCATTTCTCAAATTAAACTGCTTCAAGAGCTAGTTATCCTGCACTTGTAACACAAAGTAAAGATACTAGGTTGAAAGCTAAACAACAGCAAGCAGTGACTTTTTGAATAACTGGCATGGCAAGTAAAACCAAAGTTAGTGGATATTCATACCTAGCAAACCAGGTTTGCTAAGTACACATAATCCTGACCTTCATTACCTCTGAGGGAGGGAAAGTATATACAGATGAACCCGGAATACAATATATAAACAATCAGGTTTTAAATCCTGCTTCAGAAGTGCTTGCCATTGTTGAATTTTTGTGAATTATTTTGTTCTCAAGCATTATTACCAAAATGAGAGACATTCTAGGTAAGCTGCTCTTCACAAAGTGATCTGGCTGCAATGTGCCTTCCTGAGAAGAGCCCAGCACAGAGCTTGTCTTCCAGAGATGCTCTCCCACCTCTGGTGCAAGCAGGATGGAGTTCAGGAGCCCCATCTGCTGCAGTGAGTTGTCACTTTGCATCTCCCAGCAAGATCAACACCTATTAGCACAGTGAGTTCATCGAAGAAAAGCCGCCAGCCTGTTACATGAGAATAACAGCAGTGCACATTGTACGGCTAGATCATAAACATAAGATTGCAATAAAATGCAGTATCTCCATAGATCTGTCATCTAAAGGATATGGCTGGAAATGCCTGTGCTTTACCCTTCTGTGCAAAATTACCAACTCAGTGTTATCAGTGAATTCAGAAAGCCAATGTTTACAAAACCAGCAAGTGTCAGCTGAATCAGCTATTGGAAATGCATGGAGGTAGGGATTGTTTTGTGGCACTTCTGTTTATTTTAAAGTATCACACCCCATCCCAGACTGAACATTAGCCATTTCGCTCACTTTCTTTATTCAGTCCTTGTTGTTCATTAAACTTTCTTTTTTCTTTCTTTTGTTCAGCTTCACAGTTTCAGTGCTCTAGATAGCTTGCTAAATTCACTTATTGGCTTTATGCACTTCGGAGAATGATTCTAACTAAACTATGATAGTTAAGGTGCATGATACTTCCTGAAGATTAAATGAGTCTGGAGAAAGTCAGTAACTCTTGGCTGCAGCCTAGCAGGGAGATGCAACTCATCATTATTTGTCAAAAATGTTTTGTTTACTGAATTTCTCTTATAAAAGCAAAAGAAACATTAGATAAAGTATGATTTTTCTGGTGGAGTGTGAATTTTCTAACAGTTTTCTCATTTTGTGTGAGATGGCTTCCGAGTGCGGTAAGCTCCCTGAGTTTCTCCTCTCAATACCCAAGGCTACTCTATCACTGTGACTATACATCTCTGTTGGAGGACACAGTGGCCAGGAGCATGAGCCAGGTGTGGAGTGAAGCAGAAGCCAAAAGGACAACTACATTCACTTAATTGTGCTAACTGGCTTTTGGAGAAAGTGAAAGACTGAACCAAAACTTGTTCTTTAATTTAACTCTGGCGTTTGAGGTTAGCAATATATATATTTCCAAAGACTAGAGACTGTTGAAATTCTTAAGTGGACGGGTCTTTACTGGACCCATTCTTGTTTTATGGCAAGACTGAATATGGGTTGTAATATCCTGTACATGACTTCACTGGCATTTGAAAATGTACTTTGTGAAGGTATACAAATGAATCACATAAAAAAAAATACTCACCTGGCTTCAATATTTGGCTTTAGATGAGCTTCTTAATGCATAGGTGTAGCGTAAATAAATGCGTATAAACTCAGCGTGAAAATTAATGAGCAGTGCAGTTATGAAACCTGATCCAGTATTAATGATTGCTGAAAAGCAGTCCATTACCATGGCTTGATCCAGAGAAGGATCTTACATTCCAGAAGCCACTTGAACCATATTTACTCAGACACATCCAATAAAAGCCTGTTTAACTCTAGTGCTCTTTAGGCTGATTTCCTATGTAAATTCTCCAGCCTGCTATCTGATTGGGTGGAAAGCTGTAATCTCTGAGATAATTGCATTTGAAAGATTTTGTGAAAATAGTGACTCGTGGAGGAGGGAGGCATTCTAGGTGAGCCTAATGAAGAAAAGTCTTCCAGGTGAGTTCACAGCTTCTTCGAGATTCACCGGTGATGAAAGCTTTCTCAGTGTTTGAAGCGTCCCTTTGAAACAGAGGGCAAGGAAGGCTGCAGCTGCCTGCCTTGTTTGCATGTCAAGCTGCGACAGCCCTCTTTCTCACAACCGTCCGGTCGCAGTGAGAGTGGCTTCTCAAAGCACAGAGCAGCCCCCTTCTAAATTGGAGGGAAGCAATGCAGCTGGGCAGCGACTGCTGTCATATAACTTGGGAGCTTGTGAACAACATAGGGCAGGTGGGAACAGGTCTGCTAGACTCCTCAAGGCCTTGGCCCCCAGCTGCAGTATGTCTGCACCTGATGCAGAGTACTTGGCTCCTAGGACAGAGACACAGACACACAGGGGACAAGGCAGCACAAATTCCTCTAATTGGAGAGGCATTTGTTTTATCACAGTTTTCTGCAAGGGAGAACGAGTTCTGCAGGGTCAGACTGCTGCCATTTGCCACAGAAGAGCATTCAGAGCTCTTAACTCCAATTGCGCTCCTGCGGAGTCTGCATTCAGGCTTGTCCAGGAGAGTAACAGGCCAATTTAACCTGCTATGTGGCATGCAAGAACTTGCCTCACGTAACCTTCTGTCCGTTCATAGCTCTGGTTTCTATTAAATAACCACAGCAATCCAGAAATTAACAGAGAAATGTAAATTAAAAATAAGAAACACAAATAAAAAAAAATGTAGGCGTTGAGGGCCTTGGGTTCCCTAGTGTAGCCTGGAGAATGAGACGGTGGCTGGTCCTAGCTCAGGCACTGTTTATCATGTAAATCAATTGAATCAAGTGGAAATGGCTCTTAAAAACTCCTGTCTAGCAGAAATGGAACTTGATGGCTTAAACATGTATGAACATATTTCAAGGCTGTCTGGAGCTCAAAATACTGATCATGTTGTGAATTGGAATCTTTTTTTCTTGTTGGTGTTTTTAACTGTTTGGTGTCACCAGCTAAATTGACTCAGTCTGGCTTTTATCTGTTTGACAAATTTTTGTTTGTTTTCAGGTTACCACAGCTTCTGAATAATACTTTTGTAAAGTTCTGTAGCTGTCATTTATGGGTATTCTCTTTAGGGTTTATCATGGTGACACCCTGGAATGCAAAGAAAAGCCTCCTTATATTTAGGGCGAGCTCTAATCACAGTCAGCTAGCTATGGGAAATCGTGGCTCTGTAGCACAAAGGAGTTGATGTGTCCCATTCTCTCCCCGTCACACTTGAAACTTGGTACTGAGTTCAGTCCTGGGGCAGATGCCTGAGCTTAATTTGACCTATGATTTTTTTGTTCTGTTTCTCTATTTTTCTGAACTAGGTCCCTATTTTTTTGCCTACTACCTAGCAGACACTGGTATTTGCAGTGAACTTTAGTTTTTCAACAACACAGCAAGGTGATCATGTTCAGATCCATTTCAGACATCTGTAATTAAATTTTCTTATTAAAGTACCTAAGCATGTTTTCCTCTACTGATACAGAAAACATAAGCTTACTAATTATTTTAGTAATCCATTTTACTTCTATTGTAAGGTAAGGCATTTGATAGCTATGGGCAGAACTTTCAAGCTACTTGGTTAACTCTTTCCTATCAAAGCAATCAATTCATTGGTGACACTAATAAGTAGGTAGATCTGGATCTTTGTTCACTCCTTGTTTTCCTCATAAAATAGATAGTAGATGAGATTCTGACCCACGTAAGGACTACAGTATTGATGCACAAAGTAAGATTTGGAAAAGACAGATGCATCCTGTCACACACAAATTCCATTTTATTAAGCATAAGAAATGACCTGAGTTTCAGTCCTGATAGCTGCCCTTAGATTCTGTGCGAAGTTATACTGAACACTGAAGGAAAACATGAACTCTCATGCTTGGTCAGCTTGAAACTTACTCTTGTTTCAGCAGGAAAGGTTCATTCCAGACATCTGAGGTGCATCAAACATGGGTTTACTGTTTGCTGAACCTTTAACTATGTATTTTTTCTAGAATATTTCATTAGGGAATAATTGAGACATTCAAAATAATGAAATGAGTGGGAGGTTTATACATTACTTTAAAACTAATTTATGTGGTTCCCATCAGATTGTATTATTCACTGGGTTAAAAAAAATCAGATAGAAATTCGTATTTAATTTTGTATTTAATATTTTATTTAGGTGATTTCATTTAAAAACAATGGGAAATTCCCTGAGTAAAGCAAACAAACAAACAAAAAAAGAGGATAAACAGCTGCTCATCTAAAGATCTCTCTGACATATCAGTTTGGACTGAATAAAAGAATGAGTTGTTTTTTTGTTATGTAGAAGGTCAGCCTAGATGATCATAAATGTTCTGTGGCCTTAAAAATCCACAGAAAAAAAATTCTTATTGATTTCATAATACTGATGGACATAGATGAAGTAGGTCTAGAAAAACAGAGGCCAAAGCTACTTAGAAGAAAACAATTTAATAAGGAAGAAGTGTAGAAATAACAATTGCTTCCTTTGATAAGAAAGACACAGATATGATATAATACTCATAGGTTTTTTTCTGTTGGTGGTACTTGTTTGTTGTCTGCAATATCCAGTTTATTTTCTTGCTCCTCTCCATTTATAATTTACTTTGTGGCCATATATACAGTGTTTTGAGCACTAACATTCTCTTCACTCTGTATTGCTATTTTAATGCAAATGATTACCAAATAATGACTTTCTACTTAAGAAATAATCTCCATTTTTGCAGGATCTGATAATTGAATATGACTAGAACTGTGCAGTCAGAGCAGAAGGTGCAAATGTATAACTGGGAACAAAATCAATTATTGGGCTGCCTCACTGACAACAAAAGCGAACTATTGCTATTAGCAAATTTTTTCTTAAAAAAATACATAAAAGAGATAATTCATAACGTCTTTAAAATTAAAACAAAAAGTATACCATGAATTCATTTTTTCAGGTGACACTTCATCAGAAGTAAAAGTCAGCCAGAGTAACTGTTTTTAAACAATAACTGTGTTATCGTATTTTTTCTACCAACTTACTAAGCATCTCTGAATGCAGATGGGCTTGTGAGATGGAGAGGTGAGTGCAGTTGTGAATTATGGAAGAAATTCTTCTTGTCTTCTGAGAGAAGTTTATGACTCGGAAAATGATTGACTACAAGTTTCTTCCACTCAGTAAACTGACTGAATGCTGCTGCCGTGCTTTGTACACTCCATTTGAATCTCTACTGTTTTACACTGTCTCATGCACGCAGAGAGGCACGTATGTAGCCCCCCCGCCCCCCCGCACACATACACTCACCCAAAATACAGAGAAATTATTTTTCAGTTGTAATTCATTTTACTGGAAATGGCAAGTATTTTTATAGAGTTTTTTTTGTCTTTTTGGTATCACTTTCTCTTACAAGGCACACGCTGCATAATCAGCCAACTACTCTGTAATTACGTTGCAAAGACTATGTAAATACCTAATTATTTTCATGCAGATTACTTGATAATTATACTACCAGTTACGAAGTAATTCAAAGAATAATTACCACGTAACTTCCACTTTTTAGATGTGAGGATAAGGCTTTGTTTTAAAGATATACAGAAGTGCATAATTATCTCGGGGTTACATTCTACTGAGATTGTCGATTATCCTGTATTTACGGTATTATTATATGGCTACTGGGTTCAGTATCGTGTTATCACAATTTGAAAAAAAAATCTTTGTTCTCTGCTCTGTAACAAGTATTAGACAATGCCAATGTTAACATTTTTTCTACTTTCCTGTTAATTGAAATGGATTTAAGACTTTATTGTCTGTGAAGAAGAAAAAATCTTCTTACACAAAATTGTACTATGTTTTCTGAAGAAGACAAATACATGGGCTCAGATTCTTAAAGGGCAGTTAGATACTGAGAAGCTCAATTATGCCAAACGTTTTTTTTTTAATGTCTAGAATGGGTGACGTAGTGTACAGTTTATAAGAATAGTGAGCCATCCCAGAAAAGCTACTGTCCCTCTAATAGGCTAGCCTTGAGGACAGAGGGTGATGGGTGTTATCTGCTGCTCTCAGGATGGAGTTGTCTGCTTCCATTTGCAATTGCATAAAATAGATTTTGGGTAAAATCTATAATGAACACTTTGTGGTATATGAAGTGACTGCAGAACTATCATTTTATTTCTAGCCATGAAGCTACAGACTAATGAATTTGTTGCCTTGTTGGTCCAGTTAATCTTTCATTACATTACAGAAAATGAAGCCTCTTGAGTAACAAGGGATGAGAACTTTCTTTTTCTCCTGAGAAGCCAAATATCTTGTTTATTGGCTGTAGCCAGTGGAGGAAAAAATAGGGGGTACAGCATGATTTATTTCTATTATAATGCCCAAATACTCGGTTGTCTTAATGCTAAATTTAGATGCAGTACACACCACCATGGAAGTAACAAGGTCACATATAGAGGATACGACCCCAGGCTATCTCATAGTAAGCAGTAGTTGAGCAAAGGGATGAATCCCATCCGTAAGATTATGGAGGACCAACTTTAGGCACAAGCAAATAAATGATTGCCCAGAGCAGCACGTTGGTGGAGAGGTAGCAAATTCATCACCTGCCAAATAGGATGTCTGGGGAGCTTCACATTGGTGATAGCAGCCTATGACTGCCTGGTACCACCTGAGCAGCTCCTCCGGCATAGCCATTCTGGGATGAGCCCAGCTGTGGAACCTGGACAATCTTTCTGCTACTAAGGGGAGATGGTAGCACCAGGACTTGAAATTTTACCTTTGTTCTGCATGCTTCCACTCGTACAGATAACAGGTGGCTCTATCTCTGAAGGACAAAATCAGAAGGAAGGACCCAGTCCCTCCTTTCTTTCCTCTCTGCTCACCTGACTGTGCTGCATTCACCCTGTGGAAAATGGGGATCATCACCTGATTCAAGTGAAGCAGAAAGGGAAGCTTGCCGAGTGATGGGTGATGCTTGTGGGAGCTGCTCTATGACTGCCACACGGCTAAATTTTATCAGTAAGTTAGTTTGTTAATAAAGGATGGCAACACTTCTTAATACTTCTTATTGTTTACATTGCTGAGAAAACCTGAATGAACCTCGAAACTGTTTTCATTAAAGGGCTAAACATGTAGCTCTGTCATTGCAACTGTGATTATAGTGTATAAAAATCTGTTAAAAACAATATAATGGAGGTCAGGATCTGTTGCATCTAGTGTACGAATGCAGAGAGATCTCCATGCGTATAGGCATGCAAGATATCTCAAAAAGCATCTTGGTAAAGGGTGAGGTAGCTAAGAGTTTGGAATGCAATGTACCTTTTCTCTGCTGCCTCTGCAGCAGCAGAGAAACTCACCAGAATTATCTGAGAACTGCTATACTTGCTTGTTTTATTCAGGAAAACAAGAGCCATGCTTCCCTCTTGCTCTTGCACAATATAAA
>Ga0065711_1031535_pt1 | contig 29391 bp, 16 predicted proteins | sample Hoacrofraction12_FD_59098 | JGI IMG/M metagenome (GOLD analysis project Ga0065711, IMG submission 59098) | Hoatzin crop microbial communities from Cojedes, Venezuela - Epithelial fraction 12 v2 (version 2) | ecosystem: Host-associated > Birds > Digestive system > Esophagus > Crop | place... | reverse complement strand
CTGTTTTTTTTTTTTTTTTTTTTTCCCAAGCTCTCCTGACTTTTGCATTCTCTCTGTGTGCGATGAGGGAGGTTGTGCAAGTTGCTCAGAGAATAATTATCCTTGCTGAGACCTGAGGAGGCAATTCATCATGTCAGACTAACAACGGCTGCAGATAGCACAAGGAAGCCTACATAACTAAGCACTGAAAACTAAGCACAGAATGCACTGAATTTCCCTGGCGAATATAGAATTTGAGGTCGTTACCTCACACTCTTGCTGAATATCAGTGAACATATTTTGAGGCTAACAGATGCAAGACTTTGGCTTTATTTCCATCTGCCAAGCAAACAGAGGATTTATGGCTATTTCACAGAGCCCACCTAGCAATGCTATGAATAGTATCAAACAGTCTTTTTGCTAAATTCTTCTTGCTTTAAGGGTATGTGTAATTATCTCTTCTGATATATTGCATATTTAATTTTATTTATTTTTATCGTGATGTGCAATGGTATGTTCCTGTTCTGTTTATTGACATCTTGCAGATAGATGGCAATTTTATATAAATTTGGTCTTTGTTCCAGAGGAAGGCTGCACGAAGGCTGCAATCTTCTCTGAGTGTTTGGACCTGGGCAAAAAAGTTTCATTTGCAGCTCTTATAGTGATGGGGTCTTTCTTCCTTTAAGATGTGGCATACTGCAGAAGTACCCACACCAGAACCATGCCTAGTCCTTCATATTTCAAGGCCCCAAATTCAAAGTCTGTGAACTCAGGATGGGTATTTTATATACACTGAGAGATCTTTGTTTAAGGCTGCGTGGAAGGCAGGTTTCAGTTAGCTCAGTATGTCTGATAACACTGGAAACAAGGTGAGCCATACCCTGCAAGAGATTTTCTTTTTTAAAGGCAACTAGGATATACATGCATACATACATGCACATACATATTCAGTGATGCTTGTGACCGTGTGTTTTTAAATTTTTTTCTTACCAAAGCCTTAATAATTTTGTGGAGAAGAGCAGATTTTTAAGACTTTTTCAGCCAGATTTTCTGGGAGTAAATTCTCAAGTTGAATAAGAAACAAGGATGTGTAAATCTGCCTGGAAATATTAAAAGATAAATGGTTGTGAGATAAATTAGACTTTTTTTTTCACTTTAATATAAAAAGTAATTTTGAAATTTAAAAAATATAATGAAAGAAATCTGACATTTTCTGATTATTTATGTGATACCGAAGTTTAAAAAAAAAGATGTTAACTCACAAGAACCTGGTTTCAAATAAGCTACTGGTACAAATCAGTCCTTTTCTGTATGTCTTTTTGCACAATAAAGAATATTGTCGTTTCTTTCACAGTAGAGAGGAAGAAAAGACAAAGAAAATTTTTCAAAACTTTAGTGTGAAAAAATTTGAGAGCCAAATTTTGTACAAAACTTATTCTTTTTTGTTCTCAAACAAAAACTTTATCAATACAGCTGCAAATAAAGCCATTCTCAAAACATCTGTTACAATGGCCCACAGAAGTTCAGTAGGAGAAAGCTAAAATACGAAATAGAATTAAGAATGAAAAAACAATACCTGTGCACCCGGTACGGTCTGCACGTGAATGAGAACTGTGCCAGAGCAATATCCTTGGAAAAGTGTAATGACAGGAGACGTAATTTCTCTAACAAGCTTCTGTGTTCATCGTTATCCACCTGGCTAAATCATTCTCCAAGGGCTGGGTTGTAACTAACATAGATTGTCTTCCCATGAAAGGGAAAGAAGACATGTCACAATCTTTCACACTCTACAGGGCACGAAGAAGCAAGGTGAGGTCTTGGCTCCATGTGCTCTCCTTGCTGCCTCATGCTGGGTGCTGACCAGGCTACGCGTAAATCACTAAACCACTGGCGAAAAATGAAGAGTGAAGCCTTGGAGACGGACGTCTGAAGCAGAGCTTTGTATTTTGCACCTTGTTTTAAAGTTGCAACTAAAGCTGCCACCAGTCCCTCAGGGTTTCTCAAGATTATCACCTACAGACCCTGCTGGGTCAAGACTTCAGTGTGCAAGGCAGTACACAGACCCTGTTGGGTATTCACTCAGAAGCAACTTTTGACACAAACGGCAAATAAAGCATGGTTATTGCTGTTTTACAACTGGGGAACTTGGGACAGCAAGAAGTTCAGAGTCTTACGCAAAGTTGCAGAGGCAGGAGCAGAGCAGAGAGAAATATCAGACTCACAGCCCAAGCCTTTACATACCAGGCTGTCCTTCATCAAGATTGTAGGAGTCACATTTAACTGAGGAACTGATTTAGGATGAAGTAGAAGTTGCCATCAATTACAGAGCAACATTATTGCGCCCACTTTGCTAAGCTCCCAAATGAGCTAAAGGTCTGTCAGGGCCCAAAGGGCCCCAGTCAATTCTGTTAACTGTGTAACTCTTAAACAGAGCTGGATTCTCCTAAACGGTATTTATGTTTAAATTCATGGCACCTGAGGACAATTAAAACCTTTCAGAGGAAATCAGAAGTGCCAGCAAGGTCCTGCAAGATGTATGTCTACGGCTTTCTCCTGCTAGCTGCTGGTACAAACTTGACGATTTAAAAGAAGAATTTATAGGGATGCTGCTGCAGTTTTTATCGAAGGTGTCAAAATGCTGGTAGTGATAATGTCTCACTGAACGAGCAGCTTGCTTTCTCTGGTCCCTCTCCTAAAACATATAATAGACATCATTAGCATCTGTATAAATCTCCCTTTATGGTACATTTGGTAGAGAAGATTACCGTTGTATTTTCCTGAAGATACTAAGATGATTTCCGTTATGAACACGGGCAAAGGACACAAACTTTTGAAACTTTACTTATCTTTGTTGGACAAGCCAGTAACTACCCAGAAGAAAAGCGTTTCTTAAGAATGGACCTAGCTTGACAAACAAGCTGAAAGCCTGCATGACATTGGCTTTAAAATACACATATAATATAACTTTTACGGTACAGAGAACTGTATAGGACAAATCCCAGGTGCAATCATGAGCATAAAACTCCACACATAATTCTCAAATAACTGAATAAATGTCCATACAAGAGTTGGAAAATAAAAGGCCAGATGCTTAATGTTGCTGAATATTGCCTTCTTGAAAAGATAAATGCATGCGTCTGCTGTTCTTCTGGTGACAAAGTTTTCAACTTAAACATTTATAACGAATAAATATTTAAGCCCTGCCAAGGAGTTTAGAAATTCTTTTTTAAAAATTTGAATAGCAAATCGCACTGAAATAAGTGTAGAAGTGGTTATTTCATTCGCTTTCAATTCAATTCAGGACTTCTCGAAGGTTCAGAACCTGTTTTCATGATTTTAATTGCAAAGTATGATACTTGAACGTTTCTTGATGCTTGTGATAAGCAAAAGTTTGTTAAAATATCCACCATGGCAGGACCATTTTCAGCAATGAAGGAATTAAAATACATGGGTTCTGAGGAGAAAATATTTTTAATTGTATGACAGTTGTAATATTTAGGACTTGAAAAATAATTGTCTAATTAGGATGAAGTTTAGGCATATTTTTAACTGCTCTGACCCATAACATAAATATGTTTTGGTTGAACACAGGATTTGCTTGAATACTTTTAAATCCTCATAATCACAAGCATGCAACTGCAGCCTCAAATTGTTCATTTCATGTTAATCACAGCCTTTGTGACGTGGAGCCAGCTAGCTCTAAGCGACATGACCTTATCACAGTGGACAGATGGCAAAAAAATTTCAAGCCATGTTAAACCTTTTTCTTCAACATTTTTTTTGTTCTTAACATATTTATTGCTGACATCATATATCAGTGTTATAGCTTCTGTTCAGGTGAATACGATCAGTTGGCAGTAATAGGTTCAGCTCCATGAACCTTTCAGTCATTGCTTTTTTGTTTTTTTTCTGTAAACTCACTGTCTGGAAGAAATAAGGAAAAAATCAAGAAAGGGAGGGAGAGAGGTTTTTGGAAACCTTTTAGCTTAGCTTAATTCCCATGCAGAGAGGACAATAAATTAATTCAGACACTGTGTTTTCCTGGCTTGAATGTCATATTTTCTTGTGGTTGGAAAGATCAGTGGCAAAGCAGGATGCATGGCAGAGAGAAGGGGAAGCAGAAAATGCAAGAGGAAAAATGTATTTGAAAATGTTAAACTCAGCTCTAACAATATCGGTTAAATGTCTTCTGCATTTGGAAGAAAGCTGTGTTTCCCTGCGTTAGTGCTGAGCTTCCACTGCTCCACTGATGTCTGTTGTCCTACTGAAAGAACTGAATACAGTTTGATGACTCAGCAGGAAATATGCCTTAGCAAATGCATTTGCTATTGTATCATATGATTTTATAAATGCTCTGCATAACTGTAAAAGCAATGAATGTGTTTTATGCATGTCAGATCTTCTATTCCTTTGCTTTTCACACATTTTTCCTCTGTTCTTGAAGAAAAGAATAATATGGACACCTTTTTCATTATATTTTTTGGGATGAGGAATTATCCCTGCTTAGCTCCAGTTCAGCAAATCCAGAAAGGGCTTTCTAAATTCAGTTGCACTTTTTTCTTCCACAGGCAAGTATCCTCATGATATAACAAAAGATTTTTAAAAGGACTTTGTGTTTTCTCTGTCAAAAACTAAATCACTTGCAAGTAGTCTTATTTCTTGTTTGGTAAATATCTTGGCAGAGGTGACCTAGTACATAACGGACTTATGTTCCACACAAGAAATGTGAATATCAGTAGGAAAATCAACATCCCACCCAGAGAGAATCTCTCAGAGGTCCTAAGAGCTGATTTACTGGGATGAGAGTGGAAGGAGGTGAGAGAATTACCTTCCTCAGCAGTGAGGAGCACTCATCCCTGAAAATTAACATCCCTGCAAAGTTGTGCGGTTGCAGATGCATCAAACTGTGAGTGCACAGCACGTGTTCTGGGCTGAGAGACTCCCAGTAATTAAGTTGTACGTTCAGTTGAACCTAATGCCCCAATAACTTTGAAAAATGCAAAGGGCCCATGGATGCAGGAAGGAACAAAATCCTCAGGCTCCCTTTACTGACCAATAAACCTACTATAAATGCTAGTGACTGGAGGCTCAAATCTTTACATACAGCTGCAAAGAAGTATTTCCGTTAGCTTTAGTGGTGACAAGCTGGTTTCAACTGGTTTCCGATTAGATAATGAAAAGTCGAGATAGTGCTTCTCTGCCACTTGGGAAAGGAGGCAAGGGGCAGTTGTTCTTGGTTACGTTTGAAGAATCAGGGACCAACTTTTAATCTTAATTCTATGCGTTTTTTATTTCCTTAAGGCCTTTTAAAAATAGATAGGGAAAAAGCTTAGAAAATGGTGAAAATTAAAGCCAATATGGTCTGCTATTTAGACAGCACTACTCCAGCTCTCCCTCTGAGCATTCCTGAAGAATTCATCAGGCTAACTGTAAAACAGGTGAGATTTTCTCCTCTAACTTCAGTCTTCTAAAAATTAAGAAAATTGACAGTGTGGCTAACTACAGAGGGAACCAAAGCATCTGTTTCAACCTAAAAAATAAATAGGCAGGTACAACTCCTGAGTATACTATCTGTAAAGAGAAGCTCACCTAAAGGACTTAGACCAGCTGAAGATCTTTACGTTTATCATCTGAACTTCACCCAAAGAGAGGTGCAAGGTCTTCTTATCTTTCTAACAAGTAACTCCCTCTCCTCCCTTCCCTGCCCCAAATCCTGTGCTTATGCAGCTCATCACAGTGACGCACCAACAAACAATATCTCTGGTAACGTAGTAGTAACAATACAGATATTTTCATTATTTGTTGTTTTCTCATCTTCTACCCTGTCCCTTTTTTTTCCTTTGTGTATGTCTCCTGTGTTAGGTTTAGAAGGCAAATCGTAAGGAGAAGGGCCTGTCCTTTTATTGTACTAGTAAAGACTTCCTGGGAAATCTGAGCCTATATTTGAATAAAGACCGGACTACCCTGTTGTATTAGCTACAGTTGCTCTTTTTGTTTATTTGTTTGTTTTTCTCAGACGAGTCATCTTTGAGTATGGAAAGTAGGAATCATTCATCGTCCGCAATAAAACACAGCAAGTGAATGAAAATAACATTCAGACAGACAGCAGATCATTCCCAGAGCCTTTGAAGAGCAGTTTCCTTTTAGATGAGAAATCAGTGACCTGGGACGTGGACTAGGGTGGGGGCAAGGGGAGGGGGAGACTGATTTCTCATGGCAGGCTTTAGGATGTGCCGTGACACCTATTAGCCAGAAACCACAGCTGAATACAAAGTGAAAAGGCAGACTGGAGAACTGTGGTGCTGCTGAACCAAAACTGAAGGAAAAGGTGCTGGTGAGTGAACTGGAAAGGTGAAATGTGTACTTCGCTGGAATCTATAATAAAGCATGCTGTATTTGGTTTGGCAGCAGGTATCAAGCGCTTATCAAAAAAGCATAGTCTCACGTAGCAGAAGGCAGTACAGTAACGACGTGATTTCTGAGCAGGCTATGCAAAACTGTATAAAAACTTTCTTATTGTACCTAAGTCAGCAGGCGACAGAGATGCTTGCTGGGCTTGTGGGAAGAGAGGAGTCTAATAGAGTCATCCTGGCTTACACAGAGTAGAGCACACAACAAAAAGTGAATTTCACAGAGAAGCATTTTCTCTCTCTTTTCTTTTCAAAGAGATTTTGACAGCTAATTGCAAGCTATTCTGAAAAGTGTGAATTATCCAAATCAATTTTTATAAAAAGTAAAATCAATAAGAGTCTAGATATTATGTAACAAAACTTTTACAGTAACTTTTATACCCAATAATAATTTTAAACTAGTATATACCCAGTCAGAATTTCATGGTTAAAATTTTGAGTGGATGAAAATCTTCCTAGCTTCTCTTAAATCAGCAGAATCATCCATCACGATTTAAAGATCCTAAATGAAAGCACGTCAGCCACAGCTTCTGTAATCTGCAGGTCACCCACAACTTCTATATCTTGTCTTAGACTATGGCTAAGGTTAGAGAGCAGTTATTTCTCCTTCATCTTTGATTTCACAGAAGGGAGTGAAACAGAAATTACAAAGAGAAAATATATTTTCTTCTTTCTGAGACGCTTTCTTAACCAGATCCATAAAGCAGCTAAATGCCTTTGGATCTGGTAAACAGAAACAAGTGGTTGATAACCATTAGTATTGAAAAAGAACAGAAGATTTAAGCATCCAGACCTAAGAGCATCCTGATTCTTTTTTGCTACAAATTAACCTGACTTTGACCCCAGTCACAGAGAAATATCTAAAACAAAGTTAAGTATTAGCATATATAAATAAATATGCACCATATACTCACTCAATGGCAGGAACTCCTTTCCAAATGAAGTGACCCGCCAATAAAGAACAGCACTAATTACAAAGTGGTGGCTGTCTGTGATTTCATGACGTGATTAATGAGCTTCATTTTCCACTGTGTGATTATTACTTGAAATTTTGCCTGGTAATTTTGTATGGATTTAGACTCAAGCTTTTCAGGCTTGGACGAAGACACGTACAAGATATGGAAAAACTTTTTGCACATTAAAGTCAAAGACTTGTTGTTTAGCTCACTTGCAATTAATCACATGGCTGATATTGAGCACAGAGGAGAGTTTGTTGCAATAGAATGGCCTGAAAGAACTGCTGGCTGCTGGATGCTTCTGAAAGATACGAAAGATCCTTCAAATCCTTCAAACCTGCTATGCAGTTACTGAAGATTTACGGGATATTTTCTTCATCTTCTGCAAAACAGGGGTTTGCAACAGAGATGAAATTGGTTTGGTCCAGCAGCTGGCTTCATCAGAAATACAAGCTGAATTAAAGAACAGAAAAAGAAAAATTCTGTCTCTATAAGCTAAGCCAGATGGTTGGCAATCCAGACTCTTGTCAAAGTGGAAATATATGGCTGATTCATCCACGCATTTTTTGATTTATTAACTAAAATTGTAGGTGGAATAAAGACAAGTGAGAAATGGTGATATGAAAACACATATTACATAAATATTAAGAAAGGAGCATCTCAGAGAAGATAGTTCAGTTGTACTGGCACCGCACACAGCCCAGAGAAAGAGATGTTGTAAATTGTCAAGAAAAATGTGTTAAAAAATGTATATGCAGCTGACTTTTTTAAAAAAAATCATATTGATGCCTCAAAAAGACAAAAAAGCCACGCCAGTGAGATTTCTACAGGAAAAGAGAAGCTGAAAAAGAGGTGGCAAAGAGACAAAAGATGCTGCAGATGTTTTAAACTGAACTGGGTAGAAAGAGACAAGAGAAGGGCATCAGAGAATTGAAAGGAATAAAAAATGTAGGTGTAGAGGAAAGAAAATTTAGGAAAACATTGTGTTCTGTGTGTCTTTAGGAGTTTGATCACCTCTCAGGAAACAAGTTCACTTTGATGCAGCCCACATCACTACTTGTATAATGCGTAAAAGAAGTAAAAAAAAAAACAATAGATGTTCAATCAGAAAGAGCTATATAAAGGATACTGCATTTGAGGTGATGGTAAATGGAAAGAGGAGATGTCTGAGTTATAAAAAGGGGACCTAATATATACCTACAAATAGGGGACCTAATATGTACTTACAAATATCTGAAGGGTGGGTGTCAGGAGAATGGGGCCAGACTCTTTTCAGTGGTGCCCAGTGACAGGACAAGGGGCAATGGGCACAAACTGAAGCAGAGGAAGTTCCACCTGAACATGAGGAAGAACTTGTTCCCTCTGAGGGTGACGGAGCACTGGAACAGGCTGCCCAGGGAGGTTGTGGATTCTCCTTCTCTGGAGATATTCAAGACCCGTCTGGACAACATCCTGTGCAGCCTACTGTAGGTGATCCTGCTTCAGCAGGAGGGTTGGACTAGATGACCCACAGAGGTCCCTTCCAACCCCTACCATTCTGTGACTCTGTGGTTCTGTGATTCTGTGATGTTTAAGGAGAGAATTAGTAGCCTTATTTTGCTAGTCCACAAAGACCTGCTCACGGCTCAGGGGAGAGATTTTGGACTAGACACGGACAGAAATCATCTCATTTCGTAGCAAGAGAAGAACACTGAATGGTAAAAATTGCGTAGTACACATTGTAATGTTTTTGGGAGGGGTGTGACAGAATAAGCATCAGAAACAACCGAGTACAGGATACCGGAACATGACAAGGATGTTGATCACTTCTCTGAAAAAAATATGTCTGTATAGCACTGTACTTCCACAATGATCCAGAGCCAGCACGAAAGGGAGAGGAAAATGGTCTTTATATGGCAGTCACTATCTCTCTCAGGGTGGATCCTAACAAGCAAAAAACTGGTGTGACTGTTTGCTGTGCTGCCTCCCAATAGGTGAAAAAAGTGCTTTGGAAAACATAAAAGAAGTTGTCACTGCCAAATACTCCTCAGCTCTCTCAAGCTGATATATAGCATTTTGATGTGAACTCTAGCAGGGGACTCAGCAGCATTAATTTACTTCTGATAGCTTCTCCCTTTAAGAACAGGAGCAAGTGATACTTCCTGGTAGGTAGTGGTAGTATTTTCCCCTATCTATTGTATATAGTTTCATGGCCATCTTGATAAAATTATCCCCCACAATTAACGCTGTGCTAACACAATTTCCCTACCAAAAGATCACCATGTTTAATTCCATTATTTGCAATTTTAAATGCAAAAATCTAATTAAAAAAAAGTATTTTAAATAAAATCTTTCAGCTCAACAGTTATACTTAACACAAGGACCAATTCTTGACTCTTGAAATAACGCAGCTTGATCAAAGTCAAAAGTACAGTGGTGAACTCCCTTGTTCAGTGGCCTTTTCCCACTAAAACAAAATCATTATTCTTTAGCATACTTTCATTTATATCACTTGTTTATACTTATAGTGAGCATTAATTTATTTTGTATTTTCCACTTCTTAAATTTTCTCTTTTGTTTTCAATATCCCTACTTTTTCTTTTCACTCCCTCTGCCATCAAATTAAATTACACACTTATACCATAATTTGTCTGATTTGCAGGAAAGAAAAAACTTGGGAAGAAGATGCAGAAACATGTATTATTAAACAAGTGCCCAATAGGCGGAAGTTTTCCTGTGAGTAGTGGACTTAATGAAACTGATGGGTTTGTGTCCTTTGTCTCCTTTGTCGTTTTTCTGGCAATAGCTCTGAGTCCTTCCACTGTTCCCAGTGATTCTCACTTTCACTTTTCCCTCAGTACTCCTAAACCTCTTCATAAGTGCGTGCAATCAGGTTCCTCTTGTGACCCCCAAATCTTCTCATTTATTATGCACGTGTCTTCCAAAGCCCTCTCTTTTACTCTGTGTAACACTTTTGACTCGGTGCGTAACATTGACTCTTTGTACATAACTCTGACAGATTTCTTTTCACAATGGCCAAGCTCTTCCCATCTTCTCTGTTTATGTATTTTTTGGCTTGCACCTGGCAAAGAGTTGGATTATACTGCAGGTAATCTGCAAATATATATCTGTTGATTGACCATCTGCTATTAGCATCCAAACTTAAATAGGTAAGCTGAGTTTTTTTACCTTTTTGTCAGTAGTAGCATTCAAAACTTTGCTTCCTTCACCCAGCGTATAGGAATGTAGTATCTTTCAGAATTCAGCCTTTCTTTCAAATTTCATTGAGTCTGACAAGAAGATTAAAGATTATTACAGGAAGTTAAATTTACTGACAGCTGGACAGGCAGAATGAGACCATGACTGCGGGAAAACTTTTCCTTTAGTAAAGCAGGCTAAAAAGCTGTCACCTCAAAAATGGAGACCTGACTTCTCTGGGCAACTGAAGGATTCTTCCAGAGGTTGTCATGATGGTGCAGGGCTGATAGCAAACTGGGAGGAGTGACTAATACACCAGATGGTTGTGTTTCCCTTCAGAGAGGACTCAGCATGCTGGACAAATGAACCCATGGGAATCTTGTGAGGTTTAACAAAGGGAATTGCCAAGACCTACACCTGGAGATGATTTTCCTTTGCAGAAAAGGACTTGAGAGTCCTGGTGGTCATCAAGTTGAATGGCAGCCAGCTATGTGGCTTTGCAATAAACCATCCCCAACAGCCTCCTGGGTAACATTAGAATCGTAAGAAAATAAAATTTGCAGTAGATTCTATGGACCTGCCAAGAAAACTAGAAAATATTGAAGAACTTTCATGCCCAAGATCTCCAAATATCAAAAACAACCTTGGGAATAATGCTCCTCCACAGTGAGAAGATTGGTTCAAGAGAGCTAAAATATATACTATATGTTCACACTTTTTCTGATACACTTAGAGCATTTCTGAAGAAGCCTGCTTCTAGAGAAAAAAATAATATGGAAATAATTTCAGCTTTTAATAAAATTTTGTCTTGCTTGGTATGTTTGTGCTCTCACATGTTTTAAATAAGCAATTTTGTTTTTTTTCTCATGCAGTCTTGCACACATAGGGAAATCTCAAGTTAATGGATGTTTGCTGAGACACTTCATTAACCTTCTTGAAACCATCTTAAAACTCACCCTGATGGAGAAAACTGAAAAATTTTCAACTGCTGCATGCTGAGCCAACTGTTGTAATTCCTGAACAGTCTTAAGTAAGGTCTACCGGTGGTGTCCTTTTGCTCAAAGGCTGACAATTAAGCTTCTGGGGCGGGTTACCCTTTGTTTTTCCACACTTTAGGCAACAGCAATTATAATGATCATCATCATAATAAGCATAATAATAGATTTTCTGCAGCTCCACATTGCGAGGGGACCTAATATATGCTTACAAATATCTGAAGGGTGGGTGTCAGGAGAATGGGGCCAAAGTCTTTTCAGTGGTGCCCAGTGACAGGACAAGGGGCAACGGGCGCAAACTGAAGCAGAGGAAGTTCCACCTGAACATGAGGAAGATCTTCTTCCCTCAGAGGGTGACGGAGCACTGGAACAGGCTGCCCAGGGAGGTTGTGGATTCTCCTTCTCTGGAGATATTCAAGACCTGCCTGGACAAGATCCTGTGCAGCCTGCTGTAGGTGACCCTGCTTTGTTAGGGGGGGTTGGACTAGATGATCCTCAGAGGTCCCTTCCAACCCCTACAATTTTGTGATTCTGTGATTCTGTGAAGGCACTCACATTAACTTCCAAGAAGGTTACAGTTAAAAAATGCAAAGATTGGTATGAATGAGACCCTGTAACTGCTCTCCATGCTCCACTGTGCTTCCCTAGATGTATTTTTCTTTTCACATTCAAGTTTTTGGGCTCTTTCATCTTTCTGCTGTGCTTGGCAGTGGCCTATTTACTGCATGGTTTCTTTCTGGCACTTTTTTTTCCCTTTTGAGTTCCTAGGTGTTTCTTCAATTGTCGGAGTCATAATTTATGAAGTTTTTCTGATGTCTGTTTAAAGCAATGTCCTGGAGTTTAGAAGTGTTATTGGACTGTAGTAAGGTGGGTAAAACCTCCTGTTTCCCCTGATCTGTTTCGTTTCATTAGAGATTCTTGGGAAACTTCTCCATGTGTCATTCTACGTTTAAAGGCTGGAAAACAAAGGATGTCTTGATCATATAAAAAGACCCTGACTCTTGGTCTCCATATGGAACACACCAGTGGAAAGGCTGGTAGTGATGGTCGCTCCACAGGATAGTAAGATTGATGATTAAAGGCTGAGTGTCTGACAACCCTAATATTTGCATTTAGATGTATACAGATAGGCCACAGTAAGGATGTAACTAACTGCATGACCTGAGGTTGGAATAAGGAAACACAGAAGTCTTGTAAAATATCCTAACATCCCCATGCCTCTAAAGCTAGGAAGGCAGAAGAGCCTGCTGTTTTGATGCAAGTCATTTGTGCACTACCTGTAGGCAGAAGAGGTTTTGTACCCCCTTATATTAGAATAGGTATGTATATTATCCTTTTTTAAAAAAATTATTTTTTCTTCCTTGCTTTTAGTCAGGCCGTGTGGTCTTAAATCACTGCTGGAAAGGTAGAATGACAGTAGAAGGATCACAATCAATGACTACCACTTATGCTTTCTCTGCTTTTCTGTGGTATTCTTCAGTTTGAGGAAGATGGAATGAAATATTGTTGCATTCCCTTCTCTGATAAGCTTTTAGAGTTTTTTTTCTGTAAATGAAGAGCTTTGATAAAGGCTTCTGGATTGCTAAGAAAAGTTGTGGCTCCTCCTTCACTTCAGGGAGCAAAAGCAGGAGACTGAACACCTGAGAAAGTGACAGGAAGGGAAGGAGATTTCCTTGAGGGGATGTGTGTGAAATTACAAGTCCAGACAGCATAAAATTTAGTACCTGATCTTTCATAGCTATTGGTGATTTTTTTTTTTGTTTTTTTTTGTTTTGTTTTTTGTTTCCGTCACAAGCCTCGTTGTAAGCAAATTCTCCTTGCTGGTCCCTTTAGGAGATAAATACCACCTATCAATTTCATGGAGAAGACATTAATTCATTCCAGTGACGCTTAGGTTGAGAATGCAGCTGGCTAATAGAGTTACTGTTCAACATGTTATCACTCAGGCTTTTGGCTGGCTTGATGCAAGTTGCATGCTTCAGTAGGCCACATGGCATTACCCATGTTCAGGTAAATGATAGATGGGGACTTCTATTATTAAAGTGTCTCATGCATATACTTTGATGGCAAAGGTCTGAAATGCACAATTTGTCCTGCACATATAAGGTTTGGATGCTTTTTCTCTGGAAATGCTTCATCCAAGTTTGCTTCTAAATTTAGGAAGTGGAGGAAAAGGAGGTGAGGGGTAAAAGCAGACAGTAAGCAAATCTGCACTACTCTGCATCCAACAGTTTAGTGAGCCTCCTTCTTACAGAGCACGGGTCCTGCTTATGGGTTTTGATTGTTGTGATTCTGTGGCACTGGGGATAATGTCTGGAAATTGTGTTACCACAATAAATTAAATCTAAAGATCATAAAATCTGTCAGCAAGTTCTTAAAATCAAAACCAAAACCCAACCAAAGAAAGAAAAATCCCACAAAATACCCAACCATATTTCAATATCCAGATTTTGGATACCTAACTTTAAATATCATTACCAAGTATATTTTTTTTACATTTGATGTCCTTGCCTGCATTCAGATACAGGCAATAACTTGGTGGCTACAGCAAAAACTAAAATGCCAAGTTAACAAGCTATAGATACAGAAAATTATAACCATCTGGTTTACATCTACTGTATTAACAAGGACTATAGACTTTCCCTGAATTGACTTCTATGGGAATTAGAATTAATTTTTAAGGAGAAATGAAATAATAAAAGAAACCCCACATCCGTTGTCCATCAAAATTTTTGATGATGGGATCTGAGGAACAAAATCAGCGTGCATCTGAGGCTAACAGCAGAAAAGGTCAATCTTTTGCATATATTCCTCAAGATAAATAACAGAGAACAATGTAAAGTCGTACTAATATAGAGAAGGTATAGTATGCCTTGCACAGAATACACAGTACTGTATCTGAGAAAAAAGAAGCTGCATTTTTTTCAACGGGCCATAGGCTGGTCAACTAAGTTGATCTAGATGGGTATCTTTCACTGAGAAGATAATTGATTTTCTCCAGGAAATATGTTAGATCTCATTTGTTTGGATTTCAGTAAAACATTTGATATGGTGCTCATAGGAAATGCCACTGATATTTGAGAAGAAAGGGATGAATATTATAACTGCATGACAGGTAAGGAACAGGCTACATAGGCACCCATTAGCTTTTGGGAAGATGAACTGTATTACTGGAGAAGAGTTATTAATAGTGTTTCTCCAAGACTAGTCAGAACAGGGATTGCTATTATTTTTTTTTTTAATTTTCAAAGACTTTGTTATAAACCCAGTCAAATTAACAATATAAGACTAAATTTAGTAAAACAGAGTTAAATACACTGTGAAATTACTTTCTAGTAACGTGTAAATATAACCTCTGTATATTGCATCATGTTTAAGAGTAAAACTAGTATTTCGATAGGCACTAATTAATTCATTAATAACAATAACTTGCTTAAGAAAATAATTTAATAAAATTCCTATGATCTTCTATCTAGTCTTTACTGTCTGTGGGTCTTGGGTCATGATAAATGTACCCTACAGCATACCAGGCAGGAAGAAGAAAGTTTTATGCAAAAGGATAACATTAAGCTGAAAATAAATAATAAAAAATGAATAAAATTAGGCTAAAATTAGAATGTTTCTAGAAATAAAACCAGTGAGATTCAGGAAACAGTTGTCCATTTAGGAGAACAAGAACAGAAATGTATTCCATTTAAGAGGGGTTGGATTACGAAAAGAATTGTATGAGTTTGCTTCTGGAAAACTGGGTTTATGACAATCCTGCTCTCTCATTATTTTTAAAGTCTCTGTGTGTTGCAATAGCTAAATTCTAAAATGTATCTAAAAAGGCTTATTTCTAGAGGAATTTTACCCACTGATTTACACCATAAGACATTGGCCATAGTAATTAACCTGCCCCAGTCACTTCTCAACATGAATTTCTACAGAGCCAGCCTAGGATGCTGGGATCTCTGCTCTTTTACTGGGTGTTGGTCAGCCTTTAGCAAGACATCAGATTTGGGTACTTTCAGTGGAGTCAAGAAAAAGACATATTTTTATTTTCTTTTGAGATTAGAAGGGTTTAGAGATCATAGGTGAGTTTTTCTCTCAAGCCAAGTTAACTTTATTGCCTCTGAAACACGGTTTAATTGTTCAAATATTTGACTTAAACAAAACCCAATTTAAGGCTTGGCGCTGATATATGTATCAGCATAAATTATGACCTGCTTATTTCCTTACTGCTTATTTGCAACAGTAATTCAAATTACTATAGTCAAAATTATTTCAATAAATATAACAAATTATGGATGTAATTATTACAGTGTGTGTTTCAGAATGCAGCTTTATTTACAAAGAACACTGCACTGATTAAAACAGCTTGAATTATGCTAGCTACATATTGAGCTCTCTTTACAAAATCATCTGAGAAACACAGTAATTTGAGTTCAAGGGAGACACAGTATTACAAGAAGGCTAATGATAATCGTGTTTAAGGTCATTGGCAACTAAAGTACTTATTGTACAGGAGCCTTCTGTCAGAGACAATTATAGTGAAGGGCCTTTGAATGGGGTCGAAACACTCAGAGTGTGTTTCTGTGACAGCTTTGTTCTTACAATATTTATTCTGTTTCCAGTTGATCTGTAGCACAGTATTAAATTTAGAGTGTCACGAGCCAAGTGGTTCATGCAAAACTAAATTGACAGAATGCAATGATGTTGTAGTTACACTGCAGCCTTTCAAACCATGGCAATGCTTTGCTAGATCCAAAGCATCCCCCAGAAACTACAACGCAGTGCCAGTAGTTCTGTTCACACAGGTTACGAAAGCACTGCTGGCTGCACAAAGCTGCTGGAAATAAAAATAATCTTCTAGGATTACATTCTTTCATAGTTAGTCTTCAGTCCACAAAAGACTTTTTTGAATCATGTCCTGTTTCTTTTTGTTGCACATGTATTTTACTGCATTTTATTTTTGTTTGCTGAAAAGGGGGAAGTGGATGAGCTATTTTAACTTCATAGATTCTGCTGTACCTAAACTTCTCACAGCCTTCAGTTTGCTTGATCTCACTACAAAGCGTGATGGTACTGTAACTATTGCAGATGGAAAACTGAGCCATGCAACACATTAAGTAATTTGAGTACTGTTTCCTAAAAGGCGGCAACGTCCACTCTCCAGCATGGTGGCTTGGGGTGCTAACCACACTGCCATTCTGTCCCACATAATACTGGTCTGCACTGGGGTGGGCTCAGCACTCTGGAGTGGCAGGGGAATTGAAAGAACTCCACTTCGTGTGGCAAAATCTTGTTTCACACAAACAGGACATGTAACCAGTCACCTGTGTCAGCAGTAACACACCATCAGATTTTGAGTAGCACACATTACACCTGTGCCTGGTGATGGGGCAGGTTCAAGATGGCCTTCCATCCCTATCTGTTCCTATGAGTTGATGATAGACAATAAACTTAGATGTTAAAGCCCACAGAAAATCAAATTATATCTTAAAGCTCATGGGAAATATTACACAAATACTGAACTTTGGAAATTACTGTTTATAATGTTGCCTTCTATGAAATAAGATTAGTTGTTTATGGAATAATACTATTTTTCTGTCAATACATTACTATATTATTATTTGTCTGTTAAAATCAAAAACAGACCCTGGGTTATGGGAACCCCATTAGAATGGAGCTTGTCTTTTTCCATTTTTACAGCAGCCTGTTTGCAAACTTCAGTCTTTGCTATTTTGTTGAGAAAAATTAACTCACCTGGGTCTTGTATTCTATGAGGATTAGTTAGAATTGAAAAGAAAGATAAAAATCCCAATGTATGTTTTTGAAAACAGTTTTTTAATTGACTTCTGGATTTACGGATTAAAAACCCCTTAATATTTTAATCAAAAAATAAAGAAACTCACAATAATGTTGATTCATCTCCAAATAGGTCTAGGATTAGCTTTATAATAAATAGTGGAGTTGGTCAGATATTTAAAAATGCTGCTATCTTAATTTTTTTAAGAGTTCTGTGCATTCTAGTGTAGTTTGAATTCCTTGTGCTTATATCACATTTATGGGCCAAGGTGTCTTATCAAATAATAATTTTCATTATTTTAGGGAAGTGAGGAAAAGAACTGTAGATTAGTCACGGTGTTTCCTTGAGCATGTGCTTCCCTGCAGACTGTATTCCCAGAAGACAAGGGAAAACAGGCACCAACAAAACCAGCACTTCCAGAACACAGTGCAATATCTTATTAAATTTGCCACCTTCAGTGTTCAGTCAGATTAATGGATGTTCATTTGAAATAAATCACAATGCGTTAGCAAAATGGTGTTTTTTCATCATGGGTATTTTCAATGGAAAAAACCAGCTTCATGAAAAACTAATTTTCCATCTAAAAACCCTAGTGATAGGCATTTTGTTACAGAACCTAATGTGAACACTTACCACTTTACAGCACATATTGGTCCTTTTAAGGATATGGATACAGTGGATTATTCTGCTTATTCCATTTTAAGCAACAGACTAGAAAAACAACGTTTAAAGCACGTACATTACAGTGCATGTTAACAACAGACACATCAAAAATCAACCACTCCTGCTGCAGCAAATTCACAAAGTACCAAGCAAAAAGATTTTTTTTTTTCCTAATGCACATTGGGGAAAAAAATCAGCTACATTTGCTGTTCCCTGGTGGGTGAATGTAATTTCCCTGTGTTTAGGTCTGAATACTTTTTACACTTCTTATACATGAACATGGGCCCATTTACACAGTTTTGAACAGATGTCAGACTTAAAAATAATACACGTAGCCAAGGGTCGTTTCTTCCATCAAGCGATCCATTTCCTTCTCTAATGAGGAAAAAAGGAGTAAGGAAAAGAGGAAAAGAGAGGGCGAGGAAAACCTGGTCCTTTAGTCCTTGGTCATAAAGGCTGAGCTGCAAGGGCAGAGTCATTTGGGGAGGTTTTGCTGTGAGGTTTTGGGCCTCTCTGGGATGCCCAAACAACTACTGCCACTTGGTTTCACCTTTAATGGTACCATCTCCTCGGTACTGACTGAGTGGCATTAAATATTGATGAATTTCTTAGGGGCTTTTGGAAAGAAAGTGCTAGAAAGGAGCATTAACATGCTGATCTTTTTAATAGCCTTTGTCAGCAAGGGGATATTAAATAATTAAGTAATTTAAGCTGTTTTTTGTGCAGAAGGAGGTTAAGATTAGCATCTCCTGAGTGCTGGGAGATGCTGCCTTTTCCACTGCTAGAGTTTTTAGGCCTAGGAAAACAAAAACACAATAAAAGGGCCAGGTTGATTCCTAATAAAAAGATGCACTAAAGCATCATTTGTTCCATGTTGTAGCCCCTCTGTTAGATTAGGAGTGCCTTTTTATGGCTCCAGATGGAAATGTGACCTCATATAAACCTCTCTGTACACCATATGTTCTCTAACCTCTGCCTATGAAAAGGCTCATGGAAAAATTAAACAATCTTGTAGAAATTACTCAGTTTTCTTGTGAAAATACAGATTCTGAAAGGGCTATCCTCCCAATTCCTGCCTCCTGACACCCTATGTTATATTATCCTTTTCCTTCTGAGCCTCAGACAGTTAAGGTGGATGGCTCTCATGGGCTGAACATCACCGAAGCTGAACCTCAGGGAGGGTACTTCAGCTTGGGGCATTCGAATCAACAGAACAAGAGTAATTTTAACTGAGTTAAAATGGGCAAAACATGCATATCTAAGTTGTGAGAACACATTCTGGGGAGGTTTACTCATACACACAGACACAGACACACACATAAAAACTCAGAACTATGGACTCTAAACCACTAGGCACCTTTGGGGAACGTATTTTCCAGTTTGAAATTTTGGGCACTGAATGAAAATGAGCTAAAAACTGCAAAGATTGTCTTGGAATACTTTTCAAACCTTATCTCACATAGAGACCTGGGTTTATTTTCCATCTCTAGTTAGTATTTATCTGTTTGTACAAACATAGATCTTTTCAGCTGGGAGAGTTAGAAAATTCTTTCCTCTGCCGTGCATATTTAGGAGCCGATACCATACATCAGAAGGTTCAAGGCTTTGATCTGTAAAAGGTGGAAAAGAAATGTAAAATAGCTCTCTGACAGGGCAGGTGAGGGGTTGGGCTATTAGCTGTTATGGGTAGATTGAGGTCTCACCCTCATTTTTCATAGTAAATTTGACATCTCTTGAAACAGTCCTAAGACAGACTGGAGGGGGAAAAAAAATCATTGCATGGGAAATGCATTTCCACACAACTATTCCACATGGTATTCGGTACTTCCTATCGCAGAACAGAAAGCCTTTCAAGTCAATTAACACTTTTTTTCTCAAATACATTTTAATACTTGCTTTATTTATATCTAACTCATTAATTACCACATCTTGAACTCAGAATACAACAGAAAACTTCACTTACAAGGACTGACTCTAGCTCAATTTATACCACAGTAGAGAGAGAAAAAGAAACAAAAAATAATCACTATAATAAATGTAATGGTAGCGACAAAAAATGAAAAAAATCCCTGTTTTAAGCAAGATCAAAGCCAATCAAAGCCAAGTTTTTGGTGCGGCTACAGAACCAGTCTTTTTGTAACCGGGATTCTTGCTGGAAAGATTCCTGCTATGAGTGCTTTTGCAGTGTTTTTTAAACATGGGATTATATCTATAACAGCCGTAGGAGCCCAGGTGCATATTAATAAAGAGTTCTTTTTACATAGCTTATGATTTTTATGCAGCATTGTTTCCTTCAGTTTTCTTTTTCGTTAATATTTAAGTAGAAAGTCACTTCACTCTGATATTCAGATTCCAGTGAGATCATTCCTGAAATATTTAAAGTGGATAATGCCAGTTTCCAGAAATAGTGAGAAATATAACCGCGGTCTCCTGACCCCATAATACCTGCAGACAGGGAAATATACTGGAGGCATTTTAGAGATTCACATGCCAGACTGACCCGATTTTTTATATTGAGAAAGACAGGCAAACAAGGACAAAACCATCAGAAGGATGTCTGATGTATTCTCCTAGTCACAGTGAAGGTCTTTACAATCTTTTTCTGAGAGAGCATTTGCCAAGAAAGCATTCCTTGCAGTGACTTTGGGTGAGAAAGATTATCTCTCTGTCCATTGGTTTTGCATTAGAAGTTGGTAATAATAACAAGATCATGTTGGGAAATATGGATTTATTTATTTTTCTTAGAATGAGAAGAAAACAATAAACCTTTTTAGAACCTGTTCGGGATGATCTTCAAAGAAATTTTGAAATACATCTTATCTTCATCAGAAAACCTCCCTTCCCTTCTTCTTCCCCTAGAGAGAGACAAAAGAAAATAAAATATTTTATGTGACAGAGGTGCTTTTTAGTGCTCCTCCTTTTCTCATGGATATTTACTGTAACTCTTCCCACATACATTTTACCTGAGCATGGTGAAATCCCAGGTATTAGAGTAAGGAATAAATAAATATTTCAGAGTTGAATCACCTTCCATCCAAGAGGGTCTAAAGTCATGGGGCAGAGTTCATTTCCTCTGGAGCAAGCAAACTCTGAAATGGCATCCTGAAATCTGAGCCTCACAAACTCTCCTAATGGAGGGTATAGACAACTTCCTCACATCCTTTCTGGTCTTTGTGAGAGAAAGACACAATATCTGTGGAAACTATATAGAGGAAAAATAAATTACCTGCTATATAACTACCATTACAAGAGAAAAAGCAAGTAATATATTTTGGGACTTTTTTCCTCCCCCATGTCTAACCAAAAAGTGGTTGACAGAAACTTGTTCACTGCTATAGTATGTTCAGAGAAACAAGGGGTTAAAGCAAGAAATTAACTTCCTCTGTCCCTCTCCTTATTGCTGTTTCCTCCCATCTGATCCTGGATTTTTCTGGTTGTTGGGCTCTGGCTCAGTTTTACCAGCTGCAGGTCTGAGACGGTATGAAACCTTTAATGAACATATATTTGGCTTATATGGAGTATTTTGCACCATCTAACATCTTATTTGGCTGGATGAATAAAAGCCTCTAAACAAACATCCTTTCCAAAGGCGAAGTGTTACTTGTATTTTGGACTCAGCACTTACAGCACTTGCAAATATGCATCAGCGTGGCTTGTGTTATGTATGATTAGATGCTGCATGGAGAGTTTTATTGCTTTGTAGGTACTGCAGCAGCAGCAGTGGAGTACAGAGTATATGAAATTTAGATAACTGTGGATGGGAACCAAGTAATTTTAGTTATGCTTCTTCCCTTATCCATAAGTGAATCTACGATATTTTCTGATTTCGTTTCCAACACTCACTTTAAGGAGAGCTTAGCTGGGACTTTGCGCTACTTTCCCTTTCCATTCCTGTTTGAACATGCGAGTGTATCCCATTCCAAATATATGGGTCACTGTTCTCATGTAATATGAAGTTGACAAATGATCAGATACGTACATAAATCCTTTAAATGACTAAGCAGAGCTCATTTAAAACTCTCAACTGACATCCTCATTACTGCTGTTCAACAGCACAAGGATATTCATGCAATCTGGCTCACATACCACTGTTTGAAAACCATCAAAACCACAGACAGCCGCACACTGAGATACAATAAATGTCATCTATAGTGCATATTTTCTAGAATTGTTCAATGCTGACACATTATGTGTGCCAAAGAATGCATAATCAAACAGGCAGTGCTCTTCATTGTGGCCATCCCATTGAGGTTTGAAAATTGCTGAGATTTGACCCAGTAGCAGAAAATGACAAAGCAGAGGTACATTGGGACTTTGGATAGAAGTTACCTAGCAGAAAGCAAGTAAGTATACCATTCTGTAAGAAGGTTTTTAATACATTGGTACAAAAAAGTCACTATTTTGATAACATCACCTTCTAGTATGCAAGGCTGAAGGAAAGACTTTCAAATTTCAAATTTAGAAAAATAGATGGAGGTCAGCCAAAAATATTAATTATTGTCACAAGTCCCCTGAGGTGCCTTGGTCGGGATTTTGTGGACCATTTCAATGATTAATACCCATCTCCAGCTGGTGTTACTGGATGGTATGGACAGATCTACTTGGGTTCTGCACACAGCTTGACATCTCTGGTTCATTTATCTAGGACATGATTAGATCCAGAGCATCTCAGCTCATCATCTGGGATAAAGGACAGACTGACATTCACTACACTCCTCTTCTTTCTAAGACTGTCCTTTTCGTAATATATGCAAGCAAGAAATGAACAATTAGGCATTTCTTTACCCAGTCTGTGCAAAATCTAAGACAGAGGAGCAAGCAGCACAGGAGCATACTTTCCTAAACAGCACTGTTGACAGACAGGCTCCAAAGTTTTTAGGATCCTTGGAAAAGAAGAAGCAGGTAAGGAACAAGAACGGGAATTTTTTTTGGTGTCATAACCTTATGCCTGGACTATTTTTTGCTCTACCTGAAAATCCTGACTGGACATAAATGGAAATTCTGCTGTTTGGCTAGACTTTTCCCTGGAAGGAAAAATTTCTTCGATAAGCCTGCCAGATATGCAGGAATATGGGACATATGCACAGCATGTGTGAAAAACAGCTCCGCACATTCACAGTTAACCTGACACATCTGGCAAATGTCAGGCTTGCAGAACAAATGATCTGTGCATCACAGGTGTCTCGGGTTGACTGAGCACAAAGAGAATATGCAGGTAGCAAGTGTCCCGCAGCTGCAAACCACTGGACTCACCAAGACTCCCACGAATAAGCACACGTTTCTTTCTGGGGTGAAAAGTGGCACTTGTGAGTCAAGAGTTATTTGGAGACACTATGGGCAGTCCCCAGAAGGGACATACCTGACTGAGATCCTGACACAACACAAATACAAATTCATCCAACCCTTCCCAGCTTTTCCTCTCATTCAGCCTAATTCCTCTTGTGTGATGTCAGAAACATGAACTTGAAATTTCGACCAGCATTCAGAGTCTCCAAAAAGTTGCTGTGTTGAGCACGATTTATCTATTACCACAGCAAAGTGACCCCAAAGGATTTGGTGCAGGCTCCCTCTGACAGAGATATTACATAGGCTTGGGACTGAAATTTGAGAAGTTACTATTAGTATACACCAGTAAACCAATTAACAAAAAGTAGATTTCTTTCAGTGGATAGATTTAATGAAGAAAATAACTCACTTTCCCCTTAAAAGTCATAGGAAAATTGAAGCAATAGGAAGTAAATTTACTTTTTCTGGGTTACTCACCCAGACAGAAGTAGGTCAGAAAATAGAATTGGTGTCTTGAGCAGTGCTTCTCAACCTTATAAAGCTAGGACCATTTTAACTACCTCCAAAATAAAAAGCCCACTAATCATCCCAGTAACACTGCCAAACTTGATTTTCCATTTGCAGCTGAATAAGAGCTGTGTTAAACTTGTCGTGGAATTTTATTATTTGCTTTCATCTTCTTCTATGCCATTTATTTTCTCCCTACCTTAAAAAAAATGGCTATCATCACAATTATTTCACAGAACAATTTCTGTCTTGCATAATTAACCCACAGATGGGGATAGACAAACACCACCCCGGTTAAACTCCATCGGAGACAGATAACCGTGAGTGGCTTAGGAAATAGGACTTGTAAGTACAACTGAAGATATAAGTAAACCAATTACTAAACTGCAGAAATGATGAAAAGGAATTTTCTCTCATGTGGAGTAGCAGCTCTCCAGCAACGATCAACACAGACATCTTGTTGCAAACGTAGACATTCTTTCCTTACAAAAAGACTTAATGGGGTGTTTCTTACTGTTAAAAATAACAAATGAAGAGAGAGTCAACACATGTATAATAGACTGAAGCCTTTCGGAGAATTCAGAATGTACTAGAGCACAGGTACATACTACCGCGGAGCGGAGAAATTAAAGTGCCTGTTCACCCATGTGTAAACCTAAGATTAATAATTCATACTTGCTCCACAGAGTTGTTGCGGTGAGATGTGATTAGTTAATGCTTATAAAATACTTTATAATCTTTGGCTTTCCAGAGCTATACTATACATAAACCCAAGTGATGATGGAGATTACTCTTATTAATTTACTGCTGCTCTTTGTGTCTGATCTCAAGAAACTTCTGAAATTTTAATCTCAAACTGAAATGTTTGTGCGTCATCTGATTTTGACGCCTTTACATCTGATTTCATCACAGTTAGGAGGGCACCAGAAGAATAGTTGTAAATCCAAAAAGCTGAAATGACTCATGTTAACAGTGTAATCCCAAAGCATGACATATCTCTATACAGAGCTATGATGGGATATTAACAGTAAGACAGTGGAATGAAGTTATTTGTTCACTTCACTATATTCTGTATCATTAGACTTCATAACTGATGCTGTCATGGACAAGAAGACAAAGATATTTTTGAGCTTCAATTGTGGACCTCCAAATGAAAATAAATGTACGCCATGATGAGGTATTTTAATTGATTTTTTTTTTTTTCCTTTTTTTATTTAATTTTTGCTTTATATAGTGTACGTTAAAAAGTAACAGTAAGCAGTACAATAGTATTACGCTAAATTTTTCTGAAATAGTTAATGAAATCCTTAGTGTTATCATCTTGGAATAAAAGACTCAGCATAAGCTATATAATAAAAATAGAAAGATGAGCTGTCATTGGCTGGATTTCCTAAGTGAAACAAGGCTTGTGTAGTACAGCTCTGCATGACTGCACATGTGTCTATGTGTTTGCTGGTTCACCTGCTGCTCTAATAAATTATAAATCAATTTGAAAAATTTTAACCATGTTTGACAAAAGAGTGGAAATCTTAGATACACAAACTGTTAACAAGGTTCATCAGAATAGGTGGGACGAGAAAGAAAATCTGCCAGTATTCCAGGTGAGGATCAGGCTACACTGTGAGCTTTGCATTTCATCGACACCAGAAATTGCAGACAAGGAACAACCCTAAAATTTATGTGTATATGAGAAATTATTTAATTCATGCTTTCATTTTTTGAAAGGAAGAAATAAAGAAAGTAATTACTGACATGAAAAAATGCCAGAAAGTAAAAGCATGAGACAGCAAGACTCCTTTAGTCCTGAAAAAGCATGAGACAGCAAGACTCCTTTAGTCCTGATCCTTTCTCAAAGAGTATTGCTTTATTTTGCTTTGTAAATTGCTATGAAGAATTATAGTCAAAAAAGATCCAGAATAAAGGAATTTGAGCTGAATTAAATGTCAATAAAATGAGGGTGCATGGGAGTGTTCTAGGACATTGAGGTCGACAGGAAAAATATATCCCATGCGTATGACAGGAAATGGATCAAACTTTAGAAACAAGGAGGCTGCGTGTTCATTGTTCACAGGGAAAGGTCCTTAAACTACTTCAGTTACCAAATGATGTCCAGGAATTATTTAAGGAAAATGCTGGTTGGAACAAGCTGGTAAGTGTTCTGTCAGATTAGCATCATGAAAGATCATGTTCCAGTGTCTATGAATATTTCCCAGCTCATCTCAATTTCTTTTACAGACAAAGACACAGCATATTGAAATATTTTAAATTTATCTAATATTTAATTACCTTGATGGCAATTTGCTTGCTTTTGACAGTTTTTATTAGCTTTAATGAAAAAAAAGCAAACTAAAATGATGGAAAAAAAACCCCAGGTATTAGGAAATCAAGGAACATTTTGACATTGCTTCCACCACTATGAGAATTCTTCATAGGAAGTGTGATCGCATTTCCTTCCCCTCTTTTGAAATCCGGGTTTGCCGATGGGAAAAAAATAGCTATTTTGGATCATGACCAGACACATTCAGAATACAAACTCTGTGTGAATGGAGCTGGACTGCACTCCTGAAAATAAAATATAAATCAGGAACTTCTGCACTTTCTCCACAATGCTAGGAATCCAATACTGGGAGTGTGCTAGCAGAGTGGTCTTATCAATGCTGTTGAAATCACTGAGTAGTAATAGTTTAAATCATTCCCAAAGGTGGTGTAAAGTGAGCTGGGATTGTGCACAACTAATATTTGAATCAGCTTTATTATGTGATATCTCAGACTCAGATCCCTTGCTGGCACTAAATCAAGGTTATTGAACATTTTGGACCCAACAAAACAAAGCTAAAATTTGGAAGTCCTAAGAGATCTGATTCCATATAATTATTTGTATCGCCATTGAAGAGAATAAAATATGTGTTGGCGTGTTTTTGGAGTATAACAACATAGTTTGCTTGGATAAGTTGATGAGAACGTTAAATTTACTCTGCATTTTTCGATTTATTTTTAATTACTATGATGTTTTGCTCTAATAAATCGTATTCACACTCAGAATTTTCAAATGGATGCCAATTTTCTACAATAATTTACGAGAAAATGCATAGAACTGCTGCATGGAGTAAAATGATAAAACTATTTAGAAAAGATTTATTGCATTGCTCATGGTGTAGTATCTATGACTTAAGATCATTTGTATCTTGCCTTGCTGCTCCCAGATCTGACAATACGTGAGGGCAGATTTAGCAGTGGATATTTAACAACTAAGATTATAAACTACATAAATTATTTGTGAAAGGCTGTTTTCCATGAAAACAAAAAAGTTGGAATCCACATCTTTTCCTCCTAAAACTCTCTTGCGTATTCTCACATTTAAGCACTTATCACAAAAGAGGTGCACAGGCACACAGACAGAGAGACACTTATGGACGCACAACTGAACTGCATCATGCAAAAAACCCTTACTGAAACAGTTCCTCAGCCATCTGATGGGGCTGAAGAGAGGATTTGTAAATAATGTTATATTACCACCACCAATCTGCCAAAAAAGACAGATAAAGAAATAATTACAACCACATGAAGAAGTCAAGTAAATAAGGATAATAATGTCATTGATAACAAGGAAGTTCTGATGCTCTTACTCAGGATTCACTCATGTTTTACTCAGATGAGGAAAAATAACAAGAAAAACTTGAAGACAGAACTCGTAAATTTAGAAAGAAAAAGTGAACTTACAATGAAGATTTTAGGGTGAAATAGAGAAGAAATTGATAGATTTTCTATGCAACAGACTTTGCACAGCTTTCTGACATTTACAGGCACAAAGCTGCCCCACATTGCAGCGGGATGCAAAAACATGTTAATGAATCTTCCTCACTTATAAAACCTGTGATTCTTTACAAGCATTTTTTTTTACTTCCTTAAAGCAGTGGCACCTCTGTCTGGTGTCCACTTGTGTCCAAGCTCTGCCACTTCAAAGACAGATGGTAAATAGAAAATAACCTCAAAATACACTCAGCCAAAGGAGAGCTGTATAAAGTGCAGTCGCATAAAGCACTTGCCTTGTTTCCTTTCATACTGATGTCAATAGCAAATCACCTATTTAGTTTAGTGAAAATAGAGTTAAACCACTTATCAAACTCTTACTATAGGAGCACAAAATATTTAACCACTATTACGAAGTGCTTGGTTTAGCATGTTGGCTGAGCTGCAGGAAAAATACTAATAAAATTATTGTCATTTGGGAAACGGCCTACTCATTGGAAGCTTGCCTGGATGATTTGATCTGAATCCAAGAAAACTTGGAGTTATTTTTTTTTAAACTGAAACACACAGTAATGCAAATCTGTTAAATAACACTATCTTCATAAAAACCTGCTGCAGGGCTAAGATATTCCAGGCTGTGCAAGAACACTCATTTTAAAGCCTGTAAAACAACAACCATTTTTGGCCCTTTTACCTCAAATTATCATAGTAGTGAAAGCCCAGTTTCTCAGTTTAGAGCTGAAGTGTAGCCTTTGTGCCCAGCAAGATTTAAGCTTTTGTATTATAGTGGTTTTGTCTCACCATATGTTTAGAATATCACAAAAACCAGAATCACCTTGCCAACATTATTTCTACTGCTCCAGTGAGATAATGGTTTTATGTAATTGTTAGTACTGGTCAGACCCTTAATTGCAGCAGAGACCTGATAAAAATGAAGCACAGCTTTCTAGCAGGCAGCAACACGCTTACAAAGAATCCCTAATCTTCATCTGCAGATCTAATTGTTTATGGTGTTTTCTTTGGCAGGATGCTCATCCAGATACTGCATTTTGAAACTTTGAGAGAAACTGTATAGTAGAAATAAAACACTCATGATCAAGACATAAGAAATGCAAGATAACAATATACTGCTTCTAACATGAAATTTAGAAATCTGAATTCTTGCACTAAAATCCCTGCCTGACCCTTTTGTCGCACGTTACATTTTAAGAAGTTTCATAGTTGTCCTAATGCAGTGTATGCCCAGACTTCTAAGACAACAAACATCAGGAGCCATCTCAGATGCAGACATTTGTGCCTATGAATGGATGAACTCTCTACCTCACAGCCCCTGAATCCTGAATTCATAGATATCTTCACTTACTATCGTAGTCTGTTTTTCTCAGCACATTTCAAGAAAGAATAAGCGTTTTTAAGTGTTTAAATACAGAAGACACAAGCCTTATAAAGGTCTTTAACTCATGATTTGAAGGAGACCACAAAACCACAAAATAAGTGGGATCTCATACACAGCCCTTGAACACTACTTTCTGCTGACCAGCTCTGTTATTTATCAGTGCTAGCCTTTAAAACCCATGGTTCCTCTCCCAGTACTGCTAACATTTTAAAGAATTTTGAAACCTTCTTTGGGCACCTGATTTAGGAGACGGAGAGTAAAACTTTCTCACGAGATCTGGTTTGTTCTTCAGCCTTCAGTGATATGTGCTGAGGACAGTTCTGACATGAGATGTTCATGGATGTGGGTGTGCTTGTGTGCTTTTTTCTGTTATTCACCTCCATCACCTGGCAGGACTTGTAGAAATTGTGTGCCCACACATACATATCTCTTTTTTTTTTCTTTTCTTTTCTTTTTTTTTTTTTTTTTTTTTTTTTTTTTT
>Ga0065711_1031542_pt1:0-27500 | contig 29394 bp, 26 predicted proteins | sample Hoacrofraction12_FD_59098 | JGI IMG/M metagenome (GOLD analysis project Ga0065711, IMG submission 59098) | Hoatzin crop microbial communities from Cojedes, Venezuela - Epithelial fraction 12 v2 (version 2) | ecosystem: Host-associated > Birds > Digestive system > Esophagus > Crop... | reverse complement strand
CTTCTTGTTACAAACATAGTATTTTTTAAGACATTAAATAATGACCTTTACCGCGAAGACATTTAAATTGGGATTTTGTAAAAGAATGGGCATCATTCCCCACCCCCTGCACCCCCAGAAAGAGGTGAGAACATGTGTGCATTACAAAGCCTATTTAATGCATCGACACTTACTAGAAGGGTCTTATTTCAGTTTGGGTTTGCAGTAGATAGATACAACCAAATGTCCCTAAGACTCTGATGCAGAGCATCAGCTCTTCACCTTGTTAAGCAAACAGAGGAGGTATGTATTGTTCATTTTGCAAGTTGGTGTAAGGTAAAGAGGAGGCACAGGGGCATAAATAAATGTGTCGTGAAGACGCTTGAAATGAGTTTTAACTTTTTTTAAGGGCACTGAACTAAGCCCTCTTTTAAGGCTCTTACCCGCCTTCTAGTAATTTGAATTATTTCTCATATCATCAGCCCAATATGTACTCTTGAGAGTGTTTTGGTGTTCAGAGTTGCTGTAAGAACCGTTTTCGAGAAAGCCCAGTGTTTGTGAGCGGCCATGCTGGAACCGGGAGCTTCTCCATGTCTCAGCAGGGGCTGTGGCCTTGGCTCTGGAAGGGGCCATTGCCAAGTGAGAGCTGATTTTTGACCCTTCCAGTTATACTGCCGTTAAATGGCATTCAGAGTGGCAAGGGAATCTGAGCGCAGAGTTGTCAGTTTTCAAACCCGAGGCTTCAGAAAGTGGAAAATATCGTCAGCCTCTGCCACGCATTCAGAAATGCTAACTTTGAAGATTGAGAGGTTCTGCCCTCGGACTGACTTCATAAGCTGTGTGGCAGGTAAGATGTAAGCTTTTTACCATTTTTACTCTTTTTTTTTTTTTTTTTTTTCCTCCTAACCTATAGATCAAAAGTGTCTGATCCTGTGCTAACAGAGCAAACCGAGGGCGCAGCATCAGCACTCATAACCCTACTTTTCTCCAGCTCAGTGTGAGATGCATCAGCCAAAACCAGGGTGCTTTGCTTCTTATTTTGGAATCTTGGAGAAGTGGTGGCAAATTCAAAAATGTCTGCCAGAAGGGAATGAAACCTGGTGAGATATGAGTCAGGAGGTTACCTGTTTGCTGCTTCTCCCATTCTCCAAGGCACACCCAGCAGGGTTAAGTCACACTTACAAGCCGACCAAAGGGGAGCTGAAAAGTAGACTCAAGCTTTGAGTTTTGTACACCTTGCTGCAACAGCCTTCCTGTTCCTGTAGGTCCCTTAGGTTTCTCCATTGGGTATTCCAGCTCTCAAACTGTTGATTCATGGGATGTACGCACCATGTCTGGAGCTGAATTTTCTCATATGTGTTGGGTGCAGCAGTAGTTACAAACTGAATCACTGGTTTTTCCTTTACGTGGCTGTAGTCTCAGCAGGTGAGGTCAATGCCAGTGTGGAGCTCGAGAAGAGGCAGAGGGCACTTTCCCCACTGCACGCAGGCAGAGCACTCGTCCCTGCCGTGCAGCGGCCATCCCAGGCAGAGAGTGAAATGCTCTGAATGGGTCACCACTGGCAGCCAATTTTGCTGTTCCCCTCGTACAGCCAAAACAATGTCATGTGAAGGGAGACAGAGCCAGCAGGGCACTGATCCCATTCACCTTCTGTTCTCAGAATGGTTTTTCCCCCACCCTCTTCCTGCGTATTCTCTTCACCCATCTTGTTCACAGGACCTTATGGTCTGACCTAGCTCTCCTCCAGTGAGAGAGGTCTGTCCAGGTTGTTTTACCCCTCATTGCCCTAATGTGAATAGGTAAGGACTTTCTGCCTACCCCTTGCCGTTCTGTCCCTGTTTTCTGCCTCCCCCAGCCTCCTGCACCACAAGGCTTTGTTTTGGGGGGAGAGAAGGAACCGCTGCTGCAAGGGCGGCTGGAAGGGGTGCAGAGGTGCTACGGCTAACTGGGTGGATCTGAACCAGTCTGGGCAGCGTTGGGCTGGGTGAGAAGAGACTGGTGGTGTTTTCCTGGCTGTTTCTGCCACCACTGCTTTACCCTGCAGATCTGAGCACTGTGCTGCCTTTTTCCCATCCATAAAACAGGGTTAATGGCACTTCCACCTCCACAAAAGTATGCTGAGGCTACCAGAGGAAAGCGCAACGCACCAGGTAAGTATTTATACTAACAGCAAGACACCTATCTTGGGGGGCACTCAAAAAAAAAGAGGCTAGATAGAGCAGAGGAATGTAAACACACTGGCTTTGAAGGCTAAGGCCATCTTGTTCAGGCTAGATCAAACACCAGCTACCAGGCAAGGGCACAAACCCAAAGAGTACACAAAGTGCATGCACAGTTCAGTGAGCACACTGGTGTCCCTGGGCTGCCCCAGACAGACACTGATGACAAAGGAAGAATTAAACACCAGAGTGCAGCGACAGAGTTATGTTTCCTTAGAAATCATTAAACCCGAAGGCAAGTTGTTCTATACAGAAGACACCCTCTGTAAAGTACAGGAGACGAGAAATGACAGGGAATTGGCTCCCAACCATACCATACACTCAGAAAAATCAGCCGATGTAGACTTGTGCAGTTTTCTAGCATGCAATTTGTTTTTACATTATGTACAACTTGAGGTAAAATGTGCTGAGATCCCATCCCACGGCTCTTGAGTTAGGCAGCTGGGCAGCATGGCTGCGTACAGGCTGTTACTACTCCCACCTCCCTCCCGAAGAGCTGGCTTCTCTCAGGGGCAGTCACTGTGTGTATGAGAAAGAAGTGCACCCAGACCTGGTTTCGTCACCAGCCGCAGCAGCTTGGAGCCCAACAGCTTCTCTAGGGCCACAGCCAGCCCAGAAACGGGGGCTATGAGGAGCACAGGCATTCAAGCTGCACCACAAAGATGCTTTTTTTCCCTCTTTTTCCTCTGATAAGAACCACATGCTCCAAAGGAGGCTGGCTCTCCTCCACTCCCAAGATGAGGAGTCGTGCAGGCTGCTGTGTCACACTCCCGCAAGGCCGCTGTGGCAGCGGATAAATCCAGCTTCTGTAGGACACTCGGAAGAAAAATCCACTTGCATCTTTTCATCTTTGTGTCTCACAAAGACCAAATGGGTGCTTAGAGTCTTTTTTTGTTTTTCTTTCTGTATGGGAGAAAACCACAAGAAAGACTGCGTGAGCGTTTCTCTGGATGCCCCTTCTGCGTGCACGTTACGTCCAGGCGTGCGCGCTGAGGCAGCGCCGGTTGCCCTCAGCGCAAAATGCCTGCCACCCGCCTGAGCTCACGCGCTGCGATTCCCACAGCCGTGCTCTCAGTGCCCGCTCCCAAAGCAACCCTTTATGTCCAGCGTGAAACCTCTTTGCGTTCGGCGTCTTAATGTTCTCCAGAACTTTTTCACTTTTTATGTGTTTGGTTTGGTTTTTTTTGTAGACTAATGTAAAAAACATTTCTGGAAGCCTGACGTCAATTGTGGTTGATGGGCTTTGTTTATTCACGCCAGTTAACAGGCTAAACGGAGGTCTACTGTACTTTAGCAAGCAATCTTAATCCCTTCGACTGAATAACAAGAAGAAAAAGATGGGTTGACAGAGGCAGTTAGCAGAGATCATACTTACACATGTTTGTTTTCAGTAATTAGTCACAGTGTTAATAGAAACATCCACTTTAGGCAAAGACTGCTGATTTGCACAAACAGAGGGCCATATGCTCTGGTGGGTGTGGAAGGGGGTTAATAAAACTAAAAACTTTTCAGGAATTTTTATATGTGAAAACTTGTTATTATATTTATTCATTTGTTTATCCAGTTTAATTATTTTCATGCCAGTTAGGTTTTGCAATATTTTCCACTTGAAAATGTCAGAATGAAAACACAGGGCTCCATGTTCACCTTCTCTCGCTCTCTCTTCCTCACAGGCACACACAGAGAACGCAAGTTTTTAAGTGGCTGTCTATTGCTGAGGGCTTACATATGGATAACATATGAAAATGAACTAGGCTGTAGGTGTTTTAACAATGTAATTTAGAGTGTGTTGCCTTTTTTACTTTTCCAATAGTACCAGACGGGGTTTGCTGTCGGATTATGAAAGCAACTGCTGCCTTTTACAAAGATTTATTATTTTTTAGTGATATGATAGACTAATACTAGTTCCAAACAGGGAGATATGCTGAGTTGTTAATACACCCCTTTGATTCCAGCCTATTCTGCTCCTGTCAAGTGTAGTGGGGAAACTTCCGATATGTTATGAAATGCTATTCAAGTGCACCTCTCCCCAGTTTTTCTTCTTTTTTTTTTTTTTTAATAATAAAGCTAATAATTGTTTTAACTTCAAACAGAAGCCGTTTTTCTCGGACAAAATCATAACTTTGCTTTCATAAGGAGCTCGTGATCAGTATAGGTTTTCAAGAGAAAGGAAGCTGTTCGAGTTTGTGTTTTTGCTTTTGTTCATTATTGTGTTTTTCGACATGTTTATAATTTACTCAGAATGGTGCTTTTGACTTTGCTCGTGTGAAACATTAGATATCCGCAAATCACCCTCTCGCAATGGGCCAAGATGCTTCAAGCAGTATACTGGGACAAGCCCCAGCCCCGGGATGCATTCCCAGTTACCTGTGGGGAGGTGCTGATAGGGACAAGCATCTCCCTCCTCTGTGGTTTCTCTGCAGCTGGTTTTCTGCCACCCATCCTCAGCGGGGCCTGGGTGCTTCCTAATTTGTTCATTTCCAAATCACAACGGTCAAGTTACAAAGCAATCTACCACCGAATCAACTGCTGATGCAAAATACTGTTCTCAGCTTTATTTACATGAATACTTTAGAGAAGAGAAACAAGTCCATATCTGTTTGCAGAATTTTTAGTGTAACAGAAATGAATTCACCATTTGTAAAACCTAAAAAAACATCTCCAAACCGTGCAGGCACACACATAGACACAAAGACTGAGAGAAATAGTTCTGGCCTGTTGCACATCTAAGGCATCTTCGACTGCCTTTCAGTGGTCTCCTTGGTCATCCACGCCCTCTGTCCTGTTGGCATGGTTTGTTCCACAAGTTGCATACTGTCCCTCCGTCAAGGAACTGACCATGTAGACTGATCTTCACATAAAGGTCGAGTCCATAGTAAATGGGCTAAGAAAGGCAACCACTGACAATGCTCACATCTTTCAGCACGAGGGAAGGGAAAACTTATGGGAAAACATGGTTGTAGTGTGTAAAAAGTGGCTGTAGAACAAAAAGCATAATCTGTTCTGTGTCCGTGGGTGAGGGGAAAAGAAATGATGGGTTTAAAATACGGGAATGCTTTAAGCTAGATGTTAGGAAAAGCTTTTTCCTGGGAAATATGTTGGAGCCCGAGAAAACACTAGCTAGGAGGGTGTGAAATCCTTGCGACAAGAGGGACGTCAGGGTCAGACTGTACAAATGTCTGCTCGACTGCTGAGATAACTGATCCTGTCTTGAGACTGGGACGGACCAGATGAGTCCTAAGATCCTGAAGACCCCTGCTTTTCTGGCCATGGCAATAAATCACGGTGTTTCCTGGCATAGCCCTTCTCATTCATCCCATACAGACCATGTTGTTTTCAAAAGTCTCTGCTGAATGAAGCATGGCAGACCAGAGGCCTGCTGTTGGCTCCGTCTTCAGCTGTTTCTGTGATGGTGTTGTCACGGCTGGCTGCTGTTGGCCCAGGACTGCATGACATTGCTATGTCCTTTAACTCCAAAGCATCGTGGCTAAGGGCTTTGCCCATACATCAGTGATGAGTAAAGGTGGATAAACGGATGAGCCATGTTGGCTACAACAGAGCTATTACTTTGTGTGAAACCAGCAGCTGCTGCCATCCGAGTACGTATATGTCTTTGCTAATCTGGCGGGCTTTTCTTGCGGGTGGCTTGACGCTTTGAGCCCCGCGTTGTGCCTGTGGCACCGAGGAGGGGGTGCACTGTGAGCAGAGGTGAGAGCGGTAGACAGGGTGGCAGACTTCAGTCGGAAACGCTGGAGTCAAAGCTGGGCTGCTTCTGGCTCCCTTTTCGTCCCAGGGTAGCAGCCTCCCAGCAGTTTGGCTTTGAGTCACTGTGGTAATTCATGGTTAAAATCATCATTCTTGGCACATGCACCGAAGATTAAAAGAAAACAGGAAAAAATCCTCTCCAAATGACAGATTTACATACCAGGAGGAAAAAACCCCACATAAAAATCTGATTTGAAGAACACAATTGTAATATTTTACCCTCATTTCACTAGCCATTTTATTGACTGAAAAAGGAGCTACCTCAAGACTACAGATCTAAAGTGCTAACAAATTAAAACCATCCCCGAAGGAGAAAGACCGCTAATCTGAAGCACGCCTCCCAAAAGAATTTCCGAAGATCTATAAATGCCATATGCTGAATAGACAGTATTTCCTTTAAGGTACAAGCATTTTTTTTCCCTGAGTGACTGACCAAACACAGTCGAAAAGGGAAGGAAAAAAGACAAAGGACACCACAGAAGAAAAACAAGAATGTTATACCAGCACGAAATACCAGCCAACATGCATATGGGAACACTTATTTGATCATCTAAATATGCTTATTTTATACAGTGGATGTCCAAAAGTGATTGCATTTGCACTGATTCACTTAGTGTAAGAAGTAAAGTTGGCCCAATATCCATATTCCACAAACAGAGGTAATAAATTAAAGAAACAGAGGGTCTTCTTGCTGCCAACGCGCATTTAAAATGTGAGCCAGAAACAGTGCACAGCGAAGAAGTTTTGGAGAAAAACACAGAGAAAGAAAAAGCTGTTATTTTGTAAATATAATTACTCTTTGAAGTGCAGGAAAAGGAAGGTAAGTGAAGACTTTGTGGGCTCTGGAGGTCTCGGCAGTGTTTCCTCCAGCAGATCCAGGGTGTGACACTGTGACAGTGCCTTTCTCCCGACGGGGACACCCATCCCTCTCTCCTGCTCACCCATACCTGCGGGTCTCCTCAGCTCAGGGGATGAAGTCCTGCGCTCTCATGGCATGCCTGTAGCGTTGCATCCCGCGCTGGGTGTGCTTCCACATCCTTAATATCTTAAAATTACACTTCACGCTGTAATGAAACACATGCACTTATGCTACGACATACATAAATATAAACTGACAATACATATGTGCTTTAATATAAGCCAGAGAATATATAGTATGTTCTTGGTGGCCGTTCAGCACCTGGAGACAAACACCTTCATTACAGATCTGGGAGTAGCCAGCCAGTCCCAGGGAGCCACGAGGGAGAAAATCACCGACTCTTTCAACAGAATCCTAATTTACATGAACTAGGCTTTTGATAATTTCGTATGATGACAGACCTCCAGGAAAGCCCTCCTGAAAAGCTTCAGGGCCGCCCAGAAACGGAGCTGTGAAAACATCAGGTGTGTCTTGCATTTGCGTAGATGCAGCTGCTTGCTTCTCTGTCCTCCCTGTGAACAGCTAAACAGATGTTCTTATGTGCTGAAACCCCATTTAGGTCACTCCGAGTATTTTTCAGCCACGCATTGTACCCTGCATGACCAGCTGGCAGCTGGTCGTGAGTGGTGTTCCCCAGGGCTCAGTTTTGGGTCCGGTCTTGTTCAACATCTTTATCAATGATCTGGATGAGGGGATTGAGTGCTCCCTCGGTAAGTTTGCAGATGACATCAAGCTGGGTGGGAGTGTTGATCTGCTCGAGGGTAGGAAGGCTCTGCAGAGGGATCTGGGCAGGCTGGATTGATGGGCTGAGGTCAGCTGTATGAGGTTCAACAAGGCCAAGTGTCAGTTCCTGCTCTTGGGTCACAACAACCCCATGCAACACTACAGGCTTGGGGAGGAGTGGCCGGAAAGCTGCCTGGCAGAAAAGGACCTTGGGGTACTGGCTGACAGCTGGCTGAAAATGAGCCAGCAGTGTGCCCAGGTGGCCAAGAAGGCCAACAGCATCCTGCCTTGTATGAGGAATAGTGTGGCCAGCAGGAGTAGGGAGGTGATCGTGCCCCTGTACTCGGCACTGGTGAGGCCGCACATCAAATACTGTGTTCAGTTTTGGGCCCCTCACTACAAGAAGGACATTGAGTTGCTGGAGCATGTCCAGAGAAGGGCAACGAGGCTGGTGAGGGGTCCAGAGAACAAGTCTTATGAGGAGCAACTGAGGGAGCTGGGGCTGTTTAGTCTGGAGCAGAGGAGGCTGAGGGAGGACCTTATTGCTCTCTACAACTACCTGAAAGGAGGTTGTAATAAGGCAGGTGTTGGTCTCTTCTCCCAAGTAACTAGCAATAGGACGAGAGGCAATGGCCTCAAGTTGTGTCAGGGGAGGTTTAGATTAGATAATAGGAAAAATTTCTTTACTGAAAGAGTGGTCAGGCATTGGAACAGGCTGCCCAGGGAGGTGATTGGGTCACCATCCCTGGAGGTGTTTAAAAAATATGTAGATATGGCACTTCGGGATATGGTTTAGTAGGCATGGTGTTGTTGGGCGGATGGTTGGCCCTGATGATCTTAGAGGTCTTTTCCAACCTATGACTCTGTGATTCTGTTGTGAGGTGAGTTGTCACATGGGCCACCTCTGTTTACACTGATCTGTCTTCATTATGGCCATGCGTGCCGTGGTAAGCAACAGAGTTTCTTTCTAGCAGTTGACTTCTAGTTTTCATGGGTTCAAAAGAAAATGTCGCTGGCCCGTTATTTTTAGAAGACAATTTTGATTTGACAGGAATAGCATAAAAGTATTCAGAGGAATGGGTCCTTGCTTTTCTCAAGCACAGTCTGGGAGTGCTGTTCGCTCATGTACATGGCTGGTAGAGCCACCCCTATACCAGTTGACCTCCTTGACATTGCTTTGATAATACATTGCTGTTCAGCGGTGGCTGAAGGTGGTGAGCAAGCTCCTGCACTGCCAAGTGGGGCAGGGATGGTGTCACACCGATCTGTCTTGGACGAGCCTGTGAGCAGATGAGATGAGGCGCCGTAGTGCCGTGCCGTGCCGTGCCGAAGCGAGCGAGGAACTGCCGAGTGCAGCAGGAGCAGAGGAGTAGGCTCCAGAGGGTTCCCAGACAGATCCAGGCAAAGGGACAGCTGTTGGCAGGCATGGGCACTGCTCACACCTCAAAACCGGGGTACGGACCTTGCCAGGGAAGCAAATCACTCTTGGAAGACATCCACTTGGAAACTCTGTCTTGGTGGAAGACAGAAGTTTCCACTTAGTAGACTGCTCAGGAAGGTTTTCATCCCTTTTTTTTCCAGTCATTTTTCCCTCCTTGTACCAAGTGCTAGCCCCCAGTCTGCTTTGCCTGATGCAAGCCATGTGGGCTGGAGAGCTGTACTGCAGTAGACTATCTGGGAACCATGTCTGTGTGTATTGTAAGTATTTGTCACTCTTCAGGCCATAAACTTCCTGAGGAGTCTTATTTTTCCTGTTAATATGGAAACTGAAGATTACAGGAACTCTTCACTGAAATGATGATGTTAGCTTATTTCCTGTGTAACATGGATTGACATGTACATATGCTGCTGACATGTTAGAAAAGCAGCTATCTGCTCTCAGACTTGCTGGAGCCCGCTCATACAATGCAGATCCAGACTGAGTGAAAGAAATTTTTCTTGCTGTGAAAAATCAAAGTGTTCCAAGGTACATCTCCTAAAGACAAGAAACTTCCTTCATTCTAAAGTTAAGAAAAAATCCCCCTGTAAATAACTTTGATTAAGAGGAGATATCTAACTGGAGTTCACTGAAGGAAGCTATAGCTTTAAAACACATGCTGTCCTTAAAAAGAAAGGACTTTGTGAGTAATGAACACAATGCATACTAAAAATCAGTAGGGTTTTCTTATGTCTCTTATACATGCCTCTAAGGATAAGTTATCCCATTCTTCTCCTCAGCTCACGCTGGGACAATAGCAAACACTGAAATGAACACGTACCAACATATCCCTGTTCATTTTCTCTTTCATCTTCATGCATATGTCATCTGTAAGATTTTTTGTCCCACTTGAACCCGAGCCACAAATATTTTAACATCTCAAATGTTTACTGAAAATCAATTGGCCTAACCAAATTTCTGGCCATCCTCTTTAAAAAGTTACATTTCAGTAATTTCAGAACATCTTGGTTCTGTCTTAAATATTTATATCTTTCAACTCCTTTAAGAGTATAAATTAACTGCCCTTTTGATTTGAAATCAAGGGGTCATCTCAAAATCACAACCTATTTTGTTTTGAAAAGATGGGATGTGAGCAGTTGCTTACTGGTGCTGTTACTTAAAGCCATTGCTCAAATAACACTTGACAAAACCGACTTTTTCCGACAGGTAGGTTCAAGGTTTGGTGACCTGTTATCACTAACGAAAAATCACAGATGTTTTATTGGACAATTCCCTTTAGCTCTGTCCTAGGTAGTGTTAGTAACTTACATTTTGCAACAAACAATATTCTTTATTGCCCTATGCGTGCAAGGGCATGCCTGCATATACCACCTGAGAAGAAGAAAGACTACGTCAAAATCTCCCACTCTTGCTCTTGGGCAAGGGAAGGAGCACAGCCGCAAAATCTGGTCAGACAGCTGACTCTCTTTTTCATAGATTTTATAGCAAAACCTAAGGGAAAAGGTACTCTCTTGATTTTCTGGGTAAACAAGCCATGGTGTGAAAGGAGTTGTTCATATTGCTCACATTATCTGGTGAAAAGGCAGTTGGTGCCACTGATGACCCCAGACAAATTGGAGGTGGAGGAGAACAGGGAGAGGCGTCAGGCAGGTGCAGGACAAGGGGACAGATGATATGGTCAACCCATGGAAATGGGCTGCTCCCGCAGCAAGGTCTCATATTAGCCACGTATCTAAATAGTCCACCAAATCACAAGGGTTTCATACTTGCTTGATAGTGGCATTTTTTACCAGCATCACTAGGATTTGCCTTGAGCTCATGCAAGGGCTGTTTAAGAAATATTACCTTCAGGACATACTGTTTGAAAACCTTCCCCCGTGGCTAATATTTATTGTAGAATTTCCTGACAGTATTTTGAGGAACACAAAGGTACGCAGAACTTCTGTGACAGGAGCAGGACAATGATTTCAGCTGCATGGGGTGTGATACATTGTTTATTCTGGCAAGTGAAGCTCTACATCTGAATGCACAAAGAAAAAGAAAGGGACAAAAATCTCCTTAAAGCTGTGATTAAATCACACAACTGAAGAAAACAAGAATATTGGGGGGAAAAAGGGGATAGCTCTATTTGTGTACTAGCAATAACTGGTGTTATATAGTTAGAATTTGACGTAACTTCAGTTGTATATTGGCTGGTCAAATTTCTAACAAACTCCTCTCCCTGGAGATGTTTTGCCACTGGAAGCATTTCATGCTATTAGACTGAATTCTGCAACAAATTCCTTCTAATGGTACAAAAAAGACCTCAGTGCAAATGAAAGTCTTTCTTTACTGAGGGATGAATATAACCTGGTGGAGACCTTTGGGGGCAGACTTTATTTTCAGTGAAATGAGAAAAGAAAAAGAAATTATTCCTCTTGCTCCTAATTTTTGCTGCTAATGAAGCTTAGGGAAACAGTTTGAAGATTTTTGATTATTTTTTCTATTAAAAGATCAAATTCTGCTTTCCACTGTAATACACTCGAATGCTACAGGTGCATCCCTGTTATCTTCAGCAAACTAAAGCCATCACCATCTATTTACTCCATGAGAACAGAATCTGGCTACAGAGTCAAAGGATCCAATTCTGCCCTGAGGCCTAATTTGTCCTTTTTAAAAAGTGACCTAAATAACAGTGTTGATGCCACCAGGAGAACAGCAGGTTCCGAGTAAAGCGCAGACACCATTTTCTGTGTGACTGCCCTTTGTCTTTGTAATGCATAGCTGCATATATGAGATGGTAGCACAACTGGCAGCTCTGCTGTCACCAAGTCTGAAAACTCTCTGCAATTTAAAGGTCTACTCTTCTAAATGCTCTAAATTCCCTAAAATGAGTTTGCATAACCTGAAATTGGGTGTGCCTGAGAGGGGTGCAGAGCAGGGCTAGTGCTCAGTGTTTGGGGAGGTTTGAATAAGCAGTTCCCTCTAGCAACCTCTGTGGGATAACCAAGCAAAGCTGGTTTGGGGGCTGCACGATTTTACTGGGGTTTGTGGTCAACTGTTATTTGTCCCTTCTGATATATATGGTTGGAGAGCAACACTTGAAACACTAGTCAGGAAAGAAATGGGCTGTTTCAGGAGATACAGGCTCAGGAGTTAAAGAAATCACAGAACCACGCAGAAACACATAATGATTGAGGCTGGAAGGGATCTCTGGAGGTCATCTGGTGGTGATCTTGTCCAACCTCCCTGCTCAAGCAGGACTACCTACAGCCAGTTGCCCAGGACCGTGTCCAGACAGACTTGCTCATCTATTAAACAAATTAAAGCTCTGCTGGAGTAGGAGTCATACCTCATTGACCTCCAAGCCAGTTCAGAGCCAACAATGAACAGCGATTTCTTCTTGCATATAAACGTAATTTATCACACTCTCTCTCAACGAAGAGTGTGTGCCTGAGGAGGCAGACAGAATTATTTTGGAGTTTTGTGTTCTAAGGACACCACAAAATTCAGAAAGCTCAAGTTTGTCCTTCAGCGAGCTGGCAACCATGAATGCTTGCTGCGAGCAGAGGCTGTTAGGGGAAAGACAAATAAAGAATAAAGAATTAAAAGTTTGAAGCCACCACGAGAACAGGTTGAGGGAAGACTGGGTCAGCTGATGGGAAAGGAGGACAGACACATGGTGGAAAAGTAAAATCCTAGGAGAGGTGATCAGGTGCAGGGGGTCACTGTCCATCACCCATTCTCTTTCTCCCTGGGTTTATGGGCTCTGCAGACCCCCTGGCTCTCCAGAGATATCTGAGCTATACTTCCTCTGTCTATGTGTGAATATCTCTCCTCCCTTGCTTTATAGCCAAGGTAGAAAATCAGCTGTTTGTATAACACACTCACATCTTTCGCTCTGCCATCTCTGGCTGCAGGGCCACCAGCCAAAACCAGGCAAAGAAGGAGTCAAGCCCAGTGCTGAGGTTTCTGGGGAAAAGCTGAGAACTGGCATGCTCGATCCACATCACAAGAGAGGAATGGTGATGGAGACAGGTTTCTGACCCTATCGACCTTGGCAGAGTACTTCCATCTCAGCTGAAAATATCACATTAAGATAAATGGTCAACTTAACACCTCTCTTTTCTGTTTAAAGGTCAGGTATTTGCTAAGCACTTGAAAAGCTGATTATTTCTGAGAATATCGTTGCTGTTAGAAATGTCTCATGAGGATACTGGCAAAGCCTAGTAATCCAAATTTGGGATCATACAAATCAAGTGGTCAATATAAAGAATGCTTCTTTATCTCTTCCCTACTCCCCCACTTGGGTTTTGTCTTGGCAGATTCCCTCGGTGCTATTTTCCCGGGTCTGGGTAACCAAGCAGGGTGCAGATCCAGCCGTGCAGATCTCAGTGACTCAGGCAGTGCTCAGGTCACTGGCAGGTAGCCACTGTCTTTGGGCGGCAGCTCCGAGCGGTGGTCTTCGGTGGGCTATGGAGGAAAGGCAGGTCTGTGTCTGGAGCCTCCTGTTCCCCCTTGTCAGTGGGAAATTAGAGATTTCTGTGTTTCAGGGGAGAGGGAGGAAGGTCATAAGAGCTCAGTCTGCCTCTTCTCCCATGTGGAGCACAGCAGCTTGAAAACCTGTCTACTCTGCTTCTTGCTCCTTCACACGGTTCAAGTTCCAGCCCTTCTCCTCTCTCATACCACTGGGTTTAGCATCTGGGGCTGCCCTGAGGAGTGCCTAAATTAAACTTCTGAAAACATGGAGATACAAGGTGACTGCAGGTCCAATCCTAATGTTTGCTGGAGGAACCCTGAAAGTGAAACATTACTCCTTTTTCAGATAAGCTAGGAATTATCTGCAAGCATGCAGTTTAATACATAGGACTGCAAAGAAATCAGGGTAGGAATCAAACAGCATGTCAAACGGTTCAAACCAAAAGTACATAGCGTTGTCAGGGAGGGAGGCTCTTGACTGATTAGAACCAGAGAAAACAGGTCTGGAAGGGACTTCAGGAGGTCATGTAGTCACTTCCCTGGCCCCCAGCCAGTTCAGTTGTATGTGTGTTTTTCCCGACAGATGTTAGCCTAAATTGTCGAGACTGCCAGTGACAGAGACTCCACGACTTCCCAGGCAATCTGTTCTAGTGCTTCACTAATTGTACCATTAGAAAGTTTTCCCTAATGCCTCAGAAAATTTTTATACACTTCCTTTGCAGCAGCTGAACTCCACCGCTTCTTGACCTATCCCCTGTAGATGCAGAGGGCAGGTTTTGCCTTTCGTCTTAACAGCAGCCTTTATGTACGGAAAGGCTTTTACCATCCCCTCCCCCTGTCTATTTTTCTTGAGACCACACCAAGCTAATTCCTTCGTTATTTCCTCCAAGGTCGTGCATTTTTAGACCTCTTATTCCTTTCCTTTGGACATTCTCAAATTTGTCCACATATGTCTCAAATTACAGCTATACCTATGCCGAGGAACAAATGAATCGTCTATCTCCAAGTGTCTCTGTGATATTGCTTTTTATACACCTCACACAATGTTTACCTTTTCTGTGACACAGATTTGCAACTTAATTTTGTTCTCACCAACCTCAGATTTGTGACCAATCCTGTCAAAGTGTGACACCTTGCATTTTCACCGTGGAAATTTATCCTGTGTGTTTTCCAGGCCATTTCACTCGTTTCCCAAGGGCACTTTGAATTCTAATGCACTCCTGCAGTGTACTTGCAGCTTCTCCCAGCAGTATCATCTGCTAATTTATCTAGTACATCTCCTTTCCCATCATCCAGATAGTTAGTGATAGCATTGGGCAAAACTGACTCCAGCATCCCACATCATCCCGTCCAAGGCATCCTTTCACTTTGAGAGGAAACCTTTGCCAACTGCTCTGTGGGTGTAGGTAGCAGAACAGCTTGCAAATGCAAACAGCCTATGGACTATACTGCTTGCTTATAGAATTGTGAGGCATGCACAGCTGTCAAAACCTGATTAAAGCAAAGATAACTGGTGTCCACTGCTTCTCCACTTATTTCAAATGATTTGTACTTCATAGATCCAACTGGATGCTAACCTTTTCACCTTCCAGTTCTTCCCAAGAAGTTTGCTTATTTGCAAAGATTTTTAAGCTGAAGGCTCTGGGATCCTCTGACTCTGCTTTCTCTGTTTTTTTATTGCCCTTTCCTTTCCCCTGACCTTTTCCAGACTCCTGGTACCCCAGCTGCTCCCCGCAAGGCCTCAGTGATAACTGTTGACAAGCCAGAGATATCCTCGTGTCAGAGAAGGAAGCTCAGCCAATTGAAAATGTAAGCCTACCTAATTCGTCTCTGGCTTGCTCTTTTCCTGTCATAGTCTTTTGTCCTTGGAATTAATGATGTTAACCACCTGATCGCTGCTATAGGGACAATAGATGAAAAAAAGGCTTCGACCTTCATCTGTAACGTTTCCCCCTCCACCAGTCTTTTCCTTACTAGAAATGTACTTGTAGAGTGATTTCTTCTTGTCCTTGATGCTTCTGTTCTTATGTGCTTGAGTTATTCTTTTATACCCACGTTTTGTAATCTCACCTACTGTTTACTTCCTACATTTCCTCTAGAGTTTGATATCAATGAAGAGCTCATGATTTTGCTAAATTTGTATCTTTCTATAGTCGATTTCTTCCTCTGATTCTCTGAGAAGCTGCCAGCTTGTTTAATCTTTTCCTTAAAGTGCCTTCCACAAGACTTTGCCTATCAGTCCTTCACGGTTACTGAAATTTGCCTTCTTGCATTTCACTTTTTTTTATTCTCTTGATGAAGATCATAAACTTTGTCATTTCATGTTCACTCTCACACAAATGACTTTTTACCTTTATATTCTCAACCCCTACTTCTCTATTGGTTAGGATCAAAACCAGAAAAAGATTTTACTGTTTCATCTTCCTTATGAAAAATTGTCTTCCAAGGAGTAGCTGAACATTCTGGGTTTTACTATATTATTTCCCTTTTGTATAGTTAAAATTCTTCACTATTCCTGAATCTTGCTTAGTGGATTCTGTTAATAAAAACTTACAAAAGTGTCTCGTTAATCTGATGCACTATAGAGACCTCACCTTCCACTGCAAGGTGGTGAGCCACTTTCTTTTCTTCCTCAATCATTTTAAGAGACTGCCAGAGGTCTAACTCCCTCTACCTCACAGTGAATTTAGGAGCCGAGGGTATGTAAGGCAGTGTCTTCTCTCTTCCCCATGCCTGTCTTTCCAGAATGATTTATAAATTATATTAACATTCAGATCATTTTAGATAATCAGCTTCTTCTTTGTTGCAATGACAGTACCATTTTCTTGATTGTATATTAAGATTTCCAATTCAAAGATAATTATGTTCTACTTGGTCAACTGAAATGCAGACATCAGTTATCCAGCAAGGGAAGTTTCATGATGGAAATGCAACATTAAAACAGTAACCTCAGGCTGGACCCCCAACTTCGCTTGCACACTCTAGATTTTTAGGGTCAGATTCTGAGACTTCCCCCTCAGAATGAGCTCCATGTCCAGTAATGGGACCCACAGATGTCCAGGTGCGAGGCAGCAATCTGCCTACATGAAATAACCATACATTTTTCCGAGGAAGTATCCCCAGAGAGAGTGGATGCTAAATCCGAGGTGCTGAAGAGCACTGAGGATTCACAGACACGACTTGCCAAGAGCAGAATGCTTAAACCAGCTCTTTCATGTGGAGGACAGGGATGGGGAACCCCACCACAAGTAACGTCTTGTTAGAGTACGCAGGAGAGGAGTGGATCAATCCAGGGTGAAACATCCACCTCTGCCTATGCAGATTTGTGTCCCCGTCCTCTGGCCAGTGAGCTGGACATCCCAAAATGCTGAGCTAGAGACATCACGTGCCTCCAGGGTGAGGCAGCAGCTAAATGGAGGATCCAGAGGTCAACATAATGTCTTAAAATGCCTCAAAATATCAGTTAGAGAGAGAAGTCCTGGATCTCCCCCCTTCATCCTTAAGCAACCCAGCAAGAGAATGTTCAGCCTCTGCTCAAGTGATTTTCCTGTTACTCACCACACTTTCTCCCATGAACAAAAATAAAACAATCTGCCCTTGTGGCATTCCCAAGCTGCAGTCTCAAGGCTATATTATTACGTGTACACGTAGCTGCCATTAGCTCTAATAATGTGTGCATTGTTCAGGGTGCAAAACGAGAGCTCTGCTGCCACCACCCATTACAACGAGTAGTGCTTTCCCACTTCAGTGGCCCCATCGATTGCCAGAGGGACCACGGCTTGCCAAAATTTATGCCTGATGTTTGTATTTTTCAAAGCACGGAGCTGCTCGGTCCCAGGGAGATTCTGCAGACTTAGGTAGCGGGAAGGATGACAGAAGCTGTCTTGAGCTGACGACAGTGTCCGGCTGGTCAGTGAGAATGATGCAGAAATGCCAAAGGAAAGCACTACTTCTTTCTCAGAAAAGACACTTGGTACAGCTGCCTGCATAGCAGGGACATATCTGGCTGAGTAAGTGAGGCTGGGTGAAACATCTGTTTTGTGTTTCCCAGGCTTTTGACAGCAAAACAGAGTTATTTTGGGGTTTTTACAAGTCTCGCACTCATTTTAAACAAAGTTTTTCCCAATCTTCTCACGTTTTGCTAAATAAGATTGCTCTTGATATCAAGACTTGACTTTATTTCAGAAAAAAATGTCATAAATGTCTGCCATTACCTACATTCCCTCCCCCTATCTTTTTTTTTGCTTTCCTAGCCCAGCTTTAAATATCCATTCCAGAACTTTGTGAGAATTTTTGCTGGTGAGACAAGGAGAAAGATTTCTTTCATGAACAAATGAATGGTTTCTCTTAGAAGAGAATTACGTATGCTGTTGCCTTATTTTCCCTCCCCCTCTGACTCTTGGTTTCCAGATGTAGCGAAAGCTGGTTTGAGCAGAAGAACATATGTTTTCAGCATGAATTCTGTTGGCAGGGTCCTGCTGCACAGTACTGCAGAATTGCTGCAAGCCATCCCTGACCAGCATACATGTATAATGCGCTCTAGAGATTATCGTGCTCCATTTTTATCCTCCCTCCCCTCCCTTCAGCAAGTTTCACTTTAATACAACACTCCAGACTTTGTGCTCTGTTTCACTGCTGAACACCTGAGTGCTCCCATCAATAAAAATGTTACAAACTGAGCTCTGCCAGATGCAGGGAGAAGGCAGCTAACTTTAATCCATGCCTTCAGCATCCCGCTTCTTTGATCTACGTCTGAGGCATGTGGCCATTCGTATTTGTTAATTAAAAAAATAAATTATGTTGACCAGTGTTCTAGTTTTAGGCTGAAAAAATCATAACAAAGGAATAGCCTTACATGTGGTCCTCAGTGTTTATAGATATCTTCCTCTCTGCATATTAAAAATTAATAGGATCCTTTATATTTATCTGGTGATATTTGGCTCCAGCCAACTTTGGACCAGCTTCTGGCTCGCTTGCTCTTTTTGAACAGTCTCTTGCTCCAGGAGGAGTAGATTTATTTTGAGATGAAGTACAATTCAGCAAGAGCAAGTGTGCCAAAATCTAGTCCTATAGTAGCATCACAGGGAAACTGTACTATAAACATGTCTTATCTTAGCAAGCAATATATCAGAATGATAACGTTTCCATTAAATATATTTTCAATGACAGAAGGTTAGAATCACACTTTGTTCAGTCATAGATGCTTGGCTGAGTCATCTGCTAACTTGCTGCTTGCCTTACTCCTGTCATATATTATCCATGAATGAACACAGCAGTTTCCATCCCTATTATTCTTCGGGTTCAGTCATTTAGTGCACTTCGCAAGGCAGCCGTGAGGCCATCTTTCCTTCATAACCTCCATTACTTCAGCTGCTAGTGAATTATCAAACCAGCAATCCACAAAGCCCTTAGAGCTCATATTAATTATCAGAAACTGATGAGATATAGGCACGTTAATTGATTCCTTTCATATGCACACTTTTGAATAAAAAAACAGCCCAAGATAGGAACTTTTTTGAGTTTTACTCTTATGCGTATTATGCTAGATTGCAGAACTGAAGGTGTTTGATTAATGACTATTATTTCACTTGGCTTAATTTGTCACATAATATAAATAACAGGAGACTCTGTATGTACATCACAAGACAACACTGTTTGTTAGATTAGTTTCCTCAAAGTATTTGATGCATCTTGAATAATAGTTCTGAGGAAACACAGTGTTACCCTTTTGAAACTGAGTGCTATACAAAAATTTTGTGTGTGGGGGTGCAGTTTATAAAATGAGGAAGGAATAATGTGGTGTATGGCTAGATATGGTGACAGACTTGGAACAGCATAAGCTGTTATCATCTCTGATTTGAGATGTGAGCATGTGGACGCATTTCCTCTACCATAATGCAAAAGCAAGACAGATGAGCTGAAAGATCTTCAGAAAACTGTCCTGGAAGTCAAGGCTTCTTTTAAACCCAAGTGCTGATTTACAATGAGAATGTGATGTTTACTTTTCACTGTTTTCCCAAAATCAAACAGGAAAATGTTTGCAGATGACTCCAAACCTGTTTCTGCCAGCAAGTGGCAGTCATGATTTGGGCCAGTAGGGCAGGGAAGCAGGTAAAGCAAGACATACGTACAACCTGAAGGCCCAAAATTTAAAATTAGGGCCCAGAAACCATGGTGCTGGGCTGGTAGCTGATCCTGTAGGCACAGATACTCCACAGGGACTTGGCATTCTGCGTGCAGGTTATTTCCTGAATGTCAAGTCAGAGCAGCTAGCTGCCTCTCTCACCCCTCAAACCAGTTGGGAGCAAGGCACTAAAAAAAAGGCAAGCAGGGAACTAAGCATTCTTGCAGCATGTCTCACGTTCATCAACAAATTCATGCTGTAAAAATCACAAGAGACACCCTGGCTAGACTTTAAAGACCACAATGCACTGGCTTTGCAGCCCTTTGCCTTTCTAGAATAGCCAAGGAGGTAGGATGGTTATCTGTGAAAAGGGAGATATGACTTCATTTCCCTCCTCAGCCTGTGTCAGGATAGACTTAACCCTGTCTCTCAGAGAGGAGAGCACACAAACATTAAGCCTTAGGGTGTTGAAGAGGAACTTTTCCAACTCTTGTGCTGAAGCCATGCCACCATGCAGCAGAGAAGCCATGTTTCCGTGGGATGGATTAGGAAAGCACAAACAGTGAGATCACAACCAACTGCTTAGATCGCTTTTATGGGGCAAGAGTGGTCTCAAATTTTTAGCTGACTGCTATTTTGAGATGCAGAAATGGAGTTTAAAGCAAGGATAAACAAAGGCATATTTTCAAAAAGCATAAGCTCTGAAACAAAGCCAGTAAGCCCCATTTAAAGGGAGGGTATAGACCGAAAGTGGATAAATAGACACCTACATGTACGTCCAACCTTGACAGAGCCACCACACCCCAGAGAGCTGACTGTGGTGGCTCCTCTGCTTAACACAGGGAAAAGGCTTGCACTGAGCCTGTAACAGCTCCAAAGACCAAACTTGGAAGACTGGAAATTATTTCTACCGAAGTTAATCATGCTAAAATACACCAGCTGCTTTACTTTCTTCTTGTACACAACAGGCAGGCAGACTAGCCACACTCTGGTGCTGGTAAGGTTGTCTGTGGGTCCCTGAGGGCTTGGCAGGCTGCGGAGGGCACAGGGGAACGTGCCACTTGCACTGGGAGGAGGGCATCCAGCCTCCCCGAGCAGACCTGCATGGCCTGGGGAAACTGGGAACCTGCTTTTAAAGCTCAAATCCTCATACAAAGCCAGAAATAATGAATAACCAAGGAGACCTCACAGCAGTTGAATTATTGTGTGAGATGTTTGGGGTTTTTTACCCTTAAAAAAAGAGAAAGGGAAAATGAGTCTCTGCTGCCCAAAGAGCATGTGGAACCTTTCTCTTTGAGGCTCCCACTGATGTTATAGCAGCTCTGGAGAAGGCCTGGGGCTGCAGCCTAAAACTAAGGGACATATCTGGGACCTTGTAGATGGGAGACAACTGTAAGGTTATTTCTGGCAAAACTCCCTCAATTTTGCCTTTACACCTCCATCCTTCTGTCCCTGCGCAGAGGATGGCCCATTGGAATAAGACAAACAAGCAGCTGTGATTAATCCCACAGAGAAGAAAGCATGACGATGGGATGCATCCACATCCTAAGTTACTGGGTACCCACATCTGGCTGGGCCAGTCCTTTGGTGCACCTCCTGAACTTCCATCTACAAACTGCAGCAAGTTACCACATCTTTTAAGATCACTAGGAGCTCTCCATTCTGTTGAAGACAAGTAAGGATCTGAGATCTCACAGAATGGATTAGAACATGAACAAAGACTTCTTTTGGGTCTCTGAAGTGCCAGGACTTGTACAGCATGAAAAAAGGTGTCACAGAAGCCAATAGAGTGGCTTAGGCAAGCAGTCATTTGTGTAATTCACAGAATCAGGAGCCAGAATTAGCCCCAGAACAAGAAATGGTCTCAGGATCTAATATTTATTCATAACTTCTGTTTAAAATACTCTCAAATCAACCTGAACATATTTCTTGATCTATCCCAAGTCCTGAGGTCATTTGGCTGCAAGAAGAACTGAGATATTGTTATGGCACAAGCTTGAACAAGAATCACAGTCTCACAATATTTCTTCTACTGTGAACGTGACAAAGAAACACTGCACTTGCTTCTTGATAGTCTGTTTTCTTATGTGAAATAGCTTTGCACTTATACCCAAAACAGACACTAAATTGTATCTATCAAAGGTATAATATAATATAAAGCGGTCATTGGGTCCTACTGTTTGTCTTCAGACTTAGTTGCAACATTTGGGGAGACAGCAGGCCATGACAGCAGCCTCCTGACATGACCAAAATTGTTGTCGATGCAATGTCAAAAGACGCAGCATGCAGTGGCGCCCTGCTTTAACAATGATCTGTTTATGCAGAAAAAGTAAAACGATGTCCTGTGATGGTGTGCCACAACAGCAAGACAGCACAAGAAACATCTCAGTCTGGACCTACTACTCAGGTTTGTTACATTGTCAGGTCTTCTTTTTTAGCCAATGACAGCAATTTTCACGTTTTGTAAAATGGTTAAGAGTCTGCCAAGTAGTCACCTACAAAACCACTAGATCTAGAAGAAAGGGATACTTCTCACTGTCATAATGGTTACAGCCCCTGATATCAGGTCAGGTATTGTTTCTAAATTAATAACCTATAGGTGTATTTTCAGGGTCAGTATTTAAGATCGAAGAATACCATTGGGAATGGTTCAATGATGGCAGGAGATGGGCCATGAAATTCCATGTAATAGCCTACCTTACAAGATAACCGTGTATAAATTAAGATGGGAAATTGGGAGTTGCTTAAAGTCATAAAAGGAGTTTGGTTCTTAAATAGCCTGAGAGCAGGGCTGTGGCAGCCCTATGAGATGGGGCAGGATGCTGTGATGCTGCTGTCCGTGGCAGCAGACGACAACATGGAACCCAGAAGCTCTCTTCCTCACTTCTTTCTATATTTGTATATTTACGTGAATGTTTTTCTTCATCTCTTATTTTTACCTGCTTGGATTTGGAAGCAGGATGCTAACTTTGCCAAGCTGATATCTCTTCTGAGTGGAGAAATAGAGTGAATATAAGATTTTGTCAGTGGAAGAAAGTAGAAAAAGACCAAGAATTTATGGAACCAATTATTTTCTTGATCAAGTCAGTTGAATGTAATAGATTTTAAGGCAAGGTTCAGCAGTTCATATAGCAAAACTATTCAAATAAATAGGTTTACCTATGTCACAGAAAACATCTCTAACAGTTTTCATTAGATTAAGGTCAAAAGGAACATCCCAGAAACAGTTCACAGTGATAATACTGGACTTCCTATGGGAAGTAATTTGCAGTGAGAATTTGGTATTAGGCAATTTTTTCCATTTGCATGAGAAACTATTCCTTGATGTCTCTGCACACAAATAATTTTATTTGCTTTACAAAGAACCCCAACCAAGATAAGTGCCCCAGTGTTTAAAGACCACAACAAGTTCATCATAAGGAATTGTCTAAGAGAAGCTACAGTAACCAGAGCAGCAGTAGCCTACTGGTGCAACAATAATGATGGAGGTCTGAGAGAGAAGTGCTCCAGCCTCCTAGCTAACATGGACCGGCAGTTGTAATCCTAATTCCTGTAGTTATAAGAATGTGTTGGATGGCATAGGAGGACAGGAAGAAATTTTTCTTCTGCAGATTCATTCTCTCGTTAAGAGCAGAGCTACTGTATAGGTAAAGATGTAAACACAAATGTGGAGACTGAGCAGCCAAGGCCCAACCTGTTGTTTGCCAACAGAAAATGTACTTTCAGCCTGTACTGTTTTATGCTTGTAATGACCTATTCTAATTACTTTTTAGCTCAATGCACTAGGAGCCATTTGCTAACTGGAATTTTAAATATTAATGCAAGAGTGTTTAAGATGTGTCCATTAAGGCTGGTAAAGTTGTGTTTGATTAACGGGCTTTTCATAAATGCACTGACACAAACTCCTTTTTTTTTTTTAATTAATTCATCCTGCAAATGAACATCATCCATTTTGCTATCATATTTTATCAGTCTGTAAAGTGCATTCTCACTTCAATTTTCAGCCCTGAATGCAGAACACTTTGTGAAAAATGACAGAATTTTAATGAGAAAGTGAACAACATGCCATCAACACCCTTTCGCCAGTAAAAATGGAAAAACATCAAGCTTTAAATCATGTTCCCTCCACACCTTTGGACATCTGCGATTCTGTCTGAGTCCTCAAAATCTGCTATATCTATCACCAGGTGCAGCCTTTAAACGCTGAGGAGCTTTCTGCTTCATTGGTTGGCATGGCAACAGTTGTCAAATCATCCCTTGATAATGCTCTTTAATTGATTGTATAAATTATTTCTGAGATATGTGATTGCAAAACGATGCACTGAAGCTCTTAAGTGAACTGATCAGAGTATGTACATTTAAAAATACACTGCATTCTCTGACCCTAGCCAAGAACCTGACCCTCTTAGAAGCTTGAAATTCTTTAGACGAAGCATAAACATTAAGCATTAAGAAAAAGTTCATAATGATGGCAAAGGTATGTTCTACTCCAAGTGCATGTTAACAGTTATACCAGGAAAGGTCACTTATAAAAACATCAACAGCAATAAAGCTATTGTTAATATGTTTGCTTCTGCACAGAGAGCTAAACGGTCAGGGAACACAGAGATGCTTTCTTACCGTAGAATCATAGAATCATAGAATGGTTTGGGTTGGAAGGGACATTATAGATCATCTAGTTCCAACCCCCCTGCCGTGAGCAGGGACACTGTCCACTAGATCAGGTTTCTCAAAGCCCTGTCCATTATACTCTTAAGCATTTTAGATCACTAACTAGTGTAAATTCTCATGCTAATAAACCTCTGGCCAAAAGGAGACATATGCAGTGGAAATGCTGATGTTTGAGCTGGTTGTCTAGATTTACTTTTGTGGCCAACAGAGAGAAACATGCATTTCTAAGACAGATTAGTAAATGTGTAAAGAAAATCAGAAGATATGCTAAACTCAAAGGGCCTCCTTTCCCTCCATTGACTATAAAGGGCTCTTGGTGTGACTAACTTAGATGGATATCTGAAGTTAACGGAGATGATTAATTTTTCTTCTGCTGTCTTTCCCATCCTATTTTTTTCAATATGAGACTAAAGTTTATTCTATGATAAACTCTTTTAAGCCCATGCTTACAACAATCTCTTTTTTCAAACTTTGTTTCCATGATAGTAAAACTTCTGAATATTGAGATAAAATTCTTATCTGAATAAAAATAAACAGATGTCTAGATCAATAGGTATCCACATAACTAAGATGAACATTTTCTTTCCCTATTGCTTACAAAGAATTGTGAAATTATTAATCTGTTTTTTTCTGTAAATTTCAATCTCAAAAATACCAATCGTGAACAGACTGTTGGTATCAGTGAATTGCAATTGGGCCTTAACACATTGAACAAGCTTTAAATCCCAACTAGCATTTCAACACATGGATGAGCACAGATGATCACTTAGAAAGATATGCAGAAGGAGAAGGGCTTATCTCTTCTGTAAAGCACAAATATTTCACTGACCCTCAAACAGAAATTTGGCCTCTTGCTGAGGGGCACCCTCTATCTCCACGACGCAGGGAAGAAGGTGTCTGTTGGTAAGAAAAGGGTCATTTAAAAATAAAACCATCCCTAACAGATAATTTAAATGTCTTGGTTTTGGATTTAAAGGACTTTTTGAGGCAATGCAAAATCCCACACCCGCTGATCCAGAAAAGACCCTACAGAAGAGAGGTCTTAGTGAAGGTAAATAGCCACACGTCTGTTGTATATTTGTCTTTCCAAAATGTAGGTCATAATACAAGCAGTGTCCCACAGAATCATAGTGGAATGGGCTCTCACCATACCGACAATTGTCTCATAGTCTATGTTCATCATTGCTATGTGTTACATCTAGTATAAAGTGATTAATGTGCCATAGACACACATACATATTTCTCTGCACGCCGGTAATGAGAAAATGGCAGAGAAATGGCTCGTTCATCTGCTATCTATAAACTTACAAGATATTCTGTTCTAAAGGAGTGTATTCACAGCCACCTAGTACCCTCAGCATACTCCATTAATTCACTGTTGCCGTTACACTGATTCTTCTGCCTCCTCTTGGTTGGAAAGCTTATCCTGGCTTTGGAAACAAAGAGGGAAGAAGACACTAAAGAGAATAAATGGTGGCTCCACTGTCAAATGTGCCTTCTTCCATGGGGAACATGCCCACCTGGGAGGATACAGTGCCTGGGCAGCAACTCCGGAGGGGTCAGGCTGCCTCAGGCTGTGCTTTAATGAGCTCACCACACCTCCCTGAGCCAGGCACGAGTGGTAAAGGATAGCTAACTCCTGGTGCAATGAAGAGGCTGGCAGGACTGCTGGGGTGGCCAGGCTGGTGGCCGTGCCAGGGCCTGCGGTCTCTGGTGTCTTCCAGCAATGGGGCTGAGCTCCCTGCCTCCCTGCAGCACACCAGGATCTGCTCAGCTAGGACGAGGACCTGCTGAGGACTTTTGCCCTCTGCATCGCCACCGTTGCTGTGCACAGATAAATTTTCCATGAGAAGAGCTTGCTCACTGATCCCGGCTTCCCTTCCCCAGCCAGAGTCCCTGTCACCTGGGTCCAAAGCTCATGAGCTCAACTGGGTTAAGAATATCTCCAGCGTCACATAGACCTGTGCAGAAAGGCATTCAATGACACTCCAGCTGCAGCCATGCGCAGAGCTCAGGGCTGGCAACACCCCATGCTCCTCACATCGCTTGGTGCCACACTTACTAGCTGACAGTGATCTTGCATTTATCTACTCTACGCCACAGCCCGTTTTGTGCCTGCAGTGTGGGCACTCTCTGAGTGGCAGAGAGGAATGGGGGATTTTCACTTGTGTTGTCTATGCAGTAATTGATATATTACTCTAATTTCTGAAAGTTGTAAGTTTTTCTAGCACACAAAAATAAATAAGGAATGTATAGAATTATCATAAAATGAAGGACAAAGAAGTAACATCTAGCTTTATGCATCTAGAAGATACGATCTATCCAGATTATAATCTAGATGAAGAGAACTGGGTAAATATCCCTTACTCTTGGATGAGGTAAGTATGCTCACTCAGTGAGAAATATGGGACTGGTTTGACTTGAGTTTATCCTTTTCAGCCTCAGACTGAAGACCTTCAGGAAATGGGTTGTGTTTCTTGCTTTTGCTGTCTTTTTAAATTCAGTTTTCATTTTCTAGCTATTGTCAGAAATATTCTAAATTCATCAAAACTCACACATTGTTCACCATCTAACCAGCGAACAGATAAATGCATATGTCAGGCCTTGTTAGCAAAAAACTGTGACTGACGAATGCCCGTTTTCCCTCCCCTGATATCCTACAATACCTCATGCAGCTGATGATCAACAACTGCTGCTGCTTAATGAGCCTGAATCTTCAGCACTGCCCCCTCAGATATGCCTGGTGTTGCAACACATCTGAAAACTTAAAAAACAAACAAACTGTCTACTTTATACCAGAGGAAAAGAATATTCTTGAAGGAAGGGGTCTGTCCTGGAGGAAGGTCCTTCTCAGCCAGACAGCTTCTGCTGAACTCAGCACAGGAATATTTCATGGCTGAGAGAGAAGGATTTTGCAAACTCTTGGGGCTCACAGCTGGAAGCCAGACATCCCACACTCCATCTGGCAGAGGTGGGCAGGCTGTGGAGATGCTGGAGCCGAGGTCACACCTGCCTGCACGTTGTGACTGCTGTGTTCACACTCACCGCGGTGCCACCGGGGTACAGGATAGCCGGCTGCTGTCCTCCTGGCATGTGAGTCGGTTGCCCTGCGTGTCCAGCAGCAACAAGAAGAAATGAGACTAAATTTAATCAAATGAGATTATGTTAACAATTAAACTTTTTTTTTTTTTTTTTTTTTTTTTT
>Ga0065711_1031540_pt1 | contig 29395 bp, 17 predicted proteins | sample Hoacrofraction12_FD_59098 | JGI IMG/M metagenome (GOLD analysis project Ga0065711, IMG submission 59098) | Hoatzin crop microbial communities from Cojedes, Venezuela - Epithelial fraction 12 v2 (version 2) | ecosystem: Host-associated > Birds > Digestive system > Esophagus > Crop | place... | reverse complement strand
TTGTGAAACACTGGAACGGGTTGCCCAGAGAGGCAGTGGAGGCCCCATCCCTGGAAACATTCAAGACCAGGTTGGACAGGGCTCTGAGCAACCTGATCTAGTTAGCGGTGTCCCTGCTCGCTGCAGGGGGATTGGACTAGATGACCTCTAGGGGTCCCTTCCGACCCAAAACTTGCTATGATTCTATGAACTTGACTTTGATATCACAGTAGGACCATAGTATTTATTATTGCTAACTATAATACCATGTTCCAGAATATAATGTAGGAGAATCAAATAAATTTTTAACTTCTTTAAGAAGTTTAAAGATCCTGTTTTACTTGCTCTCAGATATGCAAACATTTCAAGGCATTTAATTTTACATGTTATCAGAAATTCCAGGGCACAGAATTACCATCATCCATTTAATGACTGTAGACTTGTCGAAAAATAAGTCTATTCTTAAAAAAAAAAAATGAAATGGATATTTGTTGAAACATAAATTTGATAAAGAGTCACTGTTGCAATAATGATGATGTAGCTCTAGATGTACATTTGTTAGGACTTTATGAAAACGTAAATTTATATGGGTTCTTTCTATTTAACAGATATTAAATTATTAATGTTGAAGGAGGTCTCTGCTGAATTAAAAGATGAAACAACAATTTTATTTGGTGACAAAATTAGTTACTTAAACCGATTATGAGCATATTTCCATGATGAGCTGTTTGAAGTCATTGCTAGGAAAATGCTCTTCATTTTAAAGACCCAAGAGATTAATGGTCTTTCTGGGCATCTGCTGCACTCATATGTATTAAGAGCTACATTTGAATACAAAGATCGGAGCCCATATTGTTTGCATACATGATAAATGTTGCCCTGTGTATAAATGACCCAGGTGTTTAATGGTTGTCTATGAAGACTTTCAATTTTACAATCTAGCCTCTTCACTGATACTGTGGTGAATAATGCTTTAGAAATGCTTAAAATAGAGTCAAGAGTTGAAAATTATTTTCTTTCCAGTTGTCTATATGAAATGAATTGTGAGTCATCCTTGCTGTCATGTGATCATAGGCACTTAGGTGCCAATAATCAGTAGTGATTATACCTGTTCTAGCAGGTTCTGCCTAGAGTACCAAAGGGTCGCAGTATTTATACTGTTTTATCACCTAGCTTTCTCGCTCATTTCTGAAGCACGCTGATGGAGCTGTACTAAAAATTGGGATAAAATGCCTTGTTCTACCATTTACTTTACTGGAGACAGGATTTGAACCTTGGATTTCGAGAAGGGTATTAAATATTATTTATGAAAACATTATTCTTGTTCAGCTCATGCCATCGACTCTTCTTTCTACTTCTTCATTTGTAATTCATATTTGTGTGTTATAATATTAAGCATAGAATTTAATAAAAGATATTTGAAAAGACAACAGCAGAGAACAATCAAACAGTTAACAGACTATGGCAGAAGCAGTGCAGAAAGTGAAATAATCATCCCAGGTATCTTTGAAAAGATCAGAGAATTCTCTCATCCTTTCAGGGTGACATTTATAGACCTTGCCTCTGACTTAGTGGACATGATGCTGTGGGGTTTTTTTATTCCTTTTTTCAGTTCCTCTGAAAACCATTTTTCCGGGAGGGAGCAAACTTCAAGTAAAACGTGACTTTGTGCTTGACCTTTTCACTACAGAGGATTAACAGGTTTGATGGATTTCTAGTATTCTACCTGGGAAATAAGCCTAGGTCACATACAGCTGTTTTTCGAGTGAGCTTTTGAAACTGCTGGACAAGAAATTCAGTCTATGAAATTTTAGGAATGACACAATGGTTGAGGCCAGGACAATACCTTCAAAACCTTTTATTGTCCTTGTCACATTCCCACTGATATTTGCAGTTAGTTTTATGATAGGGGGAGTATAGAAGTGGCTTGAAGAGTGTGCCAAATCCCAAAATGCCTTGCATTGAAAACCGACTTCATTAGTTTTATTGAATATTGATTCAGAAATTTTCGTTTTGATTACTCGGTTATTAAATTTTTCAGTCAAGATAATGAAAAAGGAGGCAAAGGTATAGCAAACCTCTTCCCCTATTGTATGAATTCTCCTTACTTTTTCTCCCTCTCTGTATTGGAAGCAATGTCTCTATATGTCTCAAATTTTGTATTACTGTCTTTTTTTTTTTAAATTTATTTGGACCATAAATAGTATGTATCAGGTCTGATTAAGGATAGTGTTAAGTACTGTACAAACATAAATGAAAAAGTCAGTTCTTTCCCCCCCAAAATTGTCCTAGTAGTTACCACTTGTGTGACAATTACTACTCCATTACACATACTCTGCCATGTTAGAGCTCACTGCTCTGCACCAGAATAATTTTTTATATTCCACATAATTTATTCATACCCCAGCACATCATTAATAATTATCATAATCTGCATTACAGTAATGCCAAGAATTATCAGTTGTAGGCCAGAAAGCTGGTGTGCTCAGTGCTGTTAAAACACATCACGAAAGCAGTCCCAGGCGAGACAAGTTTTTCAGGTAAAATAATTATGGTTGAATGGATAATGGGTAGAACTGGGAGCCAGTAATTCTTGTTTTCTATTTCTGCTTCTACCACTGATTAGCTGGATGGATGGTGCCAGTGGAGCTACTGCTGAGCCAGACACAAGTTTGCAGATGTCTGTATGTATCTCTTTTCCTTGATATGAAATGGCATTAGTTCCCTGCCACGTTTGGATGGTGAAGCAGGGCAAATAATGCATTATATATATAAGATGGCTTTGCTGCAAGCTTGTTGGAAGGCAGAACCGTGCAGAAATTTAGGCTGGGGGATTCAAGTGAGAGGTCATTGACTCATCCATGAGGACTCCAAGGTTGTTTTCTACAAAGCTGCTGCCCCGCTGGTCAGTTCCTTCTCCATAGGGATTCACGGGGTTGGTCTGTCCCTCATTCAAGGCTGTGCATCTGTCTTTTTTGGACTTCATGAAGATTTGAGGGTCTTACCTCCAGGTTGTTGAGTTCGCTCTGGATGGTAGCTCTGCCCTCCAACTCCCCCCAGTTTGGTGTCCTTTGTAAGCTCATAGAGAGCAAAGTCCACCCTGTTAATCACATGTAGTGTGAAAGCCCATCCCCTCTCTCAGCATGGGTAAGGGTCCTTTCCAGCAGTAATGTAAACATGTTACCCCAAACGCTTAGCAGTAATGAAAGTTAATGAGAACCCTATGCATATTTGTACAGATTCCATTGCTTCTGTTACAGCACTTTGGAGTTGGCAGGTCTAATTTAAGGATGGGAAACAACCTAAGCCTACAGGTTTGGATGGGAGCAGGGCTGCAGCTTTTGTGTGTGGGCATCTAATCTGTTTAAAGCTGACCATCCTCTGAAAGAGCTTAAGTGACAAAGTAAAACCTGTTACAGCAGGTAACAAGAGCTTCGGGGGTACAAAATTACCCCAGGGGAAGTAATTTCATTTAAGAAATACTGCTTTACCAGAAAGCAAGAAGACTAGGACAGCCATAGCACTGCGGGGTCCCCGATGGTTTGCACTGGCCACAGGCTGGTGCAATATGTTCCTGTAAGAGTGAAGGATGATTTTAGAGAGGGAGAGCAGCTGAATTCACCTTGCTAACAGCCTGGCTACACAAGTCCAAAGGTGATTTACCCACAGTTACAAACTGAAAAACAGCAAAGCTCTCCATGGTAGCCTTTGCTCTAACCATTAATCATGCTAAAGTAAAAGCTTGATTTACATCAATGGAAGCAAAGGAAATGCACAATTATGTATAGGGTACCTCATTCTCCCTCCGGTGTGCTTAAATGTTCTGGATTTCTTGAAAATGTGTTTGGGAGGGAGGAGGGGAATAGGGGTGTTGTGAGGATTGCTGTCTGCACACAATGGGGAGAATTAGAAAGCAGGTTCCTGCCTTAACTCTGCCAGTTTAAGCCAAAGCCACAGGGATATTATTTTTGACACTGTGCACAGTGGATTATAACTTCAGTTCCCATTACCTCTAATGGGATCTTTGCTTGCAATCTGCCACAGCTGCAGCAATGAAAATCTGTCTCTTAATGCTATTTTACTATTTCAGGTTTTTGTGTTTAATTATATTATAAAATAATTTTTTGCAGCATCTACACAATTCCTTTAGGAGTACACTTGAAATGCTTATGAATTTTTATAAACACAAGCTGTGTGTCACTTTAAGTCTCTCATTGCTTTTGTAAACTATTCTGCCTGAATACAGCATCATTTTTTCTCCCTTGCTGGCTAAGCCCTGTCTTTTACAGTGTGGCCATTTTGAAAAGCACAAGGATACTAATGCTGAGAAGCCCAAACCTCTCGTTATTGAATTGGTGACTTGTGAGAAAACACTCAGGTGTTACAGCCTGCTCCCATTAGAGTCAAATGCAGAAGAAAAACCCCAAGACGCTAGTAGGTAGAAGGTTTATCTTTACTGGTGAAATGCATTATAATTGTTATACAATTATTGACATGAGAAAATAGATATATTGCCACATACATTTTTTTCATGGATGTGCGTTCAAGCTTTTACGTGAATTGATTTACATTTTGCTGCTTTTTTCGCAGACATGCATTTAACTAATCTGCAAAATGATGAATTTGTGAGATATATATCTAAAAATTACCGGGTCTGAATTATTCACCAAGTTCTGTCCTCATGCAGGCTGTCATCAGCTCTACAGCCCTACAGAGCTAATTTCTCAGAAAGATAAGAAATGAACATGATGGCTGTTGCTCTGTTCTCCTCCTGCAACTTAATTTTTTTATCATTTCTCTCTCCCTACATATACATATATGTATTTGTGTACATACATGTAGAGAGAGATTTGTGTATCATCTGGAGAGAAAGCAAGATTTATTGTGATCCTTTTAATTTGCTTTGGCGGCATTGCTTACTAGGGACAGAGTATGTACTGAACAGAGCGTACTAATTAAGTACCAGAAGGCAGACCAACCCATTTACTTCAGATTTTGCCACAGATGCATGAGTTGTTTACACATAACTTTACTCCCCCCCTTCCTTTTTGAACCATCTAAGCCATTTATATACTGCCTGCCAGCAAGCTGATCAGCGCTGCTCTCCCACCTTGTCAAAGACAGGAAACATTCCTGCTTCTTCTGGCCAAGGAATTATTTTTCCAGCTACTTCTCTTTTTGGCAGTGACTATAGCACTGGGTTGATGGTTTGCACTAGGCTATGAGTACGCTGTGTCTTCGAGTTGCTTCGTGCTGGGGGGGGTGTCAGCGTGAAGTTTTCTCCATGCTACTGTTAAGGAAAAATATCCTAATTTGAGCACTGATTACAGGAGGTCTCATTCAAATACGTAATTTCAGCCAGGGAAGAGGTTAGTTGTGGGAATCTTCCTCCAGAGCTGTATCCTGTGACGTGGGACGTGCTGGGGTCCTCTTCTGCTCTGGGCCTCAGGAATACTAGAGGGGACTGCATTAAGCTAACACACGTCATTAAGCTAACACACATGTGAGAGGACGGATGTTGGAATTTCTCGATAGCTGTACATGGAATAACGTGACTATTTGCTGAAACTGGGAGCTGTGAGCAAACCTTTCATCCTTCGTCTCCCACTGGTGGCCCCAGCCTGTGCCTGCTGAGGAAGGGTGTGTGATATGCCTGTTTTATCCAGCCTTGGGCAAAACAGACAGAGGTGTATCTATACTAATGTGGAAATAACACAGTCCAGTGTATATGATCCGGAGTAAACCATATTGATGCTTTTTTATGATCTGTATTGCTTTTTTAAGTCCCTCAGCTCAACACTTACATTCGTGTTTTAAAGAACTATTGAAATAATGGAAAAAAGTTCTCCTAAAAGCAATGCTTCTGACAAACAGAAGAGCAAATTTCTCATGAAAGAATCTATTTTTGGTATGATCTCTATCGAAGTTCAACAGGATGGAGGGGTTTGGAGAGGATGGCTCCATCTGATTTCACTTAGTCCATCCTTCTGTCTCTCTAATTGCACTGTTTTAACTAGAAGCATTTCTAATTAACAATGGAGCACTAACTCAACTACCTGCAGTGACCTGGGACTTCAACTGTTTGGGAGTGTTCTCAAAATAAATAAAGGGCCTAACTCTGCTATCTAGTGCCAAATAATTAATTTCTTCCAGGGAAAGAAACAAAGTGGTACACTAGCATACTGTGTGAGTAAGTGTGGTATGATTTGTCCCTGAATCTTAAAATTTGATAGATTTTTTCAATATCTCCCTTCAAAGAGGAAGGCAATTGTGTTTATACAATTGAGGTAGAGATAGTCACAGCAGGTTTTGGGGGAAGCCTAGAAAGAACATGCTGCTTTACTTGCTTTATGTTTAGTACTTAGAACATCATAAAAACAATTGTATTTTTCTGTTATTTTATGTATTTATGTATGACAAAAACCATTGTACGTCCATGTTTAAACATCCATTTAAAGAATTCTGTAAAATATTGTGCTAACATATAATGACAACTGATTTCAACCATAGGAAAAAAGTCTCCTCTAAAATGCTAATAATTAAAGTGCATTTATACAGTTTCTATATGTTATTTAAAGGTAATAGACTGCTGTTACACAGGCAGATATCTGCGCTACATCAATGTCTCTTTATCTCTACTTTGCTTTGAAAGTTATTTTTCTCATTTTTCAGAAACCTACATTTCTGTGTATTGCTTACATATCTAACTGAAGATTTCTTTTAAAATAGTTATAAGTGACACTAATAAATCTCTGGGGAGTTGATACTTTTCTTAGTAGCACTCCTTTTGAATAGTTTCTCTTTGGATGTTAAATTGCAAATTAAAGATTAAAGATATTTCAGGAATTGGCAAGAATTCTGAATCATGATTTACTGAGTGTGACATGATTTGACTTGATCACAGGCCATGTTCACTGTTCTTGGGAATACATACATTATTGAAAGAAAACAAAATGTAAGGAAATGCTAGCCAGTCAAACTCAGAACGGTAAGAAAATTCATGAATATAACAGCCTAAGTAAAGGATTTTTAATCCCCTGACAGATGATTGAAGAACTAATTGTCTGGCCTTACCTACTCCCTTTGGCTGCAGTAGTCACTATGTCTAAGATGAACTACTGAGGACGTCTATTAAAATGATGATGATTTGTGATTCAGCTCTGGAATTACTGAAGCTTTGGGAAACTGAAAGGCATGATTTTTACTAAGTGAATCCACCCGTTTCTAATTCCACCATTCTCAAGAATAAAAGTATTTAAATCTAAGCATCAGAGAAAAATACCATCAATAATTTAAATAATTGTTGCTTAAAAGTGAAAAAAATAGAAGTAAGCACTTTGCCAGCAGAATGTAGTTTCTGGACCGCAGGAGGTGAAATGTAGACCACAGCTCTTGGTGTTCCTCTTCAGCGCTAAAAAGCCCCACATTTGGAGGTTTGCAAGAAGATGGGTATTTTCATGAAATAACACAATATGAGAAGAAGCATTACTGAGAAAAATAACAGGTAAAGGTGGTATATTTTAATACAACTAGATGTTTCTTGACAATTAAGGAATTGGAGGGCATAGTAGATAATTTAGTGGCTCTTTTCCAGCTCAGATGTCCCTGACACTGTGGTTCCACTGTGACTAATTTGTTAGAACAAAACAACAAATGGATGAATTAATCTGAATTTGATTTTTCATCTTTAAGATGGTTTCTTTTCTGCCTGTTTCCTCCAGTTAAGACATGTAAAGGAAGAAAATGAAACACAATGCTATGAATGACCAGTTTCATTGAAAGGAACCTGGAATAATTATTCACGTAAAATCAGTGTAAAGGACTTAATTATTCAGTCCATTATCTGTAAGCTTAATAGATCTATGCCCTGCGTCATAAGACATTCTAGATTGATAACAATGCATAGTAATTACTTATTAATCATAGAGAAATATTTTATGTAAGAGCCTTTAAGACAAAATTCAGTCATTCAACCAGATTAAAGACTTCTGTACTGAAGACCTATGGTTAGTAGTTTCGATTTTCCTATCTGTCCATTGTCAAAAGACCTGAACTTGGGGAATCTCGACAACTGAGATGGATTTAATTAGTAATATTAGTAAATTTTCCTTATGCAGATTTTCTTCAAATTTTGTAGGCTGCCGTTATTCACCAGCCACTTTCTTGGTCTTTAAATTGTGTGCTCTAGATCCCATGTGAGAATTTAATACATGGAATTCAAATAGAATGGTGTAATTTTCAGTATATAGATAGGACTCACAGATCATGTCTCCTTTGGGATTTCAGTCTCTGGTTTACTTTCAATTATGCAAATAGCTGATGTAGCTGTGATTGACGTTAATGGCAATTGCACGAGACTGACGTAGGTGGGTTGGATTTATTCTGTCCTTTTGAAGCCCTTTAAGTGATTCCCGAGTGATGGGATTTGCTAACTGTCCATGCTGTGTTGGCTTTGGAGCACAGCTAGGAAGGTGTAATGGATCAGAGATGCTGAGAACACCCCACTGCCATGTTGAAGAAAGATTCTTTGGACTTATTCTGTTACTGCTCTTTAGGTTTTTGGGTTGTGTGCATACCTGAGTTTGTTTCTGCCAGTGGTGACTGTATGGCGCACAGGACCGTGCAGCATAGTCTGCAACACCTCCTCTCCTCCAGGTCTCTAGTGCCCCACACACAGCATCCTCCTTCAAAAACGGAGAGGGAAGCCGCTCAGGCCTGTCTGTAGCGGAGCTGGGTAAGCGCGCAGCAGCAGCAGGATGCCTGCTGGGAGGCACACGTCACAGGCATCTCGGGGCATCCCTGGCTTAGCAGATACGATGTAGACCTGGCACCACATGGGCTAAATCTGCCAGAAACCAGGTGCCACAAGTCAATGGGAGGGTGCTGCACCTGGCCCCTGGCAACTACCGCACACACCTGTGAGTCCCAGTTTCTCAAGCAAATCCTCTTTCCCTCTCCATCAAACAACTCTCATGCCAACCTGAGCCAGTGCTGGCTGGCCACTAGCCATGCCTGATGGGCAGTAGCGACACCAGTCACTGCTGTTGGCTCTGCAGGAGCTGGAGCTGCTTGTAACAGGTCACGCTAGGAGATGATGTATTCACATCGGGTGCCAGCTCTTTGACAATAACACGCTGAGGTGTGTATCTGGTCACTGGAGAAACAGGGACTAACAATGAGGCAACAAAACGTTTCACGGGAGACTGCTGGGTTCAGGCAGGAATGTGCTTGGCCTCTGAAAAGTTTGGAAGCAAATCCCTCTGGTTTGGGATTAGTTGCATTACTCTTTGAATGCAACTAATGGGGGAGACATTGCTATTTCTAAACGGAATTGTTTGGTACACCTTGTGTCCTGATACTCAGGAGCTCAAAAAGTCAAAGAAATGGTGGAAAACAGAAATGGGTTTACAGACTGGAGGAAAGGCTTGGTACCGTTGTTCTTGATTTTGGATTTCCTTGATGAGAGATACGTTGCTTTCTAGGTTAAGCGCCACAGGGCTGTGTGGGAACTCTACCTGACAAACTCCAGCTGAGGTGGCAGTGCAGATGGGGGCAAAAGATACTCCATTTTTCAACAATAGGAATGTGTTTTGGCTTTTGTCTGGAGAGAGAGTTGAAAACATGTGTTGTGCCTTCTCTGTAAACAGGAGCTGTGCACATTTTGTCTGTTGAATGGGAAAAAATGAAGTGTGAGATAGCTATGTCTCACGGAGGTGCCAGTCCTGCCATGCTCGCTTGGCAGCACACGCGTATTGTCCTGCCGCAGCGAGGAACAGCCAGAGCAGGTGTGCCCCTGGGGCCTTGTTGGCTGTTTAGCAGAAATTGTTTCACAAATGTTGTGCAAAGCATATGATTTCAGTCATATACGTCGTCTGATAAATAGAGTAACATTTCTGAAATCCTAGAAATTGTTTAAATTTCTTGTTCTGAGAAGAATAATGAATTTTTTTTTTTTTTTCTAGCACTGCAGATGTGATTTAAATATTTACTGTCTAGGTAAGAAAGCATCACTAATTGTGAATAAATGCAGGATATGCAAGATGCCAACTTCTGCTTTTTGTGTGCTAATGCCATTTTTGAATTATGGCTTCTATAAAGACTGCTGAAAGTCTTTTCCTTTACAGTGTTTATTCACATTGTGTGCCTAGGCTTAGCTGGTGTTTCTCCTCTCTTCCTAGATTTTGTGTATGTGTACTTGTGTTTGGTGGCACAAAATGAGAATTTAGGGGCTACGTATTTTTTCCTTATTTATTCCAATTCAAAATTTGGACAGCATAAAACTAAAAAGATTTTGTTTCTTTAATGGGCAGAAATGCAGATTTCAGCCCGAGTCTGAAAGTCAATTTGAGTATTATGCAGTGAGTAACATCACTAAAAATAGAGATTGGGCAGGTCTGATTTTGCCCTGATTTACACATCTCTTCAATACAATTATCATCAGATTTAAAGTGATAGCAGCTACAGGTAAGCAGGAAGGTTTTTGGTCCTGTAATTGGAACTTCGCTAGCAAATTCTCTTTATGCAGTAGAGACCTCCTCTGCTGTTTTCCAGAGCTGTTTGTGACTCTACAGAGCTGAGACCAGTAAAAATTGTGAAAAATGTTGTTTTCATTACTTGGAGTCTGCTAGTTGTATCATGCTAGAACTGTGGTTAAGGAGTAGCTTGCAGAGAGAAGAATTTTATTCCTTCTGTTGGTGAGAGGGGGTCTGACTGGCCCTGAGGTCCTGAGGAGTTTTAAGTATCTGCCTAAATCTTCTGATCCTCTGATTCTTGGAGATGGCTGTGGCCCATTTCTGAAAATGTATTGTAGGCATCATGTCTTTGTACCGTGGGACTGTATTGTATTGTGACATCAAAGTGGGAGAATCCAGGAGGTACAGAAGTTATTTGCCTTGTTTTCGTCTTCTCAAGCATGTCTCAAGGCCCTGGATTCATCCCAGTGAAGTCTTACAACACTCTCTGTCTATGCCTGCTAACTCTTCAACAAGAATAGATGTCATCTAGTTGAAACTTTTTGACACCTAAAGTTAGGCAAAATGGATTTGATGGTACATTATGATGCTTAGACATTTATTCTTTATGAACATGTACATGAGCAATTTTTGGCTTGTAAAAAGGACTGGGAACTTTCAAAAGCAAAGAGGGCTGGGACCTTCACTGCTGGCCAGTCTTCCTGTGGGAGACAGGATGCTGTAAAAACTTTGCAAACTGAAATCATCGTGATAGATAGGGTATGTGAGAGTCATCTCACCTAATCTTTTGTCTTCAGTATTCTTAGGAAACTGAGCTGTGGAGTTTATGCTCCAAGTTGCTTGTCAGTTAAGGCTGCATTGGATCCCAGTGTGTATTTTACCTGATAAATTGACTCAAAAAGTTGTGACCCACTACACTGTATTAAGTGTGCCTGTGTCACGTGCTGCTGAGTCCACCCTGGTTCCACCAAGCAGGGAAGCACTTGGGGCTGCCTGTAGCACGCACCACAAGGCTCCAAGTACAGGTGGAGGACAAATCGCAACAAAAAGAGCCTTTTCACACAGTAAGTTGCTAATATAGACCACCACTAGAGTCCTTCCTTCTATCTTTTTTTTAGAGTCCTTCCTTGTATCTTTTAAAATTACTTGCCTATCTAGATTGTCAGGATATATGGCTCTGAATGAAGTGAATATACTGTTTGAGTAACAGATACACTGTAAATTCTCAGATTAGAACCATGTTTTGTAAAAGGGTAAGATATGGCATTTGGTTTTATTAACTGTCATTTCTTGAAGTGAAAATATTTAGCACCAGAACATACCACTAAATTTGCTGTAGCTACAGAAAAAAGTTCAAATGTAAAATAAAAAGGTTGAATTGCTCCTTGTGCCACTGATGAAGCTGTAAGAGGTGGCTAAGCAGGATCAAGTGTCTCTGTCCGTGTTCCCATTGTGCTTTGCTGAGGTGCTGGGCTTATTTGAACCTGTGTGCAATATGGAAGGGAATCAGGACTACTCCAGTTCATGCCTGGCTGCATGTGCTGTTCTGGTAGCAGTGGTGACTTGTGCTTTCTAAGATAACAGGAATGATTTTAAGCTCCATGTGCTATTTTCTGTACTTCAGAGTAGATTCAATGTGCAAAGAGTGAAGAATGAGAAAGAAATGCTGGAAAACTATGCAGCTTCCTATATGAAGCTCTCCTACGGTGTATTACAGCATGGGAGAATCACCAGTGCTCGGTCAAACTCATCGGACTCCCTGAGTGCCAAAGCCGGAGAGCAGAGGGGTGGAATAATACTGTGCACAGAGCTATCCTCTGCTGGCTTGTTACTTCTGCACCACAGGCCTGTGAGATCAGCTTTTGGGCTCAGAAGTGACAGCTTAGTGCTGCTGAGTTACCAGTTCTTTGTGCTAGGATCTAGTTCTCAGGTATAACAATATGATCTGAGGTTTTTTTAAATTACCTGTTTCTTTCATAGAATAATGAGGAACAAAAAGACCCATATTAATAAGTAAGAAAATGATCACACAGGAGCCTGAAAAAGAAATGCATAAGCTACAAAGTGAGGGGGAAGGAAAAGTGATGGGTGAGTATTTTTCACCTGGTCAAGTTGGAAATTATGTGAAAATCCCCACCTTGCCAAAAAAAACCCCAAAACCCAGCCAGCAAGTTCAGGAACCTAAAAAGCAGCAATTGTTCAGGACGACCATCTCCAGCTTTCTACTGGGTGGAAAATCTGAAATCTAATAATTTTTGTGGCTTTCCTGGGGAAGATGCTTTCTCAAAAAAACCAAAGTTTTATCCTCCATCTTTAGCTTTCTTTTATCAAATTCAGGTTGTGTTAGAAGAGCAGCTGACTGGGAACAAAGGAAGAAGATTAAAAAGGGCTGCCAGCAAGTAACTTTTCTTCAAGGAAAAAAGGACTTTATTTTTAGATTTGCTTCCCTGCCTGTGAAAGAGATATAGAAATTGGAAACAATGGATAAAAGAGAAATGGATGTTAATGTTGACAATCATGTCTGTCTGTATTCACCCTCAAGCCATGTGTGGGATAATCAGTCCATGTGGGAATTTTCTGATTATTTTTCTGAGAAGAGACTTATGTCTATGCCGGGTGGTTGCCATCGTCATGTCTATACCAATAAATTAAACAGAGCTAAAGAACAGATTTGAGAATTAGCACATGATTAGCTATAATATTTAAATGCTTGTGTGCTCTTTGGCAGGGTTGGGGCCCTTGCAACTCCCTCTCAATGTAAATGGATGATTTGGGGAATTGTGTGAATGCTGATGGACAGCTTCCCGTAGCAGGATGGATGAGGCCTGTTTTGGGGGTGAGAACAACACAGGTGCATGAATGGAAACTGTGCTGAGCCATACACCCTCAGGGGCAGAGAGCAGGCCTGTTTAATTCATACTATAGACACAACCTTTACATTTGGGTCTGCGTGGTGTGAGATGAGTGAGAAAGATGGGAGATCCTGTTATAGCACAGTCTAACCTAATTCTCCAGGTTATTGGGAAATGGAGTCGCGAGATTGCCAGGAGTTGTCTGTAGCACAGACGTGGATCTGAGGGACATGATTGTGTCTCAGACTGTCGAGGTGGTTTCCTGAGCCATCTGTTAACCTGTGTTCCTCCTGCAAGGCAGAACTGGTGGCCACCTCCCTGTCCCCAGCCTTTTGCACAGGCTCCTCAGACTCCTCTGCCTCAGGACTGTACTACAGCAGCCAGGATTTGCATGCACATTTTAATTCTTCAGAGGGAAAATGTGAGGGGAAAAAAGAAGTTTACAAATAGGTTATGTCACTAGCTGAATGTTCTTGCCTTTTTTATAAAGATAAACCAGGATGAATTCAAATGAAGTTGCAAAATACAGTGAATGCTGCTTTCTAGCTGATCTCTTGGGAGGAGCCCACTGCATTAGGATGACCGGCTTTCCTCTTACCTCATTAAGATTCTTCGTTTCCCTCATCACACTGGCACATTCTCTAGTAGAGGTCAGGTTCATTGAGGAGGTCACGATCATTTTCTGCTACAGTGCTATTTTCTTTTCCATCATGGAAACTTCCAGCATGGCAAAAGCAGGCTGAACATTGACCCTTTCTGCCCTGCAAAAATGTGCTCACATTCTTCTCTCCTTGTTCAAAACATCTAGTGCTTTATCTCATCTTTCTGGTAGTTCCTGAGTTGTCCCCTCTGCCTCTATATCTTGCTACTTATAATCCACCTTTGTACTGACTGTGTTTTTGGATCTCTCTCTTCTCACCACACTCTTCCTCTTCCAGAAGACAAAATGTCTGTGTCCTCCAGTCTCAGCCATCTCCTGTGGGAATGATTTAACACTGAAAATTATTATCCTTGGAATGGTATTTTTTAGGTACTCTCTTTCCAATTTATTGGAATTAGATTAAAATTAAATTTAAAAAATTAAGATTTCTACAAAATTACAGCTGAAATATCTGCTTGCCTCGATAAATGAACATTTCAAATGTATAACAAGGTAATATACATTATAATGTGCTTAAGATATTATTATGACCTGCTGTTCTGAGATTACAAAAAGATTAATTCTGCAGAATCTGCTCCTTCATTTTTCATTCTTCTACCCACTGGTGAACTTTTGGTGTCATTGTAAAGAAATTCTAAAATGAAATAAAATAAAATTCATTGGAATACAGACCTGAAGAGGACCTTTGGTTGAAGTGAATCTATTACATGCTTTCTTCACAGGTCATTTCTGAGTTTACTTAAATGAAAACCTGCAAGAGGCGACAGCAACAAGCATATACCACAACCATTAGTATGGAAGACTTGAAACTCTGATTCTGTATCTCTGTATATCTTGTGGAAGTTCTTGTGAAAGTTGCCATGCTGAGATTCGTGATGGTGAAAATCTTCCTTTTGTCTCTGTGTAAATGGAATGTTGACTGCAACACAGCATTCCTTGTCGTACTACTTAGCAAAGAGCTCTTTGACTTTCAGGGGTCATCTGTGTAGTTAAAGGGTTAATTGTCATTGGCTATGCCTATTGAAGACTAAGACTGTTATCTTGAGAACGTCCTTTGGATGCTTAGTTACTGAGGAAGCCTGAACCCCCTGCCTCAAAACTGGGTCTGGTACCGTTCTAAATTAAAGGTAGTTAGGTGTGTAAATACTCTTGTGGACCCAGATGTAAAGTAAAATTCTACTGAGGATTCAGCATCTGTACTGTAGCCTTTTTTGGTGGTTTTACTTCAGGCTGGCTCCTGTCTGAGTGCCAATTTGTGGCTAGGGTGCACTTCCCAATTTAGTTTCATTGGCAGGAGTTCAGATCTTGTGCTCTGGAGTGGCTCACCGAAGCAAGCCGGAGCGCTGCGAGTGGAGGCCATCAGGAGGTTTGTTTCAAGTGTCTACTCCTCATCCAAATTAAATGCTAATGTAGATCCACCTTCTAATTCCACTTTGTGCCGTGCTGATCTTTCTGAGAAGCTTTAGCCTGTAGAAAATCAGTTCTGCAAGACATGAAACTATTTCACAAATCAATATCCTGATTGCAAAAAAGAGTAACTGCTGCAGAAATGTGTTTTGTTCTGTTGCGTCTAGGCCAAATATAGATAGTGCATCTCCAGATAGGGTATCTTTCAACTCTGTTGAAAGTGATGAAATGTAGGCTTCTGTGTCAGGACATTTTTGGACAAGATTCTTACCAGTGATACGGAAAAAGAGCTTAGCGCTGTTTATTGACCCTAAGCAGCCAGGCTAGGCAGACTCTTCCTTTACTGACTGGATCGGGAGGTCTCAGGGTTTTTGCTGAGGATTTGCTTTTCCTTCAGTTTATACAAACATCCCTCAGGAGGCAGTATTTTATCCTCGTCATACTAACTTGGATGCAAAGTGACTTCCCACTCACTCCCCCCTGCCTCCAGAGCTCTGCAAGGCACCAGCTGTGACAATGCCATTGTGTGCACCCCTGTGTGATCAATTTGGCTCACAGCTGTACTCAGTGTCAGTAGCAATTATAAGGGTTAATGTGATTAGTTTTACTTGTAGTCTTGGTAAGTCTCTGTTGTTGTTGCCCTTGGCAATAAATTTCCCTGTATAAGTTCTTTGGTATACTGTTTTATGGTACCAATTGCACTCACGGCAGGTAAGGGAGCAGCTACATGAGGAACGTTGGAAATAGAGGCAGAAGAGAGTGGGTGGGTAAAATCTCTTTTACATGAAGCAAAATACATAGTGACTGCTCACTGTAAGAGTGTAAAGAATCCCCATAGATAAGATTTTTTACCCTCTGGTATTTCTTCCATCTCAAGACTGTATAAAAATAGGGTTTACTTCACTCAGATTAATGACTGACTAGTGGTACCATCTGGGTAATACCAAAACTCACATAAGAATATATTTGCTATTAATACTTTTTGTCTCATTCAGGCACCCTTGGCAAAAGCATTCTCTTCTGTGCAGTAATCTGGAATGTATTTAAGTCCGTTTCATTTGTCATTTTAAAAGGAATAAGCAAGAGGTGGTAGGTGAAATGTCTCTTTCCCTCTTGCTTTTATGAACTGAGCAGGAAAGTGAGATGAACTGAAGTCAAATGTGAGAAATCTTTTCAACCTTAATTTGCCATCCGCAAATGAGACGATTTAAGCACAATAAATAATGTGCGTTGGTGAGGGAGAGAATCGGCAATTTAAATGAGTTTGTTCACAGAGGGTGAGACATACAAAACTAAAAAAACCTCAGTTTGTTCTGCTGTTGTAGTTTAACAGGGATGTCTGGAGTCTCTCAGATGTCTGCGGTTTTGGGGATTAGCGTTACCCCTGGAAGGGGGATTTGTTCCATTCAACACGCCTTGTCATATTTCCATTTAGCACAAAATACTACAGAGCTTAGTATATATGTTATGGTTTTTATCCTTACCTGAACAGTGTGTCTAGTGTATGTGTGCATCTGTCTCTTTTCCTTTTGGCTTTTGGTCTCCTTTGTCCTCCCGCTCTTCAGGTCCTTGGCTCTCTCCAGTATGATTTTTCGGCCTTTTGCCAGCACCTTCATCTTCACACTGAGTATCCACATTTCTCTCAAGCTGCTGAAATTGATTTAAAGCTGAAAAGATAAGAGAAATGGATAAGAAATATTTTCAAATCTCAATTGAAGATTAAAAAAACCCCTTCTTCCTAAGATAATGGGGGTTTTGGAGCGCTGGCAAACTGGAAATATGTATTTAGCTGTTGATATGGACGTTCTGCAGAAAGAAAGTGTATGAAACGTGGGGGTTTTTTACTGACACAAAGAAGTCTTTTAACATAAAGAGAAGAAAAGTGAAGTTCAGTCTGCAAAATTCAGTCTTTCATCTGTCTGAGTGCGTGTAATTTCTACCAAAGTGGTGTTCTCTCTAGTGTGGAAATGAGAAGGATGTTAGGTTTATGTACAGATTTTGGATTAAACTGTCACAAGCAGAGAGATTTGTTTTTAATGGACGTCTACATGCAGAAACTGCAGGTAAACATAGTGTCTTAGGCACCTTTAAATTCCCATGCCCAAGCAGAGATTTTGATGGAAAGCTTATAAATAGAAACTGTCTGAGAAGAGCAGAGAGAAGGACTTGATGTCCTCTCGTCCTCTTTCCCAATCTTATTTTTTAATTTTTGTGAATACGTTCTGTTCAGCTGTCTCAGAACAGTGAAATATTACTTGCAATTTCACATGCTCAAGTTCCCCTTGCAGCCATGCTGGTGCATATAAATTACTATCAATTGCTTCTTTTAATTTTCAAGCTAAGCAAGCGGCGGATACAAAAGGACCTTGCGTATGCTTCAACACAAGTGCCCGTTACTCACCTCTCGGGCAGCGTGGAGCAGAGGTGGGGGAGTCATGGCTGGATCCCTCCGTTCTCCAGCAGCTCGTCCCCTGTTTTGGCAGCTGGAGGAGCTGCAGTGGCAGGGCTGGCCCCAGCAGGAGGGACACAATGCTGCAGGTTTTTCTTGGCAGGGTGGAGTTCATTTATCTTCATACTTCGGTTCGCGTTTCTGGGAGCTGCCGTACTTTCCCAAGAGTGGGAATGGTAAAGCAATGTTTTCAGTCCCAGTTTGGCTGTAATTTAAGCTTTCTATAAAGCAAGGTTTTCCGAGGCCTCACATGGCGTGCCCCCCTCTGCCCCTGCTTTTTTTGTATTTTCAGGAAAATACCTTATGTTTTCAAAGGAATAACCTGCCTGCGTGTCTGCAGTGTTGTAATAATGAGAAAACGTAGCCAAGCCAGGGGTGTCATGGGCTCCTAAAAACATTTCATTCAAAACCAAATGAAAGAGAAGAAAGTATTACCCTCCCATGCTTGCTACATTGCAGTAAGAAAAAGACACTTTCTGCATTGTGTTTGCATTGCTGCACGGCAGTCGAGGCCAGTGGCTTTAGAGCTCTGCTCTGCTGGACACGAACACAGGACAGAGGTATTACTCCCCGAAAGGTTTGTTAGTTATAACTATATGGTTTAGACTTCCCCTCGCCCCCCCAGGTAAAGGTTATTTTGCACTGTGTACAATTTTCTCAAAGTTTATTTGCAACCAAGTACTGAATTTAAACTTATGCTTCTTTTTAGCAGAGTGCCATGTTATGTACCTTTAGATGCATTTATCCAGAGCCTTCATTTCTATATTTTCATTCTGCTCATAACTTTTTTCCTCAATTTTTTTTACTTGGAATTTGTCCAGCGGTATGCTTGCAAATGGAAATTCAACTTAAATGCATTTGAATCTTAAAATTGCTTTAATTAAACAGAAGTAGTTTAAAAAAATATTTGACACTTACTTTTCACTGAAACTTAGTGAACAAAGGCAATTCATCAAAGCTAGTGAACAAAACATTTCTGGTCACTGTCCCCCCAATATTTAAAGCTACTTTTTCAGCTAAGTTCATACTCAAATTTTGAAAAGTAATTGGCAGGCACTTTGACAGTGAATTTTAATTTTAGATGTGTAATTATCTTAAAATCTGACCCAAACCCCGAAGTTTTTTTTTTAAAAAATAGTATGTGTCCTGGTTTGTATTCATAGATTGGAAAGGGAAAATAATCTTGCTTTTTCCATTTCCATTTAATTTTTAACTTTTAATGAATACTAGCGCCTGCTTTCTAGATTGAAACCAAACATAAGGAAAGATTTTTCGAAACAACAGAAATTAGTTACCACCAGTTGAAAAAAAGCTTAACATTTGTTTCATAGTTATTAGTACAACATGGAAGACTGAAAAGGGTGTAATGGTTGTCTTGACATAAGAACAGATATTTGCCTTGTAGCTTTACTTGTAATTAGAAAGCAACACCTTTAATTCTTTATAAATTGCTTTGTTAATAAGTATTTTGGCATAACTTAATACATTTAGGCCTTTACATCGGTTGCCATAACATTAATTTTTTAGCAGGTTTTCTTTTTTTGTAAACTTTTACAGCAAATATTTATGCTTGTATTATTTTCTCATGCTTTTAATGAAAGCAGAAAGACAGAAAAAGAAATAGAGTCATTGGATGGCACACAACTAATTTCAATACTAGATTACTTTTTAGTCTCTTTAAAGTAGATTGACTGTTGATTGCCAAAAGAATGTAGTTGAATTTCCAATGAACTTTATTAAGAAAATCTATTGGAACAGATAATAAAATGGATATTGAAATGTAGAGCATTATGACTTGATTGAGATTTAAAATTATAAGGTACAATAAGCAGAAATTTCTTCAGCTGCAGATTTGTGCTACTCATGTTTTGTAAATTCATTCTACCAAACCACTGGCTGAGCACATGTAGTGCAGTATGGTTTCCGTATTTAAAGTCACCGAGAAGCGGACTTCATCAGTGATAGTAGAGTTAACAGCACATATTTTAAGCTTTTTTAACATATTTGTTTACATAAGTGATACAGATTTAAAATTATAGATTTATAATGCTAATGAAGAAAACTAATTTTAAAGCACATGAAATGTATTTTGATGATCCCATGGTTAACTGTAGAATTTCCTCCAAATTATTACCACATTTTTATTCACCATACTAATATGAAATGTAGGTAAAAAATTGTTCTTGCAAACTGAAACTGTCTTATTTCACTCTTGCATGTGCCAGTCACGCCAAGAATGGTTTTGGCTTCCACAGCATTAGCTTTTTGGCTGTTTGGCACTCCACTGTGCTTATGTCGGTACTGGATGAAGTAGCTCAGTCTTTGGCGTAGGGCGTTTGGGGTCTTGGCACTGAGTATTCCTGCTTGATTCTGCCGGTGCACAGGAACACATAGTCCACTTATCATTTTACATATGTAAAACTTTTAAGCGTATTGCTTAGTGACTCTGGGATAAAGACATTTCAGCATGCAGTACCTAAGCTTCTCATGTGTACAAAAGGATACAGTGGTCGTGTTAAACGGTCGTTGTTCAGCTTAATGGTGTCAAGCTGCGACAGAGCCCTGGAATGGGAAGTGAGTATAAAATGTTGATAGAGTATAGCCTATAGAGGTATTGGGTTTTAGTGAGTAGCTGTCCTCAGGGGACTCCTGAAGGAGACAATTTTGTCGTGGTTGCTATAGAATGAACTGCACAGGTCTCCAAAATGGAAGTAGCTAGATATCAAGAGACACTTCAAGGATAGCCTGGTGCTATCAATTTGACGATGCAGTGATTAATGCAGCTCATTGTACTCATTAAATTCAGAGATGCAGCAGGCTGAAGTTTACAGTATTGATCCAGTTTTAGTCCTAGTAAAAGATATATGGAGGAAATATTAATTGCGATATTATTGCTCGTTGTAAACTCATGTGCAAAATGAACAGAAGCTCTCTTAAGCTTTAGTATTACATAAACTATATAAAGTGTTCCAGAACCAAAGGTGTATTTATGTTTAAAAGCAGGGCAGATGTTTTATAATGAAAAAAAATCTACAGCACAAGTAATTACATTGTCAGTCACAGTTGTGATTGTTTCCTTTATACTGGGTGTGATTCCAAACTTCCGAAGAAGACATAAACAGTAAAAACAAACAGTAGTTCTGTTGCAAATTGCAGGTGCAATGAGATATAATGAAGCTCAAAAAGAAGTACTGAGTTAAAATCTTTTTCCTTTCCAGCTGGCTGCCACCTGACATGACATTTCTTTGCATCCCCTGCCAATGTCTGGCCTCACTGTGGAGCAGCACTGGTGACTAGAAATGGTCAGTTGTTTTCTTTCCCTGAGACAGGGTCTTGTTTTCCCCCTGCGCAGTGTCGCTGTGTCTGGGTTGACACCATGCCTTGGGAAGCCCCGTCAGGATGTTCACTCCTGGGAGGTTTCACTCCCTGCTGTGCAGCCGCGCAGCATCACAGAAATACTCAAACTAATAAAACATGGGGGGATTTCAATATTTCCAGAAGGCTGTCTGAGCCCTTGAGAGTTTACACTTTGTAACTGTATTGTGTTTCAATTATTTCTCAGTCATTAATATGCAAAGCTTAGCATTTCTGCTTAACATTTGATTTCCTGTGAAGGAAGCAAAGGAAGTGCCTGCTACGAGGAAATACTTTCAGTGAGGCCTAAAAATATTGCCATGAAAATTTACTCGCTCAGATACAGTAGGTTTTTCTGCCACTTTCCAGTGATTATGAAGCTAATGGAAATGGAAGCTTTTACATCTATCTGTCAGAAATATTAGTTGCTTTGGAAAGAGAGCACTGAGAATTGTGTTTGTCCATCATAACCCTAGGAGGAATACACGGCAGCTTGGCAGCAAGTGGGCAGTTTGGTAACTTCACCTGTGTTGGAGCATGTAGTGTGCTGCAAGAAGTGTAACAGGAAAAAAGAGAAATCTGTTTTCCTCTAGGTTTCATTTTTCAGCCATAAGAATATACAAGAGTGGGTGCTGATGTCCTGATTTATCCCACTGATTTTTAGGCTATTAACTTCTGTGTTTTCCTAAATGAGAGCTGTGATTGGCAGACTGCCTATCAGTGTTCACAAACTGGGAATTGTAACGCTGGATGTTTAAAGTCGTATATTCTAGATACTGCCAGTGTCGCAGGCAAGCGTTGCTACAATTCGCCTTTTGTTGTAAGACTTCCCAGGCTCCCATGGCAAGAGAGAATTTGCTCCCTGTATCCAGTCCCTTCATGTTTCATGCCTTACGTTTGACTGCTTTGTTGCCATGGCAACTCTGCTGCGCAGCATCCATCCACTACATTATTGCTATTCCTATAACTAAGAAGTACATTAACTAAATGAAACATGTCAATCACCTCTAAAAAAAGATATAGAAGATGTTTCATGTCCATTTCCAGTATCATAGCAGGCAGCCAAAGCACTAGTTCTGGACTGCAATCCCTGCCTTATTTGCTTGGTCCTCATGACTTATAACAGATGCACTGAACCTGGTGAGAAATATTTGGTGGCTGAAAATAGTAACTTCCTCTGGATATTAAAAATGCTATCATTCTTATCACAGAAGTAAACATGTTCATCATTTTTCAATCTTTAGTACTTAAACTGTCGTGTAAAAACACGACATTCCCTTCCTTAGGTGTCTGGGCCCTAATTTGAAGATCAGATATAGAACAAGACTTCTCAGTCGCTTGCAAGTTGTGCTCTTTCTACTTCCTGCAAACATTAATTTTATTTTTTAAGGTGTCTGTCAAAACCTGTAAACATTATTCCAGTCTGGCAGTCTGTAGAAAAGAAAAAGAACAATTATCCTTTCGAGGAGCTGTCTAGAAAACACCTGGTCAGTGAATGTGGTTGACACATCATGGTTAAATACTAAGATATTTTGTATACAGCAGGAAATTCCAAAAATAGCAAATGCGTTATTTCTCAAAGACTCTGGTGCAGATATTTGCTTGTCACCATTTTATACATACTTCATTTGCTCAGTGAAGCATTTATTTGACTTTCGTCATACTACATATAATAAGGAAAGTGAAAAAATATTTTGCACAAATCATTCTTTAGCTAAAAATAATATAATTTTAGAAAATTGTAATGTACCACAAATTATATTTACTATTATAAGCCTGATAGCTGGAGGCTTTTGGTTTACTGTTTGTAATTCCCAGTCTGAGGCTGTACTGAACACGATGTAATTTACTAGAAGTTTATGTAAATCACAGGAGGGGATACAAGGAATTCCAATATTCCCATCAACCCTAAATTGGTCTGAAACAATATTATTTGTTTCCATTTTCTTCTGAGGAAAATTAACAACTCTTAAACAGATTTTTCCCTTATGCAAGAAAAGTTCACTGGCTTCCAAAGTTAGATTAATGTGTTTCTGGTATGATTTAAAAATAAAAACAAAGAAAAGTGTTTTTAGATAAAAGTCAAAGCCCATGGTTTTTTCAGAACAGCATTGGCTTTCGTTTGCAGTGGCTGTGAAGCTCTGCTACTTCCTGCACATTATAGTGTTTGGGCAATGAAGCAGTGTGTTTCTGATGCATTAAGTAAATAAATACATGCAATAAAAAATTATTGAAAGAACATATGAATTAATTTTCTGACTGTGAGGATTTTGCAAGTGATTATCTTTTTGAATTCAGCCATATCCTCCCTTACAGGTTATGAGACTTTTCCTCAGGTCTGAAAAGCCTATTGGTAAGTAACGTTGGAGATTCTTGCACTGGTAATTATTCTGATTTCTATTTTTTTAGCCATTGCAAGAAGGCAAGTGGGTAGAATATATTTTCTGGACATTTAAATACACTGTCTTCTCCACTAGGGACAAATACAACTATCAAAAGACATCCTGAGTAATCTGTTTATAAAAGAGAATGACTCTTTAACAGGTAATGAGGATTTTCCTTTTATAGGCTGGGCAGAGTAGTGAAGTTAGCTCTGGCAGTTATTAAAACAGCAGGAGTGCAGCAGTCCTCACAGATGTTTAATTTCTCCCCTGCAGAGAACTTTTTCTTAATTTTGGCCTGCCACTGGGGTTTGGTTTGGTACATGGGCTCAGTAAACCTTCTGCTAAGAACAAGCTGCTAACTGGAAGACACCAGTGAGGCTCCTCCATCGTTCAGGATGGATTTGTAAATGAAGACAGGGCAAAATCTGAGCTAATATTTTGAATCTAATATTGCAGCAAAGTTTGTTCCTCTTGCACTGCAAAGTACAACTTCAAGCATAGGTTTTGATGTGCTCATTTTGATTGCTTCTATTCTGAACAAGCCTGACAGAACCGTGTTAACTGTGAAGTGCTAAATGCAGAACAGACACGAGTATATAACCTTCCCCTCCCCAGGGAACTGAAGAATGTCTTTTGTCTTTTGGGCATTGAAATTCTCAAATAAAACACCGCATTAATATCGGTTTGTGACAATGAATAATATTCCTGCTGGTCTCCAGAGCTTCTGCAAACCCTGAAGCAGGGATTATGCATTCTATTCAATGCCACAGAAAGTTTATTCTAAAAGAAACTATTTTCTTTTATCGAAGGAGGTGATAAGAAATACAATAAGCTGTGATACAGCTACTATCATAATAAGGAATCATGCTCCTGGAACCCTTCTTTAAACCAAAGTGTTATAAAAATCTTCTTGCTCCCTAGACTAAACAAACAATTAACAAACTCTGTGAAATAAATGATAGCTCTGTAAGCTTTTGTCGTGCTCCTGGGAAAAGGAATTTAGTTTTTCCGTAGCTCAGAGCACGTATAAAAACAATTCAAGGCAAGGAATGGAAAAGTATGAGCAAAAGTTTCAAGACAAGTTATATCAGTGCAACTCCAATCTCCCTAATGTAACTGGTATACCAGCAACAGCAGAGGTTGGAAGTTTGCTAATTCTGCATTGCTAGCACGGTTAAGTCTGTTGGGTCTCAAAGAGAGAGTACAGTTTCTTCCCATTATCACTTTTGTTTGTGTCTTCTTCATGGGAAAGGAAATGCTTTCTGGTGGGAATTTGGAGAATACTTAGGAACTGCAGACTGGTTGCAATATATCAGTGCATAAGGATGTTGAAGGTCTTTGACAATAGAATCAAGCGGTATTTAACTCCCAGAATACCCCGGGGTAGGTTGTAGAAGATATTTGTCCTACCTTAGGAGCCATTTTAGAAGCTGAGTCAATCTGTGATGTAAAAAGTAATTTTAATACTGTGTTGGTTCTGTTGCAGCTTTTTCCATTTTTATAAATCTGTGTTTTTGAAAAAATGAATTAATTTAAATTTTGTCTAGCAATAAGTCTGAACAATAGAAATCTGTCAAACTGCAAAATGCTTCATTCCTATAAGTGTGTGACCCATTAAACTGTGACACTAAATCATGCATGAGGAACTTCACATAATTCAAGACTATGCAAAAGCCACCTCTATAGTATATAATTTATTAAATTAAACAATGAGAGGTTGCAAGCACATGTACAGGAACGTAGTTGTTAAAGGTACTGTTAAATAGATCTCTTGGTCCCTGATGCATCTTTGCATTCACTCTTCCAGACATTTCCTGAATATATTTTGAGAGTTAATGTGAGCATCCCCAACAGGCATGTTAGATGTGGCCCGCTCAGTGCTGGAGATTTACTAATTTCTGTATGGACCATTCCAGAGGATTTGGCCCCAGTGCTAGAGAACAGCTCAGAGTATTTTTAATTTATTGTTACAGACGTAGCCAAAGAGTGACTGGGGCTGTCATGGGGACCTAACATTGCCAGGTGTTTTTCTGGAAGAAGTACCTTCCCCTGACCAGTGCTAGTCAGGTAACTTTCTCACACGTAATGAGGTCCTGGAAAATTACCAAAGTCCAAAAAGGTCCTGAGGGAGCACTGAAAAATGAGTTGATGAAAGATGTGGTTTTACATACTTTAGTAATTACTTTTACTGATGTTCAAATTATGACCCAGGTTGATGCACGCTTTATAACACAGGCTAATCTGAATCAAGCTTTTCACCTATATAGTGACCTAAGAAAAACTTGTGTTTTTGCATGATTTTGTCAATTTTTTAGAAACAATTTCAAATAGAACCATTTTAAGGCATAAAGTTGATTTTTTTTTTCTTTTTGCGTATTTTTTTTCTGTTTAAAAAAATCTATTTGTAGCTATCTGTGTGCCTATAAACCGCCATCCATTGTGGCAGAAGTCCTCTCTGCCGTCCCCTGTGTTTTACTGTTGAGGCCTCTGCCCACTGTAAGAAGAAAACCATTTTTCCCTGGGAGATTGTGTAATTAAGTTTTCAGTCTGTTTATATATTTCTTCTTACATCACACATTACTAGAACTGCTCAGGAATTATTATTTTCTAGGAAACTTATTTTGTCAAAAATGTTTGAATTACTGAAACCAGACCTTTTCCTGGGAGTGTTCCAGTTATGGGGGGAATAAAAAAAAAATCATTAAAAAGGATATCTCTGGACCAGATTTTGCGGTCAAAAGAAAACAGGCAGAAGAGAATAAAAAGACCCCTCCTAAAAAGTAACAGGCAATCTGACACCTAAGGCATTTTACTTGTGGTGTAGGAAAATGGCACAGTAAGGATGTGAATCAGGTCACTCACTGTAACATGCAAATATCCTTTTGCTTGTGAAGGAATAATGTATCTTTTCCTGTCTGGGGTTTGTTTTGTTTCTGCTTTTGGGTTTTTTGGTGCATGAAAATTTTAGGAGGTCTCTATTTCATCTGAGTGGTGATAGAAATGTTTCTGAATTTTCAAGAAGTTTCTGTATTTTCAAGAAGTTTCTTGAAACAGCAAAACAGTTTTTTGTTGTTTTTTTTAAAGCTTTGATCATTACACAATCTGTTAAAGGCATTGTAGCTTAATGATCTATCTCTGCAGGAGTTGTAAAGTACTTTTAAAAATCAGATTTAGAATAGAAAATAGGTGCATTCTGTGCAAACTCATACTTTTCACAGCCAAGAAAGCAGTCTTGCTATTGAAATAACAACTAATAGCCACTTTTGTATTACCTTGAGGTACTTGTAACACGTGTCTGACATCTGTCTGGATAGCAGCGAGACTATGCTCTTTCATATTTACCCTACATCATTAGATCTAATGGGTGCTGTAAAGGTCTTTGTGTTTGATTAAAATAGATGCAGGTGACAATCAGCTGCAATACTAGAGTTGGAATATTTAGGCTAACATCTTTAGCATCTGTAGCACTAGCGAGTCCTCCTTGGAACGTGACTTCAGTCTTCCTTCTCTTGGTGTGCGTTATCCCAAAATATGGCAATGCTAGTTTGGAAAATGCTGAAGACATTGGACCAAGTAAAAGTAGGTAATTGTATGACCTTAATAACTTTCTAAGGAGCTCTGACTATAACTAAAGTAACTGTCAGAAACTGAGAAGAGTGAGCAACTGCTGACGCCTTGGGATTCGTGCCTTGTACTCAAATCTCCCCTTAAGGTAAATCACACTCAATTGTACACCAAAATATATACTCCATTTAAAGTGGCACAGGTGGCCTTGCGTGAAAATACCAAGAACAGAGTGTGTTAGAGAAACGGGATATAAAGATGAAATTCTTTCATTTGGCTTGTTAGAGGGATTATTTTGTTTGCTGAAGCTGACCAACACTATGCACTACAGCGGGCACTTAGCTGTCTGCTGGGGTAAGGTTTTGCTGTAAGGATTTGGGAGGATGGAGTGAGAAGAAGGAAGAACTCAATACTCCAGTGCAGCAGAGATTAACTAGGCTGTAATCCAAAACCAAAACAGTCTGACAACTGCTGTGTCAAAATAAACAGACCGAAAAAAAACGTTTGGGGACTAAAGCGTGTGACCTTGTCCTTATCTGGAGCAAGGTAAACTAAGAGAACAGCTGCTTTTAACAAGGAATTTAATAAATACTGTTTTGGCAATTTTCTAAAAGCTATTCTTACTAGAGGCAAAGAGCGTCAAAGGGAAAACTGATTAAATCCTGTGTTTAGGAGGCTTAACAGTTTTTAACAGGCTACAAAGACGTGCATATGCAAGTAGTATTTAGTCCATTTGATGAGTCTTGATCCAGAGAGCACGTATTTGAAGTGTGGCTCACGTCTGGGATAAAATTGCCAAAGGTACAAAGTCACTTAGATGTTGCCTTTCCTTAGATTTCACTGAGATTTAGGCACTCAGATTATGTCACAAACGTTCAGAATTGTTTCAGTTTTATGAGGAGTACAATTTTAAATTAGTTTAATTAAACCAGTGGAAAAATCTGAGTTTGGTTTAAATGTGATTTGTCCTGAGTTAAGGGCCTTCGCTAAGAATTTAAATCCAGCTGTACCTTTTCAAGCAACACTAAAATCAGTGTTTCAGAAGTTGATTTACAGTAAAATGTGACTGTAAACTAGAACTGAAAATTTAGGTATGTTTGTTTTAAACATGCTAAAACCAATAATGATGCAAATTATTTAATAATGAGATTTTTAGCTTTAGAAATGTTAGAATATTTGTAATGTGGAGCTGTGCTTGAATAACTAGAGTTTTTCTTGGTTCAAAGCTTCCTTCTTCCAAAAGTCTCATTGCCCACTCAACCTCTTTCTTTCTTTTATTTTTTTAAAAAGAATAGCAGAAAACTGCTTGGTCCCCAGGCAAAGTACTTTCCAAAATGCACTGACTGGGTCATTAATGAAGATGTTAAACAGTACCAACCCCAGAATCAATCCCATGGAGTTCCCCGCTAGTGACTGGCCTCCAGCTGGACTTTCTGTCCCTGGTCACAACCCTTGGAACCCGCGATCTGGCCAGTTACCACTCCAGCCCAATGTCCATTTATCTGGTGCATCATCAGTTTGCCAGTGAGGATACACTGGTCAGCAACATCCACTGCTCTCCTCTTGCCCGCAAGCTAAACCCTTTGCTGTAGAAATAAAAGCCAGAGTCACACTCACACAACCTACTTAGACTTAGGGTTTTCCAGTCTTGGAGGGTCAGGGAGGAATTTAATTCTGAATTTACTTTCTGATGTAGGAAATTTTCTCTCCTTGGCTTAATCCATCCAATTAGTATTTTGTTCACCGAAATGAAATAATGTTTTCCTCTTTAGCTCAATAGCTTTCAGATGTTTTTCTTTATTTGAAAGAGGACACTGCTATGAAAAATAGCAGTTCAGGTTTTTAAATCCATTTTGTAACATTGTGTTAGGACTGCTGAAAGCCAGGTTATTGTCTGAATAATCTTCAGCCTTGATAGGAGATGCAATATGTATGGATGTAAATAAAATGAGATTAAAAAGAGGAGGACTGAAGAGCTTCTTAGGGGACCTAATATATGCTTACAAATTTCTCAAGGGTGGGTGTCAGGAGGATGGGGCCAGACTCTTTTCAGTAGTGCCCAGCGACAGGACAAGGGGCAATGGGCACAAACTGAAGCACAGGAAGTTCATGAGGAAGAACTTCTTCACTCTGAGGGTGACGGAGCAGTGGAACAGGCTGCCCAGGGAGGTTGTGGAGTCTCCTTCTCTGGAGATATTCAAGACCCACCTGGACAAGGTCCTGTGCAGCCTGCTGTAGGTGACCCTGCTTCGGCAGGAGGGGTGGACTAGATG
>Ga0065711_1031539_pt1 | contig 29400 bp, 19 predicted proteins | sample Hoacrofraction12_FD_59098 | JGI IMG/M metagenome (GOLD analysis project Ga0065711, IMG submission 59098) | Hoatzin crop microbial communities from Cojedes, Venezuela - Epithelial fraction 12 v2 (version 2) | ecosystem: Host-associated > Birds > Digestive system > Esophagus > Crop | place... | reverse complement strand
CACTGGAACGGGTTGCCCAGAGAGGTAGTGGAGGCCCCATCCCTGGAAACATTCAAGACCAGGCTGGACAGGGCTCTGAGCAACCTGATCTAGTTAGCGGTGTCCCTGCTCGCTGCGGGGCGGTTGGACTAGATAACCTCTAGGGGTTCCTTCCAACCCAAAACTTTCTATGATTCTATGATTTTTTGTGCATCACGAGCAGCTCTCAGTTGAGTTTCCTGACTGGCAATTAGGTGAGGTGCAATTGCACTGTGGTAGGATTTCCATCCGTCTTTGAAACTTCAAGTGGATATGATATATTTGTACCAGGAGATAAAGGGTGGTCATTTTTGAAAACCATCTTGCTGCAAGAGTGACCCTGGAAGGAATCACTCTGAATCCCCCTCGGGTGCCTGAGAGCTCCCAGCCCTGGGGACCTCGCCAGACCTCCCCAGGGAGGCCAGAGGGTAGGCTTCCATAGACAAATCCCCAGGGAAGATGAATCAGCATCTTTCCCTCATCTCACAGGATCGGCTCCCCCAAATCTGAAGCATGTTTCTTTTAAAAGAACGTATTGAAAATACATTTTCCCCTTTATTTACCTGCCAGGATCGTACTCCCAGGTTTTTCCTTTCTCCTGCGAGCACTGCTGATGTGTCAGACAGCTGAAGTAGGAGGTGTGAGCCTGGGCAAGGGATTAATATCATGGTGCTTCTGTTTTGTCTCTTGTATAAAAAAGCCATAGCAATCCTTAACTAACTTACAGTGCATTGAGGGGTAATTATTTGCCGAGGACTTTGAAATCCTCGGCAGCGTGGTGCTATCCTGTATCACTGCAGAGTGTTGTAAAGAAAGTGGATGAGCTGATCTTGGTCACCGTCTGCTGAATCAATAACAAGCTTTCCTCTCTCATGCTTGTGGTTATTTTTCTTTTCTTTTTTTTTCTTTATTCAAGCCAGCTCGAGTTCCCGCAGTGCTTTGTAGTCCTCTTTACTTTTCACCTTTAAAATTTTCCATTTTAGGTCATCTTTTGTAGCCTCTGCTTTAGCCCATACTCGGTCTGAACGTGCTGAGTCTCCTCCAGTTCCACAAACTCCACGCCTTGCCCATTAATTACCGCCATGGAGCTTGTCAGGCTGCTTTGAGAAACGCTCAGCCCCAGCGATGGTGCGCCGTAGCCCCTTGCCTAGCCCAGCAGTAACATCCGCAAAGAATTCCCCTCTGCTAGTGAGCCATGGTGACCTCCCCTTCCTGAAGCCATGCTGGCTATTTGCACTTAATCTGTGCTTTTCCAAATGTTCTCCCTTTTGACTCTTAAAAGAGTTTCAAAGGCTTTTGCTCACAATTCATGTCAAACTGACTAGTGTGTAGTTTCCTACTATGTCTCTATAGGTTCACTTTTAGAGTTATGGCATTATGTATTAGTCATCCTTTTTCCTCAGAGACCACTCATGAACTCAGTAAACTTAAGAAAACATCTACCAAAGTCTCTCCAGTTCCTACTGCTATTCTGTTCAATATCCTCTGATGTCCTTGGCACCAGAGACCCAAAACCTGGGCCTGTGGAAGGTCTCCAGGTGCATGCCTCATCTTTGTTTCACCCCTGGGGTTCAAAGGGTACATCTTGAGGTGCCAGAGGAGTTATTCTGGCTTTGCACAACTGTTCGCGAACTCAGAGTTTGGCCAGATAACATTTGAAATAAAGTTTCTGATATTCTGAACAACAGCAGCCTCCGGAGAGGTGCTGTAATTTACTCTAGGCCTCTTGTGTCTTCAACTATACCATAAGGTAATAGCTAAGTATCAGTTCCTTAGTAGGACTCTAATGTTACTTTTTCTAAGTAATTAATTTGTCATCTTCCCTTGTCATTATTTACATCCCTGACAATTTGAATTCTGCCCTTTGCTGACATCAAAAAGAGGAAAAAAAAGAGTCAAAAGCATTGTCCCCTAAGGTCATTGTCAGGTTGTTCGGTTTCTCTGCCTCTGCACTTTTCTATAGCCTGTTCCCATATTCACTATGAAATTCCTGAGTTGATTACATGTGGTTTTGAAATAATCGCCGTACCTATAATGTGTTTTGCCTTACGCTACTGAGATGTTCTTCTGCCCTTGATTCAAATGTACTTGCTGTGTGGGATTTCCATATCAACATCATTGCCTATCTCAGCATTTACATTTCTGTTTTTACAAATAAATATTTATATTCTACAAATGATAGTTTCCCCAATACTTACAAAGCTAAATTTCTTTAATAGATGAACCTATGAAACAATAAGGAGGTATAAATACAATTGTAAAATTTATAGTCATGGATGAGGTTTGGAAAAATGCATTTTAAATTTGGGGTCAACAGGAGAAATGAAGAGAAGTAGAATGTACTACTGTAGAGGCTGATGATGAAAAATTACTTTGAAGGTATGTTTTTTTTACTGAAGGATTAGCAAGGAGGCATACAGGATGTTCAAGGAATCTGATTTTCCATCTATAATGCAATAACCTCTTTTCATTGCTTAATGTGGGTAAAAAAAATCTTGACGTAATTACTTCTAGTTCTTCAGAACTTGAAAATAGGCCAATATTTTCCAGACTAGCATAGTCTTAGGCCTTCTGCATCTGCCTTCACAGGATCATCTGAGAATCAGTGGATGTTTACAAATCTCACCTATAACCTATCCCAATACCATTTTTAGCAGAATATATTTTGAAATTATTTCTGCTCTGTCACTCTGTTTATCTTTTACTAAGCCAGCAATGATCGCCTGGTCTTTGAGGACTTTCTCTATTTTTGGATACATTTCTGTTCTGCTAGGTGGTTGGGGAAGGCAGGATGTTTGTCTTTTTTTGCTTCTGTTTTTGGTAAAAGTCAGTTTGAGTTCAAGGGCAGACTGAACACGTTCTTGGAAAAGAAACCCGGTGAGGATTGTTAAATACACAGGCACCACATCTTAATCAAGGATTCCCAAACTGAAAATAGTTGGAGAGTGGGCGATTACTAATGGGAAATTTCACATATGCCTTTCTTTATTCTTGCTCTTCTTTAAGCATCCATTTAACTACCACAGTTGGAGAAAGCATAGTGCTTTCAATGGACCTTTGCTCTGATACGTTATATCTTACTGTCTTTCTTCTATCACAGAATTTTTTTGGTAACAAAATGGATTTGGTTTTACCTGGTAATTGGTCCCTCACTAGGGGACCAATTCAGGGGCCTGGCAACACTGTAGGTGTGCCCAGAGGTTTTCAGGACGTGCAGACAGGACTGGCAAATGTAATGAAAATCCTCCTTTAAAAGAGCCCGAGCAGTTGATTCACAAGAGACCTGTGCTCTTCTGGGGAGGCAGTAAGAGGCCAGGTGGGACACCCTAGGGTGCCTACGATGATGTGATGCATCTGTTTTGGCACTCCAATCTCACCTAAAGGCTAGGTGTTCAGGCACCCAGCGTAGTCAAGAAAAACATGTACACAAGAAGGTGGGATTTACCCAGTGTGTCTTAGACAAGCATCTTCAGAGTGACTCACCTGGTTCATATGCCTGCCTCTCCATGTCAGGGGGAACAGAGGGTTCCCAGATAACAGCTAGGTATCCAAAGTTGTGGGACACGGATACTACAAACCATCACTTTTGTCTTATGCCAATGTTGAATCTGTGAAGTAAAGAGAAAGAAACAAGGATCTGACTCAGGCCAGGCTCATATGTTGCCTCTTGACGTAGCTGTCCCAGCTGGTCACTCCAACCCCGCTACGGCTGGCCAGATGTGTGACCTGTTAAAATGTGTAGGTGTGAAATCCCACCAGCTAGCATCAGCCGGTGGAAAATGCTTGTTTTGGCAGCATATATAACTGATATACTCACGGAGTTTTTCCCCAAAACATGGAGTTCGAACTCTGCTCCAGGATGCTGCTTGCAGCGATATGTGTTCCTCTCGGTTAAGCTGACTTGTGCATGAAGTCAGTGTCTTCTTCAAAATCTCCTCTATATATATGCATTCATAAGAGACTTCTGCTTCTTTTCAGAAGCTGAATGGAGGCAAATAATAGAACAGAGACCTTAGAGAAATTTTCATGCACTGCATGCTACCCGCAGCCACCTCTTCAATAAAAGTGAGATCTGCTCCTGGATTGTATCCTTATGTGGAGTTCCAGTTTCCAAATCTTCCTTTCAGAGACTCCCTGAACCTGGGACGGTTGCATTTTCTGCTGCTAACTGTTCCAAATTCGCCATCTGGCACTTCTCAGCACTGGAGAGTGAAGCTGGTTGTCAGCAGCAATGCAAATCATGGTTGTTTTGTTAAACTAACCTATAGCACATCGCCTCTTTTTTTTTTTCCTCTTGCTTCCAGAGGGTATAAATAATAATGTTTAGAAATGAATAAGCACACATGCAAAGACATATAGTATCTCAACCACATTCCAAAGTCCTTGCTCAGGTTTTTCATTCACTTCCAATGCCAGTAAAACTCCAACTGAGGTGAGTATGATTTTGGTAGACTAAAAATTGAGTAAAATTTACACAAGAAATTTGGCAGAAATTTGTAACAGCAGCACTGGAAATTCATCTCGGAATGCTTATTGAAAGTCTGTGGACAAGGAAGGCCAAGCTGCCATTTGCAGCTTGGAAAAAATGTCTGTTTGGAGGACTTGGCTTTTTTTTCCTCCTCACTATATTCTGTCTCAATAGCAGTGTGATTATTAACGCTTCTGGATGAAAGTCTGAAAATCTTCCCATATCTGCTACCTTTCACAGCGACAATAAGAAATTCACCCCTGCCAGAACCGTAAGTTCTCTAGCCTAAGAGATACAGGCGGCCTAACAGCATCTTTGCTTACAGTCATTTTGATCAGTGAGAGGGCTGTTTTATTAATGGCTTGGTTCAGTTAAACAGCACTCGTTTTGAATATCGTGTTCATAAACTCCCTTCCTTGGCAAGGTTGTTCAGAAAAACCTGTCGAGGACGGGCTCAGTCCCAGAGCGCCCAGCAGAGGTTATGTTCAGCACCTGTGGGTTCCTGCTGCCCGTGACACCATGGATTAGCTTGATGGGACACTGTGGAGCGGTGGAGCTGCTGCCCCTTGTCCCCTGGGACTGTCACTGCGCAAAGTTTTGATCTCCTCCTACCTAGCAGGCAAATGAGATCGTTTTCTCAGATACAAATCTTTGTTAATTATTAGCGGAGATATTTAAAAAACATTAAATAACAAAACATGATCTTGAAGAAGGGAGCACCGTAACTGCCACAGAAGCAGTTACGGATCTGTCTGGAGATCTTTGAATTTTCCCATTAGTGGGATTTCCACGCTGATACAATCTACCACTTTTTGGGCACTGTGTACTTCTGTTCTGCTAAGATATCCAAATTATCAATCTCTTGATTATAATATTCATGATACTCCAGCAGACCAGAAAGAGCACTAAAATATAATTTAATTTAACCATTTCCACTTTTGTATTTCCAAAGTTGCTGATGAATTATCCTGGTGCAGTACTGCCTCTTGTTATCTCTTTTTGTTTAGAAACGCTCCATTCCGCCGTCACAGGCTGCTCTGTGCATATCTTTCCCTTCTACCCTTTTCAGACCTGTGGGTCTCATCCTGACCTAAGGTCCACCACTATAAGTTCAAAGCACTGCCATTTGTTTGCCATTACGTGCCTCTAGTTTGCCCCGATACAAATCACAGCAGCATCTGACCTTTGGCATGGCGTGTATTCTGCATGGTGGATGGTGTAGCGGCTGGTCTAATTCGGCAGAGTTCCCGAAGAGGAACAGCCCTTGCCTGTATCTGTCCTAGCGCTGAAGATGACCTGGGTGACTCTTCAGTTACAATCTTGGTGCGTGACCAATTGCTGCAGCTCAGTCCTGCCAGATCCTCAGGTTCCTGCACCCGAGTTGTCCTCTGGTGACATTGCTGCTAACGCAGTGTGGATGTGGCAGACTGCCTTCCTCCTGCACCTCTGCCTCTCCCCCCAGAGGGAAACCTCGAGAAGGAATACAATAAAAAGCACAGGAGATGGAGGCAGAGAGCACCTGAGGTTCAACAGCACCAAACTAATCTGTCAACGAAATCTCATTACAGTAATAGATGGTAAGTCTTTCATTGTGCTACCGAGGCAAGCCCATCCTTGCCCCACATTGTTTTGCTACCAGAACTTTTTTCACTGATCCAACCACATCTTTCCTGGCGCTGGATGGTCACAGCTTCTGCCTGTCCACTTGGGGAGGGGTAGGGAGCAAGCAGGGGGTCCAGTAACCCCATGCCTAACTCTAATGGGTTTGTGGTTGTAGCCAGGAGAGAGGAGCGAAGCAAGGGTTAATTACCGTGGCAGTTTGTAGAGCTGGGTATGGTGCACATCGTTGCTCTCAACTTTTGTTCGTGTAGCTCTTCGTGCTGAGTAATACCCAAAGTTTTGTGTCACTGCAGCTACAGATTTAGCAGCTGCCCTAACAGCTTCAAACCACAAGTTGTGGACAGACTCACAACTAGCGAAGGAAAGGATTCAGTTGCTTTTCAGTGGCATAATGTCTTTGGCACCAAATATATATTTTTATTCCACATTGTCACAGATCTTATCTGAAATGAGTGCCAGGCTCTGTGAAAGCAAAGGTCTACACCAGAAGATCCTGAAGCTAACAGGAAAACTCTCCCTGCCTGTAAGGATCCCTGGTCATTCCTCTGTGGGGCAACAGGGGGGGAAACACTGCGAGGGAAATGTCCCAGAAGCCAGCAAGGTCTTCTGAGGGGGAGCTACTACTTCATTGAGACCAAAAGTCCAAGTGGAAACCTGATGAGCCAAGGGGCTTCTCCATTTGCCTGCAAGTCACGCTGACTCTCTGATACTTCATAGTGGATTTTTTCATTTAGCAAAACCTATGGGTACCAGAGGAGATGCCATAATAGATCTGGTACATTTTTCTGATTTAAAGTTCAAAAAACGTTAGGAGATTTTAAACAGTAGTGAACCCCAAAAAGGAGTGAGCTGAACAATTTTTTTAAAAGTGTATTTGGCTCATCATGCTCATGACCCAAATGACATTTGAGGAGGAAGGCAAGAAATGGATGAAAATAACTGTTGAGTTTTGTGTTCAGTCTTGGCATCTACTTCCTAACCTCCTAAAGAGAAGACACATGTTCTGATCCGGTCACTGAATACGAGAATTGATTAAACTTTTATTTCTTGGATTCTGCATCCGTGAAATACATGAATGCACTATTCAGCTGAAGGTTTATGAATCGAGTTTATGAAAAAGGTAATGGTTTTTGAATCTTGCATTACCTAATGGTTAAAGCTAATCCAGAGCATTGCTGAATATGTCTGAAGCCACAAATAAAGTTGGTTTTATGTCTGGCCCTTTTGGGAAGGTAGACTGACTTGGTTTTTTAGACTAAACTGTACAGAAAAACCTGTTTTCGCGTGTGAGATTTGGACAGAGTTTTCTCCTTTTTCTTTTACTGCTGTTGTCATAGGTTATGTACAGTTTTTTTGGTGTTTTTTTTTTTAAATAACTCAGGTTGGAAATACAAACAAAAGAGCCTAAAGGATGTTCAGAGTGTCATATTGTGATTTATTGTTCCCTATCATTTATAATTTTAGTATTCTTACTGGCTCATCTATGAAGGTACTACATTAATGTCTTTTAAGAAGATTGCCACATAACCTGTAAGCGTATGCACATAAATATTATTTGACTTTTAATGCAAGGGTATGGAAAAGCTAAGATGCTGCTGAGATAAGACGTCAGTGCTGTACCTGGAAGAAACTTGTGCAGACCAAACTTGGCCCAGTTTCCATTTTATTGAAACCAGACGCGTCTGCAGCACTTAGCTCCCAAATCCACGGTGCTTCATCCAAGGCATGATTCCCGGGAGCTGCTGTCACCCAAGGCACACCACAGGAGGGTGTCCCAGTGGCTGCTACCACAGCGGTGCAGAAATGATGGGCTTGGTGGAAAGGTCTCGCTTTTGGTGTAATTTGTAGGAGTGTTTAACTCCGTGGGCTGGGTTAACCGTGGTGAGGATCTGAGCAGGGCCAGGCTCTAGGAGAGCATTCTCCAGAGGAGGCCGGGGCTGTGGTCACTCTGGATATTGGAGGATGTGCCTGGACGGATGTTTGGAGGCAGATTAGCAGTAACCCCTTAGTAGTCCACGTAAGATAACTTGCAGGACCTAGGGCTGGAGCTACACAGGGCTCGTGAGGTGAGCCCATAGGGCCAGAGCTTCCCTCCCACCACTGCAAAAGGTATCCCAGGGCAAAGGAAGGCAGTGGCCTGACTTGGCTTCTCCCAGCTGCCATACGGTGCCTTGATGACCATGTCCAGCTGCCACAAATTGAGGCTGTCCCTCGGCCTCAGACTGCTGCAGGCTACACTGGACTTGGGCAGGGAATCAAAGAAGTGTGTCCGACTGGCGCCCCGACTGTGCTCCGCCACAGCCACTCTGCCTCCGCCTCTGTATTTAGCTGGAGATGTCCACATCTGTATGCAACAGAGGTGCCCACTGCCCAGCAGTACTTCTGAGGCTCAAAAAAATGTCGGTTAACCTTTTTTCCCCCCTCCTAATCTGTTCCAATCTTACATCCTCACCTGCCTCCAGAATCAGGTACTTTCAGCTTACCACAGAAAGCTGTTCTAGACGTGCCTTGCTTTGCCAATGGAAACTTTAACACAACATTTTTTCTCTCAAGGGGTTTCCCTCTCAGGGTTTGGCCCTTCTGTTTTTTTGTTGGTTTTGGTTTTTTTTCCCTTTGTGAGTAATGGGACTCCTCATAGGCAGCTTTCACGTGAGAAGGGGCTGCTGCGTGATGGCCCCATTTTGCAGATGCAAGGAATGAGAGAACTGGTATGTAAGTTATACTGGTTGTCATGTCTGTAAGCACAGATTGAATGAATCGAATGGACCTACACTAATACAGATAGACTGAGGCAAAGGGGTAAAATTCCTTGTCAGAGCTGTGGAATAATCACAGGGAAAAGAGCATTTAGGGAAAAGAAGACTTGTCTAAAGGAGAAGTGTCAGAGTGTATGGCCTGAAAAGCAATCCGCAACATGAGGTCAGAGCACAGGGCTGCAATGTGGCTTCCTTTCAGTGGACATAGTCCAGATTTCTGTAAGGGAACACTGTTGAAACGAACTCTGAAAGTCTCTGGATCCTGTGCCTGAAAAGCCACTTACCCTTTGTGTAGTAGTGTAGAGGACCAACACCTACCTCCATTGCTGTCTTCAAACCTGAGACAGTTGCCTCAGTGGTATGGATCAAGTATCTAGGGTTTTGTGAAGCTTTTAAGGGGAAAACAGTATCATGATGCATAGCTTGAGTGACCAAAGCCAGCAGGGTGGACGTTTGGGTGTGTTTATTTACATTTCAGATTTTGTCTGCAAGACGGGAGAGAAAATCGTCCGCAAAACTTGGGGAAAGACTGAATATTTCAGTCAAAAAGTTGGGCACGTGATGTCTTTCAACATTCAAACTCTATATTCTTGCATTCTTGTACACCTCCAGTCTTCCCCAATGAAAAAATACATCTTTTAGCCTTTCCTTATTGAATGCTATAATACTAAGGTGCATTTCACCCCTGTTGGTCAATATTTCCATTTCCAAAAGTGCTTCTTTATCTTCTTATTTGTTCTACTTCCCCTGACTGAGTTTCTCTGGGGGAGGAAAAAAAAAATCCTTTTTATGGGTTACATTACTTATGCAGCAGGCATGAAACTGCAAACACCTGGTAGAGTTTCCCCTGTGTGAGCTGCAGCCTACCTCAGAGTGCTCTGCAAACATCTGAAACTCATTCTGTGCATCTCAAAGGCCCTCTCCATCACTGATTGAATATTTTTATGAGATTCATTATGGAACAGCCGTGATGGATGCCGGTGATCACACAATAGAGACTATTAATGTTTGAGATGTGGTCACCTTCATCCAGAAGACTAATTATAAAATTAAGGTAAATAAAACATGTACCCCTGTTCCACACGTATTACGCCTGCTCTTGGCAGAGAACATCTGGATGAGGTGATTCTCGCTGTAGGCATGGGGATGGCTGGAGTGTTGGCTCACAAGGATGTTAATTTTGGCTAGTGAACTGAGAAGTAAAATATCTGAAAGAATTGCTAAATTAATTTCAGATTCAAAATAGCTAAATAAGAACTGAATGGACAACAGAGTATTCTGTGACTGTGCTTCTGCCTTTCTGTGCATTTCCTGAAATATTTTCTCTTTGATACCAAGGAAACCCCAAATTTTACCCAAGCCAGGTAGTCAGTAGTATCTGTGGCATCATCTCATACTTGGATACCTGATGTCACTATCCCTATGGAAAATAATGAGGTTTTTTCAATGCAACATGAGTGTCACTTTCATGGATGAAAATCCTGTACAAATTCAGAACTGGTATAAGTACTGGGAGGGGTGGGGGGTGTTTGCACTCACATATGTGTATGTAGCTTTGCGTGTAGAGACGTGCACGTGCAAACGTGCAGGTGTACTTCAGAACCTATTGTAATTGAATCAGACTGTCACACGAGAGCAACATTCAAGGAGCCTGTCTTCATATGGAGGGAACCAGCAAGCGAGCTACTTCATAACTTAAAAATTACCTCTGGGACCTGGAACACAGCCGCTAGCAGCCGAATAGTGCTAGGCATAACAGATTCGTATGAGGGGCACTCTTCGGAAGGATAGCACCCTTTGAAGGAGCCCGTTAAAATGTGTCTCAAGAAGAAGAGAAAACAAGAACTTAATTTTTTTCGTGCTGATTTGCACCTTCAGTAGTTCTGATATTTAGTCTCAGTTCTTAGTAAGTACTATGGTTTGCACAGAGTTTATGTACTGACCCAGAAAACCTCAGCCTCGTCATATACGTTTAAACTACTTAATTGGTCACAAACTGGCTGTATATTAGGGACCTAAAAATCACCACTGTAATGAACTTTATTGCCACTGCCTGTGTCATGCTTCACAGTATTGTCCATTTAAAAGAAACTTGTCCAGATTGTTTCATCTCTGTGGGATTATGTTAGTTTATACCTGGTGGATCATATGACTTAAAGTAGGACAGAGGACAGAAATGTCTTTCTAACTTTGACTGCTTTGATCCTTTGTTAATAGTTTTCCTCCAATCTTTTTTCTGCCTAACGAAGTGGATATTGTCAAATGACTAAGCGCAATCCCAGAAATTACTAAAAAGGGAAAGCAGCTACCTTTATTCAGTTTTTTATAGGCTGGCTCTGCTCTTTCTCTTGTTTCCTACATTTTTTGTTCTTTAAAGTCAATGGCAATAAGATCTGTAGTTATAAAAACACCCAGTGTTTCTTTTTTTTTTGTATCTTGCTAAGAAATATTAAATCAAATAGAGTCTTTCTAGGTTTGTTGTTTCTACAAGTGGCCAAATCCTCCTTTCAGTTATACCTGTGTGACTGTACAGACTTCAGGGCTGCTCACTGGTAGAGACAAGAATTTAGCTCATATTTTATAAATGAATGAAGTATTTTACCAGGTTCTCCTTTTCTTCCTGCGTGAGTCAGTTACACAATACATTCAGAGACTTGCTGCAGCTGGGACTTTACACAGTAATCCGCAGTACTCAGATGCCAATCTCAAGTTTATATTAGAAAGAATCTTTAAACAGTTCTAAGTTCAGCAAAACAGAAATTCAGGGTTCGGTGTCAGAGAATTAATCTTCTTCCACATGCCACAGAATCTGGTCATTGTAGATAATCTCAGTTTACGCAGCTGAAAACTGCATTTCTTTAAAGTGCGATTATGCTTACATTTTACATTTGGCTAAATTAACGATCCAGTCCTTCATATCTCTTTTCTGCAAGTCACACTACCAGAGGTGGCTACAAATCAGCAGATGGGTTTTTTCTAATGTAGAGAAAGTCCAATTATGGCAGGGCTGAGCGGTTATTTGACATTTATATAAAGTACACATATCCTAAGGTATGGAAAATTATCATTATTTTCAGATGGGAAATACCTGGCAGACTATTGAACAATGTCTGTGAGAACCTTTCTTGCACAATGCAATGTTCAACTTTGCATTTTACATTACCTGAAAGCACGAGCGTTGGAAGACAAACTCAGAGAGAAAAAGCCTTGATGTACTACTTCCATGTGTTTGTAAAACACAACCAAAATTTCTTTCTGTGAGTTCTACAGTGTTTTCAATTTGCAGAATCCTTCTACACAGGTGATTGCATCCATCAGCATTTGAGTTTTGGTGGTAAGAGCCCAGTCACCTTGGCAAGTGTACTTGTGCAAAGCTGTACATATTATGACCTTAATATCTCAAATATTTCTTCTTAGCTTCATTATGTCCAAGGCTTTGCTAATATCCTAGAATAATGTAGTCCTAAGTGGAGTATGGATAGGATATTTGCTGTAGCACTTTTCTGCTGGGACCCTGGAGGAGATAAACCACTGCTGCAAGAAACCTAGTGGCATGTTGTCTGTTGCCACATGTGCACAGGCAGCTATTGCCAGCTAGCTGAGCACAGCTTCCACCTGACAAAGGAGTCACCCACCCCAGTGGATGTACTGGTGTTCGCACCTTCTCTGTTTTGAGGTATAAACTGAAGGGCCTTGCTTTTCAAGGTGCTCAGCCTTGAAAAAAACAGTTGTTCTTGTACCCTGAAGTCATAATGAAGGCAATAGGAGTTGGCTGGCCAAAACCAGAGGTCCACCTCTGGATGTGTCTGGTTTTGTTGATATTGTCCTTTGAGTCAAGTCCTGTTACTATCACTGTGATTCTTGGTTGCAGTTGACTTTGGGCAAGTTGTGAGTGAGTTAGAAATACAAGCTGTGTGGATAGAAGGGAAATTGTAGAGACAGCCCAAAAGCTGTCCCTGAAGAACATGTCCTGCTAGGTGGCAATCAGGGTTGTAGTCCCTGGGTGCTGCCCAGGTCTCTGCTGCCTTTCCAGCATAGCTGTGTCTTAGGACACCTCCACCTCACCAGATAAAGAACGTGATACTGCCTCTGCATTTTCCAACCACATTTCACCAGAAATCCAAGCCGTGCTTCCAAAACCTCCAGATTTGAGTGTGCGTGTTTTTCTAACCTAATTGCATTTCAGAGACGATTTCTTAAACCACCTGAGATGAGATCATATCCACAGCAAATGGACAAGGAAAACTTCCTTTTTATCATATCAACCAGATGCCTGAAAAGAGCTCTCTTTCTGTCATCCTTTTGAAAATCCTACATGATCTCATACATTTGTGTCCCTTCAACTTAGCTGTGTGCTCTTTTAACGTGTTTCGTTCATTTTTATTTTATAGTAAATGATTCAAAGGGAGAAACAGCACAGAGGAGCTGCAGACGACCTAGTGAGGCCTGGTGGTATGCACTGCAGTATGCCTTAGAGGGTCACGTGGAGTTTGAAGTGAGATTCATGCTTCTCACAGCAGAGATGAAACTCAGTTACAGCAAAACCTCTTCGTTCCAATGAGCCTGAGATAAGGATGCCCAGAGTTAAGCATGCAAATCAGCTTTATCGAAAGCTTGAACTTCAGAGAAGATGACTAAGGGAGAAGGGAAGGGGAGTGCATACCAGCACGTATGAAAATTTTGATCATATCAGTCCGGATATTTGCTCTGGCTTTCTGTGTTTTTCTAGTTCTAAGGCAGAGAGCTGTGCTGTTTCCATACGCGTTTACTGTGTCCTACAGCACAGAAATGTGCTGGGTGCTGCAGGTAAACATCTCTCAACACAGCTGTACATCCCCATACCACTGCTGAAAACCTGAGACATAATAATACGACTAGCACCGATGACTTCTCTCTGCCCCATATTTCGAGGGACGAATATTGGTGGTATTTTGTTCTTGGTAGCGATCAGCTGGCTTTTTTAAAAATCAGGAGGAGGTGAGGCTATATAAATAGGACTTTTTTCCTGTGTTTACTTGTACACTGGTGTTCAGCCAAGGACTATCTTAGAGATAATTCCTCTCAGGCTCTTCCTACTTGGTCTGCATTCTAGAAGCCATGAGACAATGTAGAAGATGACAGAAAACTTGCGTAAATGGGTATATGCACAAATATGTGATATTATGTGCAGTCCACTATGTTTAAATCTGGAATTTAAGAGGTCAGTTTGCCTGTTATTCTAGTCTTCTGCTAGTGTCACTCCTCTGCGATGCTTTACAATTCAAAGAAGCATCCATGATTGATTTTTATTCCCCCGGGTGACCTGAGGCCCCGGGCCTTATTTACTACATTCCATCAGGCCCTGCAGTGGGTACGGAATTGTTAGTTTCCTTGTAGGCTCACTTGTGAGCTGTTATGAGAGTGAGAGTTGGGTGAACATTTTACAGATTTTGAGACTGGTATTTGCAATATGAGATGCAGTGGTACCATTATCTCCGTTTTATGGATGAGGAAAGGAGGACTGGGATAAAAAACCCAGTCAATCAAAGGCATCCACTAATTTGGGACAGTGAGCTTTAAAAGGACTTAGCAACTTCATACGAGTTCGAATATTTAATGTCCAGCTCCGGTTTGTTTTGTTTTCTCCTGGGGGAGGTCAGACCTCCACTAACATGATCCCGGTGCAGACTTCATTACATCCTGCTTAGGTGCTCACCATGACCGCCTGAGCTGGCAGCACTTCTGGCATCCTTATCTGGACTCTCCAGACAACTTAGAGAGAGGCAGGCTCCTCCAAGGAGGGATTCATCAGGTCACTGTAAGGTGTCCACCTTAGAAAAGGATGAAGGATGTACTACAAGTACATATTTCTTTCCATGGACTATGAAGGGAATAAGGACCAGTAGCTCAAAGCTGAGGCCCCGGGTCAACTGAGGTGAACTCCTCTCAGGGGTCTGATGTCAGCAATGCCAAAGAAAGACTCCAGTTCTTTCTGGACAGTTTTTTGGATATCACATTAGGTACTTGTAGCAGTGTTGTATTATATACACTTTGCTATAATAAATACATATCAGTTTATCACATATTTATGAGATACATACACACACAGATTTTGCAGCCATCCACAATTTTTTATGTATGGAAGTTGAAACATAAAGGCATTTTTGAGAAAAAGAAAGGCAACTAATGCAGAGCAGAACTCTGCTGCTCTTAAATTGAACTTTAGATGTTCTTCAAAAGGATTTTATAAGGAGCAGGTAGAGTTTCATGTTAACCATTTGGGAAAACACTGCAAAGATCTTCATTACTGGCTGGTTGCAGGAACTTACTGGATATAAACCTAGGAATGTCTGCGCAGCAATAGGATGGCTACATTTATGTATTGCTTTGTACAAATATTTTTAGTGCCTTTGCACTCATTACTAGTGGAGTTACCCTTTATATGTCAGACATGAAGTATATTTCTGCTCCTTCTTACTTGATTTGCTTTATAACAGCAAATGTTTTACTCAAGCAATTGCCTACATGGGTTATATGCAATGTACCAGAAGATTATCTGGTTTCTTGATTGACACATACTGCTGGCAATTCTCTACGTGTCCAGAGGTCTAAGAAGATGTTGTCTTTTTTTTCCAGCAACACAAGCAGCGGAAGTGCTAATCAGTTATGTTCGATTATGTCATTTACTTTCTGCGGTACGTTGAAAAGCATTCCTTGACCTTATGATATTTAAATATCCTCAACTTTCAGGCAACAGAATTGCAGCTATTGCTGCTTTACCCATGGCATTGTTGCTTGCTTTCTCCTCCTTGCCCCCCTCTTCCCCCCTTTCTTTTTTTCTAACACATTGTCTTGCTGAGTGGGCTGTACGTAGTTTGTCTTTTACAGCACTGGTTGAGTGAATTCATTTAACTAATCGATAATTCTGTTGTTCTAATTGCAAATTATACATTCATAAGGAAGCAGGGAACATGTAAAACGATGTTGGGGTTGATGTAGCTTGAGAGTTAGCACGACTAGGCCGCTTAAGCAAAACAGCATAACTGAACAGGCCGCTGGAAAAGACAGCTAAGAATAGCCATTGAGAAAGTTCTGATAGTGCACATAGTGTGGATTAGCAAAGACAAGATGTGTTCAAGGATGTGGAGGCAGTCTGTTGCTATTGGCGTTAGTGCATAGTTACCAATCATAAGGGAATGTGGGGCATGTGAACAGCATGTGATTTATGTCTGTAGCCTATCCGAATATGCGTGATCGCGTGTACAGGTATGGAAAATGTATATAACCGCACAAGCGGAATAATAAAGGAACCGACTGTGCATCGTATCAATGTGTGTGAGGGTCGTTCCTGTCCTTGCACGGATACTGAAACTCAGCAAAACCACAAATTTTTTTTAGAGCTAGTATACTAATATATAGATTCATTTCGTATTTTCTGGGACAGCTGAGAAGACGCAGACAATGTTTCTGAGGTTGTCTGCAGAATAATCTAAATATTGGGGGTGTTTACTCAGATCTAGAATTAGCTGTTTATTTATGACCAGATGAATTGTAGGTACATACTTCCCAGACTCTTGGCTTGACTTTAAATATCTTTAATCAGTAATCCAGAAAATCTTGTCATTGATAGTGATGACCAATTTTTATATTCTTTTCCCAAAAAATTGCTCATTGCTTTGCTTTCTTACCATTCCAAGGCCACGAGTTCCTCAATCAAATGAGCTTCCTACAGAAAAGGTGTTTCTATGTTGGTTCTCCTTCTGACACTTTTCCAAATCATTGCGTGTTCCCTAATTCATTAAATATTGTAACAAGGCTGAATATAAATTTCCAGACTATCTACTCTCATGGTTTTTATTTAATCTATTTTTAAACAATAACACCTCTTGCTAATCTCTTATTGAGGTAAAGGAATGAACTGTTAAAGATACCCTTTTAAAGCATTTATCTGAAAGCATTATAACACTCTATAGGTTTAAAGCATGCTCAGGAAAACACTGAGTGCTTTGAACACCGAAATGTATCTTTCTACCTGAAGCATGTAGCATCTCTAGTTCATTGCTATTTGTGGTGAAATAGCTCTTAGCAAAGAGCTTTGTTGATTTGCTTTGTCCAAACAGAGAAGACAATGCCCACATTATTTAATTATTTATCAGTACATGAGGATTTTTAAATTATCGATTGATTTAATAATGACTATCTGCTACCTTGATTAAGGAAAGCAAAAGCAAAGTGCTTCCCTTGGATCCAAACAGGAGCAGAACTAGTGAATGGGCTCAGTGCTGCTCCCTCCTATGATGCCTACCCACTGCGTTCAGCGGGACAAACCATACGAGCAAAACCTACAGCACTGTGCGCTCTTGCAACTGATTTAATATCAGTTCTAGCTAACGATGGGAAAGCTACTCATGAAAGGAGGGGGAGATGTCAGAACTGAGATCTAGGAGTGGAGAACACAATTCTGCTCTCAGGTCTCCAAAACTTTCTGCGAAGTTTGCATACGGTGTACGTGTGGCCAGTGGATCCCTTCCAAAATCCATGGAATTAAAAAAAAAAGAAAATACTTTTAATGATTCCAGTGGGTTATGGAACCAGCTCTGTAGTATCGGAGCACCACTAGTATTTAAAACATCATCGACGGGAAACAGAAAGTGCTCATTTAGAAATGATTTTACTCTACAGAATTCTCGGCTGTAGCCTTAAATGCGAATTTCATTAACACAGATGATAAAATAATACAAGAAGATACCTTTTTTCTCCAGAATTCTCAGAGTAATGAAAAGAACAGTGGGCAAAAGTGCTTTAAATATATTAACATTTTCTTTAACTCTGCAAGCCTTTGTTCTCAAGAAAGAAAACTGCTGTTTCACTTCCCTGAAGCCATTGGTAATATGATGCAAAAACATCAGAGAAAATCTAATCCAAGATAGGTGCAGTCCCCAAGGGAACATGCTCTTCTTTGTTTTATATTTCCATTGGAAATCTGGGAGATTTTGCATGCAAACATCTTATTTCATGGGGCTGCTTCTCAAATTGAGAGATTAAATCTAGCATGGCATAAAGGGCTTTTCAATAAAGTGGGTTGCACAGTCTTCTGTTTACAGAAAATTGATGCATCATCTGATATGTCTGAAATTGTGAACTTCTGTTTCAGTAAAGCTGAAGGAATTTCAGCCAGCCCATTATCTAATCAAGAAAAACATTCGCTTAGCATCTTCTCTGAAGGTAGCTTGTTGGCAAGCAGTGTTTGGACTACTATGTATCACAATTCATTACAGCTGCAAACTGGACTGATTTTCTTGGGAAAGTCAGATTTGCAGAACTATCCATCATCCACAAAGTGTTCACAAATGCCTCAAAAGCCACAAAATGGCTATTAAATCCTAACTTCATTTTGCTTTTTCTCCCCCTCTCATTTCATACACAATCAGAATTTGAATATTTTAGATAAGCAATCGTTCCTGTTGCGTGAATGCTGACCGAACTCACCGCGGCAGAGACACTTGGTGTGAGGCACAGCCCGTTTCTCAGTCCTCGGAGCTTTATGGGCCCCTCGTGCCCCCGACACTTCCCATTATTAACACACCTTCCACCGAGACAGAAGCCGGCTGAGTTTGCTCAGTCCTCAGCGCACCAATGTGACCGAATACATCGCTTGCTTTCAAGCAGAATTTCAAGCCAAATTTTGCCCAAGCACCTGTGTTTCTCTGCGTCGACTCACGTGGCAGTGGGTGTATGCAGCTACGGGGCCCCATGAAGCAGAGGAAGTTCCGTCTGAACATGAGGAAGAACTTCACTCTGAGGGTGACAGAGCACTGGCACAGGCTGCCCAGGGAGGTTGTGGAGTCTCCTTCTCTGGAGGTATTCAAGACCCACCTGGACAAGGTCCTGCGCAGCCTGCTCTGGGTGACCCTGCTTTGTCAGGGGGTTGGACTGGGTGACCCACAGAGGTCCCTTCCAACCCCTGACATTCTGTGATTCTGTGATTCTGTGATGCAGGGGGAGGAAAAGGGAGCTGGTGGGAACTGTGCCTGCTGGTGAGACCCTGTGAGTGGAGACCCAGCAGTGCAGGACCAGCTCCTCTCTCCCGCTCCTTATTGATGCCCCATCGGACACGCAGAGATCAGGTCCTGCCAGCTGTTTGTGCCCAGCTGCTGGAGCAGGAGGCTACCAGCAGCTTTCCTCGGCAAATGAAGCAGGGCACGGGTGACCGGAGAGGCCCATGCCGCGTGGTGTGTGGATATGCTTCAGCAGGTCTGCACACCCACCTTGGGCAGTCCTTTGTCATCTCCTGGCTGCTCTCAGGCAAGTGACGCTATTTAAAACAAGCGCCACGGAAACTTTTCACCTCAGAGTAAGGAAATGAAAGCTGACATGAGCATGGCTGAGAAGCAGGGCAGGTGGCAATGAGTACAGGTCTAGGGTCATGGCCCAACATCTTTGCAGCTAGCGTGACAGCAAACACTGGCAGACAGCTACATTTTACCTCCTACCATATCAGAAAAATATGAAAGCTTTAATTAACAGTGCCAGCCTTTTCTGCAGGACTTTCCATGAGTAGATCTCAAAGGGCTTCACTAATGAGTTAAGAAAAAAGTGCTCATCTCCTGGGTTCCCATCCACTCCCCCATCACTCCTTCCTCCTTCCTCACCATTCCTCCTCTCTGTGGTTTGGTGGAGAAGAGCAGGTCTCGTACACTTGCAGGGCAGGACTGTTGATGCTCCCCCGTGCCTGGAAGGGGCTCCACCATCCAATAAGGCAAGTGGAACAGAGGATATTTTTCTGGATTTAGCTTTAAGAAATGAAAAGCTGATCCCTGTTCCCAGGAGGTGCAGTGAGAAATGTATCTGAAGCAGAATCGGCTTCCATATACCTTCTACTAAACATCTTCATCTCAAGGTTTCTTGTGCAAGAACAAGTACATTCCTTGGCAGAGGAGCCAGTTAATACATGGATTTTGAATTTTGATTTTAGGTGGTTGTTTTAATGAGCAAACCAAACAGAATCCTAAATTCCTTTGATTTTGAACAATTGTTACTTTGTGTCTTACAGGAATAATTGCGGGTACCAAACTTGCACTCAGGCCTTGATGTACCAGGCACAGCGCAAATATACAAAAGGAGATAAGCACTTCCTTGATGATCTTCTGAGCCAAATAGATATATCAAGGGAAAGAGAGCATAAGATTGTACATCGTGGGCAAGACAGGGCCAGGTCACCCGGCTGACAGTCCGCGTGCCGACTCACGCTGCTTCATCTCTCGGGAGGACGTTTGCTTTCAACTAACAAACCGTTACTTCTGCTGACTGTACCGTATGAAAACTATTTAACCCAACAGAAATAAGTTAGTCAAGTGTGCCTAATAGAAGCAATTAGAGTGATGAGAGTGGGCTGTCCCGGATGCGGCAGGGTGGGAGCACCCCGTGCCCTGCCCTTTCCGCACCAGTCCATCAGAGGAGCAGATGCAGGAGCGGCGGCGAGGCTCGCCGTGCTGGAAACCCCCTGGTCCAGAACAAAGCTCTTCTGTCAACCTTCAGCCAGCGCGCGCAGACAGACCGACTGTCCCAGCAGCGTGGGGAGGCACTGGAATGCTGGCCAGGACAGCAGGACTGCGGCATCCAGGCTAGCTGATCTCTGCTCCGTGGTTCAGAGGCACTGGAAATCCACCCCAGGCCTTTCCTGGCCCTTCCACTTCTCTCTCTCCTCTCACCTTTCCCACCCAAAAAGGTTTTTTCATGGCTGCTGAAGAGGGTAGGGAAAAATCCGAAGATACAGGTAGTGTGAGGGGTTTCAGGTGTCAGTTCAGGTCAATGCCAAACCAACTGGGAAATCAACTTCAAACACTGATCCCAGCTGAATAGGGCTCTGGAAGTCGTCCCTGTCAACTGCTCTTCTGGGGCTGAGGGTGGTGAAGGACTACAGGCTGCCACCTCCTCCTGCCAGCACCAGTGGCAGTCCCTTTCCCATCCCACGGAAGGCGACTGATGCTTCCTTCACTGAAGGAGAAAGGCAATGACAAAAGTGGTTTTTTCAGTGCAACACCACCATTATGCTTTTGAAAAGTTTCATCAGTGGAGGGATTTTTTGGTAAACAAATGGATACAGGAAGCATTTTAGTAGCTTTGCTATTTGCATTAAGCAGAGGGAGAAGGGGTTAGAGATTGATTACCACCCAGGATCTTTGTCCTAGTCAGCTCTGTGGGGAGCATCATCCAGCTCCTGGAACCAGTGCCACGGGCTGCCCCGCAAGGCCGAACCTCACACCGGGTTGTGCAGGCACTCGGGCTCGATTTTATTCAACTGGAAATCTGTGCTGAGGCAGAACCGAAGCAGAGGCTTAACCCGTTGTCAGAGGGTATTACAGCAAACTTCCGCAGGGTGAGAAGAGAAAATCCCAGACGTGTCCCTCGCTGGCAGATCCCTGTTTCAGTGACTGTCAACTTACTGCATGTATTTATTTGTCTCTTCATTGCTGAGAGTGTTAGTGAAGTAAGAGAGGGCGGTGGCCACCTCCACCTGACACGCTGTGGGGTTTGATCCTTGACGGAGATGGAAGTGATCCGTGAAGAGGTGCCTCAGAGGCCGTTGCTGCTGCGAGGGGGAGGCTCCCTCGTTCCTGGGAGGTAGCGCCGGGAGAGCTCGCCGGCTGGAAGTGGGGGATAAGATAGGAATGGGAGCCTGCAGCTGGGGAGCAGAGGGTAGAGATTACTTTTTTATTGTTTTATTTTAAACATATGTATTAATCACGGCTCAAAGCAGGGATGGCAATGGGAAACTGCAGCTGGAATGGGTAAGGCAGGAGGAGGAGCCGATTTTTATTTCAGACATAAATTATGTATTAATTGTGGCTTGAAGGAGGGGTCAGTGTGGGAATCTGTAGCACAGGGAGGACAAAAAGGAAAGATTATTTCAATTGCAAGTGTATTTATTAAAGTGTAACTTAGAACAGGGACTGGGTGGGGATCTGCAGCTGGAAATGATAAGGTGAAGGGAAATACTGCTTTGGTGGGTGGAGGGGTATTATTTTAAGCAAATGAAGAAGTCCTTAGCTCAAAGGAGGCACAAGGGTGGGAATCTGCAGTTTGAGGATGTCAAGTAGCACTTGTGGGAGAGAGGATCTTTGTGCCTTTTCAGGTGCACTCAGAGCTGGTGAAGGTTGACGACTTCACTTTCCTGGAGCTGTCTGTTCCCAGAGCTGGGTAATTCCCCGGCAGCCCTCCGCTGCCGTGCTGGCTCCTGAGAGCCCTCTCTGCCTGACAGATGTGGACGTGTCTACGTGACTGCTGCAACGGAGCTCACAACTGGAGAGCAAGGCAGCTGGCTCTAAATGCAGTTTGCAGCTCCACTCAGCGTGGCCAGTTTTGCTCAGGGATGGCTGCAGCCATCATCAAACCACAGTTTAGGGCAGTCTTTCTGCAGGGCAGGGCTGTCATGGCCTGTCTGCTCTTCCCCTGTCCCCTGGGCACTGGGACATCATCCCCCACTGCATTGGTGGGTCACTGTCCTTCGAGCTGGTGAGGAGTGATCTCCGGGCTGTGGACTTTCTCCGCAGGCACAGCCGATGTGCAGGCAGTCAGATGGGGCCAGCTGGGAGCGGGGCTATGGGCTGCTTGTGCCCGCTCTTGTCTGGGCAACAGGAACAGTCATTCCCCAGGAATTAGCCTAAAGGAGCTGGCTGGCGTGTTCGGGAAAGCCATTTTGTTGGAGAAGGCAGATCTTTGATTCAAATGGTGCACAGCAGTGGTTAGAAAGGGAATGCTGATCCCATGGAAACGTCACCGAAGTGCTCGTGCCAATTCATATTCACATATCCTAGAGACAACAGGCCTTTCCTGTCTGAAGCTCTGGTCTGAAGGCTTGTGTCTGGCCAGTATGTTTTGTATTACAGCCCAGTGCAGGAACGTTTCACCTTCCATGGGTTGATGTATATGAGAGCCACTAAACACCATGGATTTTCTTCAGTGAGTCATTGCAAAACCACCTGTGCTGAGTAACTTTTCACTAACAAACTGTGAAGACTGTTAGAGTACTCAGTGAGCTTCGTAACGTAATTATTATTTTTTGGATAGTTAGCTTTAGTGATTGCTTCTTTGCTTCGGAGAGTAAAAAATACAGAAATACTTGATTCCAGGCTTTGCGTTGCATGCTTTTCACGAGGCATACCAGTCCGTGTTTCTCTCCCAGCTCTACAAATCATGCTACTGTAGCTGGGCTGCTGCTTTCTTTTGAAATTCCCACAAGTGCAAACCCTCTTTATGCACACTGTGGCATTGTGCACATATTTGTGTACATATGTGTACTGTATAATTAAGCTTTTGATCCATAAAAGTGCATGGCTTCCCATGTATCTAGTGCACTCAGGAAACGTTATTCCCGAGGGAGACTCAAAGTGCCTGAACCACCACGACGTAAAACTTCCCAGTAGGCTCCAGAGCTGTTTGGTTACCTTGTCTGGCTCGTGCATGGCATGATGCTGAACGGAAAGAAGACAGGAGTCCTCGTCACTTTGATCAGTGTTGCGCTCAGCAGTTGTACCTAACTTCACATTACACATAACTGACTGGTGCGCTGCAAAGGAGAAATTGCTCAGAAGGTTTAGCGCTAGCCTGGTGTTGCTGTTGACCTGCTCTTGAGGTACGCAAGTTTTGAGGTGAGTGTTCAATTTACCGTAGTTCATGCCAGTTGTGGACACTCTGAAACGCGATCTGAAAAGATCTGTTTCCCTCTGAGTGAGATAGCAGATCTTTGCTACTTTTCTTGGGCGAAGCAGACTTGATCTCCATCTTGCTCCCAATCCTCTAGATCTCAGATCTGCTCACGTCCCAGCGCTTGGCCTCGTTCTTTGCCTGACAGTCCATGAGCTCAGAGCAAAGTGAACTACGCACAGTTTCTGAGCAAGGTACTGAGACAAACTCATAGCCCAGACCTCCATCCAGTGTCAGTCACCTTCAAAACCTCATCCTGCCTTTCCCCGCCTCACCAAGCAGGGCGACCCAGTCAACCTCATCAACCCAGGATGTGGCAAAGGCCTCGCTGTATCTCACAGTATCTGAGTCCCTATTTCAAGCCTCTAAACCTTCCCCAAACTGCCCTGAACTCATCACAGTTTAAGTGAAAATTTCTGAAGCTATTCTATGTCTTGCAAATTAGTAGGAATTTCCAAAAAATGATAATCAAACTGGTTTTCTCTTATCCTATTCTCTCCTCGTTCTTCTTCAAAAGATGAGGTAGAGTTGGTTTTTCTCTTTAGTTGTCAACTACAAGTTGTTTTTTTGCCTCTTTGCAAACTGAAACAAACAGGGGAAAACCCCCATTTTTTTAGCTTAGTTGAGAATGCATCAGCTATGAAAACTCAAGGAAATTAAGTGAATATTTCTTGAATTTCAGACCTTAGTAATATCTACTTTCCATTGCAGGTTCTGTGACATTCCTGTTTTTACTCATTCTACCAGCAGGCAAATATCCTACCTTTATGTTCTTCGCTTTTTGTTTTATGGACCAATGGCAATCAGCTGATAGGCCACAAAATAAATTTAAATTCCCACCTCCTCCGAAATGGCATGACTGTTCTCCATTATTCATACACGGAAATCAGCAAGCAAACAATGTAAGAGAAAATCAATGAAAAAACATTCAGACTGTCACCTAACTTTGCATGGTTGCAAACATAAACTGTCACAGTTGGTTGTGGAAGTTTTTAAGGCTGAGGGATCCATGGATGATTTTAAAAAGCTTAAGAGCTTTTTGGATTAAAAACGGCCACGAAACACTTCCCTATATTATTGCTTAATAAAAAAGCAAAGTTGAGCACTTCTGACTGAGAGGTATTCGTGATTTACTGTTTGAGTACTGTTTGGAGATGTCCCAGGGGTGGCTCCTTTTTCATTCATGTCTGCTTTGTAGCTCTGAGTCAGGATGCTTCTGCTTCGCAAGTTTTATAACTGATGATATTTAAGAGAGAAATTTAAAGGGGATGCATTTTCATTTGTGAATTCATAGTATCGGGTGTTTAGAAGACAGTTCCAACAGCTGGAGTTGGCTCAAATCAGCGAATGTCCATATGGGACGAATAAGTAAGTCTACCGCTGCTGAAATAGATACCAACCGCTGTGGGTGGGTTGGAAATAATGTTCTTATCCGCTGAAAAGTTCTGAGATCTTGAAAAGTGTCTCAAATCAAACTGAAATGAAAAATCCCAAATATTGTAGTTGATCACTCAAAATGTTCAAATCAGCAAAATTTTGCACTGAAAGGGGTGGTTTCCTTTAAAACTGTCAAAATACAGTATTCTGATATCTTCAAAACTTATTTCCAAGTTTTGTCAAAATGAGAAACGTTCAGAACTGATCTTCTTCCATAAAACATTGATTTTGTGTTAATGAATGCTAACTTTCGGTAAGGAATAGTTTCCGAAATTCCAACTAGCCAGTACTTTCTTAAGTTCACGTTTTGAAGACGTGCAGGATGCTGATGTAGAGACAGCTCATCCAGATTTCAGGTTTTTTCTTGGCACTGTCATAGAATTTCTCAGTAAGAGCAAGGGTTTACAGTGAATGCTACATCTTTCTCTTGAATATTAAGTATACCTTCAGTTCTTTTCCTATTTTCAAACAGAACTCCAAGTTAAGGCTTTTTTTTTTCTCTATGGTAAGACAGCAGGCATTGTGCAAATATGCAGCTTGAACTGTGCTAACCCCTACATTTCAAGAAACAATGAACCTTCAACCCCTGGAATCTAAATCAGGGCACAAGATAGCTCACATTGGTGCAATTTACACCTTCTCCAATCTTCCCTTGGTTCTCTTTATCATCCCTTTTCCCTTCAGTCAAGTTGTGTGTCGAATCTCCCCCTTACCTGGGTCCCCAGGCTTTGAAGTCATGCTGTCCTCCAGTTCTCGGTTCTGCAGCACTCACCCTCAAACCTTTGCTGATCATACGCTCTGTGTGACGCTTCCCCGGGGCTTCAGACTGCCTATTGATAGTTCCTCTTTCAGATCCTCTGCTCGGCTTCATCTGTATTTCTCTCAAGCTTGAATTCATTCAAGTCCAAGTTGCTCCAACTCAAAGATTTTAGAGATGTAAGGAACTAGAACCTTATCTTTTTAGACTAGGGTAGTCATGTAGAACATAATACTCCAAGCATGAGGAAAACAAATCATGGCAAAAATTACATTCCACCCCCCTGCCCCCCCCAAACAGAAGCATTTTTACTTTGCAGCATTATCTAATTAAGGATATAAGAAGTAGGCTTCCAAATCATAGTAAGACTCAGACCAGCAAATGACATTAGACATGGAAAATAATGGGGAATATGAAGCATACACTTCTGAAGTGTTAGAAATGCAAACATTTCTTTCCTGGTGATGCTAACAGGCAAATAACCCTGGAGAGAGCACACTGCGAGCTAGTGTCAAGCTCATGTAGGGCTAATGCACTAAAATCTTCGCTTCCTATCCCCAGAACTGCACAAGGCAAGCACTGTGCTTATCACCTCTGTATTTGGTAGACGTTTGCCAGCTTGCCAGTGCAAACAGCAACACAGGAAAAGCTAGGTGTACACAAGAAACTCTTGGTGTACATCCAAACAAAAGAAGGAATCCAGGGCAAAGAAGCATGAATGTTAATAATCTTGCCAGAGATCCTTTCTTCAAGGCTAATAGTTCAGTAACCTCCTTTGATGTATGACTTGAATATATCACAGCATCTGTATGCCTCCAGCACCTCCCCTAATGCACGACTGCAGCCAGAATTAATTACTAAGCAGGAGCGGGAAGCAGCAAATGACCCTGTATGATGCAGATGAGTTTGTTCTTACTGGTAACGCAGCGCTACCAATAAATTAAGCAGAATTTTAATAAAGCACACACGGTGACTGGTTCCCAGTAGCCAAGAGTCTGTGGTAGACTTCACGCCCTGTAGCCTTTAATTATTCATCGCGATGAACAACAGAGAACAGAGATGCCTAAGGTGCTGGACAAACCCCTTGACCTGCTCAGACAAGAGATGAATGTCCACTGGATTCAGTCTTCTATTTACCAGTGAGTTTCATTACTCCAAATCTAATTAATTTTGTTTACACTGTCCAGGAAGTGATCACATCAGCAACACAGGGAATTCAGCTGGGTTTAATCTAAATGGTTTTGAGGGAAAAGTTTGATTCCTCTCGCACTGCTAGCCTTAGTGAAAGCCAAAGTGTAACCACCTTTGCCCACCCTCGGCTGCAAGCTCCGTAACCATGAGCTGGGATCTGAAATCAAGCCAAGTTCTCGGTGCCTGCTGGTGTTTTCTACCCGTGAATGGGATGTAATGGGCAGTTTGGTTGACTGTGTGAGAGAAATAAAAAGTCCTCTTCACAGTTTTATAATTTTCCGACTCTGGCGATCGCAGAAGGATACTCCACATAGAGAGAAGGTAGTCGGAAGGGAAAGGCAATCTTTCTGTGCACACAGTCTACCCATTAAGAGTCTTTGCAAAAGCCTCGATAAACTTTTATGGGGACATCAAGTACTCTCTTCATCATACTTGCTTTTCCATTAAAAACTTTTGTTCTATTCCCTATGCTACCCTCTTTCTTCATTTCCTTTCTTAAGGCCTAGGTTTGTGCTGGTCCTGGCCAAACATCGCCTGCTGGCTGTGGAAAGACCAGTGGTGACTCTTCTCCTTTTTTCTCATTTTCTGCACATGTTCCCATTGATTGTAACGTTAATTAAAACCAAAGAACACTTTATGAACCTATTTGTCACAGTATATTGCTATCTACTGTTTCCCTTTACTTGTCTGAGGAGAAGCATTCTGACCTTATAATATATACAAAGAAGCCCCAGTCCAACTACAACCTTTGAATAATATTATAAAGAACAACAACAACAATTATTCCTAACAATTATATGAAGAACCACTTTTGTGCCTAAGAAAAAATTCCAAATCTTATAATCTGCCTATTTAATCCTTATGTGATCAGCAAGATTGCTGTGGACCGCATTTGTATTTATAAAATCGGAATCACCACTGTGTAGAGATGAACAGGAGAACAACCAAATACCCTTAAACTCAGTTTTCGCAGTCTAAAGCAGACTAAGGAAAAACCATTTGAGGTCAATATTATCATTGGAGCAATAAAACTAATTGCCTAGGCTAAACTCGATGACTTAATTCAGTGGGGTTATACTGGGGTGAGTTTGGCCCATTATTTTTTAATTGTTTCCAAATGTGTCTCTGCTTAGTGAACTACGCTGATAAAAAAACAGGACTCTCATGAACTCCTCGGGCAGCAGCAATATCCAAGGTACTGCTAAAACATGTCTACTGGTGAAAGCTCATCTCTCCATCTCTATGAACATGAAAACTGGCAGGCAAAAGGCTGACCCAGAGGGAATATCTGAAGACAAGACACTGGTCAGACAGCGGTGTTGCAATCACATGGCTGATCCCACGATTGCCGTGGAGCTGCCACAAAGGACAGCCAGGCTAGGCCTCCCACCACCTGGACTTTCTCTCCCACCTTGCTTGGCCCAACACCCTTCAGAGCTGGAGAGTTTTGTAGGATTATAGGCTTAAAAGGCATACTCAACCTCTATTGTCTCTAGAGTTCAAATCACCATTACCAAACTTCATTTCCTTCCTCCATTTAATTTTTTGTTACTGTTAAGTTCTATGTTGTGGTAGCTACCGTCATGATGACATAGGAAAACCAGTTGCTTAAGCAAAGCTGGCTACAGCTGAAAACTGTCCTGTAATTGTAATGAACTATTCAATGATCAGTCTCTGTACTGTGCCTGCCCCACTGCTAGCTAGCTGGATGCGAAGTGGGAAAAGGCTTGTAAGGGAATCCCAGTAACACCTGCAGTGGAAGGCCCCCCATGGATTAGTTCTCTCAACATTTGTTAGTGGGATAGGATTTAAGAGGCTTGGAGCTGTAAGCAGCAAGGCTTAGGAAAGCATCAGCCCCAGGCAGAACCTGTGCAAAATTGTGCCCAAGATCTCTGGGTTGTGATTTGCTTTCTCCTAAGTTGGAGACCTCTTGACCATGCCTGAGCCAAGGTGTGGCTGACCTTTCTATTTAGTATTCTGTTGCATTTTGTTGTGGAATCCTCTCTAGGCCTGACTGAACACAAAGCAGGCTCCTTTATCTGTTTCCTACAAAAATCAAGATGTTGTTTTTATTTGGGATTGCACTGAAATGAGGATGATGAGGGGACTGGAGCATCTCTCCTATGAGGAGAGGCTGAGGGAGCTGGGCTTGTTCAGCCTGGAGAAGAGAAGGCTGAGAGGGGACCTTAGAAATGCCCATAAATATCTTAAGGGTGGGTGTCAGGGGGACGGGGCCAGACTCTTTTCAGTGGTGCCCAGCGACAGGACAAGGGGCAATGGGCACAAACTGAAGCAGAGGAAGTTCCAGCTGAACATGAGGAAGATCTTCTTCACTCTGAGGGTGGCAGAGCCCTGGCACAGGCTGCCCAGGGAGGCTGTGGAGTCTCCTTCTCTGGAGATATTCAAGACCCACCTGGACAAGGTCCTCTACAGCCTGCTCTGGGTGACCCTGCTTCGGCAGGGGGGTT